>Ga0315910_10003780_pt1 | contig 12759 bp, 9 predicted proteins | sample EdamamesoilMG_FD_204470 | JGI IMG/M metagenome (GOLD analysis project Ga0315910, IMG submission 204470) | Garden soil microbial communities collected in Santa Monica, California, United States - Edamame soil | ecosystem: Environmental > Terrestrial > Soil > Garden | place: USA: California... | reverse complement strand
CGATCCTGCGCTGCCGGTTGAGCAGGGGATAGGCGAACACGGCCCCGAGAATCATCGCGACGGCGAGGTAGAACAGGCCCGTGACCTCGCGTTGCTCGCCGAGCAGGATCGCCGCGAACGCGATCGTGTAGAGCGGCTCGAGGTTGACCGCGAGCTGCGTCGCGAACGCGCTCATATGACGCAGTGCGACGAGCGACAGCGCGAACGGCAGCAGCGTGCAGGCGAAGGCGAGCGCCAGCAGTAACCCCAGGTCCCGAAGATCCGGCAGCGTAAACAGCGGGCCCGCGAGCGGCTCGAACAGGAGCGTCAGGAGCGGCGCGAGCGCGGTGAGCGCAAGCATTCCCGCGCCGAGCTCGATGGCGGTCACGGTCAGCGCATCGGTGTGCTCCACGAAGCGCTTGTTGAGCGCGCCGAAGATCGCGACGAGCAGCGCCGAGAGCGCCCCGACGGCGATGCCGGGCCACATCCCGCGCGGAACGCCGCCAGCGAGCAGCAGAACGCCCGGCAACACGGCAATGCCGAGCAGGAGATCGCGGCGCGAGAAGCGCCCGCCCGTGAGCCAGGGCTCGACGAGCGCCGTCAACGGCGTCGCGAGCGCGATGCAGGTGGCGGCGACGGACGCATTCGCGAGCTTGATCGCCCCATAGAACGTGAGCCAGTGCAGCGCGACGAGCACGCCGATGCCGGAGTACGCCAGGAGCAATTGCGTGGGCATCGCGCGCAGCGAGCGCCAGACGCGCGGCACGAGCGCGAGCGCGGCGATCACGATCAGCATGCGCCACCAGACCAGCGGCAGCGCCGCCAGGCTGATGAGCTTGCCGAGGATCGCCGTGCACCCCCAGAGCAGCACGCAGAAGTGGATCTGCAGCTGCGCCTTGCCCGCCGCGCTCATGGAGCGGCGGATTATCCGCTGAAACGGCTACAGATATCCGCTGCGCCAGGGCCCCCAGATCGCCAGCGTCATCGCCTGCTCGCTGGTTTCGCCCATGATCGGCGTCTGCGTCGGCCCGGTGACCGGCCCAGGCAGGACATAGGGCGTCAACGTCCGCGTGGTCAGGCGCCCGAACAGGTTCACGAACAGCGTCTGCCCGTCGGGGCTGAACACCGCTCCGGCGAACTCGATGTTATTGAAGATGTTCTTGGCGAAATCGAAGATCTCGCCGGTCGGCGTGATGCCGCGCAGGAACTGCATGCCGCCGTTGTCCTCGCAAACGATCAGGCCGCCGCGCGGCGTCACCGTGATGTTGTCGCAGGCATCCATGACGTCGACGTTGTCGGACTCGAACAGCAGCGTCACGGTCGCGGCGACGGGATCGTGCACCCAGATCTGGCCGAGGCCCGAATCGCCGCCGTTCGTCGACGCGAAGTAGAGCTTGCCCTTGCCGAACCACGCGCCTTCGAGTCGCCGGAAGCGCGCGCCGCCGGCCGCAAGGCCCTGGTTGAAGACTGCACTCGGATTTGCGCCGGCGTCCGGATTTGCGATGGTCACCCATGACGCCGCGAGCGGCGTGCCGACCGTCTGCCCGATGGCCGTGACGTACTGGTCGGTGTCGGCGACTCGCAGCATCTGCAGCGTGCCCAGGATCGACGTTCCGAGCTGCCCAGGGGCGGTTGGCTTCGTGTCCGGCACGAAACGGTAGAGGCCCGAATTGTCGCCGCTGTCTTCGGTCAAATAGACGATGCCGGTGACGGGGTCCACGGCGGACACCTCGTGGTTGAATCGTCCCATCTGCCGGATCGGCTGCGGCTGCCAGAGGGGATTGCCTGGCGTGGTGTTCACCGGCACCTCGAACACGTAGCCGTGATCTTGCGCGGTGTTGGCCGTGGACGCAGGCTCGAGCGTCTCCTCGCCCGTGAGCCAGCTGCCCCAGGGAGTGACGCCGCCCGAGCAATTGCGCTTGGTTCCGGTCAGGCTCCACCACTGCCGGACCAGGCGGCGTCGGCCCCAGGGTTCCACCTCGAGAGAGGTCGTGCCGCCGCCGGCAAACTCGTCGTACGCATAGCCGCCGCGGGGGCCGTAATGCGTGTTCAGGAACTCATTGAGAATGCCGGCCGACGTGGACGTGCTGCCGGCAGGCCGCGGGCGGAACCAGTCGCCGCGGTCCGTATCCTCGTGATTGCGGATCAGCAGGACGTTGCCGTTGGGCAGCGGAAAGGCGCCCATGCCGTCCATCGCCTTCGGCGCCGGATAGCCGTCGGCCATCAGGTCGCCCTCCATCGAGACGACGGAGTACTGGAAACCCGGCGGCAGCGCCAGATGATCGCCCGCCGGTGACAGCTTGCCGTAGCCCCAGCCGCGTCGGCCCTTGGGCCAGCCGTGCCAGTTCCGACTGAGTCCGGGTCCGAAGCCCGTGTACCCGCTCTCGGCCGAAGCGGTTGCAACGAGCCCGCTGAACAGCGTGGCCCCGCCGGCAACGGACAGCGCTGATGCTGCCGAGCGGGAAAAGAATTGCCGTCGCTTCGGGTTTTCGGGCTTTTCGTTCTCGATGTCGGACATGGACGTCTCCGTTATTGTTAATTGCGGCAAGACTCCCCCGTCGCGCCGCAATTCGAGGTTGGAAAACGTCCGTGTCGAGACGCGGAGACTATGTTTCGGGAGTGTTACGGTCAAGCGCGACAGCGCTCGAGTGCCACTTACGGCGGGCCGGCGTCGACCGGCGCGTTCCAGAGGTAGCGCGTGCCGAGCACGAACAGCTGCCAGCGCCCGCTCTCGTAGCGGGCTTCGCCTTCGAGCATCCCGCCGCGGTAGAAGTCCGGAGTCTCGTTCGAGGTATGCACTTCCCAGAGGCGCGAGATGAAAGTCGCGGTGCTGCCGTCGTCGGCGATTTCGATGACCGGCTGGGTCACGTGATGCAAGCTGAGATCGCCGTCGCGGCGGCTCGAAGGGCAGTACGCCGATTGCAGGAGGTTCGCGATGTTCTCCCTGCCGTTGCCGGTCGCGCCGTCGTCGGTGCGAACTGCGCCGCCCTCCGCGAAGAGGAGCGCCGCCTCGCCGGTCGCGCATTCGTCGAGGTAGTACGCATAGGCATTGACGAGATTCTCGACGGCATCGACGGCGAGTGATCGCTGCACGCGCGTTTCCGTGGTCGCGAGCGCCGACTGCAGCGCAGTCAGGTCGAAGTCTTCGCTCACAGCTGGCGCCACGCGTGCCGAAAACACCGGGCCCGAATCCCTGCCGCTGGCCGGATCGCCCTCGGGATACTGCGGCGGGCGCCCGGTCACGGGATGCGCGAAGTGAAACGCCGGGATATGAAACTCGGGATAGATGCCGTACTGCTCCGTCGGCGAAAGGTCGGGTGGAAGCTCCGCGCTCGGTCCGGGCGCGGCCTGGGCGTCGGCGGCCCAGCCTTTCGAATAATCCGTGATCAGGCGCGGGTAATAGTGCAGGGAGCCGATGCGCCACTCGCCATTTTCCTTCACGAAGCTGTTCTCGTAGATGCCCTGCGTCCACTGCGCGTCGACACCGGGCGTGCCGCGCAAACCGACCTCGTCCACGCGCGCATTCGCGCGCAAGCCACCCCCGGCGACACTCACGTAGGTCTGGAACAGGATGTGGTCGTCGATGGAACCTGCGCCGGGAGCGCGATCGCCGAACTGCCCGAAGGCCCGCCGGATGCTCTGCCGGCCGACGTACACGCCCTCGAGCCCATGCTCGAAGGTTCCCTCCTCGGCGAAGAGCGAGGCGAGCGAATCCCAGTCGTGCCGGTCCAGGTAATAGCCGTACTGGTGCTGGAGCCGGACGATCGCCGCTTCGTCGTCGAGCCGGTCGAGCCGCAGGTTCAAGGCTGCGAGCGCTATCCCGAGCGGTTGCACATCGGCCGCGTCCGCCGGATTCACGCCCTCGTCGGAGCCGGGCCGATCGCCGTCGAGGCCGAAGCGGTCGACCTCGTCGGCGCCGTAGAAGAAGGGGATCGCCGGTTCGCCGCCGGTCTGCGACGAGAGGCCCGCGGTGAAGGAGCCGCTGACCTGCGCGGCATTGAAGAGCTCGTTGAGCTTCCAGACGCCGTCCTCGGTCACATAGGCATTCTGATAAACGCCGTGGAACCAGATCGCGTTGCCGCCGAAGCCGCCGAGCATCGCCAGGATGCGGAATCGCCCTGTCGCCTCGCGGCGGTTTTCGGCGAGGCCGAGCACCGGCGAGAAACTGATGTGCGGATAAATCCTGCCGCGCGCCAGGCCGAGCTGGCCCTGGCCCACCTGCTCGAGAAAGAGCGCGCGGATGCCCTCGCGATCGAGATCGCCCTGCGTGTAATGGCCGATGCCGGTGTCGGCAAAGAGATCCGCGAAGTCGTGCCAGAGGCCGAATTCGGAATAGTGACCGTAGGCCCACTGCAGCCGCTTGATCGCGCGCAGCGCCTCCGCGGATGCGATGTCCTCGCCGACACGGTCGATGCGCGCGAGAATCTCCTGGCGCGTCTCGTCGTCCAGTACAGCCGGCGGTTGGGGGGCTTGCCCGCAGGCGCCGAGCCAGCAGGCCACGAGAACCGGCAAGGCCAGCTTGCGGGAAGCGGTGTCGCTCTTCTGGCCGGGAGCGAAGTCTTTCATCGGCTGCGGACGTCCACGTCGCGGTGAGCCCGCACTCTTTATACCGGAATTCCCCGCGATGCTAGAGTTGCCGCGTGACCGATCTCGTCCGCGCGATTTCCCGCCGCCAGCTCGTCGGCCTGGCCATCAACGACGTCGTCGGCAGCGGCGTGTTCCTGCTGCCCGCGGCCACGGCGCTCCTGCTCGGTCCGAACAGCGCTTTCGCGATCCTGCTTGCGGGCGCCGCCGTTGCGCTCCTCGTGCTCTGCTTCGCGGCCGCCGGCAGCTACTTCGACGAGCCGGGCGGCGCCTATGTCTATACACGCGAGGCCTTCGGGGCGTTCGTCGGCTTCGAGGTCGGCTTCATGACCTGGCTCGCGCGCATCGCCTCGATCGCCGCGCTCGCGAACGGTTTCGTTGTCGCCGTCGCCCTGTTCTGGCCCGCTGCCGCGGAGGGCCTGCCGCGCGCCGCGATCATCGTCGCCCTGCTCGGGTTCTTCTGCGCGGTCAACGTCGTCGGCGTGCAGCACGGCGCGCGCACGGCCGTGTTGCTCGTGATCGCCAAGCTCCTGCCGCTCGCCGTGTTCATCGGCGTCGGCATCTTCTTCGTCGAATGGTCGCGCGTTGCGCCCGAGTCCGTGCCGGCGCTCGGGGACATCGGCGAGGCATCGCTGCTCATGCTCTACGCTTATGCCGGATTCGAGAACACCGGCGCCGCGGCCGGCGAGTACAGGAATCCTCAGCGCGACGTGCCTTTCGCGCTCGTCACGATGATCGTCGCCGTGACCTTGCTCTATACGCTGGTGCAGCTCGTCGCGCTCGGGACCTTGCCCGGTATTGCCGCGTCCGAATCGGCGGTTGCCGAAGCGGCCGGCACTTTCCTCGGCCCCGCGGGCGCCCTGCTCATGAGCATCGGGGCGCTGCTGTCGATCGCCGGCAATCTCGGTAACACCGTGCTCGTCGGGCCGCGCTACCTCTTCGCGCTCGCGAAGGACGGCTACGGGCCCGCCGCCCTCGCGCGTGTGCATCCCCGTTTTCGCACGCCCGCCGTCGCGATCGTCGTGCTGGTCGCGATCGCGCTCGTCCTGGCGCTCACGGGATCGTTCGTCGAGCTCGCGCTGCTGTCAGTCGTGGCTCGCCTCGTAACTTACGTGGGCACGGCCGCGGCCGTGCCCGTGTTGCGCCGACGGCTGGCGGGGCGCCCAGGAGCCCTCGAGCTCCCGGGCGGCATCGCCATCCCTGCCCTGGCGGTCGTCCTGTCGATCGCGTTCCTCGCCAGCGCCGAATGGCGCGATCTCGCCGCCGGCGTCGCGGCGCTGGGAGTCGGCGCGGCCATCTATTTGCTCCGTCGGCGTTGATTGCTCCGCCGGCGCTGAGCGATTGGTGCAAAATCCCTCCGCGGAGGGATCTCCGGAGGGGGCAATGACTGAGGCCCAGGTTCCCGTCCTGGTCGTCGGCGCCGGCGCGTCGGGCACGATGCTGACGCTCGAGCTTGCGCGCCGCGGCGTCGCCGCGCGCACGATCGATCGCCTGCCGAAGCCGGGCGACACCTCGAAAGCGATCACGGTTCACGCGCGCACGCTCGAGATCATCGAGCGCATCGACAAGCGCCTTGCGGATCGCTATCTCGATCGCGGCATCCACAACAAGGGCTATGTCCTGCACTTCGTCGACGGCGCGGGACGACGCAGCGAGGTGCGGCCTGGCATCGATTTCACGACCGTCGACTCACGCTACAACTTCCTGCTCGTGCACCGGCAGAGCGAGACCGAGCAGTGGCTGCGCGAATATACGGCTGAGACGTACGGCGTGTCGCCCGAGTGGAACACGGCTTGCGTCGCGGTCGAGCAGGACGAGGAGGGCGTGACGGCTACGCTCGAGCGCGACGGCCGGCAAGAGCGCGTGCGCTGCCGCTATCTCGTCGGCTGCGACGGCCCGAATTCGCGCGTGCGCCGCGCCGTCGGCCTCGAGCAGGACGAGAGCGACTACAAGGGCACGCAGCTCCAGAATCTCGACGCCTTCCTCAACGGTTTCCCCGACGTCGACGACTACGTGCATTACTGCGCCGGCACCGATCACTTCATCATGATCGTGAAACTGCCGGGCGGCTTCTATCGCATGCTGCTCAGCGACCGCGGCGAGGCCGCGGCGGCGAACGTGAAGCCCGAGCAAGGCTTCATGCGGCTCGTGAGCCAGCACTTCGACGGCGTGACATTAGGCGAGATCGTCTGGCATTCGAAATGGCAGAGCTTCGTGCGTCTCGCGCACACCTACCGCAAGGGGCGCGTCTTCCTCGCCGGCGATTCCGCGCACATCCACTCGACGACCGGCGGGCAGGGGCTGAACTGCTGCATGCAGGATGCCTACAACCTCGGGTGGAAGCTCGCGTTCGTCGTCAAGGGCCTGGCGAAAGAGAGCTTGCTCGACTCCTATGAGGCCGAACGCCGGCCGATCGCGGAGCAGGTGATCTGGGCCGCGTCGTCGCTGCACGAGATTTTCATGGGACATGGCAAGGACATTGCCGAGCGCGCGCAGAAGATCCGCGATCCCGTGCTTCTCGAGGCCGTGGTCGGGCGCTGCTCGGGCATCTCATATACATACAGGAATCCGACCGAGCCGCCGGGTGCCGCAGATGGCCCCGCCGTCGGCGACCGCGCGCCCGACGTCGATCTCGGGCGCGGGCGCACGCTGTTCGATCTCACGCGACATGCGTCGTGCACCCTGCTCGTGATGCCGGCGAGCGAAAGCGGCGGTGCCGCGCTCGAAGCAAGGCTGCAGGGCCTGGCGCGGCGGTTCGCGCCGGTGCTCGAGCTCCGCGTCGCGCCGCCGACGCAAGCGCTGGCCGAGCGTTACGGATCGAGCGATGAGGATCGGTTGCTGCTACTGCGGCCGGACGGGTATGTCGCTTATCGCGGCAAGGCGAGCGGGCTCGCCGCGCTGGAAGAGCAGCTGGCGCATTGGTTTGCCGTATGAGCAGCGAGTATCGAAGCCCACGCGGATTGCGCCTCGGCCATCGCCGCCGCAAACGCCGCACGTTCGGCGACCGCGCGCGCATGCTCGATCGCGTCCTCGGTGCTCCAGTAGTTCGAACGCTGCTGCTCGGTCGCGCTCGATTCCGCGACGCCGTAGACAAATCCCGTTCGAACGTCGATGAATGCCAGGGCGCAGGTCGCCGTGACGTTCGCCTGCTTGTTCGGAAAGAAGCCGAGACTGACGGCCTGCAACGGTCCGATCTGCAGCGTGTCGGTGTGAAACGCCGTATCGATCGTATAGGCCAGGACGATATCGCCCTGCAGCTGTGCCGCCGCGATGCGCAGGTCGCGAGCGGAGCTCAACTCGGCCGGTAGCAACAGACGGCTGATCGGGCCGATCGCGGCGACGCCCGGCAGCGCGCCGAGCTGCGCGAAGTCCTCGTCCGTCTCGATATCGCGGGTCGTTACGACCGAGAAGCTGCCCTGGCCGTAACCGCGATTCGAATGGCTGACGTAGCCCGGCGCCTGAACGCGGGCGACGATGAGCCGTACCGGGAACTCAGCCGCCGGCCGCCTGGCCAGCGCTTCGCCGATGTCCGCGTCCGTGAGGGCCGGGATGGACGCGCCGCCCGCCGGCGTCACGTAGCTCGCGCATCCGCCGAGCCCCAGGGCGAGGCTCACCAACAGGGCAACTGATCTCGGCATTCGGGGACTCCTTCCGGTATTGCAGCGCAACCGTGTGGTTGCCGGAGGATGGAGCGCGGGAGCGGGGGAAAAGGTTCACAAGTGCGCGTACCATCTTCCGCGTGACATCCTGGACCGCCCGTGGAGGGCTAATGGCACGTTGTGCAATCGCTCTCGTCGTCGCGCTGGCGGCCGTCGCTTCCGCCCCGGCGCTCGCCGCCGACGGCACCCTGCTGGTAGCGAACCGCTCCGGCGGCAGCGTCTCGCTCATCGATCTGCCCACCGGCATCGAAATTGCGCGCCTGCCGATCGGCCCGGTGATTCCCCACGAGATGGCCGCCTCTCCCGACGGTCGCTGGGCCGTCACCGGGGAGTACGGCGGCGGGAATAATCCGGGGCGTCACCTCGTCGTGATCGACGTGCCGGCGGCAGAGATCGTCTCGCGCATCGATCTCGGACCCGATAGCCGTCCACACAGCGTCGTGTTCCTGTCCGACAGCCGGCGCGTCCTTGCAACCATGGAGCAATCCGACACCCTCGCGCTGGTGGACATCGTCGAAGGCGAGGTGCTTCGCACCTGGCCGACCGGCGGACGGGACGGCCACATGGTCCGGCTCTCGCCGGACGAGAACCGGGCCTACGTCGCCTCCCGGGGCGGTGCAGGGACGCTGTCGGTCATCTGGCTCGAAGAAGATCGGCCGCCCACGGTCATTCCCACCGGTGCCGGCGCGGAGGGGATCGCGGTGTCGCCGGACGGAGAGGAGATCTGGGTCGCCAATCGTGAGGCAGCGACCTTGAGTGTCGTCAGCGCCGACACACTTCAGGTCGTCGCCACCATCGCCGGTCCCGCGGTCAATCGCGTCGAGTTTCTGCCGGGCGGCCAGGCTGTGATTCCGGGAGGACGGAGTGCCGACGAGCCGGGACGGTACCTCACGTTCTATGACGCGGAGTCGAGGACCGCCGCCCGGCAGCTCGAATTGCAGGCCGGCTCCGCCGGCGGCACGGGTGTGCGCCTGCTGGCCGCCGACGATCTGCTGTTCCTCGCCGACAACGCACTGGACGAGATCGCCGTGCTCGATCCAGCAGCGGACGGCGCGCCGGAGCGGGTCGTCATCAACACGGACAATCCCGATGGCATGGCCTGGTCGCCCTTGCGCGTGGAGGTCCTGCGGGACTGATTCTCTCACTCATGATAGATGTATCGGCCGCCAGAGTTTCAGCGGCGATAGACGTGCGACGTCGATGAAATCCCGATCCGTCGTCAGCAAGGTAAGCTCATGCCTGATGCAAATCTGCGCGATCAGCGCGTCGATCGTGCCAACCTGCAAACCGTTACGGCGGCACGAATTGCGCAGATCCGCCGCAGCCACATGATCGTCCCGGTCCGGCACGACCAGCGGCAGCGCGGCGAAGTGCTCGAGGATGGGCTCGCGCGATTTTGGCCCGGAAAATCCCTGCAGCAATTCTTGCAGAACCAGCCCGGTCGTCAGCAACGTATCTCCGCGATCGATTGCGCGACTCAGAAACTCGGCCTCGGCGACATCGCCCGGTGCATCCCGCCGCAGCATCAGCGACCAAACGCACGTATCGACGAACAGGCTCACGAGCGCGAACGCTCCCTCTTGTAGTCGTACGAGTGATCCCATTCGAGCTGCCCCGCGAGCTCGCGCAGCCGCTTCTGGCGACGGCGTGCGATGAACTCCTCGAGCGCCTTGGTGACGGCGGCCTTCTTCGTCTTCTCGCCACTGACTTCCACGGCCTTCTCTATGAGCCTCGGGTCTATCGACAGGTTGGTCGCCATGTGTGAACCTCCACACACAAATATACACAGCAAGACCCCGGCGAAGGAAGGGCGCAGACCGGCGTGATGGAACCCCGGGCTTGCGAATTCCTCAAACTCCTTGCCTTGAGCGGCCCGGCCAAATTTAAGACACTAGTCCGGTTAGAGGGAGAGAGAGCCATCAAAGCCAAACGCGCCATGGTCCTGGGGTCCATCGCGGTCGTCGCCGTTGCCGGCGGCGCGGCGGGGCTCCATGCCTGGCAGAACGGAAAGCGCCAGCACGAGGCCTGGGCCGTCGTCGAGAACTACTGCTTCGACTGTCATAACGCCGTCGACCGCAACGGCGACCGTGCCTTCGACAACCTCTCGCCCGAGACCATTGCCGCCAATGCCGAAGTCTGGGAAGCAGCCATTCGCAAGCTCCGCGGCGGGCTCATGCCGCCGGCCGGCAATCCGCGTCCGGAAGGCGACGCCGTCGCCAATCTGGTCGCTTTCCTCGAGGACGAGATCGACAGCGCTGCGAGCGAGCCCGCCGCCGGGCGCGTGTCGCTGCGGCGCCTCAACCGCCGCGAGTACGCCCACGCGATCCGCGACCTGCTCGCGCTCGATGTCGACACCGCCATCCTGCTGCCCGAGGACAACGTCGCCGGCCACTTCGACAACAACGGCGATGCGCTCGTCGCTTCGCCGGCCTTCGTCGACCAGTACATTCTTGCCGCGCGCGAGATCGCGCACACGGCCGTCGGCGACCTCGACGCGCCGCCGGTGACGACGACCTACGGCGACGTCGCCAACATGGTCATCTCGCTGCCGCCCTCGGCGGCGCCCGGCACGGGTCGCCAGCAGCACCATATAGAAGGTATGCCCTTCGGCACGCGCGGCGGCTTCTACGTCGACCACGAGTTCCCGGCCGAGGGAGAGTACGAGCTGACGATCGGGGACATGGCGCTCGCGCGCGAGGTCCCGCTCATGGAATTCCGGCACGAGGTCGTCGTGCTGCTCGACGGCGAGGAAATCTATCGCACGCACATCGGCGGCGAGGAAGACCACAAGGCGATCGACCAGCGGCTCGATCCCGCGGTCGAGGAGATCAACGGGCGCCTGCGCAAGATCCGCTTCCACTCGGGCGCCGGGCAGCATCGCCTCGGGGTCACTTTCGTCCACCGCGGCTTCGCGGAGAGCGACGAGCGCACCCGGACGTCGGCGCTCGAGGGCGGCCAGGAGCGGCTCGCGGCGGCGCACGCGCTGCAGATCCGCGGACCGCTCCTCGTCACCGGCCTCGGCGGCTCGCCGAGCCGCGCGAAAATCTTCTCCTGCCTGCCCGAGACCGCGGCCGAGGAGCTGCCCTGCGCCCTGTCGATCGTCACGGGGCTCGCCGAGCGGGCGTTCCGCCGGCCGGTCGGCGAGAGCGATGTCGCGAGCCTCATGGCCTTCTACGAGGCGGGCGCACGCGAGGGCGGATTCGAGCAAGGCGTCCGCGACGCTCTCTCCGCCGTGCTCGCGAGCCCGCACTTCATCTACCGCGCCGAGGCGGCGGCGACCGACGGCACGCGCACGATCAGCGATCTCGAGCTCGCCTCGCGACTTTCCTTTTTTATCTGGGGCAGCCTGCCCGATGACGAACTCATCGGGCTCGCCGCCGACTCCCGGCTCGGCGAGCCCCGCGTGCTGGCCGAACAGGTGCGACGCATGCTCGCGGACGAGCGCTCGATGTCGCTCGTCGATGACTTCGCTTTCCAGTGGCTCGACGTCGGCAAGCTCGACGAGATCGTCCCGGACCGCGGCCAGTTCCCGTTCGCGAGCGGCCTGCTCGACGCGCGCGAATTGCTCAGGGAGGAGCTCCGGCTTTTTGTCGACAGCGTGCTCCGCAGCGACCGCAGCATCGTCGAGCTCATCACCGCGGATCACAGCTTCCTGAACGAGCGGCTCGCGATGATCTACGGCATCGAGACCGTCAAGGGCGCGCGCTTCCGCGAGGTCGACGTCGGGGATCTCGAGCGCCAGGGCCTGCTCGGCAAGGGCGCGATCCTCATGATCACGGCCTATCCGAACCGCACGTCTCCGGTGCTGCGCGGCGCCTGGATCCTCGAGCGCCTGCTTGGCGCGCCGCCGCCGGCGCCGCCAAACGACGTGCCGGATCTCACCGACAACCGCCGCGGCGAGCCGCCGAAGTCGATCCGCGCCCGCCTCGAGCTGCACCGCGAGAACCCCACCTGCTACGCCTGCCACGGCATCATGGATCCGCTCGGCTTCGCCCTCGAGAATTTCAATGCGATCGGCCAGTTCCGGGTCAACGACCCGGATACGCAGGAGCCGGTCGATCCCTCGGGCATGCTGCCGGACGGCACGGCGATCGACGGACCGGCGGGTCTCAGGGCCGCGCTGACGGACGATCCCGACCGCTTCGTCCAGGCCTTTACCGAGAACCTGATGACCTACGCGCTCGGCCGCAGCCTCGATTACCGGGACATGCCGACCGTCCGGCGGATCGTCGACGAGGCGGCGGACGAGGGCTACCGCCTCGAGCCCATCGTTCTTGGGATCGTCTCGAGCCCGGCGTTCCGCCAGCGTGAACCGCTCGAGGGACCGCAGTTGGCCGCTTTGGAGTAAGCTTTGAGGGTTCTCGGAGGGTTTAGTCCATGTTCCTGACCCGAAAGCATCTGTCCCGGCGGACGGTGCTGCGCGCCGCGGGCGCCTCGATCGGCCTGCCGCTGCTCGACGCCATGATTCCGGCCGGCACGGCCCTGGCCCAGACGGCGGCCAACGTGAAGCCGCGGCTCGGCTTCGTCTACTTCGCCC
>Ga0315910_10003779_pt1 | contig 12764 bp, 11 predicted proteins | sample EdamamesoilMG_FD_204470 | JGI IMG/M metagenome (GOLD analysis project Ga0315910, IMG submission 204470) | Garden soil microbial communities collected in Santa Monica, California, United States - Edamame soil | ecosystem: Environmental > Terrestrial > Soil > Garden | place: USA: California... | reverse complement strand
TTTTTCCGTCAACATTGTCCGACAGGGTAGTGAATTCAGCTTTCGGAGCATCCAGGGGTGCGTTCATCATGGCTACTCTGCGGTCACCGTGCTGGCAAAGTACGAGTTTCCCATCGGGGCTGAGGGTCAAACCATTTGATCCCATTTCTCCGCCACGCTTAACGGAACCGGTGTAACCGGAGGGCGTAAGATAAACCGAAGCGCCTTTTTCTTCCGACCACTGATGAACAATGTTCGTGGGAACATCCGAGAAGAGCAGGATCTTCTGGTCTTTCAACCACAAGGTTCCTTCGCTCCATTTAAAGCCTTCGGCAATAATTTCGGGAGTGGCGTTTGCATCAATGACCGCATCGAGTGCCGGATCAATCCGCTCTACACTACCAATGGGTGAGTCGTTTTTTGGGCTGCAGGTAATCATCAGGAGACTGGTTACGGCAAGTACAGGGAATTTCATGATCGGTCGACTTAAAGTTGCGGGGTGAAATTAAGCAATCTTAAGCACCCTAAACAAAGCTATTTTTATTGGAAGTGACGGTTCAAACTTCCCCTTACTCTTCCCACAGCCATCCGTATCCGGTTTTGGTCATCTGTAAGTTTAGCTGTTTCTTTGCCGGTTTCAGGTACGCTAATTTTTAAAACTGGCTTTGAGATGAAATCTGTCCTTGTTGTTTGCTTTAACGACCTGCGAATTGATGCCCGGGTGAAGCGCCAAATTGCGTTTCTTAAACATGAGTATGCCCTTTCCGTTGTGTGCTTCGATGCTGATCCTGATCCCGCATACACGTTGATAAAGGTTCGTAAAGTACCACTGACTTTTTTTCGTAAAGCGATCAGCTCTTTTTTTCTCCTGGCCGGGTTACATGAAATCGCTTACCGTATACTTTATGATTATGGTGCATATGTGAATGAACTGCGTCAGAAGCAATTCGACCTCATTGTAGCAAATGATATTGAAACGCTGCCCTTCGTCTATCAGCTTGCAACTCGCGCCACGAAGGTTTTTTTTGATGCCCATGAGTTCGCGCCACGTCAATTTGAAGACCGGCTTTACTGGCGGATCTTCTTCAGGCGATTTAATGTATACCTGTGCCGAAAGTACATTCCCCGGGTACAGGGAATGTCTACTATAAATAAAAGTCTCGCGCAGGCATACTACGATGAGTTTGGAATAATGCCTATCGTTACAACCAACGCTCCCGATTACGTTGACTATGCGCCTCAGTTACGGCTGGAGTATCCGATCCGGCTCGTTCATCACGGTATATTCACCAAGTCGAGGAGTCCTGAAATAATGCTCGACATGATGAAGTTGCTGGGTGATCAGTTTACGCTTGATCTGATCTACCTTCTTCCTGAAAGTGCATCGGCTGGAACCAAACAGCTTTTTGAAGAATTCAAGCAAAAGGCTTCGGAAAATAACCGTGTACGCGTGCTGCCTCCGTTGCGATCTGCAGAAATCGTTTCGACCCTTCACGTAAAATACGACATGGGTATCATCCTGGTACCACCGATTAATTTTAATTACCTGAACGGACTTCCGAATAAGCTCTTTGATTGTATCCAGGCACGGCTGGCAATGGCTGTCGGACCGCTCAAGGAGATCGCACGGATTACCAACGATTACAAAATCGGGGTCGTCTCGGAAGAATTCACTGCGGAAAGTATGACGGGTGTTTTACAAGGCCTGACCTTGGAGCAACTAAATGCTTTTAAGTCGAATACATCACTGGCTGCGCGCGAAATGAACGCGGAATTCAACAGGCGTATTTTGATTGATACGTTGAAAAAAATTATGAGCTCTTCTTGAGGCTCTGCAGATCTTTTGCCGGATTACCCACCATCGTCTGAGCCGGTTGTACATTTTTCAATACCACGGCTCCCATTCCCAGGAATGAATCATCACCAATATTCAGTTTGTTAAGAACGGATACGGAAGGCGCTACCCAGACATTTTTTCCGATGGTCGTACTTCCGCCAATCATGGAGTTGGCAATTACCATGGAATTCTCACCGACCTCTACACCGTGCGCAATGTGCACGAGGTTATCGATCTTGACGTTCTTCCGGATGATGGTGCTTCCCAATACGGCCCGGTCAATGGCGGTGTTGTTGCCGATTTCAACATGGTCTTCAATGACCACGTTGCCAATGTGCGGAATGAATTCAAATTCATTCTGTTCATTTTTTTCGTATCCAAATCCATTTCCACCAATGGTGTTGTTGGCACCAATGGTAACGTGATTTCCAATGATGGTATTTTGTTTGATTACGGTATTGCCATCAATGGTGGTGTAGTTGCCAATGGAACAATTTTTCTCAATGATCACGCCCGCATGAATAGTTACTTCCTTCCCGATTTTTACCGATGGATCAATTACACTCCGGGGTGAAATGAAAGGCTCGGGTTTCTCGGTGAAAAATTGTTTAACAACATACAGAAAATACAACCGGGGATTCTCCACGATCAGGTATGTACAGCCTGGTTGTGTAACTGCCTCCGTCAGGGCAGAACTGCAAATGACGATACCTTTTTGAATGCCGCTCAACAAGCTGATATTTTTATCGCTAACCCAAAGCAGGTCGGTTGCGCTGATGTCAGGGTCAGTAGCACGCACAATTCGATTGATGGATCTGTTTTTTTCACCGGTTACATGAGTGACCGGAAGAGCGGATACCAGGTCCGTTAATTTTATTTCCATTGGGTTAAAAAATAAGTCTGATTACTTCGAAAGCTTCAGCGTACTGGCAGCCGATCTGAACACCTCGCGTACGGGCAAGGGATTTGATAAATTCTTCGGAGAGATAGTCACGGTGTTTTTGCGAGGCATATTCCTTTAAGGAAATACATTTTTGCTGAATGTGCTTATCCTCAAGCTTTACAAAACAACTCGTACTGAACGTGAGGTTATTCCAGATTAACTCATACCCGAGGATGGTTCGTTGCTTGAAAGCCCTGAGTCCTTCATGCGCCACTGTACTGTGATCCTGGTGGATGTCGCTTAAGGAGGGAAGCAGAACCAGGTCAGGATCAATTTGTTTTCGCAGCCGGATCAACTCTTCCAGAATTTCCTGTCTTACGTAGTTGAGTTTCCGCACTTCGTAATTATAGATAAGAAGGTTCTCGGGCTTGATACCCAACCGGAGGGTGGCGTTTTTAACTTCGGTTTTCAGAATGTCCTTAGGAAATCCATCGGGCACCGATTGCTCAGCGGTGGAGAAGGCCGCATAGTAAACGATCGATTCGGATTCAACCAGCTTGGCGATAGTCCCTCCGGCCCCTAGCTCACCATCATCGGTATGGGGCGCCAGTACCAGCACCTTCTTGAATTTTGTGATGTCCATTTGAAAAAAATAAGGTCGAATTTAGGATTTAACGATCAAAACGTTCCAAAAACCAACAAAGTATTTTACCTGGGAAAGGCTACACCATAAAACTTCGGAAGAAGTATTCCAGGTTGATTACCTGCCAGAGGAGTGAGGAATTATTTCGTTTTCCTTCAACATGTTCCTGAAGTAATGTACGTGCATGACGTGCGTTGATCAGTTCCCCGCATTTGAGCTCTTGCGCAAAGAAAGCGTCAAGCTGACTGTAAAGTTGTTTCCTGAACCATTGATTGTGGTTCACATAACTTGGCCGGTTCCACGGGCGGTAATGTTTCATCACCACGCGTGCCGGACTCTTCATAGCCAGGGTAGCAATTTTGTTTTCGAGTACTTTCAGTTCATAGCGCATCTGCGATGCACCGATCGGAAGGCCATATCCCTGCCGTTTGATCTGGGCCAGCGCTGGAAATTTCCGGGTGAATGTTTTCCGGTACAGGTACTGATGTTCACGGTAAGCGATGGGAAGATTCCATCCGAAATCAAAAACATCATTGTCGTACGACAACATCCGTATCTGGTAGAAAAGATTAATAGCCAGGTTGCCACCGAAGGTACCCCGCCTGCCGTGCTCGTTAAACAGTAAGCGGTAGTAGTTGTGTAAGGGATGATATTGCTTTTCACAATAGGCTAACGGTTCCTGTCGATACAGCCCTTCGATTTTGGCGAATGCCTCCGGATGGAATAACGGTTTTACCTCCTGTTGGTCATACAACTTGAAGAGGTTTACCAGAATTTCATCGGTAACCGCACGTGGTTTTTCGTTTTTCTGAATCGCTCGTATCCGGCTTCGCCACAGTGTACTTCCAAAGAGGGCATCACACATTTGTGAGATGGCCACGGTTTTTTTTGACTGTGAAAATTGTTCAAGGGGTTCGAAGATCTGCAGCGCCCCATGGATGAGTGACATGCCATCCGACAAATACGAAAATCGGCTCGCGTCTTCCCAGATCCGTTCGGGTTTGATGGCAAATTGACGGTGCGAAAAATCAAGCGCGCTTGCTACGGCCGATGCATATTCCTGATCTTCGCTTCCTTCGGGTCCCATCGTAAACGTGGGAAGGTTTCGCATCCCCGCCTGGTGAAGCAGTGCCGCCACGTAACGTGAATCCAGTCCGCCACTTAACGGCAGTAGCAATGTATCGGGGCTGCCGGATTGTTCCCGTGCAGCCTTGCTAAGTAAATCGCCCAGTTGTTCCTGAAGCGATTCGCTTTTTCGACTGTCGATTTTTCCAGGCTTGTAAACCGCTTCATCGTACGGGTATGTCCAGTACTCCGTTGTTGTAATTCCTTTTTTATTGTACTTGACAACCGTTGCCGGAGGTACCTGCTGGATATTCTCAAATAAAGTCTTGTAACCAAAGAGATGGCCGAAGCTGAAAAGCTCGGCCACGCTGTGGTAATTGATTTTTCGGGAAAGGGTATCGTTCAGCAACGCTTTTACTTCACTCGCGAACAGCAAGCGACCGTTGTGAACGGTATAGTATAATGGATGCGTTCCAAACCGGTCGGTGATCAGGTAAGTAGATCCGTCTATGTGATCATGGAGGCACGCTGAAAATTGACCATTGATCTGGTTTAGTACCGAAAACCCACTGCGTTGTATCAGTTCAAGAAACACAGACGGACCGGGTTTGGCGAGCATGCTGTTGCTGCCTGCGGAAAATACCTCACCGTGGAATGCCAATGCGTATCGTTTGTCACCCGAGACAACGGTGCTTGCCGTTGTGTCCTTTACATAAACACAGGCAAGATGAACACCTTGTTGTGTATAGCTGTCGGTAACGTAGTTGTTGTGATTCAGGGATTTTTGCATGGCCCTGAAGAGCGCTTCTTCAGGTTGGTCAGAAAGAATTCCTGCTATTCCGGGCATGTCTTACGTGATACGGATAAAAACTTCGAATAAGAGTTTACCTTTGCAAAATCTTGAAGCGACAAAGATAGTAATGGATGTTGTATCTTTCGTTTGCAAACGCAAACATTTTATCCCGGCTTGGCATTGATCAGTAAAAACTTCATCAAGACTTCGTTTATCTACACAGTGGCCGGAGCGCTCCCGATGGCGAGCGGGATTCTGCTGCTTCCCATTTATGTCACCGATCTGCCCTCCAGTGTGTATGGTGCCTTGTCGCTTTACCTTACCTTTTCGCTGTTTGTACAGATCGTAGTAACCTACAGTTTCGATTCATCCACCTACATCCATTACCACGAGTATAAGAATGATCCGAAGAAGCTGGCTTCGTTCATGAGCTCGGCATTCATCCTGATGCTACTGATCGGAATAGGGGTGGGCGTGGTACTGGTTTTCCTGGGCGAATTTTTATTTGACCTGATATTCAACGATCAGAAAATTTCATTTTATCCCTACGGCCTCATATCGGTAGCCGTTGGGATTTGTCAGGCACTCACCAAAGTGTACAGCACCATTCTTCAGAGTCGCGAAAGGCCTGCGTCATTCCTGTGGTCTAATCTTTTATTGTTTTCGCTCATCGCGTTGCTTACCATCATCGGGCTGAAACTTTATCCGGGTACCCTGGCCGGACCACTGGGCGGACGCCTGATAGCCGGTGGTGTCGTTGCGGGATGGTCACTGCTGATGATCTTTCGTGAGTTTGGATTTCATTTTGACTGGCCGTTGCTGAAATCAACTTTCTCATTTAATAACTACACGTTTATCCACCAGGTTCAACAGTGGGTCATCAACTATATCGATCGGTTCCTCATGGTGTTTTTTCTGCCGCTGTCGGCTGCAGGGGTGTTGTCAACGGTGGGTATTTACGACTTTGCACTGAAATGCATGGTAGTGATTGAACTTATTACCAATGGATTTCACAATTCATTTTATCCGAAGATTGTCAAGGTTATTACGGCCCAGGCCGACAAGGGATATACGCCTGAGCTAAGCCGCTACTACCACGGCCTTTCCGCTGTCGTCATGGTGATGGTAAGCTCAGCCATCTTTGTATTGCCGCTGGTGATCTATATGTTCAACAGCAAGCAAGGGTATGAAGAAGCGATACAGTATTTTCCGTACATCGCAGTACTTTATATCATCCGTGCATTGAGGTTATACTTTGCCATTCCCTATGGTGTGCTAAAGTACACCAAGCCCTTGCCGGTTATCTCAGCGGTTATCGCTGCAGTGAAAATAGGAATGATGATCGTGTTGCTCAAAGATTATGGCATTTATGGCGTGGTGGCCGCCACGTTGGTTACCAGTGTGCTGGAGATCATTATTATGAAAGTGAAGCTGAGCGATCGTTTCCATTATCATTACAATGTCTTTAAAATGGTGGTGGTTCCGGCTATGATGATCGCGGCCGTGTTAATACTCGAACCAATTTTCGGGCAACAGTATTCCTGGCAGCTTCACCTATTTTATCTGGTAATGACCGGAGCGTTGTTGCTGTGGGTATACCGGAATGAATTAAAATTGCTGAACATACCAAAGATGTTCGGCTAACGTGGTAGGTTTGAAAATTAAAATTGAGAAGAAATGAAATTCAGTGACGAGATCGTTCCATACCTGAAGGGCAGTAAATTCAGTAACAGTTTATATGTACCCGTAACTACAGGTGGCGAGCCGATTCAAAGCCGTCTCGAGTTTGTGGTGAAGCTTTGCACCGGAAAAAGGGTGGTGCATCTCGGTTGTGCAGATCACAAAGAAATTATTGACGAAAAGATCCGGAAAGACCAGTGGCTGCATAAGCTGCTGGTAGAGAAAGCGGAAAAATGCATCGGGGTTGATAATAACGTGGAGGCACTGGAACACATCCGTAAAATTGGTTTCACGGATGTACACGTAGCCGATATTACAAACGAGTTGCCACTTCCGCAGATCACCGCAGCGCAATGGGATTATATGGTGCTTGGTGAGATCATCGAACACATCAGTAACCCTGCAGCATTTTTATCGGCTTTGCGGGAGCGTTATGCGGGATATGTAGGAAAGATTATTTTAACAACGCCACATGCATTCCGGTATAAAAACTTTACCCGTTCGGCCCGTACACATCAGGAAATTATCAACTCGGATCATCGCTTCTGGTTTACGCCATATACGCTCGGAAAAATTGCTGTGGATGCCGGTTTGTGGCCCGAAGAATTCTGGCTCGTGGAAAATCTGAAACCGGGTAGCAATGCCTTCTTCAAAAAATGGTTGCTAAAACGCTACCCGGGATATCGCGACACGATCATCATGAGTTGCCGTCTTAAACCATGAGAAAACTAATCCTTCTGACGCAAGAATATCCTTTCGGCAAAGGAGAGGGTTTTCTGGCCAGCGAGCTCGAGTTCTATTCGCGGCAGCAACAGGAGGTGATTATTGTTCCTTTCAAAACGGTTGGGCAGGCGCGTAAACTTCCTCCGGGTGTTTCGGTGTTTGCCGGTGGATCTGAAAAACTGGCCTGGGTTTCGGTACTGACAGCCGTGATCACGAAGCGTTGGTTCTGGAAGGAATTATTTCGTAGTGGGCGTTATCTTTTTTCAACCTCAGCACGTACGGCCTTTTTCTTCTTTCTGAAAGTTGCGTTCACGCAAAGAAACCGGTTATTGAACTTGAAAGTATCCGGGCAGTGTATGCCGGGAGATATTTTGTACTCCTATTGGTTAGGCGGACTGACAGCCGGGGCCCTTCTTTTTAATCAGCGTTGGAGTAAGGCTTACACAATCGTGAGTCGCGCGCATGGGGGAGATGTATATGAGAACCGCTACCATCCGCCATACATTCCTTTCCGGCATTTGGTTCTGGAATATGTAAACCGGGTGGCCGTTGCTTCCCATGATGGGCAAGTATACTTGCAGCAACACTATCCTGAATTTTCTTCGAAGATCCATGCTCATTATCTCGGCACCGCTGATCCGGGTTTTGCATCCCAACCTTCCGATGACGGAGTTTTACGAATCGTGTCGTGCGCTTACGCCAAGCCCGTCAAGCGCCTGCACATGATCGTGGACGCGCTTGCCGAGCTTCAAAAAAATCACCCCGGCAAAAAAGTGATATGGAATCACCTGGGTGGCGGACCGTTGCTGGAAGACGTCAGGAAGAAATCGATGACACTGCAAGGGTCGGTCAGTTGCTATTTTTCCGGTGATGTCAGTGCTGAACAAATCGTTTCATTCTATCGCGAACATCCGGTAGACGTATTTGTAAATGTAAGTTCCTCCGAAGGATTGCCGGTCTCCATCATGGAAGCGATGAGCGTAGGTATACCCGTGCTCGCTACTGACGTAGGTGGTGTGCGGGAGCTCGTTGACGACTACTGTGGCAAGCTCGTACCTGCTGATATTGGCGTGCGGGATCTTGCCGATGCACTCTTTTCATTCACGAAGACAGTCCCGGAGGTACGCAGCCATGCGATTGCGAAATGGCGAAAGTCTTTTGATCAGGATGAAAACTATGCGTTGTTTCTGAAGACAATCATGAGGTTGTGATCTTCAATTATTTTTTCTTAATCCGCTGAGGATTTTCTTTTAAGAATGAATCCCATGAACGGGTCTTTGTACTGCTGCCCGCCTTCTGGAAATGATGACACACGGCAACCGCCAAGGCATCCGTTGCATCGAGTAGTTTGGGCAACTCCTGGATGGTAAATAGCGTCATCAGCATTTTTGCTACCTGCTCCTTGGAGGCATTGCCATTGCCGGTAACCGATTGTTTTATCTTTCGCGGTGCATACTCAACAATGGGAATTTCCCGGGAGAGTGCGGCCGACATCGCCACGCCCTGTGCCCTGCCGAGCTTGAGCATTGACTGAACATTTTTTCCAAAGAAAGGTGCTTCAAGGGCTACCTCATCGGGGTGATATTCATCGATGAGACTCAACACCCGTTCAAATATTTTTTTCAGCCTGAGTTCGTGGCCTTCATATTTGCTCAGGTGAATAACACCATATTGCAACAGACTTATTTTCGGCTTTCGTATTTCGATGAGCCCGTACCCCATCACATTCGTCCCCGGGTCCAGCCCAAGTATAATCTTCTCTTTTATCGATTTTCCCACGTTGGAAATATAGGTATCGTAAAGAAATTATAGAAATTGGGAACAATGGTTTATGTACTATCTGCCTCACTGGTGCTGTATGTGGTTTTGTTGCTGCTGCTGATCCGCGGATGGCGTAAGCTTTTTGTCGTGCATGACACACCGATGGATGAGCCATTACTTTCGGTGATCGTACCCTGCCGCAATGAAGAGGCCATTATTGGCAATCTTCTCCGTGATCTCGGCAATCAGGATTATGCGAACCTTGAAATTTGTTTGGTGGATGACCACTCTACGGACAAAACAGCAACGATTGCTCGACAGGTAATGGTGAATCATCCAAATTTCCGGGTCATTACGAGTGAAGGTGAAGGTAAGAAGCGGGCGCTTTCCACCGGAATACGACATTCCCGGGGAACAATTATCGTAACAACGGATGCCGATTGCACGATGCCATCCGGCTGGCTGACGAGCATTCAAAAACAATACGGAGATCCACGGGTGATGATGGTGTCCGGAGGCGTGTCTATCCACGAGGATAGTTCATTCTTCTCCAGACTTCAGGCTATGGAATTTGCCAGTCTTATCGGATCGGGCGCGGCTCTGATCGGGCTGAAAAAACCGGTGATGTGCAATGGTGCCAACCTTTCGTTTCGAAAGAAAGCGTTTGAAACCGTTGGTGGCTATGACGACAACCTGCACATTGCTTCCGGTGACGATGAATTCCTGATGCGAAAAATCGCGACTGCTTATCCCGGTAGCATCCGGTTTGCTGCGGATCGACAGTCCCTGGTGATCACGAGACCTTCGGCATCGCTTGCTTCGTTTATGCGTCAACGCATCCGGTGGGCCGGGAAGTGGAAGTATAATTCGTCAGCCGTGGCGGTGGGCGTAGCGCTGCTGATTTTCTTTTTTCAATGTACGTTCATCACTTCGCTCGTGCTGTTGGGCAAGGCAGCGGGAATGCTTTTCTTCCTGGCATTAGCCGTCCTTTTTCTTCGGGCCGTGGTTGAGATCAGTTTTCTGTACCCGGTTTGTAAATTTTTTAACGTACGATGGCATTGGGATGCATTTTTGGTTCTGCAGATCGTTTACCCGTTTTATGTTGTCATTACCGGATTGTTTTCTAACTTGATGTCGGTCAATTGGAAAGAACGAAAACTTAAATGGTAATGAAGGGATTGTTTGTTTTTCTATTCTGTGCAACCGGTATATCGGGGTATTCACAACTGCCGGCTAAAGCCATTTCCTATATACTCGAAGTGGACCTGACTAAATTCGATGCCGGTGCTGCTGAAGAAATCAGCAATGCCGAATTATTGTATGAAACCGACCTCTATTATACTGCCGAAAAGGTGCGGACCGTGAACCGTGTGATCAAAAGACCCGGTGAATATGAATTGTCTTTCCGTCAACGCCTGTACGATCAGAATTCAACGGATGAATACAATGTGGAGTATAACAACAAAATACTCATTGTAAAAGAGAAGCATATCTACAAACCGAAGGCAACCGGAAAGACCAAAAAGATCCTGAATTATGTGTGCAAAGAATATAGCATTGTTGATTTCAGGGGTATCGCAATTTCGTTTTGGGTCACTGATAAACTCGGGAAGAACGTTTGCCCCTGGGGAAATTTTTCATTGAAAGGTACGGCCCTGGAAGTAGTGACGTCCAATGGCCTGCACTTCACGGCAACTGATTTTGCTTCCGGTGAACTTGATAGTAATTTCTTTAAAATCCCGGAAGCGTTTGATACTGAGAAAATTCCTTTTCCTCAAAAGAAAAACAAGTAACATCATTTCTAAAGAGGTATAATTTTTGTTCGGGTTTGACTACCTTTACCTGAACAACCTGTATGGAGGAAATTGATATCCGGAAACAATTTGAAATAAAAGAACTGGAGCTCAACGCCTTGCTCGAGATCACACAGGCTATCAACAGCAATCTTCCGGAAGAATCCCTCTATAAGATCTACAACTTCACACTGAGGTCTAATCTGAACATCAAGAAGCTCGCGCTATTTGTTCTCGATGATGACTGGTTTTGCAAAGCCTATTTCGGCACTCAACACCAGTACACAAAAGTAAAGCTGCTCCCGGAGTTTAAAACCATTCAGGACATCACTCACCTGCGTGAGTTCACCGCATGTGAGTTTACTGAATTTGATATCATCATTCCGGTTGCCCATAAAACCCATACGCTGGCCCTCGTCTTTGTTGGCGGGCTTGACAAGTATGATGAACGGTACGAAAATGAAGATGGCATACGGTTCATCCAGGCACTGAGTAACATCATCATTGTTGCTATCGAAAATAAAAAGCTGGCGCGAAAACAGTTGGAGCAGGAAGCCCTGCGGAAGGAACTCGAGATCGCCAGCGATGTACAACAGTTTTTGTTCCCGGAACGACTCCCGAATACAGACCGCCTTAAAGTAGAAGCAAGTTACCTTCCGCACGACCGCGTAGGCGGTGACTACTACGACTATATTCCCATCAACAAAAATCAGTTTCTGATCTGTGTGGCTGACGTAAGCGGAAAAGGTATACCCGCTGCGTTGATGATGTCGAACTTTCAGGCATCGCTTCGTACACTCGTGCGTCTGACGCCAAACCTGACCGACATTATCGAGGCCTTGAATTTTCAGGTTCTGGAAAACACCAAGGGTGAAAAATTCATCACCTTTTTCGCAGCCATCTACGACATCCAGCTTAAAACCATGGTGTATGTCAATGCCGGTCACAACCCACCGCTGCTGTGGGATCGCAAACATGGCATCAGGCTATTGGAGGATGGCTCCACGGTACTTGGCGCCATGCACCCGCTCCCGTTTTTGAACGAGGGCTTCGTCCCTGACCTGGATGATTTTCTTATTTTCTGTTACACCGATGGGTTAACCGAAACGATCAATGAACAAGGAGCCCAGTATGGTGTTGAACCCCTGCTCACTTATTTTAGTCAGGAGGGTATCTATTCACGTGACCTGAAAACGATTCATCAGGATATAATCGTGTCCCTGGATATCTTCAAGGGTAACAATGGGTATAATGATGATATTACCATTCTCTCCTGTCGTGTTGGATAAGTAATGATTCCGCATCGCACGCCCTTTATTCTACCGCTCCTTTATCCATCACTTACCTGGCGTGTTACCACGGAGCAAAAACAAATCTACCTGACGTTCGATGACGGACCGGTTTACGGACCCACTGAATTTGTGCTGGATACATTACGCCAGTTTACTATCAAGGCTACTTTTTTTTGTATCGGAGATAACATCCGTAAACATCCTGCTGTTTTTCAGCGCATACTCACGGAAGGTCATGCAACCGGCAATCACACGTACCATCACGTAAAAGGCTGGCGTACCTCCGTGGCGGATTATGTCAATGAAGTAAGCTCG
>Ga0315910_10003778_pt1 | contig 12764 bp, 10 predicted proteins | sample EdamamesoilMG_FD_204470 | JGI IMG/M metagenome (GOLD analysis project Ga0315910, IMG submission 204470) | Garden soil microbial communities collected in Santa Monica, California, United States - Edamame soil | ecosystem: Environmental > Terrestrial > Soil > Garden | place: USA: California... | reverse complement strand
AGCTGGAACGGTGGTACGAATTCACGCCGACACGGTATTCGTGATGGCCCAAGACTCGATCTATACGAGTCCCAAGACGGCAAGTGGCGGGTTCGGCACCGACTTCGTCGCCGAACAGACTGGGCTCAGCAGCATGGCGGTAGATGCGAGTGGCGTTTACTGGACGGTGAGCGGAGAGGCCGACAGCGCCAACGGAGCGGTACGTACATGCCCACTATCAGGGTGCCCGGATGGCGGCCCCTTGGAGCTTGCCGGCGGACAAGCACAACCAACCAGTCTCCACATCGTTGGCGGGTTCGCGTACTGGCTAAACCGAAACGTAGCTGGTGCAGCGAACGCGAACAGTGTCATGCGTGTTTCCATTTCGCGATAGACTCGGCCGCCGCACGCTTCATGTGCCCAAGTAACACGAGCAGCCGCCATGCGTTTACCCCATGGGCTCTTGTGCAAGAAGTGCCACGGCTCACTGAGGAAACTTCCGCTCCATCAGTCGCCGATGCAGGTCTAAACCCGCGCAACCGCAGTAGGCGAGCTTGCGTTCCGGGAAGCGGTCAAAAAGGCGCTCAGCAGTTGGACCACACTTGGGGTCGCCGTAGTTCTTACTACCCAGCCCAACACAGTGTGTAGCGGCATCGTCGTAGAAAGGCAAAACCTCGTCGCATAGCTGTCGGCATTCATGGGTCGCCGCTCCGCGACCTATGAGCTCCACTGCAATTGTGCACTCACACTCTGCGGGACGAGTCCGCATGAGCCGCGAGAGATCACCGTCTGCGCTCTGGCACGCCGGCGTGTCGTGGAGACGGTCCATCAGATGGTTGCCAACGCCGCCGCACCATCGGCTGGCGCGGAAGTCCGTAGCGTCGTGCTGCCTGCAGTAATCGAGACATGCCGATGCTGGCAATGATAGCCCAGCCCAGACCTTGGGAGCAGCAGCGCTCGGGGCAGCGCTCGCGCTGGGAACCGGCGCGCTCGAGGCAATGGGCCCCGGCTTGGACACGTCGCTCTGGCAGGTCGAAAGGTGTGTGGCGGAGAGCCCCGACAGTATTACGAACCCGCATTTCCGCAACATGTGCACGCTCGAGTCCCAATCGTCTGCTCAAAGACCGCTCTCTTCCAGGCAAAGCTGGAAGTATCCGACAAAGTCCCGCCCCTGGTGGTCGAATAGGCCGCCAAATACTGACCACGGGTGGCGGTGACGAAACGTCTCGACGGGTTCGTCAGCGCTCTGGGTTGTGGCACGGTCCACTGCGGCGGTGAACTCGACTGCTGTACTTATCGGCGGCAATTGGTTCGGCAGGAGATGTCCAAGTACGATCAGCGTGGCCGCTTCTTCGTTCGATATTGGGCTAATTTGCCTCGTTGCGATCCCCGGTGTCGATAGAGTCAGACCCTGCTCAACCTCCGTGTCCTTGGCGACGAAGGCTTCTCTAATTGCCAGGATATTCGTGAGGACCGTGGCATCATTCGGCTCCTTGCGATCACGTGGTTGCTTGCGGAAGCGTAGCGGTGCTAGCCCCGGACCATTGGAAAGAGCTCGCTTGTAGTCGGCGCTCTGGTACCAGTATTTGGGATCTCCAGGGTGTACGAAGACGTTCTTCTCGCCCTTGAATTGCTTCCCGAGCACATTGCTCGCGACCTCCGTGTAGGCTGTTCCGAGCAAGCGCAAGCGGCGGCTCTTGTCGGCGTTGAACCAAGCCGCGAAATTGACTGGGAACCCGCGCTTGCCGTCGAATACCCAGAACTCGTCCACGAGCTTGCTGCCCTTCGTGCTCGCCACGGGAACCCACTTGAAAAGCGTGCTGGTCCCCGACGACCACGCTCCCACCACGAGGTGGCGTATCACCGGTGGGAACGAACTGCCCGTCTTCACTTGACCGTCAACGAAGAGGCATAAGAGCGCACTCCTCAGTAGGGACGAGCGAGTCTTGTCGCTCGGCGACTCGAGGACCCCCATGTCGGCCTGGTGGGGGATAGGGAAAAGTACAACCGGCGTTTTCTTCGAGTCGCGCAGCTTCTTGTCCCAGCCAAAAGGCGGGAACAGGAGGTACTCGTCTACGATCCCACGAGCGTTGACATAGTGTCCGGGGTTCTTGGGATTTGCCCACCAAGGCAGGAGTGCCTGAGTGTAGTGTGCGTCATCGGAGTTCTCGTAGGTGCCCTCGACGCCCACCCCCGCCGCATTGACTCTTTGAGTCGCCTCGTTTTTCAGAAAGAGGAGCACACCGTGCTGCAACCTGACCGGAAGGTTCGGTGGCAGGATGACGCACCAGGTCGTCGGTCGCCCACCGGTGAATTCGAGAACACGGAAGGACGATTTGATGCCAGATGCGGCTCGCTCGTTCTGCACGCGTAGGAACCTGGCGGTCGTGTCAACGTCCGCCACCGGCAAACCCAACACGTGCTTCGTGACGTCCAGGAACAATAGGTCAACCATGATCTCGATAGCGGTCGTACCCGGAGGACCTGCAGTGTAGCTCAGCGAATGCAGGCGCGGATGCTGGACGGGCGTTGCGTTCGACGTGACAGGAAAGAGCCCCGGGCGCTTGCCGGCCGCACGCAGCACCCGATAGGTCTGGCTGAGGTTGACGAAGGTGGCGCGAGACGACTTGATCACCAAAGTAATGTCGAACTCGGTCACGTCGTCCGGAACGTCGAAGCCGGCGCGGCCGGGGGTCGAACCCGAAGCCAGCGGCAGCTGAGACTTCGCGCTCGCGCCATCCTTGGGCACCAAGTTCGGTTGCTGGTTTCGTAGGAAGCGGTGCCGGGGGTTGTCCCAGCGCACCAGGATCCTGAGCTTTTGCTGAGTAGCCGGCGAGGCAGGGGGCGTGGCAGCTAGGGCGGTAGTCTTGGCGAGCGACGCGCTCGTCGCAGTGGCGCTCGAGCTGCCTGAAAGGTCATCCTGTGCCTTGTCCAGGTCACCGAGGAAGAGGGAGTCGCGCAGCGCGACAGCGTCGAAGAGCCCAGTCTGCCGGTCGACGCGTGCGTCGCGCAGGACGGTGAATTCGACCTCCGCGGGGAGAACCTCCGGCAGCATGCTGAAACGCAACATGTCGTCTTCCTGCACGCCGTGTTCACGGGTCAGACGGGCGACGGGCGCGCCGGCACTGTCGCTGATGACGAGCTCGGGTTCCACGTCGCTCGGCGCGAAGGTAGTGAAGTCGAGTGGGCCGCGGGCCCGCACCTCGAGCTCTCGTGTTTCCGTCGCGCGCCTTCGCCATTCAGGATACTCGGGGCTGTCGGGCTTGGAGTTCTTGCCAGGCACGGAGGGCTGAATGCCGAGTTCGGGGCCGAAGAAGAAAAGCTCGACGCGGCGGTCGAGAGCGTCGGTCTGCGCGTCGGCAGCGTCGGAATCGAGGCGCTCACCGGAGGCGTCGAGCGGGTAGTTCTCTCCGCAACCGTGGGCCGTGAGTTCGATGCCCTCCGGAAGGGTCGTTTCGTCGCGATGCATGTAGTCGGCAATCAGCTGGCGCCTGGTTTCGGAACCGAGCTTGCCGTCCTCAACCAGCTCGGCAAAGTGCTTGCTCCGCTGCGCTTCTGGCACTGCGTTGTGGGTGCGCTGAAACAGGCTGATGAGGGCTTCGTCGATGACGCCGCTACCGTTGCTACTCAGCGTGAGCGCGCTCAGCATGCGCAGGTCTTCGTCGGCGCCCCAGCGCCGCGAACTCGAGCCGCTGTCGTAGCGACTGAGCCAGATGTCCACGTCGTCAGCAAGGAAGGCACCGACGCTTTCAGCACGCTCGAAACTCAGCGGGTCGTTCACGCTGGGCTCCCCGGATGTATCGGTGTGGCCGACCACGAGGAGCTTCGCGCCGGGGTTCTCGTCGTACATCTCTTTGAGTGCCCGCATTTCGGGAATGGCTTCTGGCACGACGAAACTCTTGTTGGTGTCGAACAAGAGCCCCTTCACGCGCGCCTGCTTGACCACCGGGCGAATGCTGAGCACCTGCGCCGCTGCCGTGAACAGTGTCAGCGGTTCGGCGAGCTCTGTATGCGGGCGCACGACGACACCAGGCCCGGGTTGCAGGTAGATCCCGGCGCGCGCCTGATTCCAGCGCTGAGACAGCTCCGCCCTAACGCTTTCTGGTTCGAGCAAGGTCAAGGTCGCGGAAGTCTTGCCCAAGCTATCCGCCCGAGCGTTGCCGTTCGCGTCGGTGGCCACCTTTTGCACCACATCGCCGAGAGCGAACTCGAGGGTGGCGCCGCTGATCGGCTCGCCCAGTTCGTCCACCAATTGCAGCTTGAACGCTTCGCGCGGCAAGAGCGGCACATCGAGGGTGTCGTTCTGGTCCACCGAGGCTTCTTCTGCGCCCGCGAGCTTCAGGCGCACCCCGAGCTCCAAATGCCGGAAACCCGTCGTGTCCGGCAACGTCAGAAGCAGGGGTTCGGTAGGAGCGGTAGGGAAGCTCGCGCTGTCGAGCTCGACCTTCAGCTGCCGCGGGGTCGTGCCCTGGTGCAGGGTTTCCGGTGCAGGAGCGCCAAGAGCGCTGACGTCGGTGAGCGTGACTTGAGGCTGTCCGGAGACTGCGTCCAACTTTAGCGTTCCCGAAACCAGGCCCAGTTCGCGGACCTCACGCTGACCCGCTTCCACGGCGCTTTCGATGAGCGTCGCAACGAACTCGACCTGAGCGGGAACGCTGGCGTCCGCACTGGCAGTGGTCTTGCCCTTCCCGCGGCGTTCCAGAGCAATGCGCACCCCGGTGACGGCGCGAGTTCCGCCAGGGCTGGGTGTCGGCAGTGGCGCGAGCAGTAGGCGTAGGGAACGTGGCACTCTAGTCTCCCGGCGAAACAGGTGGGGCATCCGTAGTGAAATCGAACCCCCACAGACAGTCGGCTTGTTCGACGCAGACCCGTGAGAACGGTGCGAAGACGGGCGCGCCGCGTTGCGCTTCGGTCATGCACTGCAACACCTTGTCGACGCTGGCCGGGCAGTGGGGGAAGTGCTGTGTGCACTCGACGAAGCTTTTGAGACGCATGCGCGCGCCGGCTTCGTTCTGTCGTGGCTCTCCCCCTGGCTCGAGCCAATTCAGGGTGTGTTCGATGTTCCAGGCGCAGAGTCTGCGGCGCTCCGCTGGGGTCAGGCTCGAGAGGCTCGGTTCATGCGAGATGTCGAGCGGAACCGGCAGTAGTCGTACGGCGCCTCCGTGGAGCTGCTCGGTGTAGCGTTTGCCGAAAGCGTCGCCCGCCGCGTTCCGCGCTTGTCGGTCGCCGAGAAAACACAAGCCGAGCCCGACGTCGCGACACAGTGCGGACAAGCCCTCGCGCGTCGCATCACCCAGGTTCCACTCAGCAATCGAGTCTCGACCGCAGTACAGATCGAGCAAGTATTCGAACACAGGGACGCCCGCGGCGTCGTAGAACACGAAACTGTGGTGTGCGCGGCTCGCGCACGAACTGGTACGCGGCACGGTAGGCGCGACGCCCGCCAGCTGTTGGAGGCGGGCCGCCTGCGAAGCCGAAAGCTGGACTCCTGGGAGCACGACGGTGGGGCACAGCGTACCGTCAGGAGCGATGGCTCCACCGCACCCCGGCTGTTCCACGCCGCGCTGAACGAAGCCGCCACGACCGTAGTTCACGACGTAGCCCACCACCCGATCGTAGTCTCGTGGCAGCTGCTTGGCGTCGCGGCTGAACGGAATGAAGCCCGAAGGCGGCGCCTGGTCCTGAGTGAGCGCGAAGTTGTTGACGTCGCTGGCCCTCCGCATTTCGGCGACGAACGAGTCCACACGCAGCGCCGCGCTTGCCGGTCGCTGCTCCGCGTTCGAGGCGCGAGGCGGCGGTGGAGGCGCGCCGGGCGGAGGCGCAGCAGGATTCTGGCACCCCGCCAAGATCGCCACTGCGAGCCAGCCCAAGCGAAGCTCGGTCACGGCCCAAGCCGCCTTGGTCGTGCTCCCGGCCGTGCCAGTTTCCCCAGGCGACTCACGGGCCAGAAGTGGAGAGAGTCGTTTCGGCGCGGGGTATCTGGGTCGTAGAACGCGTCGATCGCCTGACCCACGAACCCTTGATAGGCGATGAACTCTTGGTGCGCCATGACGGGGACCTGCAACCTGTCGGCGATCATCTGCATGAACTCCGCATTGCTACCAGCGTTGCATGTGTGCAAGATCAAGCGCCGGATCGGCGTGTCCCCGAGCGCGTCGCTCAGGCGATCGAGTGCATCCAGCTTCACCCGTTCGGCGGCTGAAGGGATGTTCCCCGGCGTCTTTCCAAAGACCAGCGTTTGGTCGTCGATGTCGAGCTTGTACTCGTTGATCTCGGTCTCAACGTTGAAGTCCTCCGGAACCAGGTTGCACCAGGCAACGTTGCGACTGTCGCCGTCGTCGCCGTGCCCGACCGCAAGGGCGACAACGCCTGCAGTCGCTGCATTCGCTGCGGCGGTCACGGCTACGATGAAAGGGTCATAATCGGCGGGCGTGATGGCACGGGTCAAACGCACGATGGGAATGCCATGGGTCGTACGAAAGCTCGGCTTGTGCTGACGCCATTGTTCCGCCCAAGCGCGCACCAGATTCAAAGGCGGGTCGTTCCTAGCGGTTCCACGCGGGATCACCATGGCGAGGGGGTATTCCAGGTGAATACGCGCGTCGCCCACGGCGCTGACAGCCTTGCCCTTGATTCTGCCCTCCACACTGAGTGTCAGGGTGTGGCTGCGCACGAGTTCCGGTTCCGGCATGTGAGCGAAAAGCTTGGAAGATCCAGGACTGAAGCTGGAAGCGATCTCGATGAGGACCGGGTCGGGCTCGCTCGGTGGCGGTGCCCCAGTGCTCGCCACAACCGTGCGTGGTGATGTTGATCTGAAGGTCGGGCTCATCCGCGAGTGAAACACCGTCTAGACGCATATACTCCTTGACCAGCTGCTCGCGTGTTTTCGGTCCAGCGACGCCGTCCATCTCCAAGTTTCTGGTGCGCTGGAACCAACGCACGGCGTCCTCCTCGGCGGGCCTGGTGGGAAAGTCAGGCATCGCCGTCAGCATGAGAACGTCTTCGCGATCGCCCCAGCGCTTCGTTTCCGCAACGCCCGGCTCGTAGCGAGCAAGCCAGGCGTCGGCGTCGTCGAGCAGGTAGGCTGCCACAGCGTCGGCCCGTTCGAGCGACAGCGTGTCGTTATGACTCGGATCGCCGGTCGTGTCCGTATGTCCCACGATGAGCAGCTCGCTCGGGTTGCTTGCTTCGTAGAGCTGCCGGATCTCGCGAAGGCTGGGCAGCGCCGAAGGCAGCAGAAAGTTCTTATCCGTCTCGAACAGCATCCCGAACATTCTCGCTAGCTGCACGAACGGGATAGAGCCGAGGCGTCGAACTTGGGGGCCACTAGCATTCTTGTCGAGGACGAGGAGCGGACATGTGACAGCTTGATCCTGAAGCGTAAGCTTCAGCTCGTAATCCCCAGGAAAGACCCCTTCATGCAATAGTCGCCCCTCGATGTCCGTCATACCGCTGAAGCTCTCAGAGCCGCTGATGGAGTATTCGGTCTCGGTGTGACGCACGCGACCAGTCTTGTCCCAAAGCTCCACGAAGAGCTTGCCCACGGGCGGCGTGATCACGACCGTGTTCGGGACGGCCGGCTTGAGTTCCACACCCGCGATACGCGCTCCCGTGAGTGCAAGGCTCTTGGTGTTCTTACCTGAAGGTTCGCTCCCTGAGCGACGCGCTTGCCAGCGCGGCTCGAGGATATCGTCGAGCGCGGAGACACTGACCACCTGGACCGCACCCTGCATGCTCGTGACGTCGGTCACCTCGGCGACGCCAGCTGGGTTAGTGGTGACCGCTTCCACCAGCGCGCCAGCGCTCAGCTCCACCTCAAGCCCTCCGATAGCTTGCCCAACCTCGTCTACGAAGCGCACCTCGAAGAACGTGAGCTTGTCGTCAGGCCGGCGTCGCGCAATCGGCGGCAACGGAGGTTCTATCGACAGCGATGGTTCCGTCAGCGTGAGCGCGTGCTCGGGCTGCATGGCCAGCAGCGGGAAGGCGCCCTCGGTTACCAGCAGACGGCCAGCTTCCAGCGCGACTGCTATTTCTTCGAGGCAAGCGTCGAGGAACGGCCGAAGTTCCAAGACGCCATCACCGTGCGACCCCATCATCAGGTCGCGGTGCGCGAGCGCGTGGTGCAGCCGTTGCACTGCGAACACGACTGGCTCGAAATTCCAGCTCGCCCCCAGCCTAAGCTCGCGCGTGGCGACGCGTGCGCGTGCCTTCTGCTCATCCGTCATCGGAGCGGTCCCCTGTCGAACCACCCGAACACGAATTGAATCCCCTAAGTACGTGGGGAACGAAATCTCTTCGTCCAACACAAGGCAGACGTACACCAAGTTGTTTCGGTACGACAGTGAATGCACTCGAATACTAACGATTCACTCGCAGCTTCTCGTGCCAACGTGAACGACTCCGACCGGCAATGCTGTCCACGCCGCGCTCACACCTGACTCACTGCGCAGCGATGCTTGGTGGGGCAAAGTTGTATGACTCCGAGTCAGGTCTGTGCTGTGGCTGGTGGGCTCACATTCAACTCGACTTGACACTGTGACCCTGCTCAGTTTCACTGGGTGCTACAAGGCCCATAGCCGGCTAGAGCAACACCTGCTCCAGCCGGCCCGATCTCTCCGGGCGGACTACCTCAGTTCGGGAATCGCCTCGATCAGCGGCGTGAACCCACCAAGATTCAGTTCGGCATGGGTTCGTGCGGCCCGCTTGTACTTGTAGATCATCTGGCTCGACTTGTGTCCAGTCCGGTCAGTGATCCACGCCTCGCTTCTCCCGAGTGCCAGATGGACCGTGACGAAGGATGCGCGGAGGTCGTGGGCGCGAAGTCGCATCCTGGAGTCACCGTGCTCGAACAGCTGGGGCCGGGTGATCCCGGCAAGCTGAAGATAACTCCTCAGCAAACGAGCGGCGGAAAACTCGTTGACTGTGGTGTTGTCGGAGGCCACCAAGATCGAATTGGCTCGTAGACGTTGCTTGCAAAACCGATCACGCCATCTACGGAGACCCTCTGCAACGCCGGGGTCCATGGCCCAGGAACGCGGATCGTTTGTCTTGTTCTTATCGAGGCTCAATACGTTGTTCACCAAATCGACGCCATCCCACGTCAGCCCAAGCAGTTCACTGACCCGCAGTCCCTCGCGAACTAGCAGACCGTAGAACATGCGATGCAGCAGCGGCACATCACCGCACGCGAGTAGCGCGCGATCTTCGGCCGGGTAGAGGTACGCCTTCGCCTTGGGCAGAAACCCCTTCGGTAGCGGGTTCGCGGGGAGCAGCTTCGCTGGGTACACCGCCAGCGTCAGTAAGCGATTGACGCCTTGCAGCACGTGTCGCCGCGTCGCTCGAGACAACTCACTCGGGAGACGGTCACGCACCTGCTCGACCAGTTGCAGACCACGTTCCGCTTCGAACTCGGTTACCGGGAACGACCCTATGACAGGGTAAACGTAGTTCCTCAGCTTCGACTCGTCATCGGACGCGCTCACCTTCACCCTGACGTGGTCCGAGTACATCTGAGCAAGCTTGCCGCTCGTCCACAGGTGACCAAACTGTTCGAACGTGATGGATCGCGGAAGCTCACCCGTTGCCTTTACGTGCTCGCGCTGGGCGCCGCGTCCCACGTGGTCCGTGTAGTACCGGGCAGCGTATTCGTCCGCTTCACCCTCCGTCTGGATGGTTGCGGGTAACCGATGCTGTCGACGCCGACTGACCTTGTCGTAGTACTTCATCAGGAAGGCGTTGCGCTCCGCGTCGCGATAAACACCCCATGCCTTCCTCGCTAGCGGTGCGTCTTCTTGTTCCTGCGCGATGCGCCCGAGGGCTAGCTCGGCCTCGTCGCGATTGCTCGTTGCTAGAAATACCTCCTCCCCTTCAATCAATGCAGTCCACAGCTTTGCCCGTCCGCGCTGGCGAAGTAGTCGCGGCTCGGACATGACATTGTTCTTCTTCACAGGCGTCGTGCTTTGCACAACCGCAGTACCTGGGGTTGCCAGCAGGCGCGTCACGCTGGCAGCGTCGACACGGACGTTCTTTCCCACGCGGTGGGCGACGAGTCTCTGAGACTTGATCCAGCGCCGAATCGTCTTTTGTGAAAGAGCCAACCGCTCCGCCACTTCCTCCACTGTCGCAAGTGTAGGGAGCGAATCCCTCACGCCAGCCTCGCTGCGCGAGCGCTGACTTTGCTACCCAGGTTCTTACTCCTTGCACCTGCATCCGGTTGCAGCCGATTCCGGGCGCCACTGTCGCCGGTGGTCTCCGCGTTGGATCGTCGACTGCTTGGAGACAGAAGCGGTCCTCGGTCCATGGGAACGCTGGCATGGGGGAACTGGGTGCGAGAGCAAAGCCTACACGACTGCGCCCTGTCCCGTTTTCCGCCGCGCGCTGCAGAGGCGTCTTGTCCGCAAGGCGCGATTCGGGTCGACCCCGGCCTTGATGAGCCGCACGGCCTTAGCTCGGTGTTTCCGCTTGATGGCACCCAGCAAGGCCGCCCTAGCATCTGCACCTCGAACATCGATACCTTGTTGGCAGGCTAACCCACGGGTCACTTCGGAGAGCGAAGACGAAAGTGAACGTGAGCGCTAGCAACGGGACGATTGGACCCAGTGTGACGAGTAACGAGTGAGCTGCGATCGTTGCGGGGAGCAATGCGTGCTCGTGGCGACTGCCGAAGGGATTCGGCGGTCCGATCTTCGCACGATCGCATTGCCGCAACTGCCGAACCGTCGGATCGTGTCTGAGGGACGGTCAAGCAGGGCTCGGCAAGCAATTGCTTTTCGACGCGCCCGCCAATTTTCACCCGGCTGCGCCGATCCTGCGAAGACTAGAGGACGAAGATCCGGATCTTTGAAAACGGCGCGGCGAGTCGCTGAATATCCTTTGGATCCGCGGTCGCGATCACGGCGGTATCGAGCTGCAGGGGAGTGGCGACGACGAAAGCATCGATCGCGTGAGCGGATAGGAGTTTGAGACGAGTCAACATATGCCCGGCCTGCTGAGCGGTAGTGCGGGTGAATTCCACGACTCGGACCCCAGGGTTGTTGAGCAGGTGATTGACCGCGGAGTCGTAGCGAACGCCGCGGCAAACCTCAGCGAGGACCGGGGCACGAACGCGCACAAGTGCACGCTTCTGGTACGAGAGTCGTAGGATCGCAGAGGCACGCTGGGCTCGAGCACCGCGAGTCTTGGGCTTGGCTAGCGCGTTGACTGCTTCGGAGTCGAGAATTAGCGCTTCGACCATGCCTCACGGGCGCGAGCCATATCCGCTTTGGAAGGCTGTCCAAGCTCGTCCTCGAGTTCGTCGAGGAGGGCGCGAACACCTTCGCGCTCTAGCTCGTGTGCGACAGCACGTGCGACAAAACCCGACAGGCCACGAGCGCCGACGCGCTTGCGAACAGCCTCAGCGAGTTCTCCGGGGATACTTACGGACAACTTGGCGGCGGAGGTAGCGAGGTTTCGCTTTCGTTGGCGACCACGATGCTGCAAACTGGTCCGGTGACTCCACTCTCTTCGGGAGCCGAAGCGTGGGCTTCTTCGACAGACGTTGCGCAATTACCGGATTGAACCTGCGGTGCTCTCGAGACGTCGCATTCGTTCTCTTGGAGAAGGCTGGCGACGGATGGCTTCCCTGCGCACTTCCGATTTTCGGTGCGTACAACGGCTACGGAAACGTCGAGAGTATCGTTCCCGATGTCGGCGGCGCACTGCTGCTGCTGGCGCTGACCCGTTGTCGTACCGCCGGGTCCCTCGATCTCAAGTTTGATGGGCGCAACGAAACCGCAGAACCTATCACGGCCCTCGAGCATTACTGTGAACTGGTCGAACGGGGTCACGTGGACGACACAGATGCCTTACTCTTCGAAGGCAGAGCGCTTGCCCACTGTCTGGTGGATGGTGGCGTGCTCGCGGCACTGATGGCCTCGGCTCCCATGGAAACCGGAGTCGAAACGAAGCTCACCGACGTCGTTGCGCAGGCATTCGGAAGCGCTGGTTTCGCTGTTGAGGTATTCGGTGCAGCCTTGGACGTGCCGTTCCGCTCACGCTGCCGACTAGGGGAGGCGCTTTGCGGCGTCATCGCGGTAAAGCGGTGGCTCCGAGAGCACGACATCGAGTGGGCTCCACCCGCGGTAGGTGGACAGTACTCAACAAGAGAGAGTCTGACGTTCGTTGACGCGGCATTAGAGCGGTTCGCGGATGAGCCTATCCTCGAGGACGTGCTCCGCGCCCGTCAGATCGACCTATGGGATGAAGAGGACGACGACAAACCTGACTAGCTAGGAAGGTTGCCCGAGCCATGAGCGCGATCGATGACAACTGGGCCCTTGCCCCAAACTTTCGCAGTGTAGACTCACGCGACGCGGCGCAGGTCCACGAAGCCGTGCGTTCCGCGCTCGCTTCAATGCAACAACCGGCCGTCGTTCGCCGGATGGACGGCTCAGCGTGGGTCGAGGTGGTCGCGGAGGGAAAACCGCTGCCCGATGTCTCACTGGCGGTGCGCATGAAGCTTCGCAAGGCGACACCGCCGAAGCGCGGCACTTCCCTCGAGGGTCTCGGTTGGCGAATCTCGGTGCTCGCGCCGTTCGACATATTGACAGTCGAAGTTGAGAATAGCGTTGCGTCACTTCGATTCGCACGCTGGCGCCGGGGTGAGCTCGTGCGCCGCTATCACTTCAGTCCCGAGCACGAGCGGCCCCTTCGACTGAATGAAGGAGCCCCAGAAGCATGGGAGGCTAGCGCCAACACCCCCGAGTTTGGCATCACGCACGACGCCCTCGTCGATGCCTTGAGTCTAC
>Ga0315910_10003777_pt1 | contig 12765 bp, 13 predicted proteins | sample EdamamesoilMG_FD_204470 | JGI IMG/M metagenome (GOLD analysis project Ga0315910, IMG submission 204470) | Garden soil microbial communities collected in Santa Monica, California, United States - Edamame soil | ecosystem: Environmental > Terrestrial > Soil > Garden | place: USA: California... | reverse complement strand
TCCTCGCTTCGGAGCAGATGAGCGGGTACATGACGGGACAGATCCTGGAAGTAAACGGCGGGCAGTACATGCCCTGACTTGGTCAGGGCATGGACGTGAATATCGTGAATGACGTGAATACGTGAATATCGATCCGAGGCCTGAAGCCCTTACGGCATTCACGACCTTCACGATATTCACGGCATTCACGAACGGCGGCGCGAACAAATAACAACGAGCGTCCGGAGGAGATCATGTTCAACTTGTCAGGCAAGGTCGCCCTTGTCTCGGGCGCCTCGCGCGGTCTGGGCTGGGCGATGGCGCAGTCGCTGGCGACCGCGGGCGCGCATGTCATCCTGAATGCGCGCGATGAATCCGCTCTCAAGGAGCGTGTCAAGGAACTGTCGGCGAAGGGTCTCAAGGGCGAGGCCGCCGCCTTCGACGTCACCGACCACGCTGCGGGCGGCGCCTGCATCCAGGGGGCGGTGAAAAAGCACGGCCGTTTCGACATCCTGGTCGCCAATGCCGGCATCCAGCACCGCAAACCGATCACCGAGTTCGAGACGGCGGATTTCGAACGGGTCGTTGCCACCAACCTCACGGCGGTCTGGGCCCTGGCGAAGGAAGCGGCGAAGGTGATGATTCCCGCAAGACGCGGCCGCATCATCATGACCGGGTCCGTCAGCGCCATCCTTGCCCGCCCGACGATCTCCGCCTACATTGCCAGCAAAGGCGCAGTGCATGCGCTAACGCGCGAGCTGGCCATCGAAATGGCACCTCACAACATCACCGTGAATTCGATCGCGCCCGGCTATTTCGCCACGGAGATGAACACGGCGCTGATCCAGAACAAGGAGTTCAACGACTGGGTCTGCAAGCGCACGCCTGCCGGACGCTGGGGCGAGTTGAAGGAGATCGGCCCGGTTGCGGTGTTCCTGGCGTCCGACGAGGCGTCATATGTGAACGGCCACATCCTGGTCACCGACGGCGCGTTCAGCGCGGCGATGTAGGGGCGAACCATGGCAAACAAGTTCCGCATCGGCATTTCGCGCGACGCGATCACCAACACCGGCACCATCTTCGGCGAGGAGGCCTTCGAAGTCCTCAAGGATCCCGCGGTCGAATGGGAATTCCTGCCGGAAAAGGTTTCCGAAGTCACGCCCGAATACGCGGCGACCTATGACGCGATCTGCCTGATGTCGGCCAAGGTGACCCGCAAGACCCTGTCCGGCGCCGACCGCAAGGTCAAGCTCATCGCGCGCTTCGGCGTCGGCTACGACTCCGTCGATGTCGATGCGTGCAACGACAATGGCGTCATGCTGACCATTTCCCCGGACGGGGTGCGCCGTCCGGTGGCGGCCAGTGTCGTCGGATTCATCCTCGCACTGGCGCACCGCATGGTCCTGAAGGACAAGCTCACCCGCGAGGGGCGCTGGGCGGAGAAGGGCAACCACCTTGGCAGCGGACTCATGGGCCGGACCCTGGGCGTGATCGGCGTGGGCAACATCGGCAAGGAAATCTTCCGCCTGATCCAGCCCTTCGACATGAAGCTGCTCGGCTGCGATCCGAATGTTCCGCAATCCGCGGTGTCGTCGCTGGGCGTGACCATGGTGGACAAGGATACGCTGCTGAAGCAATCCGACTACGTGTCGGTCAACACGCTGCTGGACGAACAGACCCGCGGCCTGATCGGCGCGCGCGAGTTCGGGCTCATGAAGCCGTCGGCGTACTTCATCAACACCGCCCGCGGGCCGGTCGTCACGGAATCGGCGCTCATCGAGGCGCTGGACGCCGGGCGAATCCAGGGCGCGGCCATCGACGTGTTCGAGCAGGAGCCGGTGTCGCCCGACAATCCGCTGCTGAAAATGGACAACGTCATCGTCGCGCCGCACGCGATCTGCCACACGGACGAATGCATGAGCCTGCTGGGCAAGAGCGCGTTCAAGGCCGCCGTCGAGCTCGCGCACGGGCGCAAGCCGCACCTCATCGTCAATGCCGAGGTGCTGCAGCGTCCGGAGTGGCAGGGCAAATTCCACAAATAATCGCAGCCGTCAGGGAGAAGAACAATGAAAACCAATCCGGTCAAGCAGAAGATCCTCAAGGGCCAGCCGGTGTTCGGCGCGTTCGGCTGGGAGTTCCTGGTGCCCGGCCTGCCGCAGATCGTGAAATCCTGCGGCGCCGAGTTCCTGCTCATCGACATGGAGCACGCCGGCACCGGCTATGAAACGCTCAAGGAACAGGCAGCGCTGTGTCGCGGCCTCGACCTGGTGCCGATGGCACGCGTGCCGGCGAACCAGTACCACTACATCTCGCGGGCGCTGGACCTCGGCATCATGGGGATCATGGCGCCGATGGTCGGCTCGGCGGAGGAAGCGAAGCACATCGTCTCCTGCACCCGCTACCCGCCGGCGGGACGCCGCGGCGCCGCGTTCGGCTTCGCATCGGATGACTATCTCGGCGGCGACGTTGCCGAGAAGATCAAGCGCGCCAACCAGAACACCCTGGTCATGTGCCTGATCGAAACCGCGGAAGGCATCGAGAACGTCGACAAGATCGCCGCGGTGCCCGGCGTGGACGTGCTCTGGCTGGGCCATTTCGACCTGACCAATTTCCTCGGCATTCCGGCCCAATTCGATCATCCGAAGTATAAGAAGGCGATCGCGAAGATGCAGGCCGCTGCGAAAAAGCACGGCAAGGTGCTGGCCTGCGCGACCGGGGATGACCAGTGGAGCCGGGACTACTGGGCCAAGGGCTTCCGCCTGTTCGCCATGGGCATCGACTCGATGCTGCTGCAAAGCGCGTTGCGTGCCGGCATGGCCACCCTGAATGGATTGAAGGGACCGGCGAAGAAAAAGTAGCAGGGCAACTGGCGACCGGCTGCGCATGGACCGCAGCCGGCGACCGCAACGGAGGAGACGAGAATGGCCCAGGGCAAGTTCCGAGTCGGCATTACCCGCGATAACCTGAAACCCGACGGCAAGCCGATATTCTCGGAGTCCGCCTTCCGGATCCTCGACGACGCCGGCATCGAATACGAGTTCCTGCCGCAGAACGAGCCGGAGCTCACGCCGGAGACTGCCTCGAAGTACGATGCTCTCGCCGTGATGCTGGCCAGGGTCACCCGCAAGACGGTGTCGGCGGCCGGCAGCCGCCTCAAGCTCATCGCGCGTTTCGGCGTCGGCTACGACACCGTCGATGTCCCGGCGTGTACGGACAATGGCGTCATCTTGTCCATCACGCCGGACGGTGTGCGGCGTCCCGTGGCCATGTCCGCGCTCACCTTCGTGCTCATGCTCGCCCAGAAGGTGCCCACCAAGGACCGCCTCACCCGCGAAGGCCGCTGGAATGAGCGCCTGAACCACTTTGGCACCGGACTGTCCGGCCGGGTGCTCGGGTCGGTCGGGGTCGGGAACATCGGTTCGGAGCTGTTCCGCCTCGCTGCAGCCTTCGGCATGAAGCACATCGCCTGCGATCCCTACGTCACCCAGGAATCGGTGGCGCCCCTGGGCGTGAAGCTCGTGGACATGGAGACGCTGTTCCGCGAATCCGATTTCCTGTGCGTGAACTGCCCGCTCAATGATGAGACCCGCAAGCTGGTCGGGGCGAAGCAGTTTGCCCTGATGAAGCCGACCGCGTACTTCGTGAATACCGCGCGTGGCCCGATCGTGGACGAAAAGGCGCTGCTCGATGCGCTGACGAGTCACCGGATTGCCGGGGCTGGCATCGACGTCTTCGAACAGGAGCCAGTGTCGCCCGACAATCCGTTGCTCAAGCTCGATAACATCATCGTCACCCCGCACCACATCTGCCTGACGGACGAATGCATCGACACCGTGGCGGCGAGCGTGTTCGGTGCCTGTCGCGACCTTGCGAAGGCGCGAGTGCCCAAATACGTGGTGAACCAGGAAGTGTTGGGCAAGGTGCCTTATTTCCACCGCTAGGCAGGATCAAGGGAGGATCGGACATGACGCTACGCAAGGGACTGGCCATTGCGGCCGCCGTACTGGGACTGACCTGGTCCGCAGCCGTGCCGGCGCAGACCATTACCCTGCATGGCGCCGTGCAGTTCAACGATGACCACGCCTTCAACAGGACCCTGCTCAAGTTCGAGGAGCTGACCAAGAAGTACTACGGCAAGCCGGTCAACTTCGTGCTCCATCGCAACAGCGAGCTCGGGCTGGAAAAGGACTACGTCGTCTACATGAACCAGGGCAAGGGCGTGGACTACGCCGTAGTCTCGCCCGGGCACATTTCGACGTTCTCGCGCACGGCACCGTTCATCGACGCGCCCTTTCTTTTTCGCGACCTCGACCATTGGCGCAAGGTGCTCGATGCGGATGTATTCGCACCTGTCGCCGAAGAAGTGGCCAGGAAAGCAGACGTGATGTTCCTCGGCTATGCAGGCGGCGGCATACGCAATATCTTCGCCAACAAGCCGCTGCGCAACCTGGCGGACCTGCGCGGGCTCAAGGTCAGGGTGATCGGCGCGCCGATCTGGACGCGCACGTTCGCGGCCGCGGGCATGTCGCCCACTGTGATCGCCTACAGCGAAATCTACAACGCCATCCAGAACGGCGTGATCTCCGCGGGCGAGAACGAAGCCGCCGGGGTGGAGCAGATGCGCTTCTACGAAGTGGCGCCGCAGCTGGCGATGACGCAGCACGCGATCACAGTCCGGCCGCTGGGGTTTTCGGGCAAGACCTTCCGTACGCTACCGCCTGACCTGCAGGCGGCCATCGTGCGTGCGGGCAAGGAAGCGGCCGCCTACGGCCGGCAGCTGGAATCGACAGAGGATGCGGCCAAACTCGATGCCCTCGAGAAGGCGGGCAAACTGAAGCGCATCCCCTTTGCCGATCGCGAAGCGCTGGCCAAAAAAGTGGAGCCGGTGCTGGATGCCTACGCCAAGGACGTGGGGGCGGACGCGATCCTCGCAAAGATCAAGGCCCTCAGGTGAAGCGCCTGCTGACGTGGTTCTACCGGTTCTTGACGTGGCTGATGATCGCCACGGTGGCGATCCTCGTCGTCCCGGTCACGCTGCAGGTTGTGTCGCGCTACACGGACCTGATACCCGCCTACATCTGGACCGAGGAGCTGGCGCGCTTCATGTTCATCTGGATGGTCATGCTCGGCGCGATGATCGGCGTGCGGGAAGGGACCCACTTCGAGGTGGATGTGTGGCCGGCGCTCGGCGAGCGTGCCAACGCGTCCCTGCGCATCGTGTCCCAGGCGCTGGTGCTGGTGTTCGCGCTGGTGTTCGTATGGTGGGGCATCGAGTTCACCCGCTTCGGCTGGGAACAGGTCTCCGAGATCGCCGAGCTGCCGATGTGGACCATCTTCATCGCCTGGCCACTGGCCGGCGTGGCATGGGTCCTGTTCCTTGGCGAGCATTTCCTCGCCAACATCCGCATCCTGCGCAGTAGCACAGCATGACCGGCGTCGAACTGACGACGGGCGGCGCCGCGGCGATCCTGTTTGGCGGGTTCTTCCTCTTGATCGTGCTGCGCGTGCCCGTCGCATTCGCGCTGGGCCTGTCCTGCCTGCCCATCCTGGTCATCGAGCCGCGTCTTTCCCCGATGACGCTGTTCAACGAAACGTTCAAGGCCTATAACTCGTTCATCCTGCTGGCGGTACCCTTCTTCCTGCTCACCGCCAACCTGATGAACATCGGGGGCATCAGCGACCGCCTGGTGCGCCTGTCGCGGACGATGGTCGGCCATTTCCCCGGTTCCCTGGCGCAGATCAACGTCGTGCTGTCGGTTTTCTTCGCCGGCATTTCCGGGTCTTCCACCGCGGATGCCGCGAGCCAGGGCAAGCTTTTCATCGATGCCCAGGTGAAGGAGGGTTACGGCCTGTCGTTCTCGATCGCCATCACGGCAGTATCCGCGGTGCTTGCGGTCATCATTCCGCCGTCGATCCTGATGGTCGTGTGGGGCGGGGTCATTTCCACTTCCATCGGCGCGCTCTACCTGGCCGGCATCCTGCCCGGCCTGCTGATCGCCGGCGCACAGATGGCCACCGTGCATGCGTACGCGAAGTTCTACAAATACCCGGTATATCCCCGCTCCACGCTGAAAGAGTTCCTGGTGGCGGGAGCGCAGTCCATCCCGGCGCTGCTGACGCCTGTCATCATCGTCGGCGGGATCCTGCTGGGCTGGTTCACGCCGACCGAATCGGCTGCGGTTGCGGTGATCTACGCCGCGGTACTGTCGATGCTCGTCTATCGCGAGATGGACCGGAAAAAGCTGGTCCATGCGCTCTCTGAAACCGGCAAGCTGTCGGCGATCGCGTTGTTCTGCGTGGGCACGGCTTCGGTGTTCGGCTGGCTGCTGGCCTACTACCAGATGCCGCGCCTGCTGCTGGACAACGTGACCTCCTGGGGCATGGGCATAACGGAGGTCGGCTTTTTCATCGCCTTCGCTTTCCTGGTCGTCGGCTGTTTCCTCGACGCCATCCCGGCAATCATCATCCTCGGCACCACCCTGCAGCCCCTGGCGGAATCCGTTCACATGCATCCGGTGCAGTTCGCCATCATCGGCATCATCTCGCTGGCGTTCGGGCTGGTTACGCCGCCTTACGGGCTGTGCCTGATGATTTCCTGCGCAGTGGCCAAGGTGCCATTGCGCTTTGCGCTCAAGGACACAATGATCATGCTGGTGCCGATGATGGTGGTGCTGGCGGCATGTATCATCTGGCCCGAAATCCCGCTGTTCCTGCCGCGCCTGATCTCCCCGGAATTCCTCAAATGATCCGCGGCGGTAGAATGAACCCTCCCAGGAACAGGAGCGCGGCATGATCCCGATAACCCCATCCGGCAACTGCATGGGCGTGGATGTCCACGGCGTGGACCTGTCGCGCCCGCTCCACGAAGCGCAGTTCCTGGAAATTCGCGAGCTGTTGCATCGCTATCACGTGCTCGCGTTCCGGTTTCAGGACCTGCAGCCCCGTGGGTTCCTGGATTTCGCGCGACGCTTCGGTCCCCCAGAGCCGCATGTGCTGGATCAATACCACCATCCCGGGTTCCCCGACATCCTGATCCTCTCGAACGTGGTGAAGGACGGCAAGCCGGCCGGCCTTGCCGATGGCGGCACCTATTGGCACAGCGACTATTCCTACCTGCCGATTCCTGCCCGCGCCACCGTGCTGTACTCGGTCCAGGTGCCGCAGGTCGGCGGCGACACACTGTTCTCCGACCAGGAGCTGGCCTACGAGGAATTGCCGGAAGCCATGAAAAAACGCATTGCCGGCATGGTGACGCTCAACGTCTACGGCAACCGCGATGACCTCGACCTGAGCTCGCGCACGTCGGCGCCCCCGCCCACGCAGGAGCAGAAGGATCGGCGCGGCGCGACGCTCATCCGCCATCCGCTGGTGCGCCGCCATCCCTACAGCGGCCGCAAGGCGCTGTATTCGGTGTCCGGCACGTCGTACGCCATCGAAGGCATGCCCGAAGACGAGGGATTGGCCCTGCTGCGCGAGCTGGCGGCGCATTCGACGCAACCGAAGTACCGCCACAGTATGAAATATGGCGTCGGGGACGTGGTGGTGTGGGACAACGCATCGGTGCTCCATTCCGCAACGCTGACGGATCCCGCGCACCCGCGCACGCTGTACCGCGTCACGACGAAGGAAACGCAGCCGCCGTCGGCGTGATTCCGCCGCGGCGACAACCACAAGAAGGAGGACGAACATGGCCCCACCGATGACCCGCCGGCAGTTCGTGACCGGCGGCGCCGCGCTCGCGGCGCTGCATGCGCTGGAACACCACGTCGATCCCTGCTGCGTGCAGGCAGCCGATGCCCAGACCTCGGGCAGCGAGCTCTTCGAATTGCAGCCGGTGGCGGACGGCGTCTACGCCGCCATCGCCGCGCCGCGCTACAAGGTGAACTGCAATGCAGCCGTGATCATGACCAACGACGGCGTGATCGTGGTCGACTCGCACTCCAAGCCCTCGGCCGCTGCGGCGCTGTACAAGGAAATCCAGTCGGTCACGCGCCAGCCGGTGAAGCGGGTCATCAACACCCATTTCCACTGGGACCACTGGCAGGGCAACCAGATCTACAAGGACGCCTTTCCCGGCCTCGAGGTGATCTCGACGAAGCGGACCCTGGAGAACCTGCAGGGCGATACCGGCAACGGCGGCGTGGCCTTCGTCGACAAGCAGATCAAGGCCATGCCCGGCGAGATCGCGAAGCTCAAGGCCGAGATCGCCGGTACTACGGATGCTGCGAAAAAGGCGCGCCTGGAATCGAACCTGCGCCAGGCCGAGGACTACTTCGAGGAACTGAAGACGTTCTACCCCGCGCTGCCCACCCGGACGTACGACAGCACGGTGTCCCTCGACTTCGGCGGGCGCAAGGTCGAGTTGCTGGTGCTCGGCCGCGGCCACACGGATGGCGACCTGTTCATCCGCCTGCCGCAGGAGAAGGTCGTCATCACCGGCGACGCGCTCGTCGACTGGATGCCGTTCATGAACGACGGCTTTCCCGAGGATTGGGTGACGACCCTCGATGCGCTGGGCAAGTACGAGTTCGACCGCATCATCCCCGGCCACGGAAACGTCGGCGACCGCGGAAACCTGGCGTTCTTCCGCGGCTACATGTCGGATCTGGTGGGCGCCGTGAAGCAGGCCCATGCGGCGGGCGCCAGCCTGGAAGAGGCGAAAAAGACCCTGCCCGACCAGCTGGCAGGCAAGTACGAGAAGGGGATGTCCAAGTACACGCTGGGCCAGTACCGCGACCGCATCGGCGGCAACATCGAAGTCGCCTGGAAGAAGGTCAACGGCGGGTAGCCCCCCTCTCTCCAGCTCTCTCCCGCCAGGGGGAGAGAGAGTTTCCAGGCAATTCGTTCCAAGGCTCTTGCTTCTCAATCTCCCTCTCCCCTGGCGGGAGAGGGATGGGGAGAGGGGGTTAGAGCGGCTTGCTCGGATCGATGAGCGTGCGCCACATGTGCGCCGTCGGACTGGCGTCGTTTCCGAGGCCTTCCTTCGGCTGGCGAAAGTGGCGGCCGATGATGTCGGTGAAGGGTTCGATCGACCATTTGACCGCCCTGTCGAAGGCGTAGTCGTCGCAGATCGTGATATTGCGCGAATGCATGTACCACTTGTGGTTGCGCGCATGGTCATGCGCCGCCCGGATGTACTCGGGCGGGCGATAATCTTCGCCGAACATGGTGTGGTACATCTTCGGGTATTCGTAGCCCACCGTTTCGTCCGGGAAGAACCGCAGCGCCTGGTGATAGCGGATCGCCCACGACACCTTTTCCGAGACATAGGGCTCCACGAGCTGCGCACCCCACCAGCCATGGTCGGGACGCACGACGGCCAGCCCGATGTCGTGCAGCAGGCAGGCGAGGATGCTTTCCTCGTCCATGCCCGCTTTCATCGCCTGCATCGCGGTTTGCACGCAGTGCGGCGCGGCCGCGGTCGGCAGGCCGAACTTGGGCGTGTTGAGCCTCAGGTTGAAGATGTCCGCCAAGGTGGGCCTGGGCGGCAGCGGGACGTCCGGCGTCGCAGGCCGGATGCGCGCAAACGCACTGCCGATGTCCTTGAGGTCCTGCTGGCGTTCTTCGCTCAGTTCGTCTTGCTTCATCGGTCACCTCATCCGAAACAGGCTCGCACGACCCCGCCTTCGACGCGCAATGCGGCGCCGTTGGTGGCCGAGGCGAGCGGGCTGACGACATATGCGACCAGGGTCGCGACTTCCTCCGGGGTGGCATAGCGCTTCAGCAACGAAGTGGGGCGCACTTTCTCGAAAAACTCCTTCTCCACTTCGGGGAACGGCCGGCCCGGGGCGCGTTTGGCGATGGCCGCCTTGTTGCCGTCGCTCAAGGTCGGCCCGGGCAGCACGGCATTGACCGTAACCCCGGTCCCCACGCAATTTTCCGCCAGGCCGCGGGAAACCGCCAACTGGGCGGTCTTGGTCATGCCGTAGTGCACCATGTTGTCCGGGATCTGGATGCCGCTCTCGCTGCTGATGAAGACGATGCGGCCCCAGTTGCGCTGCTTCATGCCCGGGAAGTAGGCGCGCGACAGGCGCACGCCGCTCATCACGTTGATGTCGAAAAAGCGCTGCCACTCGGCATCGTCGATGTCCTCGAAGGCCTTGCGCTCGAAGATGCCGAGGTTGTTGACCAGGATGTCGACGGAAGGCAGGTGGCGCACGATTTCCACTGCGCCGGCCGCGGTGCCGAGGTCGGCGGCGAAACCGTCGACCTTTGCGCGGGGATGGTCCGCGCGGATGCGCGCGATCGCCTCGGCCACGGCCGCTTCCGTGCGGCCATTGACGATGACCTTGGCGCCCTCAGCCGCGAGCAGGTGGGCGATGGCGAAGCCGATGCCCTTGGTCGATCCGGACACCAGCGCCGATTTGTCGTGAAGCTTCAGGTCCATGCTGCGCGGCTCCTCCTAGGGTTTCAGGTGCGCGTCAAACCAGTCGATCGCCAGGCGTGTTGCCTGCTCCCGGGCCTCGCCGTAGATGCCGTAATGCGGAATGCCCGGGATGACGACGTAGCGCTTCGGTCCGACCGCGCGTTCGTGCGCAAGTTGCGGATGATAGCGGTTGTCGAAAAGTTCCTCGTTCTCGGCGGCGATGAACAGCATCGCGCAATCCTTTGCCCGGGCCATTTCCTCGATCGGCGCATAAAGCAGGAATTTCTCGGCGATCGGCCCGCCGCGCAGGTTGCCGATCACGCGGGCGCCCGGCGGCGGATAGCCGGCCTGTCCGCGGGCGCGGGCCGTCGCCGCCCGGTAGCTGTCGGAAAGCGATTGCGCGGGTGTATTCGCCACGGATTGCCCGAACCAGCCCACCTGGCTCACCAGCGCGCGCACGCGGGGATCCCGCGCTGCCACATGCACCACCAGCCCGCCGGAAAAGCTCGTGCCCCAGAGCCCGATGCGCTGCTTGTCGACGAGCGGCTCGCCCATCGCCCAATGGATGACGTTGGAAATGTCGGCCGCCTGTTCCATGGGATCGACCACCTCCCGCACGTCGAGGACCTCGGCCGTGAACCGGTTGCCGGGCGCATGCTCGGCCGGGGCAGCGAGCACGACGCGCGAATCGCTGTCACCCCAGCCGCGATAGTCGAACGCAATGACCAGGTAACCGGCGGCGGCAAAGTCCTGTGCCTGGCGGCCGAGGCCGGCGGCCGTTCCTCCCCAGCCATGCGACATGATGATGGTGGGCAACGGTGTTGCGGCAGAAGCGGGCTGGTAAACGGTCGCCGCAATGCGAACGCCGTCGCTCAGGATGGCGGCAGTGCGCTGGCTGACCTCGTTGCCTGCCGGTGCAGGCTGCGCGGCAAGCGAAAGAACGAATGCGGCCGCTATGGCGGCCACGCGCCTGAACTGCATCGGAAACTCCTTGCGTGGCACGGGAACCGGCGGGTCTCGCCGGCGTTTGCGTGCGGGGTTTACTCGGGATCGGACGATTCGTCGGACCAGCGGCGCATCGGGCCGGCATAGCCGCCGCCTTCGGATGCATCGTCGTCGTCCGCTTCCTCGGTGTCGAATTTCTCCATTTCCTTGATCAGCGATTGCAGGCGCTTTTCCGCAGCGGACTCGCGCTCGGACTGGTCCGTGATCTTCTGGACGACCGACGCGGCCGCCTTGTAATCGCGCCGGGTCTTGATCGGGCGCGCGGCGCCGTTCAGTTTCTTGGGGTTGCCTTCGGACATGTGTGCTCCCTATACCGATGCCCGGATGCGTGGCATCAGGCGCATTCTGCACCTATCAGCCCCGCTCGCAAACCGGGCTCGTCCGGCGGGGCTCAGTTCCCCCCGCCGCCCGTTTCCGGGGCACGCGCGGTCGGCTGGCCCTTCGTCCGCGCCATGGCGCGATCTTCATCGTCGGCGGCGCGGAAACGAAACCAGCCGACATTCATCTCTTCCCAGGTCTGGTCGCCCCAGCGCACCGCTTTCGCGGGATCCGGATTGGCGGGGTTCTGCGCCGAGTTGTCCCAGCTGATGTCCATCACGACGCGTGTGCCCGCGGGGAGGAACCGGGTCGGGTTCAGCATATAGGTGGGCTGCCACTTGAAATCGTATTGCGGCACCGACAGCAGGATCTCCTGCTTGCCGTCGGGATAGTGCGCGGTGAACTTCGCGGCCCGGCCCCGCAGGTGGGCATGCGGCAGCAGGCTGTAGAGCATGACGTCGTGGTCGAACACCTTCTCCAGCGTTTGCGTGTGCAGCTTCGCGTGGGCCGGTATCTCCAGCGCCGTGTCGTAGATCAGCGTCATGTCGAGCGCATGCTTCGGCCTGCTGTCGTGGAAGTAGAGTCCAACGCGCGTGAAATCGGTCACCGCCTTGCCGTTGGGCGAGTAGTGCATCTGGAACTGGAAGTTCGCTTCCTTGTGCAGCAGGATCCCGGTGTCCGGGGGATAGGGCATGGCGTTCTTGCCCGGCGCGTAACCGCCCAGCTCTCCGAGCTGTCCGCGCAGCGCGCGGCGCTCGCCATTGCCGGGGTCGTCGATGCCCACCAGCACATGGTGAACGACCGATCGGTCTCCGGGCAGAATCTCGATGGCGCGGATCCACACGTCGCGCCCGATCGGATTGGCCGTGCGGGGATAGCGGTACTCGACGACACCGGTTTCCGGCACGCGGTAGGCGGGCACGTTGATGACGACGTCCGGCTTGCCGAGCGTCCATTCGGGCCATTCGCGGTCATTGCCGGCCAGTGGATCCGGACCATCGCCGCGCGGCGCCCCGGCTTCGATCCAGTGCACCAGCCGCTTCGCCTGCTCGTCGTTCAGCGAACGGTCGCCGACAAAGCTGCCGTAGTGCGGGTCG
>Ga0315910_10003776_pt1 | contig 12767 bp, 10 predicted proteins | sample EdamamesoilMG_FD_204470 | JGI IMG/M metagenome (GOLD analysis project Ga0315910, IMG submission 204470) | Garden soil microbial communities collected in Santa Monica, California, United States - Edamame soil | ecosystem: Environmental > Terrestrial > Soil > Garden | place: USA: California... | reverse complement strand
GTCATAAGATCGTAATTGTTACGACAGGTTCAGAACTGAATATCTTTAAATACATGATGAAAGAACCTATTTTTTGTGAGTGCTCCTTATTATTTTATAACCTACCAGCAAGGAAAGCCGGTTAAAATCAGTCTCCCACAACGTGCTGTATTCGTCCAGGATATTTCGATTTGAATAATAGCGGATCTCTGCACTCATCCGGTTTATCTCCAGCCCGGTACCAAGAGCAACACAAGGACTTGAATTGATTTCCATGCCCGGATACGTTATCGTAGAGTTGAGATTAATGGCGACAACATAAAATCCGTCTACAAAAATTTTAGTGTTCTCATTGAGAAACATATAGTACCGTATTCCGAGCGGAACGTCTATGAAATTATAGTCAACGGATATCTCATGCTCATAGGCGTCTCGTATTGTTCCAGTTGCCTTAAGGTATTGGTAAGAAGGCTCTACCAAAAAACTGAACTTGTTTTTATTAAAGGGGAATACCACCTCCGCTTCTGCTCCAAATCTTGCCGAAACGGTATTATCCAATTTGCTTTCCGTAGTTATCGCTCCAACGAATCCGGGTCTTTTATTGATGAAGGTCAACGATGAGAAATTAACGCCTGGTGTAAGTTTAAGATTAAACAGACTTTTCTTCTTCTCCGTTTTTACCGCCTCCTCTCCTCCCATACATACATTGTACTTTAAAAAGTACCGGCTAAGCGGAGAATTTTCATACTTAAGATTGTCCAGATCAGTTTCTTTCACACCACAATTGACTTCATTCAATAGTTGCTGTTTGAAAGTAGCATTGGTCGCCACCGTCCGGTTGTTTCGTAAATATTCTTTATAAACCAATTGATTGATTGGTCCATCCCCCACCCTATAAAAATAGCGTGACAAACTTCCTTCTGAATACTCAAATAGTGTAGCCTTGCCTTCAACTAATACGCGCAGAAACAAATAGTCATCAGACCAAAGCGGATTACGTTCTGAAGTAAGATCAGCTAATCGTACCGGAGAGCGGTCAATCTTTACTTTTGCCGATATGTATTTATAAGATCCATAAACCTGAAATTCTCTGACCAAGCCAACCGTAGCTGTGAACACTGAATCACTTTCACTTACCCGGTAAGAAATTTTACCGGGATTATTTCGCCAGTCAACGTTCTTGATAAAACATTCTATTCGTTGATCGTCCCGATCAATCAAGTACCCTTTTTCGAAACTAATCTGGGCGTGCCCGGTTAACACAAAAAAAATAAACGCCACCACTAAAGCCGCTTCACGTAACGATGTAGAAAATCTCATGGAGATAATGAAATATAAGTGATCTAAAATTTTCAGGTGCTTTATTTGTTGCCTCTTTTGTAGAATTTATATCCGGCAAGGATCCCTAAGCGATTAAATTTCGAAGTCCAGTCGGGATCTCTATAGGTAAGATCATCAGCAAGGTAATACCGCACTTCTGCACTGAATCGATTCACCTCGAAGCCAAGACCCAATCCCAGGGTGGTAAGGGAACCGATTTCAATCGTCCTGTAGGTTTTGATGTCTACCGTATTCTCAACGGGCAATGTAAATACATAGTGTGCGTTTACAAAAAGTTTTGTATTCTCCGTGAGGAAACTGTAATATCTTATCCCTAACGGCAAATCAACATAACTATAGTCAACATCCACTTCATACGTAGATGTTTGGAGAGTGAATGACTGGGAAGCCTGATAGTATTGGTACGTTGGTTCAAGAAGCAAGCTGAATTTATTCCTGTTAAAAGGCATGACTACTTCAAGTTCCAGCCCCACTCTGGGTGTTACTGCTTGGTCGAAGTTTAAATCAACCGAACTTGGCGGGTACTTCAGGTTCATTGACGAAATATTAACACCTGCTGCAAGTTTAAGATTAAACGCTGTTTTCTTGTCAGCTTCCTTTTCATTTTGAACCGAACCTCCGTAGCACGCATTATATTTCAAAAAATATTTAACAAGTGCGCTGGCATTGTACCTGAGGTTTTCAACATCGGTGAGTTTTGCATTATCACATTTAACATCCGTCCACAGCTGCTGACGGAAAGTATTATTTGCGAGTAAGGCCGTGTTCTCGCCCAGATACTCTTTCCACACCAGCTGCTGCACGGGCTTATTTTCAACACTATAGAAATAACGAAACAGCGTTCCGTCTACAAATTCATATAATGTAGCCTTACCTTCAACAAGTACTTTCAGAAACAAAACTTCATCTGACCACATAGGCGTCTTGATGGCGGTAAGCTCAGTCAACGCAGTGGGCGAGCGGTCTATTTTCACTTCCCCCTTTACATACTTTGCGAAACCATATACCTGAAATTCGCGAATGCTACCTAGTGTTCCCGTAACATCTTCCCCGTTTTCATTTAGCCGATAGGTGATGGAGCGAGGATTGTCCCTCCACTCATGATTCTTAATTAAACACTCAATCCGTTGATCATTTTTGTCAATTACATATCCCTTGGAGAAATCAATCTGTCCGAAACTGGTTACAGCCGCGCAGATTAAGACTAAGAGCAGGCTAAATTTGATTACATTCATAACGTTTAACGTCCTACGACAATGGTTTAGGTTGGTTATAATAGTGCACAACCGTTAACGTATCCGGCTTCGGGCAATTCACAGTAAGTGTACACTTCCGCCCAATGTAGTGTACATTATTGAAAAATAATAGTAACAAAAAGTTGATTTTAAAGCCAGTCATCATCTGGCCGGCATTTTGCAAGAAAGTGTGCTAAAAAAATCGGATATGAGAACTCTGCTCGCTATTCTTCTTTGGTTCATCCTATTTGCTCTATGCTGGCCGTTGGCGCTGGCACTGCTGTTCATTTTACCGATTATATGGCTGATACTTCTTCCTTTCCGGATTATCGGTCTTACCCTGGAGGTCGTGTTTAAATTTATCGGTGCCGTGTTGATGTTTCCTTTCCGGATTCTGAAGTCTAATTAAACCTTTGAAGGTTCAACGCAAAGCGCATTATTCATAGCGCAAGGTATCAACCGGGTTTGATCGGGAAGCTTTAATGGTTTGTGAGAGTACTGTGGCGAGCCCCAACACTAACATGATCATCAAACTAATCAGTATTTCAACTACACCAATCTCTACCCGGTAATACGAGCTATTCAGTAGCCCCTTATCAAAGAACACATAGGTGATCGGTATGGCAATCATAGCGGCAATCAACATCAAACGCACATACCCTTTAGACAACATGATTGCCAGCTGAAACGATGAAGCGCCCATGACTTTGCGAATGCCGATTTCTTTTGTTCTGGTTTCGGCTGTATATACCACCATACCCAGTAGTCCAAGGCAGGATATTGAAATCGCCAGCATACCGAGAAAGCCGCATATCTTAACCATTACAAAATAGACGGAATACGCTTCTTCGATTTCATCATCAAAGAATTGGGCTTCAAATTTCAAATCACCCGCCAAGACCTTCCAGGTAGCTTCAAGATCATTAAAGGTTGACAGCATATCGGAGGAATGTATTTTCAGATTTGCGTAGTGAAGTTGTTTTGCGTCATATTGGAAAAAGAAACTACGGACCGGCTCACGCAGGTGCATATAATGAAAGTTCTTCACAACACCTGCAATGATCACTTCAGCTGAATCCGACAGAACTACGGTGCGATTAATGGCATCCACCGGAGTACCAAGCTTGAATTGCCTGACGAATTCTTCATTGACGATAATATACTTTCCGTTATCCGGCAGATTTTCTCCGAAGTTTTTTCCGGCCACTACTTCAATGTTCAGGTTTGGTAAAAAATTATGATCAATTGCTGCGTAGAAAACCTCAAGGGAATCCGATTGCTGAACACTTTTCAACCAGATGCTGGATGATCCCTGCGTTCCGATAACATGTGAGGAGAGCGAAACGGATTCAACCGAAGACAACTTTGAGAATTCATTCCTGAACAATAGCGGATCAACGCCTTTTAAATCGACATCGAGAATATTCGCCTGATTGAAGCCGAAATCATAGTTGACAGATGACCGATATTGTTTAAGTACAATCACAACCGCCATGATAAATCCAAGCGACAGCGCAAATTGACCGGTGATTAAAATTTTTCGGAAACTGATCCGAGCGACACCTTTTGCCGGGGCCTTGCTTTTCAGGGCCTGAATTGGATTCATCCGTGAAAAATACAGGGCAGGGACGGCTCCGGCTCCAACCCCAACAACAATTGCGAAGAGTACGAAACAGATAATGGTAATGGCATCCGGATCCAGATCTAACCCTTCTGCAGATACAAGCATGGCCATAAACTCCGGCTTAACCAGCAGAAAAATTCCATATGCAAGAAACAACGAGCACAGGGTGATCAAAACAGTCTCCACGATAAACTGTGTAAATATCTGATTGCTTTGTCCGCCTACGGTTTTTCGTAGCCCGATTTCTTTGGCCCGTTTCAGCGAACGAGAAATCGAAATGTTTGCGTAATTGAAACATGCGGGCAATAAAATGAGCAGCGTAAGAAATCCGAAAATAGAAAGCGAAGCATATCCCCAGTCGGGACCAATCTCATTGTATAATTCTTTCCCGGGTGCAATGTCATTTAAAGCCTGAAGCTGAAATTCAGCACTGAATTTTTCATTACCGGTATACACCTCACGGGATACTGACGTCAAGTAGTCCGTCAATGCTTCGGTATCATGGCCTTCCGGAAGCAGCATGTAAACATAGTTACCGCGGAACTCTTCCCATGGACTTCTTGTCTCCTGTTGCTCCGAATTTTTCCGATAAGTCTCCCATGCAATGTACGGGCTTACTATTTCAAACTGCATGTGTGAATACTTCGGAATATCTTTGAGCACGCCCGTAACTTCAAAATCACCAAAGCCACCCAGGGTAATTATTTTACCGATGGGCTCCTGCTCATTGAACATTTTCACTGCAGCTTTTTCGGTAATCAAAATACTATTTGGCTTTGACAACGCTGTGGACTTATTCCCTTTTATCAGCGGAAATGTGAATACTTCCAGAAAAGCTGGATCAGCAAAATATCCGCGCAGTGGAATTTCAAGCGTTTCATACTTTGCTTCTGCCGAAAATGCTGTGCTTACGCGCACTACTTCTTCAACACCACTATACTCATGCTTTATTTTTTCACCGAGAGCCATCGGGGATGAGGCGTACTCATTGTTTCTGACGCGATCATCAATCATGGAGTTTACCCGATAGATCCGATCATTATTAACATGAAAGGTATCGTAGAGCCGAAGAAATGAAATCAATGCGATAAACAACAAACTGAAGGACATTCCTATGGACATGCCCAGCACATTGATGGTTGTAAAAAACCGTTGCTTCGCCAGGCTTCGTGTAGCTACTTTAAAATAATTTGCCAGCATAGTCAGGCTGTTATTGGTTGAAAAATGATGATAGGCTGCTTTCCGTTTGCGTTTCTTTAAAGCATAAGAAAACATCATCGAAAGTACCGAGCGCCAGTAAAACAACCTGGCTTTCCATATCGGCATTCGCTGAAGGTTAAGAAAAAATAGCTCTTCCAGATCACCGTGAAGATCTTCGACAGCAGCTCGGTTGCAATACCATTCAAAAAGTCTGTCCGCCAGTCGCGGTGGTCGTATCGGTTTCTTCATCGTGATAGTGCCAGTTTTGATTTGGAAATTTTCCACAGTTCATCACGCAGGTCTTTCATACTGTGAAGGGCTAACTTTCCTTCATGCGTAAGTTCAAAAAAACGTTTACGTCTGCCTCCACGCTCCCTGGTAGGATCTCCAAGCCACGACTTAATGAACCCCTTTTCCTCCAGCCTGGTAATGGTGGAATGCAATGCACCGATACTAAGCGAGCGATCGGTTCGGCTTTCAATGTCTTCTTTTATAGAGACCCCATAAGCCTCCTCACCAAGACTGGCTACGGTAAGCAGCACGAGCTCTTCAAATTCTCCAAGGTATCCTTTCATAATTTATATAGGCTTAAACTGAAACAACCGAATATATGTTTCTATTTTTCAGAACAAATTAAGAAAAAGATTCCAGGAGTGGCAAAGTCTTCGGAATTGTCATTATCCATTTAAAAGCATCTTCAGGTCCGCAAGGGTATTTGCTTCTGAGGCAGGTTTATCTCTACGCCACCGGTATATTCGTGGAAAGCGTAATGCAATGCCAGACTTATGCCGTGACGATTCCGCAATGCCTTCGAAAGCAATTTCAAAAACCAATTCAGGCTTTACACTGCGCACCGGGCCGAACCGTTCGATTGTATTTTGCTTAACCCAACGATCTACTTCACGGATTTCTTCATCAGTCAACCCACTGTATGCTTTTGTAAATGGTACAAGTTGGTTGTTATCCCACACGGCAAATGTATAATCGGTAAAAAGATTCGCTCTCCGGCCGTGTCCATTCATGGCATAGATCATCACTGCGTCAACGGTGAGCGGATCAATTTTCCATTTCCACCAATCACCACGTCTGCGTCCATCCCGGTAAACAGAACTCTTCCGCTTCAACATAATACCTTCGCTGGACATCTCTCTGGACTTCAACCTTTCTGCAGCTAATTCTTCCCAGGTCTCAAAATGGACCAGTGGCGAAAGGCGTAAAACAGAACTGCTACCAACCACCTCTTCCAATTTTTTTCTGCGTTCAGCCATAGGCCATTCACGAATATCCGTTCCTTGCCATTCGATGATATCGTAGGTGATGAATGCAACTGGAACATCTTTCAGTAATTTGGAATTTAAGGTCTTCCGACCGATCCGTGTTTGCAAGTGATTGAACGAAAGCGGCTGATTATTTTTGAAAGGCAGAATTTCCCCATCCAACACGGTACCGTCTGGAAGGAAGTCTTTCACAACAACGTATTCAGGATACTTGTCTGTAACCAATTCCTCTCCCCGCGACCACACGAATAACGCTCCATTCCTCACAATAATCTGTCCGCGTATACCATCCCATTTTCGTTCAGCAAACCATTCAAGCGGATTGCCCAGTTCACTTACGTCATTCTCCAATGCATAGGCCAGGTAGAAGGGATACGGTTTCGAATAGTCACGTTCCTCGTCCGATAACAATAGTGTTTCAAAAGTATGTTGTTCAGGCGACCATTGTCCCATTAATTTATGGGCTACCTTACTGGCTGCCACACCTGTGTAATGCGACACAGCCTTTACCATCAGTTGTTGAGATACGCCCATGCGGAATCCACCGGTAATTAATTTATTAAATACAAATCGTTCGGTGCCGTCAAGCCGGTTCCATGCCCAGCGTATTTGTTGTTTTTTCTGCGGAATGGTTAACGACTCAAGACTTTGAATAAAATTGATCCAGAATTTAAGTGATTCACCTGAGCCTTCTTCCGGAGGTGGAAGAAGAAGTGTGATCGTCTCTGCCAGATCACCCACCACATGATACGATTCGTCAAACAACCACTGTGGCACACCGCCTAATTCAGATGCCCACAATCCCAGTAAGGTTGTGTTAACTGTTCGTTTTGGTCTGCGGTGAGACAGCAATGCGATCGCCCAGGTTCTGTCGGCATCATTGGTCGTTTTAAAATATTCCTCCAATGCCAAAACCTTATCGTTCGTTTTGGTGGTTTGATCAAGCGCTGTAAAAAGTCGTGCGAAATTTTTCATTCGGGAGAATTACTTGTTTCGCCAGTCACATTACCTTCTGCGACTTCGGCCAACTCGCCCTCGTAGTGGGTCTTGATAATCTCACTTTCCAGGCCATTTTCTTTCAACCATCTTGAAAACACATCGGAATAACCATGCGTAACGTAAATTTTCTCTGCGCCAGTCTCACGCACTGCCTGGTTGAGCTCATTCCAATCTGCGTGATCGGACAACGCAAAACCACGATCGGCTCCACGTCTTCTGCGTGCACCCCGCAAGTTCATCCATCCGGATGCAATACCCAGTGAGTACGGTAGAAATCTTCTCATCCAGGGAGAACCTATCGCGGAAGGAGGGCAAACAACCAAGCCTCCTATAAATTCCTGTTTTTTCATTTCCGGCAACACACGGTAGGTAAGTGGAAGCCCGGGCACATGAGTACGTACCACTTCATTCATTACGTCAATTGCACCGTGAACAAATATCTTCCCGATGGACGCGTCTACATTTTTCAACAGGCGCTGTGCCTTGCCCAGTGCATATCCGGCAATTACTGAGACTTTTTCTTCCTGTTGATTTTTTCGCCACCAAAGATTGATGTCATCGAAATTTTTTTGTTGCTGTTTCCACCGGTAAATGGGTAAACCAAAGGTAGATTCAGTTATGAAGACATGGCAGCGCACAGGTTCGAAAGGCTCAGAGATACCATCAGGCTGAAGCTTATAGTCACCGGAAAATACCCACACTTCATCCCTATGTTCTATCCGGATTTGTGCTGACCCAGGTATGTGACCTGCCGGATGGAAGGAGAACTGCACCCCATTGATGTGAATTGTTTCTCCGTACCCAACGGACTGAACATTGTTTTCCAGTTTGAGACGATGCGTGATAATGGATTGCGTCTGATGCGTGCACAGATATTGGTCGTGTCCGAAATAAGCATGGTCTGAGTGGCCATGCGTGATCAACGCTTTTTGCACAGGTTTCCACGGGTCCAGGTATACCGCTGCCCTGGGACAATAAATTCCGCTATCCGTAAATTCAAGCAGTTTCATATGTAAATGCCTCCGGATGTATAAAAACTAATTCCAGGCCTTTTGTAGTAATCAGGATTGTATAAATTTAGTTTTTTGAATAACGCCATGCCCAATCAAACCCTGGACAAACTACTTGGTATAGATTATCCCGTACTGGTTGCCCCCATGTTTTTAATTTCAAATACAAAGATGATCAAGGCGGCACTGTCCTTTGGTGTAACGGCCGCATTCCCGGCCTTAAACTACCGCACCGATGCAGAACTTCGGGCCGCTATTCACGAGATCAAATCTTTTTCACCAAAACCGTTTGGTGTAAACCTGATTGTCAATCGCTCAAATCCAAAATATAAGTCGCAGCTGGAAACTCTGCTGGAGCTCAAAGTGGATTACATCATTACCTCGCTAGGTAGCCCTAAAGAAGTAATTGAAAAATGTAAGCCTCTTGGAATAAAAGTATTTTGTGACGTAGTTGATCTTGGCTACGCACAGAAAGTAGAGGCAATTGGGGCCGATGCGTTGATCGCGGTAAACAACCGTGCGGGCGGGCACGCGGGAAGGCTATCCCCACATGAGCTTGTGACGATGCTTAAAGAACATTGCCATATCCCCGTCATCTCTGCGGGTGGAATAGCCAAGGGGAAAGACCTGAAACAGGTTCTTGACTGGGGAGCTGCTGGTGCATCAATAGGTACAATTTTTATCGCCTGTGAAGAATCTGATGTTTCTCCAGAATATAAGCAAGCAATGATTGAGTATGGGGAGAAAGACATTGTCATGACTACCAAACTTTCCGGGTCACCCCTCACCGTAATCAATACGCCTTATGTGCAGAAACTCGGAACAAAGGCCAACTTCCTGGAATGGATACTGAACAACAACAAAACACTGAAGAAGTATGCCAAGATGCTGATTGCGCTCCGCGGTATGAGGCAGGTGGAGAAAGCCGCCTTCGGAGCAACCTATAAAACAGTTTGGTGCGCAGGACCAGCGATAGAACATGTTACGGCAATTCGTCCAATGAAAGAAATTCTGAACACACTCATACAAGAATTCAAAGCACATTAGGGGGCACCCATTATTAATTTTCTATGGAGTACACCATTCAGAACGAAATCCTCGCGGTTAGCATCAAACAAAAGGGAGCTGAACTTTTTAGCGTTATTCACAAACAAAATAACCTCGAATACATGTGGAGCGGTGACCCGGCATTCTGGGGAAAAACCTCACCGGTTCTTTTTCCAATTGTTGGCGCTCTACGCCAGAACACTTATCTATTCCATGCTATCCGGTATTCCCTGAACCGTCATGGTTTTGCACGTGACGTTGACTTTGAAGTCGAAAAGAGGGCAAAAGATAGCATCATATTCTTATTGAGAAGTAGCGCAGAATCCATTCAGCGTTATCCATTTTTATTCGAGTTACGGATGACATACACGCTCGAAGACAATATTCTCCATTTGACCTATGATGTAAAAAACATGGGTAATGACAACATGTATTTTTCCCTGGGTGCTCATCCGGCTTTTAAAGTACCGTTGGTCAACGGTTCTTCCTATGGCGATCACTATCTTGAATTTAACAAAACGGAAAATGCACCCCGATGGCCAATTAGCAGCGAAGGTCTCATAGAAAAAGAGGCGGTACCGCTTCTTCAAGACACCAATACATTGCCGCTTACCAAATCTCTTTTTGAAAATGACGCCCTGGTTCTAAAAGCGCTTAAGTCAAACATAGTTTCGCTGCGCTCGCACCGACATGGTCACGGACTCGAATTCGATTTTACAGGATTTCCATTTCTGGGGATATGGGCAGCAAAGGAAGCAGATTTTGTGTGCATTGAACCGTGGTGTGGAATTGCAGATTCAGTGGGACACGATCAGCAATTGACTTCGAAGGAAGGCATTGAACACTTAGAATCGGGAGAAAGGTGGTCGCGGTGCTGGAGCGCTACGTTTTTCTAATCAGCTTTTACGGAAACTAATCTTGACTTGTGTGCCTTCGCCCGGTTTACTCAATACGTCCAGTCTACCATCAAGGGTTTCAATTTGAGTCTTTACAAGATACAATCCCAAGCCTCGACCCTCTACGTGGAAATGAAAGCGCTTGTATGGAAGAAAAAGGTTGTCACCGTGCTTGGTAAGATCAATACCCAAACCATTGTCAGTGAATGTTAGAATTACTTTATCCTCCTCGTTATAGGACCTGACCGAAATCTCTAATGTTCGCTGCGGATTTCTGTACTTTATAGAATTACTGATCAGGTTGTAAAAAACACTTTCAATATAAGATGGTAAGGAACGTAGGGCGTCAACTTCAAAATGGGATATGATGCGCGCGCCACATTCCTGAATCTCTTTTTCAAATAATTGCGTAACGTGATCCATCACCACCTTGAATTTTACATTTGACAAGGCTTTGTAATCAATATTCCTGATTTCGGTAATTGCGGTAAGATCCTTGATAACCCGGTCGAGATCCTGCGTTGATGTTGACATCTTTTTAGCAATGTCTAGCATTTCCTGATACGAAGCAGACATATCGAGAATGGCAGCCAGGCCTTGTATCCGGGAAAGCGGGCCGCGAAGGTTATGTGAAATTACGTAGGTGAATTGTTCCAGCCTGGAGTTCCGTTCTTTTAATTCAAGATTCACCCTCATGAGGTATTCCGTTTGATTATCCACTTCATGCACCAGGTCTTCATTGTGTCGTTGAATGAGACCGTGCTGAACTTCAATCACTTTTTGCGCTATTTGAAGTTCCTCGTGTTTAAGCTGGAGTTCATCGTGTTTTTTCTCAATCTCATCACGCTGATAAACGAGTTGTTCAATCTGCGAACTGATCTCTTCGTTTTGGGCAGAGATCTCTTCATTTTGTGAGGTGATCTCTTCGTTCATAGCCTGCAGCTCCAATGTTCGAATGTGTACCTGCTTTTCAAGTTCCACATTTTGATCGGCCAGAATGCGCATGCGTTCTTGTTCAGAATTATGAAGTTCTTGCATGAGCCTGAACGTACGAACCGAATAGTGAGCCAGGTAGAATAAAGTAGGTACGCAAATAAGGAATACAATAGACTGTACCCAATACATAAAGAATATCGCCAGGTCATAGTTGGCTTTGGCCTTATTGATAACATCAATCTCAAATGCATCAACTTCGTTACGAAATTGCCGGTATACACTCACCAGCATAGCCCCCCGATCAGATTTAAACAGTTTCATAAACTCGCCTGAATCGTTGTTGTTCAGGTGATGTTTCATTTGAGTTGCGATGGTGAAATAAGCTTCAACGCTATCCTGAAAAAGATAAAATTTCGCCATCGGAAAATGCTGCTTCGAAAGTTCCTGCTCCAGAATGGTCAGGTAGCGCGTCTTACGAACCTGTGCTGAATCAAAAGGTGTCAGCATGTTACCTTCCGGATTCAGGGCAAACCCACGCAAGCCAACATCAAGCAAATGAATGGTTCGAAGCATCTCAACCGCTGTTAATCGTATTTTTTCTGCTTCTTCCTGAAGCTCCTTCTGGTGTTTGATCACATTGCTACTATTGTAGAGCAATACAATATTGACCAATAGAAGGATGGAGATCAGTACAACTGTAAAGTAGATAACACGATTCCTAAAGCGAAGTTCTGGCATGCATAACGATGATAACTCACAAAATATAAATAATGCAGCACAATTATGAAACAGTTTTTGTTTCGAGTAGAAACCGGAATTTTCCGGTAAACAACATGACTTCGATTCCTCGTGGGCAAAAAAATAATTAAATTACCCATACGTTTTAGGTAGTACAGGCTACTTTTTGCCGCCCAATTGAATTAACGAGTATCGTATTATTTTATTCTAACGGATAGCCCTATGCGAAGTACTTTGATTTTAACTATTCTAACCATTTGCGCATCCTGTATGTCGGGCAAAATACCTTGTCCCGAGCCGAAATATGCCAAAGTAAAAAAAAATAACATCCATCGGCATTACCTTGAGTCCAGCGGTTCATTGTCAGCAAATGCTGAAACGAATACGAATAAAATTCCTAAAAATAATGTTCGCACCATTAGCAATGTTTCGATGGAAGAATGGGATTGCCCAAAACCCGGAAAGAAAAAATATCTTCCCAAGCA
>Ga0315910_10003773_pt1 | contig 12774 bp, 17 predicted proteins | sample EdamamesoilMG_FD_204470 | JGI IMG/M metagenome (GOLD analysis project Ga0315910, IMG submission 204470) | Garden soil microbial communities collected in Santa Monica, California, United States - Edamame soil | ecosystem: Environmental > Terrestrial > Soil > Garden | place: USA: California... | reverse complement strand
GCAAGAAATAATTATTTCTTTCTGCGAGTACGCTTCTTTTTTGCTTCGTCGGTCTTCTTCAATGGGAATCCTAAGATTTCAAAAAATGCTAGCGCTTCATCGCGGGTCTTTGCAGTTGTAGTAACAGTGATTGCCAATCCAAAGACATCCTTCAAATCTTCATCAGCGGTTTCTGGGAAAATAGTGTGTTCTTTAATACCCATAGTCATGTTACCCATCTTGTCTACTGATGAACGGTTTACACCACGGAAGTCCTTGGTTCGTGGCAATGCAATGTTTACCAGTTTATCTAGGAATGACACCATCTTTTTGCCACGCAAGGTTACTACCAAACCAATCGGATCACCAATACGAGTTTTAAATGTTGCGATTGATTTTTTTGCACCACGAATTGCCGCCTTTTGGCCAGTAATAGCTGCAAGACGATTTGCGATCAATTCATTTGCCTTTTTGTCGCCCTTGATCTTTTTACCAGTTCCAACTGATACCACTACTTTGGTAACTTTTGGGACTGCCATTTTATTGGTATAGCCAAATGCGTCTTTCATCGCATCGAATGCTTTTATTTGTTTTGCTGTGATTGATTCCATACGTGTGAAATTATTTTACTGCTTTTGCCACATTAGACGCGTGGATTTTGGCTGGCTTTTCGATGATCTGGCTTTTATCCTTGCCCCCACGTGACCGTAGTGCACGCTTGACCATGTTCAAGCCTTCGACTACCACTTTGTTTTCGCTTGGATATGCACGCAAAACAGTTCCCGCTTTGCCTGCATCTTTGCCGGTAATAATAGTTACTTTGTCGCCTTTTTTGATCTTCATACGCATTTAATTACAAAACTTCGGGAGCAAGCGACACAATCTTTTGGTATCCCAATTCACCGATTTCACGAGGAATTGGACCGAAGATACGCGCACCCTTTGGTTCTCCCTTATCAATAATAACGACCGCATTGTCATCGAATCGAATGTACGAACCATCCTTGCGACGAAACGCTTGGCGGCTGCGAACAACCAATCCTTTAACAACGTCTTTCTTCTTTACCTGCTTGCGGGGTTCTGCAACCTTGATCGATAGAACAACCACATCGCCAATACGTGCATAGCGACGCTTTGATCCACCAAGGATTTTGAAAATGCGACCCTTCTTTGCTCCGGTGTTATCTGAAATGATTACGTTGGTTCCTACTTGCATCATACGCGTTCTATAAATTATTCTGTAACCACTTCAAAATGCTTGTCCTTCGACAATGGACGGCATTCGCTGATCGTAACAACATCTCCTTCTTTGCAGGCATTTGCCGCATCGTGGGCCTTGTACTTTTTACTTTTCTTAAAGTACTTGCCATATTTTGGATGCTTAACGAATCGTTCAACCAAAACAACCACGGTCTTGTCCATCTTGTCCGATACAACGGTTCCGCGAAGTGTCTTGCGATTTTTTTGTACTGTTTCAGTCTTCATATGCTAGTGTGTTTGTTTGGCAAGCATCGATAGCTCGGTATTAATGCGGGCAATATCTTTTTTGATACCACGAGTCGAAGCCTTTGGGCCAAATACCATCATTGCTTTGGTTAGTTCAGCCTGTTTTTCTTTCAACAAGTCAGTAAGTTGCTCGATATTCTTGCCAGTAAATGTAGTCTTTTTCATACAATTATTCGCTATCGCGTGCAACGATACGAGTTTTGATTGGTAACTTGGTACCAGCCTTGCGCAATGCCTCGCGTGCAACATCTTCCTTAACACCATCGACTTCAAAAATGATGCGTCCTGGTTCTACTTCAAAACAATAACCCTGAAGATCACCTTTACCCTTACCCATACCTACTTCTGCAGCTTTTGCAGTAATTGGTCGATCTGGGAAAATACGGATCCAGTAACGGCCTAGTTTACCAACGGTTCGTGATACTACCTTGCGGGCTGATTCGATTTGATTTGATTTTACACGCGCGCTGGTGGTTGCCTTTAATGCAAACGATCCAAACTGTAAATCAGTACCACGCGTTGCAACAGTGCGTGCAATGCGCTTTGGATTTTTGCGGCCAGTCTGCCACTTGCGGTGTTTTACTTTCTTAGGAAACAACATACGCTACGAGTTCTTAGCTTTCTTAAGTTCCAATGAATCACCCTTGTTGATCCACACCTTGATACCAATACCACCGTATGGCAATCGCGCAGTGTATCGGGCATAGTCGATATCGGCACGCATGAACTGCAATGGAATTCCACCCAGTTTAATTTCTTCGGCACGTGACATTTCGGCACCACCCAAGCGACCTGACATACCAATTTTGACACCCTTAACACCGCGAACACCCATAACTTTTTCGGCTGTTGCCTTCAAGATACGGCGGAACGGCATGCGCTTTTCCAATCCATCAGCAACCATTTGTGCCACAATCATGGCATTTGATTCTGGTGATTGAATATCAACAATATCAATCTGGAAGTCTTGCGACAATGGCAGCTTCTTCTTGTTCATAAAAGCAATAATGCTTTTCTTCAAGTTAGCGATACCTTCACCTGATCGACCGATAAGCATTCCGGGACGTGATGTATGAATAATTAGCTTGGTAGTCTTTGGGCCTCGTTCAAATTCGATATCAGCAACATAATTGCCGCGAAGTTTTTTCTCGAGATATTCACGCAACAAGACATCACCCTTCAGTAGGTTGACGTATTTATCACCCAAAGCAAACCAACGTGACTTCCAGTCGCGAAGGATAACCAAACGATGTGAATAGGGATGGACAATCTTTGACATATTATTTTTCGCCAAGCACCAATGTAATATTACTGGTGCGCTTATTAATGCGGTTTGCCATACCACGTGATCGTGGACGAACACGCTTCATGGTAATACCTTTGTTTACTTGAAGTTCTTTGATAAACAGTTTGTCCTGTGAAACCTTGTTGTTGTGGACAGCATTTGCCACTGCAGAATTAATCAACTTGGCAAATACACTTGATGCTCGCTTGGTTAAAAACTCGAGCGACACCAATGCCTCGGGAACACGCTTACCACGGATAGTATCAGCTACTAGGCGTGCCTTACGAGGTGACTGGCGATAGTTATACAAATAGGCTTTCATACAATGCAAAATTATTTAGTAGTGGTAGCTTTAGCTGCCTTTGCTGCTGCGATTTCAGAGTCTTTCTTCTTTTGCTCAAGTTCCTTCTGCATCTTACCGCCGTGCTTGTGGAACGTACGAGTTGGAGAGAATTCGCCTAAACGGTGACTGATCATGTCTTCAGTAATAACAACTTCAACATGTTTGCGACCATTATGAACGCCAAAAGTAAAACCAACCATTTCCGGGGTAATTTGCGCTGCGCGGGCCCAGGTTTTAATAACCCCTGTTTCCAAAGGCTTTTTTCCGGCAATTTTCTTCAGTAGACGTTCGTCTACATATGGACCTTTTTTCAGTGATCGAGTCATGAATAATGCAATGTTGTGACATGCCAAAGGCATGCATTAAACGATAAATTGTTTGCCTGCAACGTACAGGCGTAATGCGACGCTTAGTGTGAGAGAGAAAATCTCAAACAAAACAAAGACCGCATAGGTCTTGTAGGAGTCATACTATCAAAGGTGTGTGGTTATGTCAAATAATTACCGGTGGTACACTGCAGTCCTTGTATTTTTAGCCGATCCGCGCAATACTACATGGGTCAATATGCCTACGCATCCTTGACAGAAGTGCTAAAAAATGATATAAAGACACTGTAATTACTTAATTTTTAACATATGAAGGAAAATTTAGAGACACTAAAGGACAATGCCAACGAGGTAAAGTCTGACACAACCGTTACCGAGGAATTGGTAAGTAAATACAAGGTTTCAGAACAAACGACAGACAAGCCTGATATTACCAAAGCAACCGAGGATATTAAGAAGGTGATGACCACCGAAGGCACTATTGCCCCTGCAGCACAGAAGGTTGAAGCTTATACTTCCCCAGCTGGTCCTAAGGAAAAGAAAGGATTCTTCTCAAAGATTTTTGGAAAAAAGGAATTAACACCCGAAAAGGCAGCTGAAATAGAGGCAAAGAAGTACGAAAATGCAAAGAAAAAACCTTTGACCAAGGAAAACTTCACTGAAGAAGCAATGAAGGCGACATCAAAGTCAAAGGTTGATCTTGAACTCTTTGGTACTAGTTCATCATCAAGTTTCGGATATGAAGATTTTGCCTACAAAGTAGGACCCGAAGCAGTAGCTATCCTTAAAGAAATACAAGGGATCAAAATTTCTAAGACCGACAAGGAAAGTGCTAATCGTGACTCGAAGCGTATTGCAGAAATGAAAAAACAAATTTTTGCACTTGGACGAAAGAAAGTAGGATTGGAATAATAAAACCCTCCACTAAAAAACCCGCATTATGCGGGTTTTTTAGTGAGTATGAATTACGCAAGATTACGTGCCTTAACGATATCAGCTGATACGTTTGGTGGCACAATGTCATAGCGTGCAAATTCCATGGTAAACGATCCACGTCCTTCGGTCATCGAACGCAAACTGTTCATATAACCAAACATTTCTGACAATGGAACGATTGCTTTAATAGCCTGTACCATACCGCGTGCTTCAACTCCTTCGATCTGTCCACGCTTTGATGAAACATTACCAGTGATATCACCCAAGAATTTTTCAGGCACGATTACTTCAACCTTCATCATCGGTTCAAGGATAACTGGATTAGCACGACGTGCACCTTCCTGGAAGGCCTGTGATGCTGCAATCTTGAAGGCAATTTCTGACGAGTCCACATCGTGGTACGAACCATCATATAGTTCAGCAGAAATGTCTACCATTTTAAATCCTGCAACAACACCGCGGTCCATTGCTTCCTTGATACCCTTTTCAACTGGGGCAATAAATTCTTGAGGAATAACACCACCCTTGATGTTGTTGATGAATTCGAAGTTCCCTGTTCGTTTTACGTTCTTTGGCAAATCCTCTATTGGAATTGAAAGATCAATTGGCTTCAAGCGAAGCTTAACGTGACCATACTGACCTTTACCACCCGACTGTTTAACATATTTGTGTTCTGCTTCGGCAGATGTAGTAATGGTTTCCTTGTAGGCTACCTGTGGGCGACCAACGTTTGCTTCAACATTGAATTCACGTTTCATACGGTCAACGATAATTTCCAAGTGCAATTCACCCATACCCCAAATAATGGTATCTGCAGTTTCGGCATCAGTGGTGATGCGGAATGTTGGGTCTTCTGCTGCAAGACGGTTCAATGCCATACCCATCTTTTCCTGATCGGCTTTGGTCTTTGGTTCGATCTTCAAACTTACTACCGGTTCTGGAATCTTGATTTCTTCCAATGCAATTGGATGTGCTGGATCACAAATAGTGTCTGAAGTTTTTGTATCCTTCAAACCTACAGCCGCTGCAATATCACCTGCAAAAACTTTTTTCACTTCTTCACGATCGTTTGCATGCATGCGCAAGATACGACCAATACGTTCTTTTTCACCAGTGCGAGTGTTCAAAATGTATGAACCAGCTTCAAGTGTTCCAGAATACACGCGGAAGAAAATCAATTGTCCTACGAATGGATCGGTTGCAACCTTGAAAGCTAATGCTGCAAATGGTTCGGTATCTGATGCTGGACGAGTTTCTTCGGCGCCAGTGTCAGGATTAATTCCGGCTGATGGAGGAATATCCAATGGTGATGGAAGATAATCAACCACACCGTCCAATACTAATTGGACACCTTTGTTCTTTAACGCTGTACCTGCAAATACTGGTACCAAATCGTTTGCAATCGTTGCTTTACGGGCTACCTTTTTAAGATCTTGCAATGGAAAATCCATTTTACCTTCTAGATATTCGGTCATCATTGCATCGTCATTTTCAACGATCTTTTCAATCAAGATAGCGTGATACTTTTCTGCATCAGCTTTTAGATTGTCCGGGATATCTTTTTCAATTACCTTGTTACCCATTTCGCCTTCAAAGTAGTAGGCTTTCATTTTTAACAAATCGATAACACCTTCCATGTTTTCTTCTTCACCGATTGGAATTTGGAAGCGAACAGCATTCTTGGTCAAACGATCAAGAATCGATTGGTATGAACGTTCAAATGACGCGCCGGTTCGATCCAACTTGTTAATGAAACAAACTCGAGGCACTTTTCCTTCATCGGCATAACGCCAGTTGGTTTCTGATTGCGGTTCTACACCAGCAACACCGTCAAACACCACTACCGCACCGTCGAGCACACGCAATGATCGACGCACTTCAATAGTAAAGTCGATGTGACCTGGAGTGTCGATAATGTTAAATCGAGCATTCTGTGATTTATCTCCTCCTGCATAGGTTGGAGTCCAGAAACAGGTAACAGCCGCAGAGGTAATAGTGATTCCTCGTTCCTTTTCCTGTTCCATCCAGTCGGTTGTTGCAGCACCGTCGTGCACTTCACCGATTTTATGAGACATACCGGTGTAATACAGAACACGTTCTGATGTAGTAGTTTTACCAGCATCAATGTGGGCAATAATACCGAAGTTACGGGTTTTTTCTAATGGATATTCACGATTCATAAATAATCAATAAATGGGTAAATAAATAGAGAGGTAATGAAAAAAGACCGAACTGGTCTCGTGTGCACACTATATAGCAAATAGAACATTTGGGCAATATAAAAAGCCTTCTTGGATAAGAAGGCTTTTCTTTGTCACAAAGAAACAAAATTAGAACTTTTGTTGCTCAAAATACGTATCAAATTCAGCAACATGCTCAGGATTATCAGGATCAAAGTTAAAGTTACTGAAATGAGGAAAAATTTTACTACCGCTTCCTTTTTCGAGTTTTTTGGTTGTAAAACTGGTATCCAGAAACAAAGCTCCTGAATCACGGCCTTTTTCTTGACTTTCAGGAGTTGTAACAACCCTATGCGGAAGTGATTTTATCCTGCATTTAGTAATCTTTTGACATACCAATCCAGGAAACATAACAATTTTCCCTCTTTCAAATTTTATATCTCGCCACGTTCCAGCCGCTCGATCTTTGGTAGTAAAGCTGTTCTGATGTCCCTGAACTGATTCCCGGGAAATAGCAGTTCCTGTACCGCGGTCATTGTGACCATTGTTGAGAATGAATTCCTTTGTAGCACTATATCCCAATGCACGGTACGAGGTACGATAATAGTTATTCATGATTTCATCATAAACCTCAGGCATATCACTTGCTCGGGCAATAATTTTGGCAAAAATACTGACACGTTCTTCCATCAAATCTATATAGTGGTATATGGCCACCATCAGATCAAAATCCAATTGAGATTGTTTGATCTTATGAGCGGCTTTATTCTCTATAAATTCCAGCCAATCATATGTATTTACTATAGTAAATGTTTCCTTATGGGTATCATTACTACTAGCATCATCCTTTGGCCTGGGAGGCTCATAACCTCCTGTTTGTTCAGAAAAAACGTATTGTAGTTTATGTTCCAGCGGCTGTGCAAACCACTGTGCAGTAAGCCTGTCGAGCTGATCGACAACTTTTTCTATTTCAGGGGTAGACGGAATTACAACGTATCCCCTAGTCCATAAGGATTTGATTCCTTCGGCAATAATTGCTTCCCGGTCTTCCTCGATCTGCTTTGGTGTGGTCGTCTTTTTATTAAAAAGATTACCCACCTTTAGAAACAGAAGAGACAATCGTCTCCAGATATTTCTAGATTTGGTTTCCTGTATTTTCATTTTTGAGTTGTTTTGCCGACACTGTATCACAGACACAAAAATAACAAAACCCCACTTCGGTGGGGTTTTGTTGAAAAATAGATTACCAACTGAAGTGTGCGAATGCCTTGTTGGCTTCTGCCATTTTATGGGTGTTTTCCTTGCGTTTTACTGCGTTACCTTCGTTGTTTGCTGCAGAAATCAATTCATTGGCAAGCTTGATGTGCATAGGTTCTCCTTTTTTACCACGAGCTTCTTCTTTGATCCAACGCATTGCCAATGATAGACGGCGTTCTGGGCGAACTTCGCGAGGTACCTGGTAGTTTGCACCACCAACGCGGCGTGATCGAACTTCGGCCATAGGACCAGCGTTCTTTAATGCAGTTTCCAAAACTTCCATAGGATCCTGCTTGGTCTTTTCTTTGATAACATCTAATGCCTTATACACAATCTTTCGGGCAATATCTTTTTTACCCTCTAACATGACATAGTTAATTAACTTGCCTACTTTTTCTGAGTTATAGACAGTGTCAGCTTGTGGATAATATCGATTGGTTAGTTTACGTCGCATACAAATTATTATTTAGCTGCCTTTGGGCGTTTAGCACCATAGCGTGAACGTGACTTGCGGCGCTTGTCGACACCCTGTGCATCAAGCACACCACGAACAACAGTGTAACGAACACCGATCAAGTCTTTCACACGACCACCGCGAAGCATTACCACACTGTGTTCCTGTAGGTTGTGTCCCATACCTGGAATGTACGCAGTAACTTCCTGACCGTTAGTCAAGCGAACACGACAGATCTTACGTAACGCCGAGTTTGGCTTTTTAGGAGTGGTAGTAGTTACCTTGGTGCATACACCACGCTTAAATGGTGATGGATTAAATGTTGGACGATTTTCAATAGTGTTGAAACCACGTGAAAGAGTCACCGCCTTTGATTTGCGAGTGATCTTTTTGCGTCCTTTGCGGACTAGTTGGTTAATCGTTGTCATAGATAAGACAAAAGAAAAGAAGTCCGTTTGGACTCGTAGGAAGTACTATACACAATGCAAATAATAAAAGCAAGAGTGCTACACGTATACAGGAAAACCCCGGAGCAGACCGGGGTTTTGGATGAAGACATTCTATTATAGGGTCTTAAAATCGTCCTTTAGGATGCCATTCTTTACCCTCATAATCTGGGAAGTATAGACCTTTTCATAACTGCCATCAGGATTTTTGCGTTCGATGGTGATATAGTAGCGACCCTTTGGCACGATCGAGTAGTAACGGCCATTTGCATTGGTTACCTTGTGTGCTACTTCACGGTGCAATTCAGGATTAAATACGCGGATGATAGCAAATGCCAATGGATTACCAGATCGATCAGATACTTTGCCATACTTCCTGCCGCTCCAGCCGCTTAAGCTTAAGATCAACATAAACACATACAATCCAAGGATAAGGAAGTTAATTGTCTCTGGCGCAATGACTACCATAAAGACTGCAAGTGCAAAGCCAGCCCAGAAGAAGAAGTTAACGATCTTGTGAAATACAATGTCTGCTTTTTTAAAGAATCCAAATCGGCGTTGCTGACGTTTTGCAATTTCATTCCAGTCGGCATCTAATGGATCCATAGGAATATTTTTAGTAATCACTTCATCGTCACGCTTAATTTCGATCTCGCCACCAAAGTACAAGTTATCGTACAACTCGTCCTTTTGTTTACCTGCCAACATGCGCGATGGGAATTGATAATGTGTTTTACCAGCATTAATACGGTAGATACCTGGTGGTACCAAAAATCCATATCGTCCATCCAAATCGGTAATTGATGACGCTACTTCATTACCCTGCAAATCTGATAGCACGACATATGCTGGATCAAGCGGTTGTTTGGTAACACTGTCGTATACTACACCCCAATCACGACGACGCTTGCGGAAACCAAGCCATGCCAAGAACAAATTCTGCAAACGGAAGATGATGCCCGGAATATTTGCTACTGCAGCTAACAGTGCGGCAGCCAGTGCAATGGCGCGCAATGGACCTGATGGCGGAATTGGTAATCCCGCTAATATCATCGATAGTGGTTCGGTAATAACACAGAAATCACCAGTACATTCAAATTCTTCCTCTGGAGGAGGTAGCGGTTCTTCTTCCTCGATAATTACCTGTGTTGTAGTTAATGCACCTAATGTTGCATTCACAGCATCGCTTAAGTTCAAATAGAAATATGGATTACCCGCTGCGTATGCAGGAGTAGCAAACCACGCAGCTGCTGGTCCACCGGTAAGCGGATAGATAGGAACGTTAAATGTTTTGATTCCTGCTTCCCCATCTTCCCAGGTAATAATCTGTGAAATATATCCATAGTCTGAACCAGAAACAGCTGTCGCATCCTGACTGGTTACCATAACCGACGCAGCACCCAAACTACCACCAACGCGTGCTACATGAATAGTGACATGTCCGTCATTGCGTCCAATGTTGTATACCGGATGGATAAATTCAATCTGACCAGCAACATCTGGATTAATATCATTATCAACAATCGAGACATTGGTTAGTGCTAATCCTAGTGATGCCCCACCAGTAACACTGCCTAATGTTGCTGAAAAGTCTTCAACACTTTCGATAATAAGATCATCAATAATAGGAACCGTGACCGTTTTGATCCCTGCTTCGCCATCTGCCCACGATACTGTTCCGACTACAGTTCCATAGTCGCTACCTGATACAGCTGATCCATTATGGGTGGTTACTACTGCTGTCACAGCGCCTAGTGTTCCTATTACACGCTCGACACTAATCGTCTGCATTGGTGTTCCTTCATTAACCGTGTATGACGGTTGTACAAAATGTACTTCACCAGGAACCATTGGATCAAGAACTTCGTCAACAAGAACAATGACACTACATACAGCAGTACCAAGAGCACCAGTTAATGTTGCGGTGTACGTAGTTGATAGTGGTGGTGTTGCATACACACTGCCACTAGGAGATGTTGGATACGCAGTGTTACCTGTTGCGGACGATACAATTGTTCCTGATGTAATTGATGCCAAGTTACTAGTCCAGTTAAGCAATGTGGAATTACCCGAGGTAACAATGGCGGGTGTTGCTGTTATCGAACACGCCGCAGGAATAGTACTGCCACCGCCAGTAGGACTACCTCCTCCGCTTGTACATGACCAATCAGTTGTCACACATGATGCACCCGGACATGCAAATTCAAGCCAGCCGTAATTCTGACTCCAAGCAAAACCAGAAAACTCACCGCTTGATGGATTAATAGACACACCACCGTTCGTAGGACCAAAATTAATCCATCCAGTATTTTCACCCCATGCATATCCACCCAAATCGCCAGAACACGTATTCACCACTCCACCGTTAGTAGGATTAAGATTAATCCAACCAACAACATCACCCCATACCTCACCAGTAATTGCGGAATTAGTAATGGTTACCGGTGTACCGTTTGTCGTTTTAAAATTAACCGAGCCAAATGAACTATCTTCAAACTGTGCGGTATCATTACCTGTTGAACTGGGATCAATAGTACCCACAGCAGCATGTGCTACTGCACTAAAAGAAAGGAGCAGGATCAATGATGCACACAAGGTAAGGATGCGATGGAAAAGACGTAGCGACATAGTGCAATACGATTAGTATATAAGTACAGTATACAGGAAATTGACGATAGGCTGTATGAATTTCCACAGAAATAGGATAAGTATCAGAAACAGAATAAATCCATATCGGGTAAGGAAATGTTTAATACGCTCGCTGGTCATACCTCGTGGTAATAGTGCAAATAATATATAGTGCCCGTCCAGTGGTGGAATAGGAATTAAATTAAACACGGCAAGCAAAACGTTTATGTACACCACGGTTTGCAATAGTTCAGTGACTATCAGGGACAACGGAACAAAGCGAAGTATCACAGCAAGAGCAATAGCGATAGTAATATTTGCCAGCGGTCCTGCCATAGCAACCAGCACAGCACCCCATTTTTTATTGCGAAAATACGCCGGATTAAACTGCACGGGTTTTGCCCAACCAACAATAAAACCAGCGCCCGAAATGACTAGTAATATTGGAACAATAATGGAACCGAACAAATCCAAATGCGGGATTGGGTTTAAGGTAAGTCGTTTTTGGGCTCGGGGTGTTGGGTCACCCTGCCATTCTGCGGCATAGCCATGGGCAACCTCGTGGACAATGACCGAGAAAATAAGAGCAATGATTGAAAAAATAAGGAGTGAGGTGTCCATAGCTATACGCGTGCTTGCATAGATTCCATTATATGGTACTATCGCTTGCAGACAAATATATGGCTAAAGTATGTCCTATTACGAATAAGTCTTCACAGGTTGGTGGCAGCTACAGCAACCGTACTCGTGCTACCGAATTTAACCCATGTGGTACTCGACGTCGCTATCCAAACCTGCAGAAGAAAAAAATCTACGTGCCTGAAATCGGTACGACTGTTGCGTTGGAAGTTTCAACCAAAGGTTTGCGCACTATCAAGAAACGCGGCGCTTACATAACCCTAAAGAAGGCTGGAATTATCTCCTAAATAAAAATCCCGACTCGTTCGGGATTTTTATTTTCTCCAAATATTCACAGATGTCTATATTTTCAGAAATAGGATCTTCAAGAAATTATAGTTCTCATTTGATTACCCCAATACATAGTGTTATTCTCCGGATATGGAACAACAACCACAAAAGAAAAAATGGTATCAAAAGCCCGCACCTTGGGTTATTACCGGTATTACAGCAATAGGTTCACTTACAGCATTATTAAGTGGATCAGATTCTTCATATACACCAACTCAGCAACCAGTATCAAACTTTGTCCAAACAGAAAGTGTTTCAAGCTATACAAATACCGCACCAACACCTTCACCGTATTACGAAACGGAAAGTACCTCTGATGATTATTACGGTGGTCTTTCAAACGACAACTATTATACAAATGTATCTGGTAACACAGTTCATTCACCGGCCTATTCAGATTATCAACCAGCAGGTGCATCTGCGCTTTGTAACGATGGTACGTACAGTTTTAGCGAACATCGACAA
>Ga0315910_10003772_pt1 | contig 12774 bp, 11 predicted proteins | sample EdamamesoilMG_FD_204470 | JGI IMG/M metagenome (GOLD analysis project Ga0315910, IMG submission 204470) | Garden soil microbial communities collected in Santa Monica, California, United States - Edamame soil | ecosystem: Environmental > Terrestrial > Soil > Garden | place: USA: California... | reverse complement strand
GCGCCCCGGACAATTCTGGACACGCCAAGGACTCCGCCACCTAGACGCTTTGGAAGAAGCCCGCGACCTCGGCCACTGGGACGAACTCTGGCTCACAACTTGATGGTGCCGGTGTGAAGCTGCGCCCAGTTCACATCTTCACACTAAAATCCCCTATCGGTTCCGCCGGCTTCCTATATGCTGTGGCCGGTTTTATTTTTCGCCAATGAGCAAATTGCTGTTGATAGATGACGAAGCGGACGTGCTTTACTCGTTCCGCCGCATATTCGATTCACCTGAAATCGAACTCACCACCGCGTCCAGCGGCGAGGAGGGACTCAAGTTGATCCCCCAACTCAAGCCCGACCTCGTCCTCATGGATATCCGCATGGGCGGCATCAATGGTCTCGAAACGTTGCGCCGCATCCGCCAGTTGGACACCAAGCAACTTGTCATCCTTATGACGGCGTACGGCACGACGCAAACCGCCATCGAGGCGATGAAGCTCGGTGCTTATGATTATTTGCTAAAGCCGTTTGACGTACCCAAGATCAAGGAGATCGTCGCCAACGCACTCAAAGCCGCACGCGACATGAAGCAGGTGGTGTCGTATCAGCCGCTGCTCGAATCAGAGGATTACGAACTCGGTTTCGTAGGCGGCGCGGAGTCCATGCAGCAGGTGTTCAAGCTCATTGGCCAGGTCGCCGCATCGGATGCGACCGCGCTCATCACCGGCGAAAGCGGCACGGGCAAGGAACTCGTCGCCCGCGCGGTGTATCATCACAGCAATCGCAACAGTCAGCCGTTCCTCGCGGTGAACTGCGCGGCGATTCCCGAGCAACTGCTCGAGAGCGAACTGTTCGGCCACGAACGCGGCTCGTTCACCGGCGCGACCAACCAGCGCATCGGCAAGTTCGAGCAATGCAACAAAGGCACGATCTTCCTCGACGAAATCGGCGATATGACGCCGCCCACGCAGACGAAAATCCTGCGCGTGCTGCAAAGCGGCACCTTCGAACGCGTCGGCGGCAACACCCCGATCAAGGTGGACGTGCGGGTCATCGCCGCCACGAACAAGCCGCTGGAACAGGCCGTGGCCGCAAGACAGTTCCGCGAGGATTTGTTTTACCGATTGAATGTCGTGCGCATCCACATCCCACCGCTGCGCGACCGACGTGACGATATTCCGCTGCTGGTAAATTATTTCTTGAAGAAGATCGCGCGCGATCAAGGCCGCGAGCCCAAGTCCATCGCCACCGCCGCCGTGCGGGCGTTGGAAAAATATCACTGGCCTGGCAACGTCCGCGAACTGGAGAACGTCATCCGCCGCGCGCATGTCATCGCCAAGAGCGAAGCCATTCTGCCCGGGGATCTGCCCACCGAAGTCACCGGCCAGGGAGCCACCAACGGCCCGGTACCGACCACAGCAGCGGACGGTTCGACCACTGACGCCGGCGCACTCGCACGGCAGTTGTTCCAAATCGCCAAGCGCGATCCCAAGTTGAAAATCATTCCCACCGTCGAACGCGAACTGGTCATCCAGGCGCTCAAGGAAATGGACAACAACCAGGTGCGCGCCGCGAAACTGCTGGGCATCACGCGCGCCACCTTGCGCAAACGCATCGAGAAATTCGGCATTCATCGTGAGATGAAGATCGAGTGACGCCGTCGCAACCGGATTGTCACGTGGGTAATTCCCTCTGGCTTCGCTTCCTTTCATTCCTGCGACAAAACCGTTCAGCAGAAGCGTTAAAATGATTCAGCATCTCGAAGCAGAATCACGGATCGCGAATGGCGATTCAGGGCTGCGGACTTTTTTCCACACTCTGCTTACAACGCGCCAGTCGTCATCGTGTTTTGATCGGTTTCCATTTTCGTTCCCATTTCGTCACGCAGGCGAAATCCCCTTGTGACACGGGCCTGATCTCTTGGTCAGCGTTCGATGTTGCGCGCGCGCGGCGGGTTGGCACCGGTAAAGCTAAGGCAATGATCAGCGTTGATATGAATGGAATCTGTGAACCCGAAGCCCCGGCCCAAGCCGTAAGAATCACGGTGACGGCGGGCGCGACCGAAGCCTTCAGTCCGAACGTGAGCGTATGGCTCGTGGACGACAACGACAGCTTCCGTTCCACACTCGCCGACGTGCTGGGTCGCCAGGGTGGCATCCAGTGCGCGCGCGATTTTTCCTCGCCCGATGCCGTCTTGAGCGCGCTCGCTAGCCACGTCGGCCCGGATGTGATTTTGCTCGATGTCCAGATGCGCGATCACAATGGTCTTGATGCGATTGGTCCCATCAAGGCGTTGGCGCGCGATACCCAGGTGTTGATGCTCACTTCCAGCTACGATCCGGAAGGTTACCAGCGCGCCATAGCCGAAGGGGCGTCGGATTTTCTGCTCAAAAGCTACACGACCGATGAAATCGCCCAGCGCATCCGCAATCCGAGTCGCCTCGTGAATGCGCGGCGCAGCAAACCTGTGAAAGCTGGTTGTGCGACCAACCAGGGCCGGAGTCATTCAACTGCGGGCAAGAAAGTCTTCGCACCGGCCAAGAGCCGGCTTGGTTTTTTCCGTCGCTGGTTGAGCGAACGGTCTTGAAATGATTTAACCGGGTTGGTCCGGGAGGTGTGCCCGGGCTGGCCCTTACGATTTGCGTGGGTGGCGGGCAACGCCACTGAGACGCCAAGGAGTTGGGGTGGGCAACCGTCCCGCACGTTCGGCTGTTCCGGCGTGCGGGACGGCCTTTCTTTGCCCGCGGATTGCTTTTCCGGTCTGCTCTGTTAATTCTTTTGGGTGAGCGAACCCAGCCTGTTGCTGTTGATTCCAGCGTACAACGAGGAGCGTCGCATCGAACCGGTGCTCCGCGACTACGGGCATTACTTTCAGAAGAATTACTCCGGTAAGTTCCAACTGGTGATCGTCCTCAACGGCTGCCGCGACAACACCCGCGGCGTGGTGGAGCGCGTGATGAAGGAGTATCCCGCGCTCAGCCTGATTGAATTCCGCGATCCCATCGGCAAGGGCGGCGCGCTGATCGAGGGCCTGAAGCTCGCCCCGCTGGCCGATGTAATTGGTTACGTGGACGCTGACGGCGCGACGCCGCCGCATGCGCTGCACGATCTCGTGAAACGGATTGGCGAGGCGGATTGCGTGATCGGCTCCCGTTGGCTGCCCGGCGCGGTACTTAAGCAGGAGCAGAGCAGCAATCGCCAGTTCGCCAGCCGCGTGTTCCATCTGATTGTGGGAACACTGTTCCAAATGGGAATCAAAGACACCCAATGCGGCGCGAAAGTAATGAGGCGCGAGGCCGTTGAAAGAATTCACTCCCGTTTGCTCACGGCTGACATGGCGTTCGACATCAACCTGCTTTACTCGCTGAAGAAAGCAGGTTTTCGCATTCTTGAAGTGCCGACCGAATGGACGGACAAGATGGGCTCAACCGTGCGGCTCTTTCGCACCTCGCTCACGATGTTCCTCTCCGTCGTACGCATCCGATTGATCTATTGGCCCTGGCTCTACAAATGTCTGCGCCCCTTCATCAGCCCGATCGAAGCGTGGCTTTACAAGAAACTGCGCGCGCCGCAGCCGCTGTCGGCGGCTCATACTTTGGAACCGAACAATCCGAACCGAAAGACTTGAAGATTCTTCATCCGCGACAAGGCGAGAGAGAATCTTCTGGTCAGGCGGGAGGAATTGCGTTGAGATTCGGGTTATGAATCGGTTTCCCCTCGCGCTGACCGCTGCCTCCTTTCTCGGCCTGTTAACTTGCGGTTTGCAGCCATCGCGCTCGGATGCAGCCACGCGTCCGCCGAACATTGTCATCATCTTTGCGGACGACCTGGGTTATGGCGATCTCGGTTGTTATGGGCATCCGACCATTCGCACGCCAAATCTCGATCGCATGGCGGCGGAGGGAATGCGGTTCACAGATTTCTATGTCGCCGCCAACGTTTGCACTCCCAGCCGCGCGGCGCTGTTGACCGGGCGCCTGCCCATACGCAATGGCATGGCCGGCACTTCGGAACGGCGGGTGATTTACGCGCGCCACACCGGCGGCCTACCAAGCGAGGAAATCACCATTGCCTCGGCGCTGAAAACGAAAGGCTACGCGACGGCTTGCGTTGGCAAGTGGCATCTCTCAGGCGAGACGGCGGACGCATGGCCCACAAAACGGGGATTCGATCAATGGCTCGGTTTGCGTTGGTCCAACGATATGGAACCCGCGGGCCCGATGCCTCGGCAGGCTTCCATGCAACCCAATCCCGACCCGAAATGGTGGAACCTCACGCTCATGCGGAATGAAAGCGTGTTGGAAACGAATGCCGATCCGCACACGCTCACGCAGCGCTACACTGATGAGGCTGTAAAGTTCATCCGTGACAACAAGCAGAAGCCGTTCTTCCTCTACTTCCCGCACACCTATCCGCACGTTCCGCTTTTCGCATCGGAAAAGTTCAAAGGCCAAAGCCCGCGCGGGCTTTACGGCGACGTGGTGGAAGAACTCGATTGGAGCGTGGGTCAGGTATTGGAAACGTTGCGCCAAGAAAAACTCGCGGAGCATACCCTCGTGTTTTTCACGAGCGACAACGGCCCGTGGCTGGTGCGCGAACTGGCGGGCGGTTCGTCAGGGCATTTGAAAGAAGGCAAAGGCAGCACTTGGGAAGGCGGCATGCGCGTGCCGGGCATCGCATGGTGGCCGGGAAGAATCAAGCCGGGTGTCGTCACGCACGAACTTGCCTGCTCGATGGATTTGTTCAACACGAGCCTGAAACTGGCAAGCGTACCGATTCCGACCGACCGGCAGATTGATGGCGTGGACCTGTCCCCGCTTTTATTCGGCACGGGCCAAGCGTTGCGTGACACGATGTTTTACTATCGCGGGAGCGAATTGTTTGCGGTGCGAAAAGGGGCATTCAAGGCGCACTTCACGACGTCGAATGGCTACGCCACTCCCGGAAGTCCGCTGAAGTACGAGCCGCACGATCCACCCTGGCTGTACAATATCGCTAGCGATCCAGGAGAAAGATTTGAAATCGGCGGCGAGCATCCCGAAGTAATTGCTGAAATGCGCAAACTTCGGGCGGACCATCAGGCCTCGCTTGTGCCTGGCAAGCCGCAGTATTGATTTGCAACTCAATCTGAGGCGCGCTTGCTTTCAGACTTACGCAATTCGCCCTCGCGCCGCTTGATCTCGGTGCTCAGCAATTCCTCAGCCGACCAGCCGTGCTGCTGGGCTGCCTGAGCTAGGGCGAAGAGCTGCTTGCCAAAGGCGGCTTTACTCACTTTACGCTGCCGCTTTGATTCTAGGAGCAGTTTCGCCTTGCGAGCTTTCTTCACCAGCTTTTCAGCACGGAGCAACGCGGGAAGGTGTTTCGGAATGCCATCGAGCGCCGATGGGCGTTCGTGGCGTGTGCCTTTCTTCTCGGCGTGCTTGATCTTCTCCCAGTTGGCCCAGACTTCGTCCACGTCCTTGACCTTGGTGTTGCCAAAAACGTGCGGGTGGCGGCGGATGAGTTTGTCCACGAGATGCCGCGTGACTTTCTCGAAATCAAACGCGCCACGCTCCTTCGCCATCTGGCAGTGGAAGACGACTTGCAACAACAGATCCCCCAGCTCCTCGGCCATCTCGTGGTCGTCGCCCGCCTCGATGGCGTCAATCAGTTCATAGATTTCTTCTATGGCATGGCGGCGGAGCGTCATGTGATCCTGTTCGAGATCCCACGGGCAGCCCTGGGGCGAGCGCAATTTGGCCATGACTTTCAACAAATCTTCGATGGCGGATGTTCGTTTCATTAGCGTTGACGCAATGATCTTGGACCGAGAAGGCGGAGGGAAGCAGCAGCCACTTTGGAGTGCGCGGACTTGGCCGCGCTTTCCGCAGGCGACTTGTCGCCGTCAAACGCAAGCGGACGCGCGAATCTACCCTGAGCCGCTGAATGCGGCTCTGCTTTGCCGACAAGTCGGCAAAGCCACCAAAGCGGTGACAAGTCACCGCACTCCAAAGCGGCTGCGCCTTTGCGTCTCTGCGTCTTTGCGTTGAAGGTGTGCCTCACAAAACCACCAGGTCATCCCGATGGACGAGTTCTACACGCGCAAGCGTGCGGCTGCGGATTTCCTCAGCGCTGAACTTCGCGATACCGCGGGCGAATTCCGTCCCGTTCAAATCGCAAATCCGTACCACATCACCGGCCGCGAACTCCCCTTCGCACCGCGCCACCCCGGGTGGCAACAGGCTCTTGCCCGCTTCGCGCAATGCCTGCTTTGCGCCGTCGTCCACGAACAGTGCGCCTTTCGGATGATGAAAGAACGCAATCCAGCGTTTGCGACCTTGCAGCCGGCCGGGCTGCGCAACGAATAGAGTGCCTTCGTCCTCACCGGACAAAACACGGGCGAGGGCTTCCTTCTTTTTGCCCGAAGCGATGACGAGCGGGATGCCGGAGCGCACGACAATCTTCGCAGCTTGAATCTTGGTTGCCATGCCACCGACGGCGGTTTCACTGGTCGTGCCACCAGCGATCCCTTCCAGGGCCGTGTCAATCTGTTCGATAACGGAAATGGTTTTCGGGTTCGTCCGGCCGAAGTTTTCGATCACGCCGTCCACCGTTGTGAGAATCACCAACAAGTCCGCAGGCAAAAGTGATGCGACGAGAGCGGAGAGCGTGTCGTTGTCGCCGACTTTGATTTCGGTAAACGACACCGCATCGTTCTCGTTGATGATCGGCACGACGCCACACCGGAGCAACGTGACGAGCGTGTTGCGTGCATTGAGATGGCGTTCGTGATGTTCGAGATCGTCGTGAGTGAGCAGCACCTGGGCAACGACGAGATTGTGATTTGCGAACAGCTTGTCGTAGGTCGCCATGAGTCGTGATTGGCCTACGGCGGCGCAGGCTTGTTTCTCGGCGAGGTTTGTCGGACGAGAATCGTAACCAAGCGCACCCATGCCCGCACCGACCGCACCGCTGGTGACGAGCACGACTTCTTTGCCCGACGCACGAAGCGCAGCCACCTGCGCAACGATCTGTTCGAGTTGCGCCAGATCAAGCTGCTTCCGATCGTCCGTGAGGACACCCGTGCCGAGTTTCACCACAAGGCGGGAGACATTTTTAAGCAATTCCGAGCGCACGGCGCGAAGTTAGAAGAAAAGCTTCAAATTCCAAGCTCCAAGCTCCAAAGAAACTCCAAGTCTCAAGCCCCAAGAATCAAAACTCCCGCCAACTGGGATTTGGAGCTTGGAGTTCCTGTCACGTCGTAAGCGCCGCGCGCAGTTTCTCCAACCAGCCGGGCACAGTTTTCCACGGGTCTTCCTTCGTCTCGTGTTCGAGCGCGACGTAACCCTGGTAGTTAGCATCGCGCAAAATCTTCACGACGCGCGACGGGTCGGCAAGCTGGTTCTGCGTTTGCCCGCGCGGGCGCATTTCGATCTTATACTGCACGTTCACCGCGTAAGGCGCGCACTTCGCGAGATCAGCGTAGGGATCTTCCGTGTGGAAATTTCCGGTGTCGAGATTGATGCCGACCCACCGCGATTTCACGGCATGCACAATCTCCAGCAGCTCGGCAGGTTCGGCGACAATGCCGCCGTGGTTTTCGAGTCCGAGAAAAATCCCCTTAGCGCCAGCGTACTGGCCGCATTCCTCCATCGCTTCGATGCAAAGCCTTTTTGCATCTGCCGGCGAAAGTTCCTTGTGGATCGGGCCGGCGAACACGCGAATGTGCGGCGCGCCCAGCAGCGCGCAGCGGTCAATCCATTGCTTGACCATCGCGATCTGCGCGTCGCGTTGCGGCCCCTTGGGCAGGACAAAATTGTTGCCCACCGCCGAACCGCTGATCGGCATGCCACGCACAAACGCGTGCCGCTTGAGCTGGAGGAGGAACGCGTCGTCCACCGGATCGGGAAAGTAGTAGCTAGTGAGTTCCGCGCCGGCGATGTTTTGGTCGGCGCAATAGTCCACAAAATCGAAGAGCGTAAAGGGCTTCGCGGCATCCTTGGCCTTAAAAGTTTCCCGGAACGAATACGCGGCCAGGCTGAGCTGGAGACGAGGCTTGCCCGTACGCTTAACGGGTTCGACCGCCCGCGCAGTTGTGGTTTCAAGCAGTCCCAGGCCAGCCAGCGACAATCCGGCCGCGCCGGTGGTTTTGAGAAAGCAACGGCGGTTCAAGGTGGTTTTCATACCGGGAAACTAGCCCGCCAGCGGACGGTGGGAAGGAAAAATTGAGCCCTTTTGCCAAAAAACGGGGCTTGCCTTCGAGCGTTCCTTGCCTAGACTCCGCACTCCCCTGATTCAGGGTAAAACGTCAACAAATAGATACCATTTATGGCAGTTTCAGCAAACGACCTTCGTCGCGGCCAGGCGGTTGCCTACAACGGCGACATCAGCGTGGTGCTCGACGTGCAGCACCGCACCCCCGGCAATCTGCGCGCCTTCGTGCAGGCCACCCTCCGCAGCATCCGCACTGGCAAATCCTCGGACGTGCGTTTCAGTTCCACCGAAAAGGTCGAGACCGTCCCGATGATGACCAAGAAGATGGAATTCAGCTACAAGGACGGCAACGACTACGTTTTCACCGATCCCGAGAATTACGAAACGGTTACGCTGGTGCCGGAACTCGTCGGCGACGCAAAGAACTATCTCGTCGAAAACGGGCTGGTTACCGTGACCTTTGTCGAGGAGAAGGCCGTGACGGTCGAGATTCCGCCAAGCGTGGTGCTCACGGTGACGGATGCACCCGAAGGCGTCCGCGGTGACTCGGCCAACAACGTGCAGAAAGCCATCACGGTCGAAACCGGCATCACCGTTCAAGCACCGCTGTTCATCAAGACCGGCGAAAAGATCAAGATTGATACCCGCACCGGCAAATACATGGAACGGGCGTAAGTCCGTCCCAAGACTGAGTCCTTCGGTCCAAAGTCAAAAGCCCGCTTCACGCGGGCTTTTTGCTGCCTCGGAGGGGCGGGCTTCAATCCCCCTGCTCCAGCTTCGGTTGGAATCCAAACTTCTTGGCCAATGCCAGCGAAGCGTTGAGCGATTTGACGCCCGCGGTGCAGGTCGGGTCGGAAAGTGACGCGGCAGCCAGGGAAACACCCGTGAGCAAGCTGCGCTGCAATTCCCAGCCTTCATGCAACCCCAACAGCACGCCGGCGCAAAACGCATCGCCCGCGCCCGCCGTGCCGGCGATGTATTTGGCGGGCAGTTTCAACGAAGCTTGCCAGACATCCTCGCCCCGGCGATTGCGCGCGAACGCGCCCTCGGGAAAGTGGATCACGACGATTTCACGCACGCCCTGCTGCAACAGAGCACCCGCCGCGTGACGCAGTGTGACGGTATCAAGCTTGCCTTCCGGACTACGCAACTTGAAGCCGGTCGTCTTGCCGGCTTCGAATTCGTTGAGAATGCAGTAGTCCGTGTATTTGAGCGCCGGCGTGACGATCCGGGCGAAGCGCCCACTGTCCTCGCTCACCACGTCCACACTGGTTTTCATCCCGGCGGCCTGGGCTTCGGCCAGCAACTTCGCCGTCTTGGTTCCGTATTTCTCGTCCGACAAGTCGAGCGCATCGAGCAACAGCAGATACGCGAGATGAAAGATGCGGGCCTTGCACTTCTTGAAATCCAGGCCCGCGCCGTTCCAAAGCGCATTCGCGCCGCGGGCGTGAAAGAACGTCCTCCGCCCGGTCGCGCGCTCGGTCATCACGTCCGTGAACGAGGTCGAAGCTTTGTTGGTCTGCGTGAGTGCGTGCGTGTCAATCTTGTGCTCGCGACAGTCGGCGAGGATTTGTTCCCCGAGCCCGTCCTTGCCCACGAGGCCCGCGCCATAAAGCGGGAAGGAGGCCCCGGACTTGGCGAGGTCAATGAGCACGTTGTAAGGCCCGCCGCCCGTGCCCTGGAACTGGCCGAGGATGTTGCCCAGCTTTTCCGGCCCGGGATAAACATCAATGAGCTTGACCTGATCAATGATCCAGTTGCCGCCAGCGAGGAGGCCGCGACGAGTGCTGGAGGTATTTGTTTTCATGGCAGCGAGCCGATTCTGACACCAGTGAACGACAAGCTGGCGGGGCAAACAAGCGTTTTCCCGCGCGAAAAGGAGACTTGCAATCCGAGGTGAAAATCGTAGGCTATCGGCGCTCTTCTGGAAGCGAGCGTAGCTCAGTTGGTAGAGCGTCACGTTGCCAACGTGAATGTCGAGGGTTCAAATCCCTTCGCTCGCTCCATTTTTCCCCCCGGTAATTCCCAATTCCCATCTGTTTTATTTGGTTCTCTTCATTTCTCAAAATCCTTGAATTTTTATCTGTGCCCTCATTCTTGTCTGGAAACTTACAGAAAATGTTAGCGCAGTGTTAGAATAGAACCTGGTAGCTGCGGGTCATCCCCCGTATTCTGTCGCCACCTAATTCGACTCAACTGTCGCGGAAATCGACGACCGAAAATGTTTGTCATAGCGGCCACGGAGGAACATTCTCGGATCTCATTATCGAGGGAGTATGGGCAGAAGAAGAAGGAACGACAATTCCGGGATCGAACTAATTGCCCGTTTGGTGGTTGTCGTTTTTGTGCTCAGTCTCATCTCACCGGAAGTACGTCAAGGAATAGCGTCTGTCGGCTTCATTGCTCTTTGCCTGATTGGTGTTGTTCGATCTTTCCAAGGTGCGATGGCAAGCTGCCCGTCGCAGCAACAGGCTTGGAGCGAGGTTGACGATGAGGCGGGCGGGGGAAACTTATGAATGAAGCGATTTACGAGGACGGGACGATTACGGTTACGCCAACCGAAATCCGAGCTAAAGGATTTGTGCTTTATGTGGAAAATGTTTCCTCCATTAGCGTCAGTACCGTTAGGCCAACGAAGTGGCTGGGGCTACTTATGACTTTCCCGATTGTTTTGATGATTGGCGTTATCTTGCTAACGAATCGGCTATTTGCTCCGCTGCTCGATCAATATGCGTTCGGAATATCTGTTTTGCCTTTCCTCTGGGTTGTCCCCATCTGCGTCTTAACCGTGTTGGCGTTCTTCTACAGAATTACCCGCCTGTTTCTCCAGACCACCGGCGGTCCTGTGTTGCTCGCATCGAAGATTAGCTTTACCGATTCGTACGGCACAGAGATGCAATACAAGGAAATCAAAGATGCCATTGAGAAAGCCGTGTCACTTCGAAAAAAACAAGCAACTGCATAGTGCGTTGAGGGCTCACCGCACCTTTGTCATGTCAAGCAGCCAGAAATGCCAAAGCGCACTCAGGTTTTAATGTAACAGTTACTGATTCGTGGCTGGACATTCATTGTCTGGCCCGGAATCCCACCCTCGGCGTTGAGCGGTTACTTGTCCGCTCCGGCCAGGACCGTCTGGAAATGCGGTGGTTGCTCTTCCCGCGCGACCACGCTGATTTCGATTCTCTTGAATCCCGCCCCTTCGAGCCAAGAGTGCAGATCGCTTTCGCCAAATCCCAACCAGCGGTCGCCGTAAAGCTCGCGGGCTCTCTCGAATTTGTGGGCGAGCAGATCGAGAATCAGAATCTGACCGTGCGCTTTCAGCAACTTCGCGGCGCTGGCCAGCGCTGCCGCCGGATCTTCCGCGTGATGCAGCGCCTGGCTCAAGATGACGAGATCAACGCTCCCGGGCTCCACCGGCGGGTTTTGTAAATCGCCCAATCGGAATTCCAGATTTTTCAACCCGTTCTTCTTCGCCTTGGCCGCGCCGAACTCGACAATCTTTTCCGAGTTGTCCACCGCGATGACTTTCTTGCAGCGACGGGCCAGCAGTTCGCTTAGCAGCCCTTCACCCGCACCGAGGTCCGCCACGGTGATCGGTGGCAGGATGCGAAGCAACAGATGCCCGAAGGCCTCCCACGAACGGCCCGGCCCATAGACGCGATCAAATCGTCCGGCGACTTGGTTGAAAAACACCTGCGCCTGTTCCCGGCGGCGATTCAGGATGCGCTTGAGATTGATCTGATCACTGGCGTGATCGGACAGCTCCTTCGCACCGCGAATGGCCAGTTGAATAAACTCGGCCACCGTGCCTGCGGCATCCGGGTTAAGCCGGTAAAACGTCCGCTTGCCCTCGCGCCGCGCTTTCACCAGTTCACAATCCGCCAGCAACCCCAGGTGCGTGGAGATACGCGACTGGCCCAGCCGCGTGATTTCCTGGAGTTCGTTCACGGACAGTTCGTCCTTTTCCAGCAGCGCCACGATGCGCAACCGGGTGGCGTCCGACAGGGCGCGGAGAGATTTTAGTGTTGGTGACATTCAGTTGGCCCGCGCGCCGAACTTTTTCCAGAAAACCAGTTGACGTGCGTCAGAAGCGTTATATCATCAAATCCTGATACGTCAATATGTCATTGGCGACAACGAAACATTGAGCACAAAGAAATGAGCAACCGATACATTTTTTCTTCCGAGTCCGTTGGCGAAGGCCATCCGGATAAAGTCGCCGATACGATTTCCGACGTCGTGTTGGACGCCTGTTACGCGCAGGACAAGTACAGCCGTGTCGCCTGCGAGACCTACGTGAAGTCCAATATCGCCATCATTGGCGGGGAAATCACCACCAAGGCCAGGCTCGACTTTGTGAAGATCGCACGCGATGCCATCCGCGAGATCGGTTACGTCCACGACGACGACGTGTTTCATGCGGACAAGGTGTTCGTCAATGTCATCGTGACGCAGCAATCCCCCGATATCGCGCAAGGCGTGGACGCCCGCAAGGCCAAGGGCAAAAAGACCGCCAAACAGGGCGCCGGTGACCAGGGTTTGATGTTCGGCTACGCCAGCAACGAAACGCCCGAATTGATGCCTGCGCCGATTA
>Ga0315910_10003771_pt1 | contig 12779 bp, 8 predicted proteins | sample EdamamesoilMG_FD_204470 | JGI IMG/M metagenome (GOLD analysis project Ga0315910, IMG submission 204470) | Garden soil microbial communities collected in Santa Monica, California, United States - Edamame soil | ecosystem: Environmental > Terrestrial > Soil > Garden | place: USA: California... | reverse complement strand
AGCCTCCCACGCGGGGCTCAGGAATGAGCCGCCGCGGCAGTTCGGGAAGCGGTTCTCGACCGCGAGCGCCGCGTCCGGCGTGAGCACGACCGGCTCCTGCGGGCTCTCGCCGTCGAAGTAGTCGTCGAGGCACCACTCGATCACGTTGCCGTGGACGTCGTGTAGGCCGAACTGATTCGGCGCGAAGCTGCCGACGGGCATGTGGACCGGGCCGCCATGCTCGGGATACGGGACGGGGGCCAGGAACTCGAGGCCGCGGTGGTGCGCGACGTTCGCGGCGCAAGTGTTGTACAGGACGAGTGCTTCCGCGCCGGTCCACCACGGTGTCTCCGTACCACCGCGGCAGCCGTGCTCCCACTGCGCCTCGGTCGGCAAGCTCAATCCCATTCGCGCGAGGACCTGGATGGCGTCGCTCCACGTGACGTGCTCCACGGGGTGCTGTGCAGTCACGTCCCACCGCGGAGGACGGAAGCCACTCGGGTTCGTCCCGGTGAACCGCTCCCATTGTCCTTGCGTCATCTCGTACTTCGATAGGAAGAACGGGGCCAGTGACTCGCGTCGGACCGGGGCCTCGTCGGCGCGCGCATTCGAGTCATAGTTCCTACCGTGTGGATCCTCCGACTGGGCTCCCAGCCAGGAGTCTCCTCCTGGTAGCAGAACGAAGACAAGCCCGGCTTCCTCGGTTGGGACGACTCGACCGTCGTCATCGCGTTCGGGCTCGCTGCCGCTCGCGGCATGCCAGAACTCCCAGAGTCCCGAGTCGGGATCGGGTCCCAGCGGTACGAGCCCCATTTGAGGACCGATGGCGAGGCCCCGATACGCGTCGTGGCGGCGTATGGACGAGGACGCCTCGGCCCAGCGCCACTCGAGCTCTCCGCCGTCCGCGAAGCCGTCTCCCAGCCAGCGCGCGAGCGCCAGCCTGCGCGGTACACTCCAGCCGTGCGCGGCGCTCACCGTGTCGGCGCTCGCGAGGTCTGTCCGAAGGCTCTCGAGCCCCTCGATGAGCCGGGTTAACTGTGTGTGCCACCAGCTCGCCTCGGCGCGGCCAAGGCCCAGCTCAGCAATCCGGTTCTTCTCACGACGGTGGCGCGGGAGCTCGCCGATGACCTGCTCCGCGCGCGTCATCCAGTCCTCGTAGGCCGGAATGCGCTCCGGATGAGGCGGCCATAGGTCACGCGCCTCGCTGAACAACGAGGCAACATCCTGGAGGGCTGAGAGGCGCAGGATGGATGCCGTCTGATCCTGAGCGCGCAGGAACAGCGCCGTGATCGTGCCGAGCGCCAGGGCGCCGATCCCCATGACGGCGCCGAGCGTCGGGTGTCGCTTCGTCCACTTGACGGCGCGCTCAAGGATCGACGGCGGTCGCGCGGCGATCACCTCGTGATCCAGGTGCCTGCGTAGGTCGCGCGCGACCTCTCGCATCGTCGGGTAACGACGCGGTGGGTTCTTCTCAAGGCACTTCCCGACGATCACGCTGAGGTCGCGTGGGATTCGGGAATGGATCGTGCGCGGATCCGGCGCGTCGGCATGCAAGATCTGGGCGATGATGTGCGGAGCCGAGTCGCCCTCGAACGGGCGCCGCAACGTGAGCATCTCGTACAGGACGACGCCGAAACTGAACACGTCGGTTCGGTGGTCGATCGCGGACCTGCGTGCGCGCACCTGCTCGGGGCTCATGTAGTGGTACGTGCCCATGAGGTCACCCGAGAGCGAGAGCGCGCTCTCGTCGGCGATGCGGGCGAGCCCGAAGTCTGTGAGCTTGGGACGATCGTCGGTGGTGACCAGGATGTTCTGCGGCTTCAGGTCCCGGTGAATAATCCCCGCCGAGTGCACGACCTCGAGCGCATCCGCGAGCTCGGCGAAGAAGCGCGCGATGTGCTTGTAGTAATCGCGCGGAAGCCCCTCCTTGCGAAGCTCCTCGAGGCAGTGGCGCAGATTCCAGGCGCCGTCGACGAGCTCCATGGCGATCCACGCCCGACCCTCTGATTGGCCATAGTCGTGGGCGGCCACGATGCCCGGGTGGCTGAGGCGTCCTCCTGCGCGCGCCTCGCGTGCGAACAGCTCGAGCGTGCGCTCGTTGACCTTGTCCGGCAGCATCAGCTTGAGGGCGACCCTCCGCCCGAGGGACGACTGTTCGGCGACCCAGACCTGGCCCATTCCGCCGCGCGCGATGAGCTCGACCAGGCGATAGGGTCCGATCACCCGCCCCGGTCCGAGCTCCTTGACGGGGAGCTCCGGTTCCCGAACCTGGCGACGGCCGAACACCGAGGTGTCGTCGGCACCTAGCAACCTTCCTGCGTCGCAATAGTCCAGGAACGCGCGAGAGATGCGCGCGCGCAGCCGCGAGTCTTGTGTCAGGGCAGGCTGATCCGCGAGCCACCGGTCCAGGTCTTGAGCCGTGCCCGACGGCTGCGAGAGCAGGAACCGCGCGAGATGCGACTCGACCAGAGCGGCGTCACGCGTCGGAACGAAAGGCATGTGGACGCTCCCTATCGGGAGCGCATGCTACACGAGCCCGATGGCGCGGGTTGCCCCGCGCGCGGCTGGAGCATCTGGAAGCCTCTCCGGAACCTAGGAGACCCCTCCCCGAAGCGAGTCGAAGCCCTGCTGACCATTGCGGGTTCGGCGCCCAGCATCGACGCGCCCGAGTCGTTCCTGGTAACGCCTCCGCAGGAACTCGAGGGCCTTTGGGTCGCCATTGTGCGCGCGGCGGGCGCAATCGACGGAATCGGACTGCGATCCTCCGCGGATCGAAGGCGGAGCTCGATCCAAGGCGCGTGAGGCGCGGGTCCGTCGCAGGGTGCGATGGCATGATGAGTAACATGCCCCGCCTCGTCGACCTCTCCCACACGATCCACGACGGGCTCGTGACCTACCCGGGCCTGCCGGCGCCGCGCGTCGGTGAGCACCTCGAGCGGAGGAGCTCGCGCACGCACTACGCCGAGGGGACGGAGTTCTCGATCGGGCGGATCGAGATGGTGGCGAACACGGGCACGTACCTCGATGCGCCGTTCCACCGGTACGAGGGCGGGCAGGACATCGCGGCGCTCGCGCTGGAGTCGCTGGCGGACCTGCCGGGGGTGGTCGTGCGCGTGCCGGAGGGCGAGCGGGCGATCGGGGTGGAGCGCCTGGCGGGGCTCGGGGAGCTGCACGGGCACGCGGTGCTGGTCGCGACGGGGTGGTCACGGCACTTCGGGCGGCCGGAGTACGGGGTCGGGCATCCGTACCTCACGAAGGCGGTGGCGGAGCGGCTCGTGGCGGGCGGCGTCGCGCTGGTCGGGATCGACTCGCTCAACATCGACGACACGGCGGGCGGCGAGCGGCCGGTGCACAGCCTGCTGCTGGCGCGCAACGTGCGCATCGTCGAGCACCTGACGAACCTGGTGGAGCTGCCGGAGCGCGGCTTCCGCTTCTTCGCCGTTCCGCCGAAGGTGCGCGGGCTCGGGTCGTTTCCCGTGCGGGCCTTCGCGCTCTGCTGAGCGCGATCAGTTGCCGAGATAGAGGTCGAGCCCGTTGCCAAGGCGCGCGCGGCGGCCCGCCAGCAGGATCCCCTGGGCGTGGACCACGCGTCCGACCAGGGCCGCGAGGCTCGGGATCGGGACGAAGAGGTCGTCGGGGCCGCCGGAGCTCGGCACGAGGGCTTGGAAGAGCTCGTGCCCGTCCACCAGCAGCTCGCCCTGCGGCAGGAGGATGCCGGGGTCGAGCGCGACGGTGCGGATCGTGATCACGCTCAGCCCGGCGCCCGGCAGGAAGCTCGAGTCGATGCGCGCGTGCCAGTCCGTGCCTAGGCGCGGCGGTGTGACGCTCGTCAGGAAGGACGGGTTGACCCCGGTGCCGTTGCGCTCGACGGCGCGCGCCTGCGGGAAGTGGAAGGCGCCCACGTCGGCGCGCGTGCCGTCCGGGTCGAGCGGCGCCTGGGGCGCGCCCGCGTCGATGCAGGGCGAGCCGGAGGCGAGGTGGTAGTCGCCGTTCGCGGCGTCGACGAAGAGCGGGTCGAGGTCGAAGTTGCCCGGGCCCGGGTGGCCGCCCGCGATGTTCGAGAAGGCGGCCTGGGGCGTGGCGCGCAGGCCGATCTGCAGCCCGTCGTTGTCGCGCACGATCGTGTTGACGATCTGGGCCGGGCCCTGGATCCCGCCGCAGTCCTCGCCCGGCGGCACGTAGGGGGAGTAGACGAAGTTGCGCGTGATCGTGCAGTTCAGGATCAGGGGCGCTCCGCTGGTGCTGAAGGTGAAGACGCCCGCGCTCGAGACGGGGTACATCCCCAGGGAGGCCGCGGTGTTCTCGGCGATCAGGCAGCGCACCAGCGAGGTGCCTCCGCCGGCGAGATTGACACCGCCGCCGTAGGTCCCCTCCTGGGAGAAGTTGCCCGTGATCACGCAATCCGTGGCGCGGCCGTTGCCCGTCAGCGCGATCCCGCCCGCGTCGTAGCCCTGGTTCCCGCGCACGGTGCAGCGGCGCAGCACGGCCTCGCCCCAGACTCCGCCGGCGATGGCGAAGCCGATGTTGCCCTCGATCAGGCAGTCGACCATGCGCACGTCGCCGCCCACTCCGGCCGCGACCGACGACCCGGTGGTGTTGCCGCGCACGATGCAGGCCTCGATGCGCGGGGAGGCCCCGAGCGCGTGGATCCCGCCGACCCCCGCGCCGCCGTTCCCGCCGGTGACCGTGAAGCCGCGCAGGATCGAGCCCGGCCCCTCGCCGCTCGCGAAGCGCACGACCGAGTCGAACAGCCCCGTCCCGTCGATCGTGGTCGCGGCCGCGCCGCCCTCGCTCGTGACCGTGATCGCCTTGCCGAGGAAGTCGACCAGCTCGCCGTAGGTTCCGGCGGCGACGAGCACCGTGTCGCCGGTCTGGGCGAGCTCGATCGCGCCCTGGATCGTGGGCACGTCCGCGGGCACGCGGATCGTCGCCTGGGCCGCGAGCAGGGACGGGAACAGCAACGCCGAGACAAGGGCAAGCTTCATGGGCAACCAGACCTCCAGCGGAGAGGATAGCCATCCTTCGCGGACCTGGGCGGTCGTCCGGCGGGAAAGCCCGCGAGCCCCTCGTGGGCCAAGAGTTCGCGCGTCTTCCGGCCGCGCGGGGACGATAGATTCCGTTCCTCTCCGGGCCCCCCGAATTGATCTCGCTCCCCCACTCGATGCTGCTCGGGCTCCTGCTCGCCCTGGGCCCCGCCTGCGGGAACGGGGCCGCCCCGCCGGCGCCGGCCCAGCCCTCGGCCGAGGCGACCCAGGCCATGGCGCGCGCGCGTGCCCTGTTCGCCGAGGAGAAGCCCTTCGAGGCCGCGGCGGAGCTCGAGCGCGCCGCTGAGCTGGCCCCGGACTGGGCCGAGGCGCACCTCTCGCTCGGGAAGCTCCTCCTCAGCCACTCGGACGTGCGCTTCGCGACGGCGACGGTCGATCGCGCCCGGCTCGAGCGCGCGATCGAGCACCTCGAGCGGGCCTGCACGCTCGCCCCGCGGGACCCGGAGGCCGCCTACTGGGCCGGACGCGCGCTGGCCAAGGCCGACCGCGGGGCCGAGGCGTCGACGCGGCTCGGGCGCGCGCTCGAGCTCGATCCCGAGCACGGCGCCGCGCGCAAGGAGCTCGGCTTCCTGCTCGCCGCCGAGGGCGACACGCAGGGTGCGATCGCGGAGCTGACGCGCGCGCGCGCGCTGCTGCCGGCCGACGACGAGCTCTTGCTGCGCCTCGGGCTCGCGCTGGAGGGCGAGGAGCGCCTCGAGGAGGCCCGCGACGCCTACCTCGCGGCCCGCGCGGCGAATCCGGCGCACCCGGGGCCGTCCTCGGCCCTGGCGGTCCTCTACGGGCGGCTCGGCGATCCGGCGGCGGCCGAGGGCATGCGCGCGGAGTTCGAGCGCCTGCGCGCCTTCGGGAAGCGCCTGACGGCGGCGCTGGCGCACCAGGAGGAGCACAGCCGCGATCCGGCGGCCTGCATGGCGCTGGCGGAGCTCTACCTCGAGCTCGAGGCCGAGGCCCAGGCGGCGCGCTGGGCCGAGCGCGCGCTCCTGCTCGACGCGCAGCACGCGCCGGCGCTCGCGCTGCTGCGGCGGCTGGGACGGCCCGTGCCGGGCGAGGAGCGGCCGTGAGCCGCGCTTCCGCCGTCGCACTCGTCCTCGCGGGCGTGCTGGCCTTCTCGTGCTCCGAGGGCGAACCGGGGACGGCGGCACCGGCCGCGTCGAGCTCCGCGCGCGCCCTGCCCTACCTCTTCACCGACGTCACCGCCGAGTCGGGCCTGGCGGCCTTCACGCAGGTCAACGGCACGCCGGACAAGGAGTTCGTGGTCGAGTCCTTCGGGGCCGGGACGGCGCTCTTCGACGCCGACGGCGACGGCGATCTCGACGTCTACCTCTCGAACGGCGGGCGGCTCGAGGGCCTGGCGGAGGGCGAGGAGCCGCGCGACGCGCTCTTCTGGAACGACGGCAAGGCGCGCTTCACCGACGGGACGGCGGCCGCGGGCCTGGGCGATCCGCATTGGACCAACGGCGTTCGCACGGTGGACCTCGACTCGGACGGCGACGTCGAGATGTACCTCACCAATTACGGGCCGAACGTGCTCTACGACAACCTCGGCGGCGGCAAGTTCGCCGACGTGAGCGCGCAGGCGGGCCTGGACGACCGCGAGTGGAGCGCCGGCGCGGCCTTCCTCGACTTCGACCGGGACGGCGACCTCGACCTCTACGTGGGCGAGTACCTCGAGTTCGACGAGGAGAGCATGCTGCGCGAGCGCCCGCGGGCCACCATGCACGGCCACAGCCAGCAGGTCGCCGGCGGCAAGCGCCTGGAGGACATCCCGGTCATGAAGGGCCCGATGGGGCTCGAGCCCTCGCCGGACCGGTTCTTCCGCAACCAGGGCGCGGGCCGCTTCGTCGACGCCTCGCGGGAGGTCGGCGTCGACGGGGTGGCGCGCTTCAGCTTCCAGGTCCTGACCTTCGACGCCGACCAGGACGGCTGGCTCGACGTGTTCGTGGTCAACGACGTGCTCGAGGACCTGCTGTGGCGCAACGACGGCGGCCGGCGCTTCGCCGAGGTCTCGCTGCAGAGCGGCGTGGCCGTGCGCGAGGACGGGCGGCCGCAGGGCGGCATGGGCGGGGCCCTGGGCGACTACGACGGCGACCTGAAGGTGGATCTCTTCGTCACGAACTTCGTCGAGGACTACTCGACCCTCTTCCGCGGCCTCGAGGGCGGCTTCTTCCGCGACGTGACCAGCAAGATGGGCCTGCGCAAGGACACCTGGCTGATGGTCGGATGGGGCTGCGGCTTCGTCGACTTCGACTCCGACGGCGACCTCGAGCTGTTCGAGATCAACGGCCACACCTACCCGCAGGTCGACCAGGTCGAGCTGGGCACGAGCTACCGGCAGGCGAACCAGCTCTGGGAGCTGCGCGAGGGGCGCTTCGTCGTGCCCGCGGGCGGCGGCGGCCCGGACTTCGGCGTCCCGCGCGCCGGTCGCACCAGCGCCGTCGGCGACCTCGACGGCGACGGCGACCCGGACCTGCTGGTCGGCAACCTCGACGACCACCCGACCCTGCTGCGCAACGACACGCAGGGCGGCCAGTGGCTGCTGGTGCGCCTGATCGGCGCGAACCGGCCCGGCAACGGAGGGCGCGACGCGATCGGCGCGCGCCTCGTGCTGCGCGTCGGCGATCGCCAGCACCTGCGACTCGTCGGCGCGAACAGCGGCTTCCTGTCGAGCAACGACCCGCGCGAGCACTTCGGCCTCGGTGCGGCGACGAGGGCCGACGAGCTCGTCGTCACCTGGGCCGACGGGCGTGTCGAGCGCTTCACCGACCTCGCCGCCGGGCACCTGCACACGCTCGAGGACGGCGGCGGCGAGCGGCCCACGCGCGTGACGGCCAGCGTTCTCGACGGCCCGCGCTGACGCGCGCGCTGTCGATCCAGAGTTGCCGGGCCCGCGGAGGCCTGCGGCACCTGCGGCCCTGCGGCCCTGCGGCTCAGGCCCGGGCGAGCTCGGGAGCGCCGAAGCGCTGCACGAGGAACGGCTCGATCGGCTGGTCGGTCGGCTCGCCCAGCAGGCTCTGCGCCACGAGGCGCGCGGTCAGCGGTGCGGCCACGATGCCCGTGCGGAAGGCGCCGGTCGCGTTGATGTAGCCCCGGATGCCGGGCGCGGGGCCGAGGATCGGCAGCTCGTCCGAGGTGCCCGGGCGCAGCCCGGCCCACACGCGCTTGATGTGCACGTAGCGCACCAGCGGCAGCGCACGCACGGCCCCGCGGCAGAGACCCGCGATACCCTCGGGGGTCACGTCGACGTCGAAGCCGACGCGCTCGGTCGTGCTGCCGATCAGGACCTCGCCGTGCAGCTTCTGGGCGATGTAGCAGCCCGAGGTCGAGAGGCACGCGTTCATCGCGCGCGGCAGGGCCTGCGTCAGTACGATCTGGCCGCGCACGGGGAACACCGGACAGTGCAAGCCGGCGGTGCGCGCCAGCTCGCCCGACCAGGCCCCAGCGGCGTTGACCACCGTCCCGGCCGGGAAGAACTCGTCCTCGGCCTCGACGCCCACGATGCGGTCGCCCTCGCGCCGCAGCGCGGTCACGCGCGTGTCGTTGCGGAACTCGGCCCCCAGGCGCAGGGCGGCGCGCTTGAAGCCCTCGGCCAGCAGCATCGGGTTCACCTGGTGCTCGCCGGAGAGCAGCGCGGCTCCCTGGATCTCGCGCGTCAGGAGCGGCTCGATCTTCCAGGCCTCCTCGGGCGTGAGCTGCTCGAGGCGGCAGCTCGCCGGCAGGGCCTGGGTGACGCGGTCGACGTATTCCTGCTCGCGCGGCTCGTAGACCGCGAAGATCAGGCCGCCGCCGACGCGGAACTCGATGTCGATCCCGGCGCTCTCCTGCAGCTCCCGCGCGAGCGCCGGGAAGAGCGCGTTGCTGGAAACCAGCAGGTCGCGGAACGGGGCCGGCAGGATCCCGTCGTGGCACTCCTCGCCGGCCGCGAGCTCGCCCGCCGCCTGGCGCGCCGCCGCCTGGGTCGCCTGGTAGATCACGCCGCAGCCGAGGCCGACCGCTTCTCCCACCGGCCACAGGCCACCGGCCGAGGCCGAGGTGGCGCGTCCCGGCAGGTCCTTGTCGAGCAGCTGCACGGAGAGCCCGCGGCGCGCGAGCTCGTAGGCGACGGCGAAGCCGATCACGCCTCCGCCGACGATCAGGGCATCGGGGCGCTTCACCGTCCCGCTCCCGCCGGCGCGTCGGAGTGGTCCTCGAAGGGGATGAGCTGCACCAGGTCCCCCACCGTCGTCGGGCGCACGGGCGGGCGGAAGCGGCTCGGGCCGACCTCGGCGCAGGACTTCTCCGTGCGGTCCGCGATGCGGCGCATCATCGCCGGCCAGCACATGCGCGCCTGGCACGGCCCCATGCCGAGGCGCGTCATGACCTTGAGCGTGCGGAAGTCGTGCCCGCCGAAGCCGATGGCGGGGTCGACCTCGCTGCAGGTCAGCTCCTCGCAGCGGCACACGAGCGTGTCGGGCTCGGCCAGGCGCGCCAGGCCCGGGCGCACGCGGTACACGGCGTCGAGCGCGGCCCGGAAGCGGCGCAGCGGCGCCAGGCGCGCGAGGCGCTGCTCCTTCTCGCGTGCCAGCGTGGCCGCGTCGAGGAGGCCCAGGCGCCCGGCGATCGCGAGGCCCGCCAGCTCGCCCTCCAGCTCGGCCACGACCGAGCCGCTCACGCCGCCGCCGTCGCCCGCGACCCACACGCCGGAGACGCTGCTCTCGCCGGCCTCGTCCTTGCGCGGGATCCAGCCGCCGAGCTCGTCCTGGAACTCGAGCTCGCAGCCGGCGAGCTGGGCCAGCTCGACGCGCGGGACGAAGCCGTACCCGATCGCCAGCGTGTCGACCTCGAGCCGCCGCGTGCGTTCCCGGTCGGGCGTGCCCGCGGCATCGCAGGGCGCGAGCTCGACGTGCTGCAGGCGGCCCTCGCCGCCGGCCGCGAACACGACGTGGCCCCACAGCACCGGGATGCCGGCCGCCTTGAGCTCGCGCAGGTAACCTCCGCCCTCGAACAGGAGCCCGGGCGCGGAGAGGAGGCGCGGAGCGTGACGCAGGAACTCGCTACGCCGCGCGAGCTCGACCACGGCCTCGACCGCGACCCCGGCGGCGTGGAGCTGGCGCGCCACGACCAGCAGGAACGGTCCCGTTCCGGCGACCACCACGCTCTTGCCGGGGCGCACGTTCCAGGTCTTGACCAGCGACTGCGCGCCGCCGGGTGTCATCACACCGGGCAGCGTCCAGCCCGGGAAAGGCGGGGTGTACTCGTAGGCGCCGGTGGCGAGGACGAGGTGCTCGGGCTGGACCACCTGCCAGCCGCCCTGGTTGCCGATCGCCAGGCGCCGCTCGGGGAAGACGCCCCACACGTAGGCCTCGTTCAGGAGCTCGATGCGCGCGCGCGCGGCCTCGAAGCGGCGCAGCAGCTCGGCGCCGTGGCGCGCGCTCGCGTCCTTGGGCCTCGCCGCGGCGGCCGGCGAGCCGGGCGGCGGCTGGCGGAAGATCTGGCCCCCGACGCGCGGGTTCTCGTCGAGCACCGTCGGGCGCGCGCCGGCCTGCGCCAGAACCAGCGCGGCCGACATCCCGGCCGGACCGGCGCCGACGATCACGACCTTGCGCCGGATCATTCGCCCAGCTCCGCGGCCGCGTCGCGATACCCGAACCCGCGCTGCGTGCGCACGCGCATGCCGGCGCGCACGACGGTCTGGCAGGCGCGCAGGTTGGCGTGGCCATCCACCTCGACCAGGCACTCGAAGCACACGCCCATGTTGCAGAAGAGCCCGCGTGGCTCGCTCCGACGCTCGGTCGTGCGCAGGACTGGACGGCCGGCCGCGAGCAGCGCAGCGGCGATCGTCTCGCCCTCGCAGGCCTCGAGGCGCGCGTCATCGAAGCTGAAGGCGAGCCGGGGACCGCCGGGAGCGACGATGCGTCGTCCGGAGGGATCCTGCGGATCGTGAGCTGCGTTTGGCGTCATGGCGGGCGGGGGCGGATCCCCTTCGATCGGCCGGCCTGGCGGACCGACTCAAGCGAGTGTACGACTCCTGGACCGCGACGCGCGACCCGGAGGCTCGTCAACCCGCGGAGGTCTCGCCGGCCAGCGTCACGTCGCCGACGCGGCGTCTTTGCAGCCCCTTGAAGGCACGGCTCGCCCAGGCGCGCAGCGAGAGCGTCGCGACCCAGCCGAAGCCGGCCAGGAACAGCGCGAGGAAGGGCAGCGCACCCCAGGCTCCCGCGCGCACGCCCGTCACGAGGGCCCAGCCGATCCAGAGCGCGAGGCCGAGCTCCAGCAGGCCCGAGCCGGCGATGGCGCTGCGGTAGCGCGCGCGCGCCGGCGCGTCGCCTCGCTTCGGCGTGCGCACGAACTCGCCCGTGGCGCGGCGCAGGCCGCCGAGCACGGCGCGTGTCTGGGCCACGCTCATGCCGATGCCGAGCGCCAGCGCGGCCGGCACGTCGAGCAGACGCTGCCACGGGGAGCGCCCGACGGCGGCCTGCGAGCGCGCGTAGAAGAGCACGACCGAGAAGGTGCACACCACGAAGGCCGCCAGGTGCTCCAGCGCCCCGAGACCCGTGCCGCTGCGCGCAACCAGCGGCAAGAGCAGCGCGAGCCCGATGACGAAGGGATAGCCGCAGTTGCTCGTCAGGTGGGCGGCGGCCTCGAGCTTGATGCGCGCCGCGACCGGCGCGCGCAGGATCGGCCGCGCGAGCTTGCGCGCGACCTGCACCGAGCCGCGCGCCCAGCGGCGCTGCTGGCTCTGGAAGGCGGCCAGCTCGGCCGGCACCTCGGCCGGGGCCGTCACGTGCGGGGCGTACACGAATCGCCAGCCAGCGAGCTGCGCGCGATAGGAGAGGTCCAGGTCCTCGGTCAGCGTGTCGTGCTGCCAGCCGCCGGCCGCGTCGATCGCCGCGCGCCGCCAGATCCCGGCCGTGCCGTTGAAGTTGAAGAAGAGGCCCGCCTCGTGCCGAACCGTGTGCTCGATCACGAAGTGGCCGTCGAGCAGCGTGGCCTGGGCCCGCGTGAGCAGGCTCTCGTCGCGGTTGGCGTGCTCCCAGCGCGCCTGCACCATGCCGACGCGCGCGTCGGCGAAGGCTGGCACGAGCGCGCGCAGGAAGTCCGGCCGGGGCACGAAGTCGGCGTCGAAGATGGCCACCAGCTCGCCGCGTGCCTGGGTCAGGCCCTCGGCCAGGGCGCCGGCCTTGTAGCCCGTGCGGGTGGTCCGGCGCAGGACACGCGCACGCAACCCCCGGCGCACGAGCTCTTCCACCTCTGCATCCACGATCGCGCGCGTCTCGTCGGTCGAGTCGTCGAGGACCTGGATCTCGAGCCGCTCGGCGGGATAGTCGAGCGCGCCCACGCTCCGGATCAGGCGCGCCGCCACCGTGCGCTCGTCGTAGAGCGGGAGCTGCACCGTGACGAGCGGCAGGTCTGCCTCTGCCAGGGGGGCAAGGGCACGCCCACGCAGGGAGCGGAAGCGCAGCACCATCCACACGCGGTGCAGGCCGAAGACGGCCAGCACGGCGAGCAGGGCGGCGTACAGCAGTGGGGCGAGGCTCACGGGGGGGAAGGCGAGCGCGACGAGACCGAGGAGGAGACTAGCAAAGCGAGGAGGCCCAGCGCGGACCTACGTCCGCGCGAGGCAGCGCTCGGCCAGGAAATCGGCGCTGCGGTGCAGGACGTGGGCCAGCGCGGGCGGCATCCCCGAGAGGGGGTGCGCGGCCCAGAAGGTGTGGTTGGCACCGTCGACCGCCTCGAGGTCGGCCACGCCGGGCGCGCAGGCTTCGAGGATCGCGCGCC
>Ga0315910_10003770_pt1 | contig 12779 bp, 13 predicted proteins | sample EdamamesoilMG_FD_204470 | JGI IMG/M metagenome (GOLD analysis project Ga0315910, IMG submission 204470) | Garden soil microbial communities collected in Santa Monica, California, United States - Edamame soil | ecosystem: Environmental > Terrestrial > Soil > Garden | place: USA: California... | reverse complement strand
GAGAACTTGCCCCGCGTTGGCTTGCGTTGGGTTTGACTTTTCATCCCCCGCCTTGTGGCAGGGGCCAAACCTGCAAGCCAACTCTTTTTCTAACCTCAACCGCCAAACCCGTGGGACTTCAGTGAAAGCATTTCTCAAACTGCGCGCCGGCACCGCCGTCGCCCTGCTGTTGTCCTGCTTGGTTTCCGTCGCCGCGGATCCGCCGAAGCCGGCCAAGGCCGCCGCCAAACCCCAATCCGCCGCGGATGCGTCCAAGGCGACAGATCCGTGGCAACGACGAGTACCGGACGCGACTTTCGATAATATTGCTTTGTCGGAAGTCGCGAACTTTCTTTCAGACCAGTTTCCAGAGATCAACTTCGTCCTGCAACCGGATGTGAAGGACATCCCCATTTCCTTGAGACTCCGCTCGGTGACGCTGGAGGACATCTTCGCCGCTCTCGACATCGCCGCACCCGCCGCCGCGTCGGCCAGTCCACCGATCATTGATCCCGGCACCGGCTTGCCCACAATATCGCTTGGAAAGTTGCAGGCGACCAAGCTCAGCGAACGGATGGTTTCATTCACTTACCGTCAAACGCCGCTGCCGGAGGCCGACAAGCCGGTCTGCCGCGCGTTCAGTCTGAGCCGCCATCTCGCCGGCAAATCGGACCAGGAAGCGGCCAACGTGCTCAATGAGATCGAGGACGCGCTTAAGCTCTGCTGGGCCATGCTGCAGGAAGCCGACGGCTCCAACACCAAAACGGAGCGGCCCCAGTTGAACCTCCATCGCGGAACGAAACTCTTGATCGTGGTCGGACAGCCGAGTCAGGTGGAGGTTGTTGAACAGGTCATCAGCCAGGTTGAGGGCGGTTCGGGAAGTCCGGCGGCTATTGATCCGAGCTCAGGGATTCCCGGCTTTAGCGAAGCGGAACGCCTATTTATGGAGCGTTATGGGCTGCGGACACCTTCCGCTTCGACAAATCCACCATCCGGGCGTAGATAAGTCTCGTGGCCACCCTGACCCGCAACCTTGCATTGCTGACGCCTGCGACAACGGCTCAACCGATGGAAAACTCCGGGCCGACCAAGGGAGCTTTCCGACACCGCCGTCCTCACGACCGGGTTGGCCGCGTGCGATGAGGAAGCGTTCCGTCAGTTCCACGAAGTGTACTTCGCCCGGTTGTTGCGTTATCATCTGGTCATCGCGCGCGGGGACGAAGACGCGGCGCGGGAAGCGTTGCAGGAAACACTTCTGCGCCTCACGCGTCACGCGCGGCGCTTTGATGATGCGGAGACATTCTGGAGCTGGCTGACCGTGCTGGCGCGCTGCGCGGCGGCGGACACCGGCCGCAAGCGCCACCGCTACTGGCGGTTGATCGCCAGCTATGCGCGTTCATTGATTCCGCCGGTCGTTACTCCCGCCGCCGATGCTGAGGAAGAGCTGCGTCTATTGCTCGGCTCAATTCTGGCCGAACTGCCGCCGGAGGAGCGCTCGTTGGTCGAGGGAAAATATCTTCGCCGCGCCACCGTCCGTGAACTGGCGGCAGAAAGCGGGTTGACCGAAAAAGCCGTCGAGTCGCGCCTGCTCCGCGCCCGGCGACTGTTGCGGGAAAAAATACTCACCAAACTTCGCCATGAAAACAGAACCTGACCACGACGATCTGCTGCAAGAAATCTTTTCCGAGAGTGCTTCGGACGATTTTCGCGCCGACGCGCTGGAGCGCACGTTGGTCTCCGCTCGTCGCCAGCGGCGGCGGCGGCGGACCGGACGCGTGTGCGGCGCAATCGCAATTTGCGCGGCTCTCCTCGCCACAGTTTTCTGGCGGACGCAAGAGGCTCCGACCGATCAGTTGACGGCCAATGGCGCTCAATCGCCCACGGCGCAAGCCGAAGTTCCCACCGTGCCAGGAACGAACATCCGGCTTGTCAGCGACGACGAATTGCTCGGCATGTTCCCGGATCGCCCGGTGGCGCTGGTTGGCCCGCCTGAAAAGCAGAGGTTCGTTTTCCTTGACGACGTGCCTGGGGCGAAGGGCGGTCGCCGAGGTTTGAAATTTTAGCCATGATCATCCCGCGGCTTACCCGACGACGCGGCGGTTTCGCACCCGCAGGTATTCGATCACTCCGGGTAGGATTGAGAGAAAGATAATGAGGAGGACCACCAGCGAGAAATTTTTCCGGACGAACGGCAAATTGCCGAAGAAATGACCAGCGGGAACGAGGAGCCCGATCCACAGCAGCGCACCCGTCACGTTGAACATCATGAAGCGCGAGTAAGTCATCTTGCCGACGCCCGCCACAAACGGCGCGAAAGTGCGCACGATGGGGACGAAGCGCGCGATGATGATGGTCTTGCCACCATAACGCTCGTAGAAATTGTGGGTCTTCTGGAGATACTCCGGCTTGACGATGCGCGGGAATCGTTTTTGGACCTTATCGCCGAGAAAATAACCGATCCAATAGTTCACCGTGTCGCCCAGGATTGCGGCGACGCCCAATGTCACGAGCACGATCCAAAAATTCAATCCGCCTTCCCGTGCGGTCAGCGCGCCGACGGCGAACAACAACGAATCGCCCGGCAGAATCGGCGTCACCACCAGGCCGGTTTCACAAAACACGATCAGAAACAGGATCACGTACAGCCAGGGACCGAATTGCGCAACCAGACTGTCCAGGTGTCGGTCCAGATGCAGAATCAAATCCACCGCGTGCTTCACATATTCCATGATGGGCCGGGTTTATAACGGAATGAACCTGCGCGGGCAACGCTCAACAACGCTGAACTGCTGACTCCCCGCTACCGGGAAAGCTGTTGCGTCAGGGCGGAATATCTCGTAAAACCTAGCCATGCGAATCTCAAAGACTCTGGTCGCTTTCTGCGCCATAGCACTGTGTGCCGCCCTGGTTGGCAACGCCGCGCCCGATAACGAAGCGCAAGCCAAAGCGCGCGAAGCTCTCCGCAAGAAATTGGCCGAAGAAGGCCAGACAGTCCCTGAGACCCCCGCCATCGCCCCCGCTGCGCCCAGCGCGCCAGCCAGCCCCATATCGTCTGAACCAGGACAGGAAGACAAGCTTCGCGAGGCACTTCGCCAGAAAATCCAGGAATTAAACCAGCAGGAACCAGCGGGTGTGACGACAGCCCCTGCGGCGGTGACACCGGCACCTGCTGTGACACCGTCCCCCGTCGCAGCACCGGCCCCGATTGTGGTGACGCTTCCACCAGCTGCGCCGGTGGCCCCGTCGCCGGCTTTCGGCCCTGTTGTGCCATCAGGCGACGTGGAACACTTGCGCCAGGCCATGCGTCGGAAGATCCAGGAATTGAACGAGCCTAGTGTCGCCGAAACGACTCAAACCCCTGCGGCGGCGGCGCAAACTTCGAAAACTTCAGACGAACAGGCCGAGCTAATGCGTCAACGGGTGCGCGAAACAATTGCGGAGGAACAAGCCCGGGAACAGGCGGCGCGTTCGGCTGCTGCGGCGCAACCCACCGTGACCGAACCCCCGACGGAAGCCAGTCCGCAACCGGGAGCGACGGGTTTCAAGCCGATTGTCGCACCACCTTCCGCTTTGTCCGGTTCCAAGGAAGCCCGGCTCGCGGAGTTGACGCGGCGTTACAAGGCCGACCAGATTACGCCCGAGGAATATCACACGGAGCGGGCCAAGTTGATTGCCGAGCCGTAAGCCCACGTTCTTTCCGAACCCCGCCGGGATTCGCAAGAACCGGCGGGGTTCTTGTTTAAAACATCAGACCCTGAACCCGTATCTCACTTAGCCATGCACGATTTTCGTTACATTGGGAAAAAACTATTCTGCGACGGTGTCGCCGTTGAATCACTCGTGAAACAGCACGGCACACCGCTCTACGTTTATTCACAGCGCACGCTCACGCGCCATTTCCAGGAATTGGACCGCGCGATGTCGCCCGTCCAGCACCGCATATGCTTCGCGATGAAGTCGAATTCCAATCAGTCCGTGATCCGCACGCTGGCGAATCTGGGAGCCGGGTTCGACGTTGTAAGCGGCGGCGAATTGCAGCGCGTCCTCGCGGCGGGCGGCAACGCGCGCCAATGCGTGTTCGCCGGTGTTGGCAAGACGGAAGTGGAAATCGAGTTTGCCCTGCGGCGCGGCGTGTACTCGTTCAACGCGGAAAGCGAACCGGAATTGCAGCGAATCAATCGTGTAGCCGCGCGACTCAAGAAAGTCGCGCCGGTGGCCGTGCGCGTAAATCCGAATGTGGACGCACACACGCACGCAAAGATCACGACCGGCACGTACGAGAACAAGTTCGGCATCGCGTTTGAGAACATCGAAGGCGTATACGCCCGCGCGGCGAAACTCAAGCATCTCAGACTACGCGGCCTGCAAATGCACATCGGTTCGCAACTGACGACCGTCTCGCCATTCGAGCAGGCGGTGCGCAAGGTCATACCCCTCGTCGAGCGGTTAAAGGCGAAACACGGGCTGGAGTTTTTCAGCATCGGCGGCGGACTGGGCATCATTTATGACCCGGCGCTCGCGAGCGGCGATCCGCAGTGGTGGCAATCGGCCGCCGCGAAGCAGATTCTCACGCCACGAACGTACGCGGCTCGGCTCGTGCCGCTGCTTCAACCGCTCGGGTTGCGGATTCTCATGGAGCCGGGCCGGTTCATTTCCGGCAACGCGGGCATCCTCGTCACACGTGTTGAATTCGTGAAGCGCACCGGCAAGAAGAATTTCGTGATCGTGGACGCTGCAATGAATGATCTCATCCGCCCGGCGTTCTACGACGCGCATCATGAAATCGTGCCGGTGACGCGCAAAGGCGGCGCGGCGATTCCCTCAGATGTCGTAGGTCCGATCTGCGAGTCAGGTGATTACTTCTGCAAGGATCGCCCGCTGCCGAAGGTGGGGGAAGGCGATCATCTCGCGTTGTTGAGCGCGGGTGCCTACGGCTTCGTGATGGCGTCCAATTACAACACGCGTTCACTGGCAGCGGAAGTGCTCGTGAATGGCCGGCGCGCGGCAGTCGTGCGCCAGCGGCAGCCGATCCGGGAAATCTGGGCCGGCGAAAGTATTGCGCCGTGGCTGTGAACGGAGTGCCGGTCTGCAGCTGGTATTCACCACCGTTCTCGCCAATACCGGTCGAGACGCGCGGCAGGCAGAACGGCAAAGACAACGATGACACCGTCCCGCACGATGAAAAAGATGCGATAAAGAAAACGACTCAGCTTGCTCATCTGCTTACGCCGCCTCGGTGAGTGGACACGAATCCAAGTGCGGCAACTGACGCTATCGCGGCCTTGACTCCAAAGGATGACTTGAGCGTACCTAGCGCAGCACGTTTGCTGCGCAGCCTCAGGCCTTTCGTCCCAGAATCCGATCCAACGAGTCCGAAGTCTGATGGACCAGCGCTTCGGGATAGTGCGGGTACGGGTGGAAATACTCGAAGGTGAGAAACCCACGATAACCGGTCTGATCGAGCGCTTCCGTGACGGCGGGCCAGTTGGTCGTGCCATCCAGCAGCGGGCGGAAGGTTTCGAGCGAGTAATCCGTACCCTTCTTCGTGAATTCCTTCAGGTGAATGTTCTTCGTGCGCCGGCCAAGGATCGGGACCCAATGCTCGGCATGCTGGAACATGGAGATGTTGCCGGTGTCGAAATGCACGCGCACGTACTCGCTGTTGAAGCTGTCCACAAACGCGTTCATTTCCATCGGCGTCATCAGATAGCCGTTGAAGAAAATGTTCTCCATGTTCAGGAAAACTTTCAGCTTCTCGGCTTGCCTGGCGAGCTGGCCCACGGCTTCCCGGGCCCGGCGGTCGCAAACGTCATTCGGCACCGGCTCATGATCGTCGCGCCACGGAATATGCACCGCGCCGGGGACCACCAGCACATTCTCGACTCCGAGATCGTGCGCGGCCGAGGCGATCTTTCCGGCCAGTTCGACGCCGTGTTCGCGCTTCGCCGCGTCGTTGCTCGTCAGCGGATAAGGCCAGAACAGAAACGAACAAAGGCCGCTGATCTGAATTCCAATTTCGTCAGCCATCTTCCGAATCGCTTGGTATTCTTTCGCGCCGGATTTGGGCGAGAGATCGTTGTCGAGATCGTAGTTTAACTCAATGCCTTCGAAGCCCGCGTCCTTCGCGAGTTGGAGACATTCACGGAGCGTCATCCGCTGGGGATAAGGAAACGCCCAGAGGTTGATGGATTTCTTCATGTCGTAACGTTTGGGCGAGCCGCGGCGGGCATCGGGCGGGCGAGGGGTCTGGGCGGATGCGATCGGCTCGAAGGCCAGGGCGGACAATCCGACGGCGGCGAGGGTGCTCTTGAGCGCGTCCCGGCGGGAGATGCCGCCAACTCTCGCGGGCACTGTGGCGGCAATGGTGGTTTTGGGAAGTTCAGGTTGATCATGCGTAGTCATAAGTGGAACAATTGGATTCTTTCAAAATTTCCGCCCACGACAAGTCGTGTTTCAGATTGGTGTTCATGCGTGAAACTGCTGGCGCAAACTGCCGTCAGATCGTTCCGCCGCGAGAGCCGTCTCAAGAAGAACGCGCAATGAACTTCCCATGAAGCGACTCAATTGCCAAGCGTTCCCAGAATTCTCGCTTTTGTAATGGGCGCACCCGCGATTAAAGCCGTTTTACTTGCGTCACGGAACGCCGGGAAGCCCGGCATGAACACTCCAAGTCTGTAGCGATGGAACGTCGATGCACACGATGCTCGTTGGTCGCTGCTTCTCCACACCTGCCTCCTGACTTCGACCCGCTAAAAGTTGACATGCTCACCGCGCCTAGCGGGGCTACTTCTGTGCTTGTTTCAATAGAAGCCAGTTGTTATCCGTCGTGGCCAGTTGCAAACCGACAGATGTCCATCCACGCACACGGAAAAATGAATGACCCGAGCTTCGCGGCGAAAGCCTCCGCGCGGCAGCACCGCAATCAGGCGAGGTGGGAGAGTTTCTTCCCAGCGTCCGGGAGCCAGAACGGGCGTTGAAGATCAACTCTCCAGACGAAAGGCCGACGGTTCCCACGTTGATTTTTTATGACGAACACACCGGCGGTTTGAAGATTGCCGCGTTGACGCTGCTAGACCGATTGGTCGTGGCAGTTCATCGGGCGGGCGTCAGTTCCATAACGGTCGTTGCACGCAACGACCCGCTCGAACTAAAGCGCGCTGCTGCGCTGGGAGTTCCCGTCCGAATTGTCGCCGAATCACCGTCCCGGGAAATCGCGACGCTCGTGGCCTCTGCGAGTGTTCTGGTTCAAACTGCTGATGTGAAGGCGCTGCTGGAACAGGGTGGCCGGCTTGCCACCGCCGACGGAACGCCACTTTCCATCGGCGTCCTGCCGCCCGGGAATGACGACTGGGAAATGGCACTTGATCGTCTGCCCACGCGCGTAGCACAAGGTGTGGCTGAACGCGTCCCGGACAACGCCGCCGCACGCGCAGCAGAGCAATTGCTTTGGGCGTCGCTCACGAGTTCGACGGATGGACTCGTGGACAAAGTCTTCAACCGCCCGGGTGGACGCATTTTGTCGAAACTGCTGATTCACACCTCCATCAGTCCCAATTTCGTGTCGCTCGCTTCGATCGCGATCGGTCTGGCAGCAGCGTGGTGCTTTGCCGTGGGCAGTTACCAGGTGGCTGTAATCGGCGCGCTGCTTTTTCAACTGTCCGCCATCGTGGATTGCGTGGATGGCGACCTCGCGCGGGTCCTGTTCAAGGAATCGCCGCTGGGAAAGTGGCTCGACCTCGCGGGCGATCAAGTCGTGCATGTCGCGGTGTTTGCCGCCGTCGCGATCGGATTGGCCCGGAGCGGGGAATCGCCCTTTGCACTCTGGCTGGGCGTCAGCGCGGTACTCGGCGCGGCGCTTTCATTTGCCGTGGTGCTGCGCGGCATGCGTCAGCCGGCTGAAGATCGAAATGCCCTCCTCCAAAAGCTGATTGACTCCGCTGCGAACCGCGACTTCTCGGTGCTCGTGCTGGCGCTGGCGTGTTTCAACCGGCTGGAATGGTTTCTCTGGCTGTCCGCGATTGGCAGCCACGTGTTCTGGATGACCGCGTTGGCACTGCAAACCCGTTCCGGGTCCAGGGAAGGCGCCGCGCGATGAAAGTTTTTTGGAGGACTTTGATCCTGCTCACCGGGCTGGGTTTGTTTGCCTGGTACCTCTCTCGTGCCGATCTGCAATCCGTGGGCGACGCCATTGCGCGTCTGGGCTGGCTCGCACCGGTGACCTTGCTGCCCTACCTGACCGTTTACGTCGTGGATTGTCTGGCGTGGCGGTTTTGTTTCCTGCCGGGAATAAAAGTTCCGTTCCTCAAATTGTTACGAATCCGTTGGGCGGGCGAGTCAGTGAACAACGTGCTGCCCTCCGCGTACGTGGGCGGCGAGGCGGTGAAGGTTTATCTGCTGCGTCAGCACGGAATTCCCGCCCCGGCCGGAACCTCCAGTGCCGTCGTTTCCAAAACGGCGCAATCGGTGGCGCAGTTGATCCTGATTCTGCTCGCGGCGCTCGCCTTTCTGCAACTGGCGGGCGACCAACCGGGACTGCGTGCGGGCATGGTGCTGGTGCTCGGCTGCGGCGGGGCTGTTCTGGCGGGGCTGTTCTGGATGCAGCGCCGCGGACTCTTTGGCTCGTTGCTTGCCGTGACCCGGGCATTGCGTCTGCGGCTTGGTTTCCTGGAACGCCGGCGCGAGAAGCTTCTTGAAGTGGACCAGTCCATCACCGGCTTTTACCGGAATCACCGCTTTCGTTTTTTCGGTTCCAGCATCTTCTATCTCGGCGGTTGGTTGCTGGACACCCTGGAAATTTACCTCGTCGCGCATCTGCTCGGCATGCCCATCACGTGGACGCAAGCCCTCGCGGTGGAAGGTTTCACGGGTGTGGCCAAAGCCCTCGGCATGTGGGTGCCGGGTTCGCTAGGCATCCAGGAATCCAGCATCGTGATGCTGGGCCGGCTGGCGGGATTGCCGGATACGTTGAGCGTCGCTTACGCATTGTTGCGTCGCGCCCGTGAAATAATTTTTGCCGGGATCGGCTGGTTTTTCTTGTACGCTGGCCATACAAATCTGCGGACGACCAAGGCGGAAGCCGCATCCGCAACCGCGGAATCGCACAACGATTGATCGATTGAAAGTTATCATCGCATGAACGCCATCCTTTATGTCGCCGGTCGCGCTTTACGGCTGGGTCCGCAAGCACTGGAAATCTCCAAAGTCCTGCTCGAACTCGGCGGCCAAAGCCTCCTCGAACGTCACGTCATGCTGCTGGCGCGTTTGGGCATACCGAAACTGTTCGTGGTCACCGGCCATCGGCGGGAACAACTCCAGGCCGTTTTTCCTGCGTTGCAATCGCGTTACGGCATCGAGATCGAGGAAATGTACAACGCCGACTTCGCCGAGGGCAGTGCCTTGAGCATGCATACCTCGCTGCCGGCGCTCGAAGCCGTGCGCGACAGCGTTCTGATCATGGATGGCGACGTGCTCTACGACCTGCGCATCCTGCAGCGGCTGGTTGAATCGCCGCAGCGCACGGCACTGCTCGTGGACCGGGGTTATTCCACGGCAGATGACGATCCGGTCCTGGTGCCGATGCGGAACGGCAAGCCTTTCGACTTCGTCAAGAAATGGCAGGGCCAGGCCGACAGCATCGGCGAATCCATCGGTTTCTTCAAAGTGGACGCAGCGGATCTGCCGCGCCTGATTGCGGAGACGAAAGCGCGCTTCACCGGCCCGGGCCGCAAAGATTCGTACGACGAGATTCTGCGCGTGCTGGTGCAGGAAGGGCGCTTCGACGCCGTGGACGTGACGGGGGTACCGTGGACGGAAATTGATTTTCCGAGCGACCTCGAATACGCAAACCGGGTCGTGCTTCCGGCGCTGGAAAAGGGTGATTGATCTTTGTTTGAGAGAAGTGTGGTGATGGTTTGACGCCCGTCCGCATCGTGGTTAACTCTTGCGCCATGAAACGCACATTCGCGCTGCTGCCATTTTTGGTCGTCGCCCTGCTCGCCTTGACGTCCTGCAAGAGCGTTTACTACGGCGCGTATGAAAAGTTCGGCGTTTACAAGCGCGACCTCCTGAAGAAGCGCGTCGTTGCCGCACGCGACGAGCAGAAGGAAGCCAGCGTGGAATTCAAGGACGCGCTCACGCGGCTCAAGGAGATCACCAAATACGAAGGCGGCAAGCTGGAGACCCGCTACCGGCAACTTCAGGCGGATTACGACGGTTGCGCGCAGCGGGTGGAAACCGTGCATACGCGGATTCGCGACGTCGAAACCGTGGCCGAAGATTTGTTCACCGAGTGGGAGCAGGAAATCAAGCAGATCGGGACGGACTCACTGCGCACCAACAGCCGGCGACAACTAAACGACACGCGCCTGCGCTACGACGAAATGATTTCCGCGCTCAAGAAGGCCGAGGCCACCATGCCGCCGGTGCTCACGAAGTTTCATGATTACGTGCTCGCGCTCAAACACACGTTGAATGCCGAGGCGGTCGCGTCACTCAAGGGCGAGAGTGCGAGCATTCAATCTGAGATTACCAAGCTGATCGCCGAGATGAACGCCTCCATTTCCCGGGCGGATGAGTTCCTTAAGGGTTTGAACTGACAGAGTTCAACGAATGGTCGGTGGCGGCGGTGGCGCACCGAGACGACGCTGCTCCCGGTCGGGACCAAATCCTTCCGGTCGGGCTGGTCTGGGACCGCGCTTGTAGAAGCTCGCGTCCGGCGTGCCGCGCCAGGAGCGTGCCAGTTGGGGAAATTCCTCCGTGATGCAGTAGTAATAAGTCCCCTGAGGAAACTCCGGGGTCACTCCGAAACGCCCGTTGCATTCGTCGAGGTCGCCACTGCCGGAAACATATTCGTAATCCGCGGTGAACTTGCCGTCGTGTTTTCCACCCGGCCCACCGGCCCGGTCGCCAGGCTTGAGCTGCCAGCTTGATTTCATCTTCTGCAAGGGACTTGCGAGATTGGTCGCAACGCGGTGCGCGTAACTGGTGTAAATCGGGAATCCATCCGCCGCCCAGCCCACGAGCAGCATCTTCTTCCCGTCCCCGCCCAGATTCTGAATCAAGCCGGTCGGCAAGCCGTGATAGTGATACGCACCGGTCGGCTGCACGTGCGCGTTGTGTGCGTCCAATCCGAGGTCAATCGCGCCCGACTTCGCCTCGTAATTCCATGCGCGCTGGCCGTTCCAGAATTCTGCCGTGCCCGGCTCAAACGGCACGCCGTTCAGCGCCACCCCAAACCAGGCGCCCTGGCCCGGCGTCACGCGTGGGGCGATCTGCGGATTCGTTGGCACGCGGAAGTTGTGGTCTTGGGCAGAGAGGCGGTTTGGGTTGCCGCGATTGGGAAACTTCCCGGGCGCGTGGTCCGGCAAACCATTCGCCATGATCACCCGCTCGCCGCCAGAAACCGTGATCTTCACCTGGTGGCCTGCGATGCTGGTCGTTGCGGAAGTGGGCTGGCTGTCGCCGAGTTGCGCAAGCTGCGTCGGTGGCTCGTGAGCCGCCGCACTGAAAACCACCAGTGCGAACCCGCATCGGATCATTGTCGTTGTCGTTTTCATACCCGGGAATATTACACAGCAATCATAACTTCACGTGCTGGTGCTGGGCACAAGCAAGTGGTTGCACCACCAAAGCGAGCGACCCTCTGCCCGAAGACAGAGGGTTGGCCCGGTTGGCTGGTCGCTTATTGCTCGTCCTGCGGCGGACGCGGGCGGCGGGGCGGGCGGGGCGCATCACCGGGCGGCGGCCCGTCGCGTTGGATTTCTCCGTCGCGGAATCCTTCACCGCGCGGCGGACGCGGGGGTGCAGGGCGATTGCCAAGATTGCCGCGTTGCGATGGCTGTGGACGGGGCGGACGGAGTTCTTCCATCGTCAGTTTGCCATCGCTGTTCTTGTCCAGCTTCTTCAGCGCGGCCGAGGCATTGGTGATTTCGGCATCGTCAATCACACCGTCATGGTTGGCATCAAGGGCGCCAATGAGCGGCGGCATGGGCGGTCGTGGTCCGTCCGGGCCTTGGCCATCGGGTCGCGGGCCGCGCGGACGTTCACGGTCACGGTCGTCGCGGGGGCCCCGTTCCCGCGGGCCGCCGTCGCGCGGACCAGCGAAGTCACCTTCTTCGCGTTGCTGGTAACGCTGCGGCCGCGGCTGGCGGGGTTGTTCGGCGTCCTGGTCTTGCGCCGCGAGGTTCATTGCCGGCGCAGCGAGTGCCAGCGCCATCAGAAGGGCTGCGGAATTTGTTTTCATGTTGTTCTCTTTCTTTCACCACCCTCGCATCATGCGCGGGCTTCACCAGTAATAGACCTTCGCCACGTTAAGCCCGTGTGTGGACGCGCGGGGATATTTGTTAAGCGATTGTAAATGATCGAACATCCCGCCGGACTTTTGCTAGGCTGAGGGTGCATGAACAAAGCGCCGTCAGCAACTCCGCCCGCCGCGCACACGCGCGTGCTGGTGATTGACGACGACAAGAAACTCTGCCGGCTCATCGGTGACTATCTCGCGCCGCTCGGTTATGAAGTCGCCGCCGTGCATAACGGGCCGGACGGCGTGGAACGCGCCACGAGCGAACCCTGGCAGGCGGTGATTCTGGATTTGATGTTGCCGGGGCTCGATGGCTTTGAAGTCCTCAAGCGCATTCGCGCGAAGTGCAATGTTCCGGTGCTGATGCTCACCGCGCGTGGCGAAGAAGCCGACCGGATCGTGGGTCTGGAAATCGGTGCCGATGATTATCTGCCGAAAACTTTCTCCACGCGCGAACTACTGGCCCGCCTCCGCGCCGTGACACGCCGTGCCACACGCGTTC
>Ga0315910_10003769_pt1 | contig 12783 bp, 8 predicted proteins | sample EdamamesoilMG_FD_204470 | JGI IMG/M metagenome (GOLD analysis project Ga0315910, IMG submission 204470) | Garden soil microbial communities collected in Santa Monica, California, United States - Edamame soil | ecosystem: Environmental > Terrestrial > Soil > Garden | place: USA: California... | reverse complement strand
CCCAGCAGCAGCGCCCACGACCACTTCCGCGTCGACTTCGAGCGCGACCGCCTCGGCCTCGAGATCGATCGCCGCCTCCCCGGCGGCGTCCAATCCCGCTGGCAGCGAGACACCCTCGGAAGGCCCCAGCTCCACGAAGTCCGGCTTCGCGGCATCACCCAACAAACCAGGCAATACACCTGGGGCACCAACGACCGCCTCAAAGCCATCGTCGACTCGCTGACAGGGCCCATCACCTTCACACATGATTCGCTGGGCAACCTGGCCGCCGCGGCCCACGCCGACGGCCGCATCGACCTGCGAATGCCCGACGCCGTCGGCAACCTGTTCAGAACGGCAGATCAGACCGATCGAAAGTACGGCCCTGCCGGACAATTGCTCGAGGCGCGTGGCCCACGTGGGGTGACCCACTACGAGTACGACCCCGAAGGCAACCTAGCCCGCAAAGTCGAGCCCGACGGCGCCGCGTGGGCCTATCGCTGGAGCCTCACCGGCATGCTCACCGAGGTCGTGCGCCCCGACGGCGAGGCCGTCGCGTTCGCATACGACGCCCTCGGACGCCGCGTCTCCAAGACCTACCGCGGAAAGACGACCCACTGGATCTGGGACGGCAACGTCCCCCTGCACGAATGGGTCGAGCTCACCCCCGAAGCCCTCGCCCGCGACGGCGAACCCCTACGCACCTCCTTCGAGCGCGAAATCGCGGCAGCCAAACGCAAAGCCCAGCTCATCCGCACCCCCGCCCACGGCCCCCCCGAGCTCTTCTACCCAGCACCGAGCGACAGTGGTTTACCCGCGCTGCGCGGATCACAAAGCGACGCTGCAGAGCCCCCACTGCTCGAAGGCACTCCAGAGGCGCCGATCACCTGGCTGTTCGAGCCCGAGAGCTTCGCGCCCCTCGGCAAGCTCGTCGCAGATGAGCGCTACTCCATCGTTACCGATCACCTCGGAACGCCCATCGGCATGTTCGATGGCTTCGGGCAGGAGGTCTGGGGCGGTCGGGTCGATTCGTATGGGCAGCTCGAGGATGTCCGCGGTGGACGACGGGCGTGCCCGTTCCGGTTTCCGGGGCAGTACGAGGATGCGGAGACCGGGCTCTATTACAACCGGTTCAGGTACTATGACCCGGAGGCGGGGACGTATGTTAGCCAGGATCCCATTGGGCTGCGGGGTGGCGACGCATTCTACGGCTATGTGCGTAACCCCTCGTCGTGGGTGGATCCATTTGGCCTAGCACCTTGCGCAGCGGCGAAGGTCAAGGAGGACAGCGCGGGTCGCTGGCGGGATGCCAGAGGTCGATTTGCCAAGCACCCGGGATGGCCTGCTGACATGGGCTTCGAACCCGGACTCGGTGGAATGGGGACGTTGCCGATCGGCAAACAAGTCGATCGGTACGGCCACCCCGGAGGCGAGTTCGTCGCCGACATGGGAACGCCATTTGGCCAGCGCGCTCTGCCTGCGAGCTCAGCCAAGAAGACCTATACGGCCTACGAAGTCACCAAAGCAATTCCCAGCGTTCGGAGCGGACCGGCCGCTCCCTGGTTCGGGCAACCCGGTATGGGTATACAACATCAGCTACCGAATTCAGTGCAGTACTACCTGGACAACGGATATCTAAAGGAACTGTAACGTGCCTCGCTCATCCACGATCAAAGTGATTCCACACGAAGTTGGAGAGCCACTGCCAGCAAGTCAAAAGCACTTCGTGCTTTGCCTCGTCTGTCGAACGGTTGTTCCTTCCCTGCCTGACGCTCCCACGGCATGTGTCTGCCGAAACGTCACGATTGACCCTGACGGGGGAAGGGGCGGGGCCAAGGATCCATCACGCATGATTGTACTCCAGATCGCACCGGGTTAGGCCTCTACGGGCCTGGTGATTCAGAGTGCGTCGAGGATGACGCGAATTGCCATGGCAGTGTCCTGCAGTACCATCGCCGCCGACACCCGCACGACCCGGTACCCCTGGCGCTCGAGCCAGCGCTGCCGCCGGCGATCGGCACCGACCCGCTCCGCGTGATAGCCGCCATCGACCTCCACGATGAGTCGCTCCCGAGCAAGGACGCCGGGCACCGTCCGGGGCTGCGCGCACCCTTCTACTCATCGCGGATCGTAACCCTGGGGCCTTGCTCGACGTTGCGTGAAGAGGCGTGGGACGAAACCAGACGACACTGGATGCACTGCAGACCACTTCCTTCGTGAGCCAACAGCGATGCCGACATTACCTGGCCCCCAATTGGCCCCCGTCCTTGCAGAGCACTTGCCGAGATCTTCGACAAGGTGGTGCGCCCTATTGCGACCAGGTTCACAGCTCGAGGATCCATGGCAGCAATTCCGCGCCGAAAGGTTGGGAGGCAGTGCTTCGCGACGCGGTCGACGGGCGCAACCCCGTCCCCTCCACTCGCGCGCAGCGCGGTGCGGCGCTGAGAGCGCCGACGTCTACGACGAGCCTGTCCGCGCCGCGCCGCGCGAGCACGAGTTTGGAGGGGACCGGCCGCCGCGCGCGCTGCGCGCGCGGGGACGAGGGGAGGCATCAACGCCAGTCCGGTGTCCAGAAGCTCCAGCGCAGCCCGACCAGTAGCTCGCGCGAGACGAGGCCGTCGGGGTGTTCGCTGGCCATGGGCGATTCTTCTCCCGCCCAGCGGCTGTAGCGGACGAAGGGGGCGGGACCGACTTTGGCGGCTCGGCTCAGCTCGTAGCCGAGCTCGAGCGAGTAGCCCGAGAGGAGGCCGCCGCCGCCGTGGCTGAATCTGGGCAGGTCGATGAAGCCGATGGCGCCGCCGAGGCTGGCGTACACGCCTTCTCCGGGCAGGGGGTACACTTCGACGAAGACGCCGAGCGGCGTGAGCACGCCGTAGTTGGCCTCGTCGGGCAGTCTCTTGCCGGTGAAGTAGCTGGGGTCGTGGATGCTCAGCTTGCCCACGCCGCCGTGCCAGCCGCCCGCGAGCTCGGCGCCGAGCAGCACGTGCGGCCCCAGAAACCAGGCGAAGCGCAGCGCTCCGCCGATGGTGACGGCGTCGAAGTCCGCCACGGGGTAGTCGCTCTCGGTGAACTCGGCGCTCGCTGCGCCGACGCACAGGCGCATGTCGAAGGTGAAGCCCGAGCGCTCGGTCATCTCTATTGGCCGCGGCGGCGCGACATACAGGGATGACGGGTGCTCCTCGGCGGAGGCGTCTGTTGCAGCGCAAAGCCCCACGAGACCGACGACGGCCGCGGCGAGCCTCGCTGCGCTCCGCGCCGAGGCGGTGTCGCACGCTGGCAACACCCGTGCCGGCAGGTGCCAGGCGCCATGCAGCCCGCCAGGCACACACCCGTCCGAGGCCCGCGCGGCGCGCCGGGGTTGCCGGATCTCGGCACAACTCGCCTGGACAGAGCGCGACATGGGCACCAGACACAGCAAACGGCATGCCCGTTCGTGAAATTCAGCCCGGCCGTGAGCGACGGGCTGTTCCCACCCCAGCAACACATCGCCGCGGCGGATCGGCCGCGTCTGCTCAAGTCAGGATCCGATGCGCGGCGCGGGTGATGCGGATGGGCACGTTGGACTCGAAGTCTGCGCGGATGACGACCTGGAATGCGCTGGCGTAGCTATCCGGGCCTGTCTGCAGGAGCGGCATGAACTCTCGGGTGTAGCTCGGGTTCGTCACGCTCTCGCCCAGCGCCCACATCAGCTCGGCGCCGGCTCCGGTCAACAGCAGCATCTGCCGATTGCGCTGCGGCGCCTGGATGCGGGTGACGAGCGCGTGCTTGGCGCCGACGCCGTGGGTCGGGGCACAGAGAAACTGCGCGGGCTCGTCGCCGACGGGGTGCCGGTTGGAGATCGTGCCGTCGACGTCGACGAACGGCAGGTCTCGCAGCAACGAGCTGACGAGCGGATTGACGTCGGCTTTGCCGAGAAAGATGACGTTGCTGTTCCAGACGTCTTGCCAGTCCAGCTCATGGGCGTGCTTCAGGCCGATCTGGCGCCCGCGCCTCGCCAGCAACTGGCCGAGGGAGAACGCCGCGTGGACGCTGCCGAAGTCGGCGTAGTCGCGGCGCTCGAGCAACGCCGACGGCTGCGTCTGCTGCCGGAAACGTGCCAGGGGTGCCGATTGCGGCACGGCGGCGACGTCGTTGGTCTTGTAGTGGCGAACGACCAGCCCGGTGCCTGGCGCGTACAGGAACAACCGGACTTCGAACACGATCAGCAGGGGAGCGTCGCTCTCGAAAAATGGGCGCCACAGGGCGTGCAATTCGGGGCTCGCCCAGGCGTCCAGCTCCGCCGCCAGCGACCGAGCGGGCGGCGTCGCCGGGCGGTTGTGCATGAACTGGGGGACGTAGGCCCCTTTCTCGATCTGGATCCGGACGGGATCGTCGGGGGCTTCCTTGTCGTAATAGCTCTCGAGCTTCTTGCGCAGCTCGTAGGCGCGGCTGCGCACGCAGGAGTCTTCGGCAGGCGAATACCCGGTGCGGCGCCCCAGGGCGTGCACACCGAGCGCGTATTCGCTGACCTCGCTGCTGCGTCCCTCGAACGCTGCCTCGCAGACGTAGCGCAGAAAGGCTCTGAGCTGCTCCGAGCGCGACAGCGCGCGGCTCTGCAGCACGCGCTGCAACGCTCGTCGCTTGGACGCGAGATTGATCGTCTCCTCGGACGACTTCAGTGGCGAGCTCATGGAGGGGCGGGCGGCCAACCTGGACGAGGGGCGCGGGATTGAAACGTCCAGCAGTCAGCGCATTCTTACGCTGCGCCGGCCATGTTGTCTCGCCCAAGCGCCTTCGCTCGATCGAGAGCCGCCCACCGCGAGCTCGGTCGGGGCCCTCACGCCTCGTTTACGCTTCGCGCCAAGGAAGCCATCAGTCGAGCACGGGAGTGCTCCACGGAATCCAGGTCTGCGTATCGATCGTGAAGCGAGAGCGGAGGATGTCGGTGTTCACGCTGGGCTGGTCCAGCAGGAACCTGTCCACGAAGGCTTCGAGCTCCGCCGTGAAGCCGTCGTGCCAGACGCAGTGGTCGACGTTCTCCTCGGTTGCCCCCATTCGATCGCCGACGCCCAGCGCCGTCCACACTTCGCGAGCCGCGAGCGCGTCCACCCGCGCGGCCTCGGCGCCCATGCGAGCGATGGCCGTGCTCTCGATGGCAAATAGAGCGCGCGGCGCCACGAGCGCCATCAGCTCGTGATGGTCGAACGGGAGCTTGTCGGGCTCAGCGTTGAACTGCTGCAACGCCTCCGCGTACCACGGCGCCCCCTGCGCGTGCAGCAGGTTCTCGACCTCCGTGTTGTCGCGCCGCTCCAGCATGTCCGAGTAGCGCCAGGAGATCGTGCCGCCACCTCCCGATTCGTGAGGGATGGTCAGCGCGATGCGCTCGTCGAGCGCGCCTGCGTAGAGCGCGATTTTTCCCTGATACGAGCAGCCCGAGACGGCCAGGCGCGACAGGTCGATGTTGGCTTCGGGCAGTTGCTCCAGGGCGTCGATGATACGGCTGACGCCCCACGCCCAGCGCACCATGTAGCCAGCGGTGGCGCCCGGATACATCGCGAAGAAGTTGCCAGCCGAGCGCGCGTTGTTGCCGAAGCCGGTCGGGGCCACCTGATTGGCGTCGTACGTGATGGTGGCGATGCCGCGGCTGCTGAAGATGTCCGCGGGCAAGCTGCCCGTTGGCGTGTTGATGCCGATGATCGCCGGGATCGGCCCGCTCGCCGCGTTCGGTGGCCTCCCGATGCTGGCCGTCATGGTGAACGAGGTCCCGCCCTCGCTGACGTCGATGCGGATCGTGTCGCCATCGAGCGTGGCCTCGACGGTGGCCGGCCTGGGCGGCTTCACGCCGACGTCGTACTCTTCCAGGATCGACCGGAGCTCCGCGCGGCGGCAGCGCCACTGCGCCCGGGACGTCAAACGCTCGCCGGACGACATCAGGAAGGGGTCGGGCAGGAACGGGATCGCAGGCAGCGCGTCAAACGCCGGCAAGCCGGGCTCGGGGCAGTCCGCGCCGGTGTCCTCCTGGTCGTACGTCAGCGGCAGCTCGCCCGCGGGGACGCCGCCGGGTGGCTCGGCGCCATCCGGTGACGTGGGCTCGGGAGCGGCGCTACCGCCCGCGCTCGAGCCGCTGCCTGGCGTGTTGCCGAGAAAGTCCGCGTCTTCGCCCGGCGCCTCCTCGATGGGCGTGTCCCCCGGAATTCCAGCCAGTGGCGCATCGGCGGCGGGGCTCCCGTCCGACGGCGGCGCTGCCGGTGGAGTGGGCGCGGCGTCGTCTCCAGCAGGCGCGGGCAATGGCGCAGACGCGGCGTCTCGATCGGCGCCACACCCTGCGGCGCCCGCGACGAGACCCGCGGCTGCCGAGACCAGGACGAGGACATTGCGGGCTACGGAAACTGATCGGTTCATGACTCCCTGCTTTCCCTAGTCGGCCACGATTACTCGGCGACAATTACTCCGCGACGATGCTCAGCCGAGCCTCGGCCAGCCCGGTCGAGCTCGCCGTGAGCACGATCTCTCCCGCCTGCCCCGCCAGCGAGCGGACGATGGCCACTGCCTGTCCACTGAAGGCACTCCGCTGCGGCGACGAGAACACCGTACGATTGGTCTGATCCCCGTTGGACGTGGCAACCAGCTCGCCCGGCCCCGTGACGCCGAAGCTCACCGGGGTGGTGGCGCGGGGCACGAGGCGGCCCTCTGCGTCCAGCACGCTCAGCGTCACGAAGCTCAGGTCCCTGCCATCGCTCGTCAGGGCGGCGCGGTCCGGCGAGAGCCCGAGCTGGCTCGGGGCGCCCGCCGTCGTCACGCTGTCCCGCGCCCACTCCACGCCACCTCTGTAGGCGATCACGCTCAGCTCTCCGGGCTGGTAGAGGACGTCATCCCAGCGCAGTCGGTACTCGTATTGCCCCTTCGTGCGGCGCCCCTGGGATACGCCATTGACGAACAGCTCCGCCGAATCGCCCGATGTGTAGACGTGAACGGGCGTGACCTGCCCGACGCGCTCGGGCCAGGTCCAGTGCGGCAGGATGTGCGCCATCGGAAAATCGGGCCGCCACCGGGACTGGTACAGATAGAAGCGATCCTTCTTCAGCCCAGCGACATCCAGGATGCCGAAGTATGAGCTGCTCGCCACGCCGTCGAGCGGCGTGGGCTCGCCCAGGTAATCGAACCCCGTCCAGACGAACTCGCCCGCCACGAAGCTCCACTTCTCCTGAGACTCGAACTCCTCCTCTGGAGAAGATGACCAGTCTGCGTGATACAGATCGTACGAGCTGACCCAGCCGCTGGCCTCATCGACGCCAGACGAGCCGAGCGCCGGCTCTGCTCGCCCCGGCGCCACCGGGAACAGGTAGACACCTCGGCTGCTGAACGTGCTGACGGTCTCGCTGCCGTACACGAGCTTGTTCGGGAACTGCTCGTGGTACGTGGGATACTGCGCGCCCCGATCGCGGACTCCAGTGCCCTGATAGTTCAGCCCGATCGTGTCGATGGGGCCCGAGAACGGATTGTCGGGCTCGGCGGCGTTCATGCCGGACGTGCTGGGCCGAGTGGGATCTTCCTCGTGACTGATCTGCGTGAGGCGCTGCGCGAGCTCCGGGCCTCGGGTGGGGTTCGTCTGCTCGTTGACCTCGTTGCCGATGCTCCACATGATAACCGACGGGTGATTGCGGTCCCGCCGGATGAGCGCGCGCAGGTCTTGCTCGTGCCACTCTCGAAACAGCACGTTGTAGTCGAAGGCCGCCTTGGCTTGCTCCCAGACGTCGAAGGCCTCGTCGAGGACGAGGAACCCGAGGCGATCGGCCAGCTCGAAGAACTCGGGCTCGAGCGGGTTGTGAGCGGTGCGGATCGCGTTGCTGCCCATCTCTGCCAAGAGCTGCAGCTGGCGCTCGCGAGCGCGGTAGTTGAAGGCCGCGCCCAGTGGCCCGAGGTCGTGGTGGTTGCAGACGCCGTTCAATTTGACGTGCTCCCCGTTCACCAGCAAGCCCTGGTCCGGATCGAACTGTAGCGTTCGCACCCCGAACGGCGTCTCGTAGCGATCGAGCAGGCTGCCATCCCGCGACACTCGGGTGATGGCGACATAGCGGTTGGGCTGCTGAGTGGGTGGCGGCCCCCAGAGCTTGGGGCTCTGGATGCTCGTCAGCGTGTCGGCCGTCGCCGACGCGCCCGGAGCGATGGTGAGCTCCACCGGGGCGGTGCTCGCCACGGGCGAGCCGATACGACGCCCGGCTGCGTCCAGCTCGAAGATGTCGGTGGCCACGCTGGCGGTCACGCTGTCGCTCGAGTCATTCTCCACGGAGACATCGAGATCGATCGTGGCCGAGCTGGTCGACACGTCCGGCGTGGTGACGTGGGTTCCCCACTGTGCCACGTGCACACGATCGGCCACGACGAGCCATACGTTGCGATAGATGCCCGCGCCGGGGTACCAGCGCGACGAGCCATTTTGCCAGGCGGCGTCCGACGGGACGGGGTTGTCCACGCGGAGTGTGATGGTGTTGTCCTGACCGGGTAGGAGCAGCGACGTCGCATCCACCCGATACGAGGCATAACCCGAGGGCCATCCGCCCGCGAACTGACCGTTGACCCAGACCAAACTGAACGACATGGCCCCGTCGATGTCGATGAAGAACGACTTGCCAGCATCCGCGGCGTCGATGCTCACGGTCTTGCGATACCAGGCGACCCCGGTCGATGGCAGCCTGCCCATGCTGCTGCTGATGGCGTTCGTGTACGGCCCCTCGATGGCGTAGTCATGAGGGAGATCGACGCTGCGCCAGGCGCTGTCGTCAAACGCCGGAGCGATGTAGCTCACGCCCTCCCCGAGGTTGCCCGTGGGGGGAACGAACCGCTGCGCCGGAGCAGCCAGGAAGTCGTTGCCGCTCGGCAAGACCCACGCCTGTGCGTCGGCGTAGCCGAGCCCGCTCACTCCGGGCGGGTCACCGCGCTCGAAGCGCCAGCCGACGTTCAATGGACGTCGCGATCGAGGGTTGGGCTCGAGCGGCGCGGCTCCTTCGCCCGCCGGGCTCGTCGCGGAGCCCGTCTGGGGGACGTCCCCTGCCAGGCCTTCACTGCTCCCCGGGGACGTCGATGGCGGCGTCTTGCCATCCGCTGGAGCGGGCGCAACGGTGGCGGCGCCTGCCAGTCCGGGCTCGCTGGCGGTCTCTGTCGCGATGCGCGGCCGCGTATCGTCCCGGCAGGACCAGACCGCGCACAGCACGATCGAGCTCGACAGCATGACTACAGAGGCGCGCGTCTTCATCCCCAGACTCCCAGCGACAGGGCCCAACGATAGGGCAAAGCGACAGAGCCCCCGCTCGGGGTCTCGCCCAGTCACGGTCTCACATACCAGCGCGCCTGCACGGTCGAGCAGTCCAAAACGGTCGCCAACGGTTGGCAACGGTTACGACTGCGCAAACAGCGCGTGCAGCAACGCGCGCCTTGGCCCGAGACCGTGTCAGAGACGCACCTGCTCGGTGGCGTTCGAGGAGCTCGCAAGGACACGAGTCGAGGGATCAAAAGTCGTGGTCGGGCAACGGCCGGCCTTGCGCTGGCGCGCCCGCAGTTCGGTGGCGCGGCGACACGACGTCGTCAGCGCGGCAGTCGCCCCTGGAGCGGCGCGGGTCTGTGGAGCGCGCTCGCCGAGGGACGAGGCGCCAACGCCGGATACTTCATCGACCCCGCCGACCTGCCCGGCCAGGAGTGGGATGCCTGGTCCGCGGCGCAGCAGCAGAACAACGACTCGGCCTCTCTCGTGGGCGAGCTGCGCTTTGCCTCGCCGGATGACCAACGCCTGCTTCGTCAACAACGTCTTCGACGTCGCCTACGCCACCAACATCCAGTCCTCCTCGGGCACCCACCTGCGCTTCTACAACGACCCGCGATCGGCTCCGGACCGCGAGCGCCTCGTGGAGAGACCGGCGCGGTGGTAAGGAGGCGCCGGATCCTGCGAGCGCCAAACGAATTCGATTGACGAGCTGCCTGCGCCAGCGGCGCGTGAATGTATCGAGCCCGCTGAAAGACGGGCATCCCGCGCCGCCAGCGACACGGGAGCGTCCCTTCGAGTCGGCTCTGGACCTCGGAGGTGGAGGCAGCGCCGAAGCCCGCGCCAGGAGCCTCGAGGAGGCTCGAAAAATCAGGGTGTAGGCTGCCCGCATGGACCTGCAATCACACATCCACCAGATTCGGCAGCTCGACGACGACGGGTTGCTTCGCAGCCTCAAACGCCATGTCGGCAGCTCCAATCGCCTCACGGCCGTGGTGCTCGCACACCTCGCCGAGGTCGACGCGCGTGGCGCCTACCGGCAGTGGGCGTGCGATACGCTGGCCGCCTACTGCGTGTACGAGCTGCGCCTGTCGGAGGACGAAGCGCAGCGCCGCTGCCGAGTGGCCCGAGTGGCGAGGCAGTTTCCGGTGTTGTTCGAGATGCTGGCCGACGCCTCCATCCACCTCACGGGTGTCCTGCTGCTCGCGCCGCATTTGACCGCCGAGAACCATCGCGAGGTGCTCGCGCGGGCGCGCTATCGGAGAAAGCGAGAGATCGAGCTCCTGGTCGCGGAGCTCGCGCCCGCGCGGGACATCCCGGCGCTGATCGAGCCGCTGGCCGCGAGAGCGGCCGCGCCGCTGCGTGGTGGCTGGGCGGCCGTCGCCGAGAGTCACGCCGGATGGTTTCGCGAGCTGACGCCCGGGGACGCTCCGACACGTGCACCGAACGCGCCCGACGCTTGGCATGAAGAGCTCCTCGGGGAGCTCGGGGCCGAGGAGGTTTCCGCGCCAGCGCGGCAGGAGGTGGGACCTCAGACGCCGACGGCGAACGCTGCAGAGCCTGCGCGTGATGGCCCGTACCCGGCGAACAGCGTTACGCCAGCCCTCGACGCGCCTCCGGCAGAGACTCCCACCGCTCCCGCCACGGCCCCGGTGAACGGCGCCCCCCACGGCACGTCGGCGCGTTATCGCGTCCAGTTCACGGCCGACCAGGCGTATGTCGACGCGCTCGAGCAAGCTCGCGCCTTGCTCTGGCACCGATTGCCGAGCGGAGATCTGGCGCAGCTGCACCGGCTCGCGCTCGAGGCGCTGCTGGAAAAGCTCGTGCGCCGCAAGTATGGCGCAGGCGCGCGCTCGGGGCGGCTCGAGACGCGACGATCTCACTCGTCAACTGCTGCAGGCTCGCACAGACACGGAGCCCCGGCGGCGGAGGCGCCCTCGCCCCCGAGCGAGACGGAAAGCTCACTCGCGGAGCGGAGCGCGGAAGAAGGCTGGGGGGGGACAGAGACCTCGGTGGGAACTGAGACCTCGATCGTCATCGGCTCCGAGACAGTGAACGGCGTTCGCGACGGGGCTGAACCGCCCGACGCAACCGCCGCGCTGGCGCGGCACGGGGCGCCGAGCTCGAACGAGCGCTCACGGCCGGACCACGAACACCTCGCGGCACCGCGTCGCAGCAACTCTCGCCACGTCCCCACCGCCGTTCGCAGCGCCGTCTGGCTGCGCGACGAGGGGCGCTGTACGTTCGTCGATACGCGGGGTGTGCGCTGCCGCGCCACCACCGCGCTCGAGCTGCATCACGAACAGCCATTCGCCCGAGGCGGACCCGCGACCCTGGAGAACATTCGCCTCCGCTGTCGCGCCCACAACGAGCTCGCCGCCGAGCAGGACTTCGGGCGCAAGCCCCTGCTCGCCAGGAGACATGGGCGAACGCGGCCCGACATGCCCGTGCGCTGAGACACCACCGGGCGTCGGGGGCCGAGACTCGCTGCCCGTCGACCCTCCCGCCGAGATCTCTGGGGCTCCAGGCCGCGCGCGACTCGCCACCGGTTCTGGCCGCGCGATGTGCGGCTCTGCTGTGCGCGGATTTCGTGCGGGTTTGTGGGAGCGGCAGAGTTGGTGGCAGCGCTAGCGCTAGAGGGAGTGGCGGCGGTTGCGCTAGAGGGCGCGGCAGCGGTAGCGCTAGAGGGCGCGGCGGCGGTTGCGCTAGAGGGCGCGGCAGCGCGAAGGGCGGTGGGGGTGAGGATCCCCCCACGCAACGGACAACACCCGAGAAGGCGCAAGAATGCGCTAGGAGTTGTCCATGGCCCGAAGGAAGCGCAGGAAATTCAATCCTGAATTTAAAACAGAAGCGGTGGCCCTCGCCCGCCTCGGCGATCGCAGCATCGAGCAGATCGCCACAGATCTCGACCTGACGGAATCGTCGTTGAGAGACTGGGGCCGCCAGGCGGGGGTCGATGCCGGTGAAGCGCCCAATGCCGCCGACGCACTGACGAGCGCGGAGAAGTCCGAGCTGTCGGAGCTGCGTCGCGAGGTCAAGAAGCTGCGCCAGGAGCGCGACATTTTAAAAGCGGCGGCCACGTACTTCGCCAAGGAGAGCGAGTGAGATACGCTTTCATCAAGGCGCAGGAATGGCCTTCCCCGTCAACGTGATGTGCCGGCTTCTCGAGGTATCCCGCAGCGGCTACTACGCCTGGAAGGAGCGCCCTGAGGCTCCGCTCGACGCCGCCAAGGTGGCAGTCGCCGCCGAGGTCGAAGCCGCCCACCGGCGCAGCCGAGGCACGTACGGTAGCCCCAGAGTCCACCGCGACCTGCGGGCACGAGGTGTTCGCATCAGCCGCAAGCGAGTCGAGCGTCTGATGCGAGAAAAGGGCCTGAAGGGTGCTCAGAAGCGCCGGTTCAGGTGCACCACCGATTCCCGGCACACGCTTCCGATCGCTCCGAACGAGCTGGACCGGAACTTCGATCCGTCGCAGCCCAATCGCGTCTGGGCCGGGGATGTGACGTACATCGCGACGGAGGAAGGCTGGCTGTACCTGGCGGTCATGCTCGACCTGTTCTCGCGTCGCG
>Ga0315910_10003768_pt1 | contig 12784 bp, 11 predicted proteins | sample EdamamesoilMG_FD_204470 | JGI IMG/M metagenome (GOLD analysis project Ga0315910, IMG submission 204470) | Garden soil microbial communities collected in Santa Monica, California, United States - Edamame soil | ecosystem: Environmental > Terrestrial > Soil > Garden | place: USA: California... | reverse complement strand
GGCCCGCTCTTGACCTCCATCGCGCTCTCGGCCTTCAGCGCGCGCATGAGACCGGTCATGCTCGAGTCGAGATTCAGCGTCGTGGGATCGGTCCTGAGCACCGCCATGACGTGATCGATCGCGGCATCGAGCTCCGGGCTGCGACCGAACGCCGCCACGGCGAGCTTGCCTGCGGCGCCGCGCAGCGCGGTCTCGAGCTTCGCCCACGCGCGCTCCTTGTCCTCGAGCTCGGCCACGAGCTCACGGTACTTGTCTTTCCATTGGTGCTCGGTCGCTACTTGAGGCATCACCGCATCCACGCGCAAGGCACGGCGGTTTATCGGCTCGAGGAGCCGTGATCTTGAGGGCAAAAGCGGACGCTAGTCCGCCGCTTCGTCGGCAGCCGGCGCCGCGAGTGTGAACCAGAACGTTGCGCCGCGGTTGGGTTCGCTCTCGACCCAGATCTTGCCGCCGTGCCGCTCGACGGCTCGAGCCGCGATCGCAAGCCCCAAGCCGAGGCCCGGCTCCCCGGGGCAACGCCTGCGATCCGGCAACGGCCGGAACAGCTGCTCGGCGACCTTCGGCTCGATGCCGGGCCCGAAATCGCGGACGAAATACGCCGGCACACCGGAATCCGTGGTCGCGCTGCCGATTTCGATCTTGAGCGGACGAGCGCCGCGGCCATGCGCCACTGCGTTTGCGAGCAGATTGCTGATCAGGATGTGCGTGATCACGCGATCCGCGCGCGCGGGCGGCAAAACGCCGATCGATACGGCGCGCGAATCGAGCCCCTGCTCCTGCACCGCAAGCTCGGTCAGCTCGCGCATATCGACGTCCTCGAGCTCGGACTCGAACGACGACGCGCGCGTGTAACCGAGCAGACGGTTCATCATGGTGGCCATGCGTTCCACGCTGGCCGTGATCCTTGCGAGCAGTTTCCCCGTCGCCTCGTCGCGATTTTCAGCGTCGAGCTGACCTACGGTGAGATTGATCGTGTTCAGCGGCGAGCGCAGATCGTGCGACACGGAGAGATTGATCGTGTTCAGATCGCGCAGCACGTCGCGTAACTGCTGCGTGCGCGCGACGACTCGCTCCTCGAGCTCGCGGTGCAACTTGCGGATGCGTTGCTCCGCGTCGTTCGCCGCGACGGCCCGCTCGTTGGCTCTGCGCGTTTCGAACACCAACCCGCCGAGCAGCAGTGCGAGCGCGAGACCGACGATCAGCACCGAATTCGCCGCCGAGACCTTCAGCGTCGCGGCGAGCTCATCGGTGGGCCGGTGAGCGACGTTCCAACGGATGCCTGGCACCGGCACGATCCAGCCGTCGCGCATCCACGACGCCGGCATCTGCACCTCGCTCGTGCCACGGCGATAGAGCGACATTCGATCGCAGCACGAGACGCGAATCTCATAACCCGGCGCTTCGTCCGCCAGCAGCGACCCGAGCAGCTTCTCGGCATCGATGACCGCGACGAGCACGCCGCTGCGCAGAGCGTTCCGCACGGGCACGTAATAGCGAAACGTCGCGTGCTGCTCGTCGTCGAGGTACGGTCCGCGGCTCGCGGGAGCATCGACCTCGAGCGCCTCGTCGATCCACGGCGCTATGGGCGACCAGTCCGCGGCAGACGGCACGCTCGAGGTCGGGTTCGTTCGCGTGGCGAGGAAACGCGTGCCGTCATCGGCGTTCCACGCGAGGAGATCTACGCCCTGTAGAGTCGCGAAATCGAGAGGCGCTTCACTGTCCGGTGCGCGACCACCCTCGGCTGCCGCGATCCAGAAATCCGCCAGCGCGCTCAGCGACAGGAATTGCACGGTAATGCGACGCGCGAGCTCGCTGCGCGTTGCGTACGACGTTGCCTCGACGACGCTCGCGATCCGCGCCTCATGGTCGCGGCGCAACTCGTTCCACAACACGATAACGGCGGCGGCCGCGACGATCGTGATCGCCAGCGGCGCCGCGAGGGCACGGCGCGAAAACCCTTGCATCATGGTCGATTCTGCCGAGGCCACTCGAGCCGCGTCAAACGTCCGAGCGAAATCGCGCCGCCGTTATAGAATGCCGTGTCACTCGATACCGCCCTGAGCCCCACATGGCACGCGTGCTGCTCGTCGACGACGACTTGGATTCCCTCGAGGCCGCCAAAGAGATTCTCGTCTCCGGCGGCCACGACGTCGTTACTGCAGACTCCTTGGGCGCCGCTCGCGCGCAGCTGCGCGCGGAAATTCCGGACGTTCTGCTGCTCGATCTCATGTTGCCCGACGGCAATGGCCTCGAGCTACTCGACGAGCTTGCCGACAAAGGCTTGAGGCGGATCGTGCTCATAACCGGGCATCCCGGCATCAAGTCGCACATCAAGAAGCTGAGCGGGCCGGCCATCACGTATTTGACCAAACCGATCACGGCGCGCGAGCTGATCGACACGGTGCGAGCAGTCGACGAAGAGCCCGCCATTCAGGACAGCCATTTCGGCTTGTTGATCGGTGAGCACCCCACGATGCTCGCGGCATACGAGCAGATCGAGCGAGTCGCGCCCACTGCGATGCCGGTGCTGATCGTCGGCGAGACGGGAACGGGCAAGGAGCTCGTTGCGGAAGCGATCCACCGCGCGAGCGGGCGCAAAGGCAACTTCGTGCCGGTGAACTGCGGCTCGCTCTCGGGCGAGCTCGCAGCGAGCGAGTTGTTCGGTCACGAGAAAGGCAGTTTCACGGGAGCGGTCCGCCGCCACATCGGCGCCTTCCAACGCGCGCAGGGCGGCACGCTGTTCCTCGACGAGCTGGCCGAGATGCCGATCGCGCTGCAACCGCACTTTCTGCGGGTCCTCGAGACCGGCAAGGTCTTACCCGTGGGCAACGAGCAAGAAGTCCCGATCGACGTGCGAGTCGTCGCCGCCACGAATCGCAATCCCGACGAAGCCGTTGCCGAGAAGCTGTTGCGGCAGGACCTGTACTTCCGGCTCAACGCGATTCCATTCAGGATGCCGCCGCTGCGCGCACGAGCAAGCGACGTACCGCTGCTCGTGAAGCACTTTCTAGCCGAGGCTCGTTCCGACGGCGGCGAGCGCGAGCTCAGCGAAGAGTCGATGCAACGCATGATCGCATACCAGTGGCCGGGCAACGTGCGGGAGCTCAAGCACGTCGTGCAGCGCGCGTTGATCATGGGCGACCCGACCGCGCTCAAGATCGAGCTCCCGGATCGATTCGACAGCCCCTTTGGCGCAGCCACGCAGCAAGGCCTGGAGCCGGGCCGTTCGATTCGCGACGTCGAGCGCGAATTGATCGAACGCACGCTCGATCACTTCGACGGCGACAAGAAGGCCGCGGCCGAGACGCTCGGCATCAGTCTCAATACGCTCTATAACCGTCTCAACGCGTATCGCGGCGCCGGCGCGCCGTAACGCAGTTTCCAGAATCGAATACCAAGATTTGGAATCTCAGGCCGCAAGCCGCGGCCGCGCCGGGTCGTGACCCCCGGAAAACCGCGCCAGGCCTCGCTTTCCGCGGTCTGGCACGCACCTTGCTCCTACACCGGTGAAGTTGTTCGAAGGAGGAGCCAACCATGATTTCCTGGGCAGCCACGTTTCTGATCGTCGCCCTCGTTGCGGCGGTGCTCGGTATCACAGGCGTTGCCGGTATCGCGGTGGAGATCGCCTGGATCCTGTTCGTCGTCGGCTTGGTGCTCGCCGTGATCTTCGCGATCACCGGCAGACGGCCCACGGCATAGACGGGACTCGTTTCAAGTGACGTTTCTAGTGCGGACAAGGAGCTGATGATGAACACGACATTTACGTATGCCGGCAATTCCGGAGAAGGCAGCACCAGCGAGCGTGTCGCGAACACGATGCATCGCACGGTGGATCGAGTAGCGAACAAAGCCGGCGGCGTCGAGCACGACCTGCGCGAGCGGATCACTTCTCTGCGCGAACAAGCACGCGAGCAAGAGCAACGCGCACGTGCCGCTTTATCTACACAAGTCGACACCGCACTGGGATTTGCGCGAGACCGCAAGTCGGTGATCGCTCTCGGTGCCGCGCTCGCAGCGGCAGCGGTGGTCTATTCGTTCTTGCGTCGACGTTGAGTTCCGCTCAAAGGGAGGAACGATGAATAGGTCGTTGATCATTGGCTGTGTACTGGGCGCTGCTGCGGCAACAGTGGGCGGTGTATTCGCCGGCTACTCGATGCTGCAGGAGGACGAGAAGGACACGGTGGTCGCCGCGCAAGTGGCAGACCCCGCTCCGGAGCCCGTATGTATTCCGGAGGACCCGCGCGACAAGCACCGAATCGCCGGCACCGTAGTCGGCGCCGTCGTCGGTGGCGCGGTCGGCAAGGACGTCGGCGATCGCGACATCACGACCGCTGCGGGTGCAGCGGCCGGAGCGCTCGCGGGCAATGCCATTCAGAGAGAGATCCAAGAGAACAGGAACGGTTGTTAAGCCGGGAGGCAAGAAGCATGAGTACGTTTAAAGCATTGGTGGCCCTAGGTGTCGTTTCGCTCGGTCTGCTCGGCTGCGAGCGCGAGGGACCGCTCGAACGATTCGGTGAAGAGGTCGACGAGGCCGGGGAGAACATCCGCAACGGTGGCGAGACCACCGGCAACAAAATCGACGATGCGGTCGACGATGTTCGCGAGGGCGTCAACGACGCGGTCGACGAGCTGGAGCGGGATCGATAGTTAGATCAGGGTGCTGGCGTCGCTGGGGCCTGTCAACGAGCAGCAGTGCTCGCGAGTAGGCTCTGCAACATCTCAGCAGTGCTGGGATAGGCGGCGCCGGCACCCCTTCCGCCGCGCAACTTCCCGTTCGCGGCGTCGAGCGGTGTGAGGCCATCCGCATCCGCCGCTCTCAAATCCGCCCCGCGTTCCACGAGAAACTTGACCACATCCGTGTAACCGACCGACGCAGCGTGATGCAGGGCGGTACGACCGCGACCGTCGCGCGCATCGATCGCGGCACCCGCGTCGAGCAACGCCTCCGCCGTAGCGAGGGCTTCGAGCTCGGTTCGGAACTTGCCGCGCGTGTCGATCGCCCGCGCCCCCGCGCCGACGCCCGCCATCAATGGCGTGATGCCGTCGCGCTGCGGCAGATCGATCAATGCGCCGCCGGCGGTAAGCCGTTCGATCGCCGGCAGATCGGCGCCGCGCGCAGCGCGCAGCAACGGCGTCGTGCCGATGTCGAGGATCGCATCGGCGCCGCGATCCATTCGCAGGCTGCGATACGGCGGAAATAGCTTGAGCTGCGCGTTCGGATTCGCACCCGCTGCGAGCAGCACATCGATCATTTCGATCGACGTCGTGTCGTCGAGCGAGGGCCGATCCGGCCGGCCGCCGTGTGGCACCGTGTTGAAGTCGACCGCGAGATAGAGCGGCGTGCGCCCCCAGAAGTCCCATTTGTTGACGTTGGCCCCGCGCGCGAGCAACAGTTTTGCGGTGTCCCAGTGAGCATTCAGCATCGCACTGATCAGCGGGGTCACACCGTCGGGATCCGTGAGATCGATCTCGGCACCGGCATCGAGGAGCAACGTTGCGCATTCAAGGCAGCCTTGCCGCGCCGCATACAACAGCGGCGTGAAGCCTCCCGAATAGAGATTCTTCTGGCGCGGCTCCGCCGTGACCATTCGCTCCCATTCGTTGACGGTGGATCGCGCGTCGACCTCGGCGCCGTGCTCGAGCAACAGCTTCGCCATCGTGGGCTGACTCTGCGCCACGGCCCACATCAGCGCAGTCTGACCTTTGCGCTGCTCGCGTGCATTGACGTTCGCACCGCGCTCGATCAGCAACTCCGCGGCTGCCGTGTTCCCGCCGCGCGCGACGACCATCAGTGCCGTCTGACCGTCGGAGCTCGTCGAATCGACGTCGGCGCCTGCATCGAGCAACGCCTCGAGCACGTCGACGTTCGCGGCGACGGCGGCCTCGGACATGGGCGTTGCGCCGTAGTCGTTCGCTGCCGCGACGTTCGCGCCCGCCTCGAGTAATCGCACGACGAGATCCGCGTCGTCATGATGCACGGCCCAGTGCAGCGGCGTCGTGCCGTCGGATTCAGCTTGGTTCGGATCCGCGCGCTCCGCAAGCAAGGCCACGGCGGTCGCGTGATCGGCGTTGCGGGCCGCGTCGACCAGGGTGCTTTGCGCCGCGGCGTTACCGGCTGCGAGCGCAATCAACAAACCGAAGCCGCGCACCTGCATCTAGACCTCCGCGAACCCGCCCGTGCTGTCGCCGAGCGCCTCGATCGGCACGCCAGCGCGCTGCAGCACGGTCAACAGCATATTGGAGACGGGCGTGCGGTCCGGATACTTCAGGTGTTGGCCGCCCTTCACCTTGCCGCATGCACCGCCGACGAGCGCCATCGGCAGCGGGAAATGATCGTGTGCGTTGCTGTTGCTCATGTTGCTGCCGTAGACGAGCAGCGAGTGGTCGAGCATCGAGCCGTCACCGTCCGGCGTGTCCTTGAGCTTCTGCACGAAACGCGCAAACGCGCGGTTGTTGTACAACTGCACACGCTCGAGCCGCTCGAGCTTCGCGGCACTGTTCTGATGGTGCGACAGAGCGTGGAACGCGTCGGGCACGTCGACGTGGTTGTAGGTCATGTTGCTGACCTCGGCGGCCATCATGAACGACGTGATCCGCGTGAGATTCGCCTGCCACGAGAGCGCGACAGTGTCGAACATCAGATTCATCTGCTCGTCGAAGCTCGACGGAATTCCGACCGGAGCATCCGGCAGCGCGATGTGCGAGAGATCGTTCTCCTCCATCTTCTGCACGCGGCGCTCGATCTCGCGCACGCTCTCGAGGTAGTCGTTCAGCATCCGGCGGTCGCTCGGCCCGACGACCTTCTGTAGCGCCGTGGCCTTGTCGGCGACGATGTCGAGGATGCTCGCGTACTGCGCCGCGAGAAGCTCACGCTCCTCCGGCGTATCGCCCTGGCCGAACAGGCGCTGGAACAGCTTGCGTGGATTGAACTCCATCGGCAGCGGCGTGCTCGGCGTGCGGAACGAGATCGTCGCGCCGTAGCTGCAGCCGTAGTTGCGATCGCAGGCACCGCCGCCGACCGGCTCCTCGGTCGAAACCTCGAGCGACGGCAACGGCGTGTCTTGGCCGATGTGCTGCGCTGCAATCTGATCGGCGGTAACGCCGCCGTACGGATCGTGGCTGATTCGCGGCGTTACGCCCGAGAGCCACGTGCCCGGCGTAATCGCGTGCGTCGGCCCTGCGGCGTGCTTGTTCTCGAGACCGCTCACGACGGTGAGCTGGCTCTTGAAGGGCGCGAGCGGCTGGAGCAGCGGCGACAGCTCGAAGCCCGTGCCCTCGGCCGCGGGCGTCCAGCGATCCATGATCGCACCATGCGGAAAATAGACGAATGCGAGCTTCGGCGTGGGTGCACCGGCCGTATGTGCGAGCGCCGTTCGCGCGGGAATCATCGCATCGAGCAGCGGCAGCGCGACCGTGGCACCCAAGCCGCGCAATACCGTGCGACGCGACAGGTGCTTTTTCGTGACGAACATCGTGTCTCCTCAAGAGGGTGCCGGTGTTACGGTTTCGGTTCAACCGTAACACCGGCACTTCGGTTTAGCCGAACCGTAACACCGGCACCGTCGGCGGCCGGTGTCGTGCTGAGCCTGAACGGCTCGCTCTGCGCGATGCCGGCCAGAATCGCCGAGAAACGATAGTCCTCGCGCTCGGCGTCGCGCACGATACGGCGCACCGCCGGCATGTCGTAGTGCTCCACGCTGCGGCCGAGCGCATAGATCATGAGCTTCTCGGTCAGGGTTTGCACGAACTGGGTCGGCTCTGCGAGCAGCGCTTGTCGCAGGTCGACGGGCCCGTCGACGACGGTGCCGTCGGCGAGCTGGCCGGACGAGTCGATCGCGACACCGGCCTCGCGGTCTTTGACGCGCCAGGCGCCGATCGCGTCGAAGTTCTCGAGCGCGAAGCCGAGCGGATCCATGACACCGTGGCAGCCGTTGCAACTCGGGTTCGAGCGGTGCATCTCGAGCCGCTCACGCACGGTCTTCGGCTGCTCGCCCGCCTGCGTCTCCGGAAACGCCTCGACGTTCGGCGGCGGCGACGCGGGCGGCGTGCCCGTGATCGCCTCGAGGATCCAGGCGCCGCGCAACACGGGCGCCGTGCGATTCGGATACGACGTCGCCATCAGGATGCCGCCCTTGCCGAACAACCCCCAGCGGTTCTGATCGGCGAGATCGACGCGGCGGAAGTTGTCGCCGCGCACGGCCGGCACACCGTAGTGCAACGCGAGGCGCTCGTTCAAGTACGTATGCTGCGCGTTCAAGAGCTCGAGGACGCTGTGGTCCTCGAGCAGAACGCTCGCGAGAAACAGCTCGAGCTCGCGCGCGAACGCCAATCCTAGGTCCGGGTTGTACTCGGGAAACAGCACGGGATCCGGCACGATGTCGCGGATACCGCGTATGTCGAGCCACTGCTGCGCGAAATTCGTCACGAGAGCTGCCGCGCGCGGATCCGCGAGCATGCGCTCGACCTGGGCCGAGATTACGCGCGGGTCGTCGAGCGCGCCGCGCTCTGCGAGGCCGAGCAGCTCCTCATCGGGCAGGCTGCTCCAGAGGAAGAAGGACAGTCTCGACGCGAGTCCGTACTGATCGACGGCGTAAGTCGTGCCCGGGGCCGAGTCCTCGGGCGGCGCCGTGAAGCGATACAGGAAGTCGGGAGACGCGAGCACGATCATCAGCGCGTTACGGACACCAGCCTCGAAGCCCCCGTTCGCTCGCGCTTGCTCGTAGAACTCGAGCGGAACTTCGAGATCCGCGTCCGTCACCGGTCGGCGAAACGCTTGGCGCGTCAAACGCGTGAGGATCTCGCGCGCGCACGGCAGTTCGTCCGCTTGCGTGCTCGGCCGACAGCTGAAGATGCGCTCGCGGCTCGGCGTCTGACTCAAGCCCGAAGACGTGAACGGACCGTTGATCTCGAGCCGCTCGATCTTGAGCGGGCTCTCTTCGCCCTCGATGATGCCGACCTCGCCGCCGCCGGGAATGAACGGCTGCAACACCGCATCCGACTCCGACATCGTGCGCGCGACGAACGTCGCGGCGACCTTGTGCGGGCCTGCCGTCAGCGACAAACGGATGTTCTCGAAGCGGCCGTTGATCTCCGCGACGGCCGCGGCTTGACGCAGATCGACGGCTTCGACGTCGTCGGGTCCGCCGATCTCGTCCTCGAACACCTTCTTGCCGTCGATCGCGAGGATCAACCGATGTCGGTAGTCGAGGCCTTCGACGTACCGTGCGCGCGCGAGCCCGCCGATGTCGAACTCGTACTCACCGTCGGCCGGAAAGAAGTGCTCGACTAGCATGCCGCCGCGAGTGCCGAGCGGCATGCCCGCGAGGTGATAATTCTGGTTGATGCCGGCCTGAGCGTAGAAGACACGGCTGTCGCGCTTCGTGTTCGGCAAGCCGACGGCCATCTCGCTGATCACGCGCGCAGCCGAGATGTATTGCTCGAGGAACGACGGCGATACTTTGAGAACGTTCGCGACGTTGTCGAAACCGTCGCTCTCGTCGTCCTTGGGCAGCAACGCCTTCACGTCGATGTCGAGCGCGAGCAAGTCCGCGATCGCGTTCGCGTATTCCGTGCGATTCAGCCGATGCAAAGCCACCTGGCCCGGGTTCGGCGCAGCGGCTGCCGCGGCGTCGAGCGTACCCTCGAGGCCCGCGACCCACGCGCGCCGCGTCTCGACATCCGGCTGCGGCGCTCCGGGTGGCGGCATTTGCGCGCCGCGCAGCTTGCGCACGACGGCTTCGAAGATCTCGGGCTCGTGCGCGACCGATTCGGCCGACATGCGGTCGAACGCGATGTCCGCGGTCAGGTCATCGCGGTTGTGGCAATCGGTGCAGTACTGCGCGAACAGTGGCCACTGCTCGGTCGCATTTGGTTGCGCGCCGTGGTGAACCCACCAGGCAACGCCGGCGGCGAGCGCCCCGACCGTCGCGATGCTCGCAACTACGGCCGCGCGACTCATGAGTGCTCCGCGCGATGCATCAGATCACCCCGCCGAGCTCGCGCAGATGCGCATACCCGCCCTTGTAGACGAGCTTGAGGAACAGCTCGGGATCGCCCCATTGCGAGTCGAACGCCGCGGTCGGCCGCGCCGCCGCGAAATCCGCGAAGCTCATTCCCGTGCGGAACGCCTCGGCGGCTTTTCGGCGGACCTCCGTGCACATCGCGAGCTGGGCTTCGAGCTCTACGCGGCCGTACAGGCCGCCTTGCGACGCAACGATTCGCGTGCGGGCGTCGGTGTTGTCGAGCAATTGCTTCGTCGCATCGACGAGCCCGCCGATCCAACCGCCTGTCGAGTAGTCGGGGCGCGGATAGGCGCCCACCGAAAGCAGATCGCTCACGACGAGCACGTTCGCATCGCGAAAGAACACGGCGATGTCGCCGTCCGTGTGCGCTCGCGGCAAGTGCCAGTACTCGACTGCGCGACCCGCAACGTCGACGGACCCCGACGTGTAGAACGTCTTCGTCGGCAGCGCGGCCGCGGAACGCGGAGCGTGATGCCGCCGTTCCCACTCGACGAAAAAATCCCCGCCGAGCCAGAGTTTGGTGTTCTCGTGCGCCGTGACCGCGGCGCCGCTCGCACGAGCGGCGGCGTTCGCGCCCGTGTGTTCCTCGCGCCAGTTCGTGTTGAACACGATTTTGAGAGGCCGACCTGGCCAGCGCTCGGCGAGCGCACGCAGCAGCGCGGTCGAGCTCGCCTCGGCCCCGCCGTCGACGAGCAACACCCCGTCCGGGGTGGCCAGCGCCACGACGTTCGCGCCCGCGCCCGCGATCGACACGAGGTCTTCGCTCAAATCGGTGAATGTGAGCTGGCTCGCCTGCCCTTGCGCGGACGCGAACCGCGACGAGCTTGCGGCGGCGAGACCCAAGGCGGCGCCCGCTAGAACCCGCCGGCGTGTATACAGCTCCCCCATCGCCCCAACGATACCTAGACAACGGTCTCGCCGGAACCCGTTTTCGGCCTCGCGGAGATGGAGTTTTCCGCAGGAGCCGTGCGCCGCTACTGGGTCGGCGTGCCCAGGAAGTCGAGTGCAGCCTGGACGCCGCCGCGCCGGTGCGGCACGCCGGCCAGCTTGAGGCCCATCTCGACGCCGCTCAGGGTGCCGGTCAGCGTGAGGTCGTTGAAGTGCCCCAGGTGGCCGATCCTGAAGACCTTGTCCGCGAGGCGGCCGAGCCCAGTGCCGAGCGACATGTCGAAGGCTTCGAGGATCGTCTTGCGCAGCCGATCCGCGCTCTGCCCCTCCGGCATCATGACCGCGGTCAACGAGCCGCTGTACTCGGCCGGATTCGCGCACAGCACTTCGAGGCCCCACGCCGTAACGGCGCGGCGCGTCGCTTCGCCGTGACGAGTGTGGCGCGCGAACACGTTCTCGAGCCCCTCCTCGTTGAGCATCTTCAGCGCTTCGCGAAGACCGTAAAGCAGATTCGTGGCCGGCGTGTAGGGGAAGTAACCGTTCTTGTTGTTCGCGAGCATCTCGTCCCAACCCCAAAACGACTTCGGCAGCTTCGCGGACTTCGCAGCGGCAAGCGCGCGCGTCGAGATCGCGTTGAACGACAATCCCGGGGGCAGCATCAAGCCCTTCTGCGAGCCTGCGACGGTCACGTCGACGCCCCACTCGTCCATGCGAAAGTCGACCGAGCCCAACGACGAGATCGTGTCGACGAGCAACAACGCCGGATGACGTGCGCGGTCGATCGCCTTGCGCACTTCGCCGATGCGGCTCACGACGCCGGTCGACGTTTCGTTGTGCACCACGCACACGGCTTTGATCACGTGCGCCCGATCCTGCTCGAGGCGTGCCTCGATCGCCGCGGGATCTGCGCCGTGCCGCCAGTCGGTCGGCAAGATCTCGGGCTTCAAGCCGAGCCGCGTCGCCATCTGCTCCCACAACGACGCGAACCAGCCCGTCTCGCTCATCAGCACCTGGTCGCCCGGCGACAACGTGTTCACGAGCGCGGCTTCCCACGCGCCGGTTCCCGAGGCCGGATAGATGATCACGGGATTCCGCGTCTTGAAGATCGGCTTGAGCTCCGCGAGCACCTCGCGTCCCAATATGCCGAACTCGGGGCCGCGGTGATCGATCGTCGGCGCAGCCATCGCGCGCAGCACGCGATCCGGAACGTTCGTAGGCCCGGGGATCTGGAGGAAATGGCGGCCGCTCGCGTGGCTCATGCAGGTATCCGAGATGAGGCAGGTGCTGCAGTTTACCTGGTCTATGATCACCGGCGTGCGACTCTACCAACCGCCCGAAGCGCACTCAGTAAGCGCAGCGCTGGCTGCAGCGGGTTTCCACTATCGACCCTCGCAGCTCGCGGTCGAGGAGCATGACGAACGCTGGCTCGTCCGCTTGCCGGATCAACGTTTGGCGTGGCTCGCGGCCTCGGCGACCGGCCTCGAACGGTTGCGCATCGAGCGGCGCGTGCTGCGCCTGCTCGAGCAGCATTGCTCGTTCGATGCCCCGCGCGTGCTGTACGAGAGCGCCGACGGAGAACTCGACGTCCGTTCGATGGTGCCGGGAGCCGTGGACCCATGGCGCTTCTACCCGGATGTCCGCGCAAGCACCGAGCTCGCCGTTCGCTTCGGCGCCTCCATCGGCGCATTGCTCGCGGAGCAGCACACGCGGATCGGTGCGGCGGACGTGACACCGTGGCTGCCGCGTGCACCGTCTTGGCCCGAATCCCGAGACTGGATTCGCGAGCGCATCCAAAGCGTCGTCGACGACACGTATCTGATCGCGCGCGTCGAAGCCGTCATGGACGCGTACGACAATGTTGCGATCGAGGATGC
>Ga0315910_10003766_pt1 | contig 12791 bp, 9 predicted proteins | sample EdamamesoilMG_FD_204470 | JGI IMG/M metagenome (GOLD analysis project Ga0315910, IMG submission 204470) | Garden soil microbial communities collected in Santa Monica, California, United States - Edamame soil | ecosystem: Environmental > Terrestrial > Soil > Garden | place: USA: California... | reverse complement strand
AAGCTCACGAGCTGGTGTCTCCGGGATCCGCATACGATCGAGATCGGCCGCCGCCGCTCGCCCGCCGAGACGGTCTCGCACGCCTTCTACCCGGTCATCGAGTCGCAGAAGTTCAACCTCCTCAAGCAGCTCCTCGAGCAGACCAACTACGAGAGCGTGATCATCTTCTGCCGCACCAAGCACGGCGCCGACTTCGTGGCCAACCGCCTCATCCAGCTCGACCACAAGGTCGCCGTGATGCACTCCAACCGCTCGCAGGGCGAGCGCATGGAGGCGCTCAAGGGCTTCAAGAGCGGCAAGTACGAGGTGCTCGTCGCGACCGACGTGGCCGCCCGCGGCCTCGACATCGCCGGTGTGTCACACGTCATCAACTACGACACCCCGCAGCACGCCGAGGACTACGTGCACCGCATCGGCCGCACCGGCCGCGCGCAGAACGAGGGCGACGCCTTCACGCTGCTGACCGAGGAGGAGAGCAAGTACGCCCACTCGATCGAGCGCTTCATCGGCCAGAAGGTGGAGCGCAAGAAGATCGAGGGCTTCGACTACCAGTACTCCGCGGTCTTCGCCGCGCAGGAGGACCGGGCCAAGGTCACCGTGCGCAGCCGCCTCTACCGCGGCGCGCGCAAGTAAGTCACCCGATCCGACGCGCCGCGTCCCGCCCATGCGAGCGCGGCGGTCGTGGCGTTCGCGTCAGAGGCTGGCCGGCAGCAGGCCGCGGACCTCGCTGTAGAGCGACTTCGCCTTGGCGAAATCGGTCTGGAGCTTCGGCACGAGCGTGGTCAGGTCGACGCTCTTGTAGTCCTTGAGCGTGCCGACGAGCGACTCGAGCTGCGGCACCATGGCGTTGAGCTGCTGGTATTTCGCCTTGGCGGCCTCGGGAAGCAGCTCGGGGTGCTTGTCGACGTAGCTCTTCACGGCGAGCGCGCCGCTCTTGAGCGTGGCGAGTTCGCCCGAGTACTGGCTGAGCAACTCCTCGGCCTGCTTTTGCAGCGCACCGGCCGTCGCGGCGAGGCTGGCGGCGGTCGACTCGCCGGTTGACTGTGTCGACTCCTGTGCTGCGGCGAGACCGCTGGCCAGTGCAGCTGGTGCGGCCGGCGCGGCAGGAGGCGAAGCGGGAGCCGGGCTCGGTGCTGTCGGGACCGGAGTCGTAGCGGCCGCCTCCTTGACCTGCGCGGCCGAGGTCTCCGCGGCCTGCGTCGCCGTCGCGACCATGGACTTGAGCGGGTCGGCGGCGGGCTTGGCGGGCGCCGAGGGCGTCGGCGCGGCGGCCGGCGGCGTCGGTGTCGGTGTCGCCGCCGGGGGCGGCGTGGCGGCGGCCTGGGGCGCGGGTTCCTTCTTCGAGCAGCCGGTGGCGAGGAGGGCGCTGACAGCGGCGATGGCGACAACGAGACGGTGTGGGGTGGTGTTTCGGATGGTCATCAGGATGCATACGATGGCGTCGATCGCCGAGGCGGCAATCCGCGAGCTTGGAAAGGCGGGCGCCGGCGCAGTCGGGGGTTGAACAACCTCGGGCGCGGCGGTACAATTCGGGCAATTCCCCGAAGCCGCGCTCGTCGGGCTTTCCTGCGCGTTCGCGTGGGTCCCTGGACCGGTGGGCGTGCGTCTGCGGGGTGCACCACCATGATACCCTCGATGCGGATGAGAACTCTCGCCGCCGTCGCGCTGGTGTTCGTCGGCGCGGCCGCGGTGCAGGCGGGTCCGAAGATCGGTGTGTTGCTCAAGGCACGCTCCGGCTTCTGGTCTGCGGCGGAGAAGGGCGCGCGCACGGCCGCGGCGGAATTCGAGGCCGAGATCGTCGCCAAGTCCCCGCAGAGCGAGAGCGAGATCGGCGTGCAGGTGCAGATGCTCGCCGCGCTCGTCGAACAGGGGTGCGAGGCGATCATCATCGCGCCGAGCAGCAAGGACACGCTGGTCGATCCGGTCGCGGCGGCCGTGGCCAAAGGCGTGAAGGTCGTCGTCATCGACACGCGCCTCGCGAAGGACGTGGCTCCGGTCTTCGTCGGCACCGACCACCTCGAGGCAGGGCGCGCTGCGGGCCGTCTCGTGGCCAGCCTCGTCGAGGACGGCGCCACGGTGTGTCTCTTCCGGCACAACCAGACGAGCGGCGCCACCGAGTTGCGCGAGAACGGCGCACTCGAGGCGCTGCGCAGCGCGCGCCGCGACCTGGTGTTGCATGGCAACGTCTATGCGAGCACCGAGCGCGGCATGGAGACGGCGCGTGCGAATCTTCTGCTCACGCAGGAGCCCGGCGTGCGCGCCATCCTGGCGTCCGGCACGCCCGGCTCGATGGCGATGCTGCACGTGCTCGGCGAGCGCGAGCTCGCGGGCAAGATCCACTTCGTCGGTTTCGGCTACAATCTCAACAAGCCCGTCGAGGACGCGATCGAGGCGGGCACGATGGATGGCTGGGTGGCGCAGCTCCCGGCCGAGATGGGCGACGCAGCGGTGCGCGCGGCCGTGGCCCTGGTCCGCGGCGAGGCTGTGCCGACCGAGATCATCACGCGCTTCGAGATCGTCACGAAGGAAAACATCCGGGATCCCGCGATCCAGGCGCTGCGGTTGCCCTGAATCGGGGCCGGGGAGTCGAGGACCACCGCGCCGACGCACGCGGGGCTGCGGGGCGGGCGCTGTGGCGTGGGGGTTTTCTGTGTCCCGGGTCCGCGGGTGAAAAATCCGGGGGGTTTTCCCCAATTCTCACACGGTTTTGACGCCGCGCGAATGAACCCCGCGCTCGCCCGCTCCGATGCCTAAGGTCTGCACCCCGACTCAGCATCCCGATCCCAAATACAAACACGGAGAATCACCATGCATCGACGCATCTTCACGAATCTCGGCGCGACTGTCGCGATGGCCCTCGGCCTCGCCACCGTGCCCGCCGTCGCGGACGCCGGACTGCTCGGCGAGCGGTATGTCGCCGTCGGTTATGATTACGCGTTCATCGAATCCGCCGCCTACGACGATGGCGACGGCCTCACGCTCTTCTACAATCATCCGCTGAGCGACACGATCGACCTTGGTGGCAGCTATCACTACGTCGCCTACGGCGATGCGGATGGTCGCGACGAAGTGGGCGATTTCTCCGATTCGCGCGTGCAGCTCCACGCTACGGCCTACGGCCTGTCGAACATCGAGCCGATCTGGGTGCGCCTGGGTGCGGGCATCGGCGCGGTCGAGCACGGCGACGACGACGAGACCAACTTCGCGTGGTCCGCGTTGATCGGCACCGAGTACACGCTCGGCGAGTCCGCCGTGCTGCATCCCTACCTGGGCTGGACCGATGTGCTCGAGGACAGCGAAGGCACCCGCTTTGTCTACGGCGTGCAGACCGTCGTGGGCGTCAGCGACAAGATCGGCCTGAACGTGCGCCTTCAGGGCGACCACCACTACAACTTCACGCTCTCGCTCGGCGCGCTCGTGCGCTTCTGAACTGAAGACTCCGGCGCGACATCCCGCGCATCCTTTCCGGGCCGTGGCTTCACCGCCACGGCCCTTTTGTTTGGTGCGCGTTCGGGATTGGACCCGCGCGCGACAGGCCGCTTCAGTGCGCGTGCCCCCCGCGCTCCCCATGACCACACCCGTTTCCGAACAGGAATTGCGTGCGGCGATCGCCGATCTGCCGCCGGTCTCCGCCGTGATCCAGCGCATCCTCGCGGTGCTCCAGGATCCGCGCAGCGATGTCGACGACGTCGCGCGCCTCGTGCGCACCGAGACCGCGCTCGCCGCCCAGGTCCTGCGCCTGGCCAACAGCGCGCACTACGGCCTCTCCGAGCGCGTCACCTCGATCCACGAGGCGGTGCAACACCTCGGCATCCTCGAGGTGCAGCGCCTCGTCACGGCGCTGGGCAGCCGCCAGCTCTTCCTGCGACCGCTCTTCGCGTATGGGATTCTTGCGGACACGCTCTGGGAGCACGCGCTCGCGGTGGCCGTCGGTGCCGAGACGTGTGCGCGCTACTCGGGCGCCGACCGCGGGCTGGCCTACCTCACCGGCATCCTCCACTGCGTCGGCCTGGTCGCGCTCGACCGCGTGGCCGCCGCGCGCCACATCAAGCCGCGCGACCGCGACTCCACGCTCGACGCGTGGGAGCTTGAGCACTTCGGCACGGACAATGCCGCCGTGGCGGCACAGGTGCTGCGCGTCTGGGAGTTTCCCGAGGCGGTGACCGCGGTGGTCGCCGCGCGTTATCATCCGGAAAAGTCCGGCGGGCCCGAGGCCGCGATCCTGCACCTCGGCAGCGTCGTGGCCGATCGCCTCGGCGTGGGACTCGTCGCGGAAAAGGGCCTGTTCCGCGCGCCCGCCGAGCTCATCGCCGCGGCCGGCGTGCCGCTCGAGGACTTTTCCGAGGCCGAGCTCGACGCCCGGCAATCGCTCGACCGCACGCGCGCGCTGCTGCGGATGGCGTGAGCCTCTGCGGCCCATCGAGGCCGTCCCGCGCGGCTCAGGGGCGCGTGCGGTTGACGCTTTCGACCCACACGACCTCGCAGGCGCCGGCGCCCGCGTCGTCGCGCGAGAGCGAGCTGCGCCAGGTCCAGCCGTCGCCGTGGCGCACCTCCACCAGGTAGCCCGACAGCTCGATCAGGTCGTGCCGGCGCACCCGGTCGAGCTCGCGGCGCACCGCATCGCTCGCCGGGATCAGGTGCATGTTCGCGCACGAGCGCGCGACCTCCTCGCCGGAGACGGGGAGCTCGCCGCGCCACGAATAGAGAAACCAGCGCATGTCCTGCCTGACCTTGATCCGGTTGATCAACGCCGCGTCGCTCATGCATCCCCAGCCGAGCGTAAAGTCCGTCGGCGCGAGCTCGCTGTCGTGCCCGCCGCTGTAGTCGCAGCGCGAGAGCACGATCGTGCGGGCCTGAAACCGCGCGAGCGGCGCGACCGCGAAGTCTCCAGTTTTCCACGACGCGGGCAGGGCCTGGGTCGTCTGCACCGGCGCGTCCGCGGCCGGGCGGCCCGTCCAGTCGGCCGGGGCGTGCGCGCGCACGTACCACCAGCCGCCGAGCGCGGCGAGAGCGACGAGCAGGATGTAGCGTTTCCTCATGGCGGTGCGGGCGGTCTGGAGCCTGCCATCGGCGGTCGCGCGCGCCACCTGAGCCGGCGGCAAAAAAAGGCGAACCCGCCGCGGCCGTGAGCCGGGCGGGTTCGGAGAAGAACGGAGCGGGGCGTGCCGGTCGCGCTCAGGCGGCCTTGCGGCCGGCGGCGGTGGCCGGAGCCGACGGGAAGGCCACGAGCGTGGAGGCCCCGTCCCGATTCGCGACCTCGTCGCGCGAGCGGGTGCGCACGCCGGTCGGTGTCGCGTAGGACTGGATCATGATCTCGATCATGCCGAAGGCGACGAAGAGCGAGAGTCCGGTGATCGTCGCGGTCGAGCCGGGACCGGTGAACGCGGCGGAGAGGGCGGTGAATAAAGCCAGACCGGTGGCGATCGAGCTGGAGATGATGGTGTGGGCAGTCGTGTTCATGTTCATGTTGGTTGCCCGGTAGTAACCATGCGGGATGCCGAAAGTTGCAGCATTCGCGCAAGGTGCTGATGCGGAGCGTGATTTTGTAGTTGGAGTCCCGGCACACGCGGGCAGCCGCGCGGGGAAATGTCGCGATCCCAGCACGCGCGCGTCCCGCAAGTGGGACGGCGCCGGGGATTCCCTTGCCCGATCGGCCCGTTGACGTCGTGCTCATGTCCGTCGTGCCCGACTTCGAGCTCACCGCCGCCGCCCTCGCCGTGCTCGCCCTCGTGGGCTTCTGCGCGGGCTTTGTCGACTCGATCGCCGGGGGCGGCGGACTGATCAGCGTGCCGGCGCTGCTCGCGGCGGGATTGCCGCCGCACCTCGCGCTCGGCACCAACAAGCTCCAGTCCGCGCTCGGCACCGCCTTCGCCGCGGGCAACTACGCGCGCCGCGGGCTGGTCACGCGCGAGGGGCTCGCCCTCGGCGTGGCCGTGACGGCGGCGGCCGCCGCGCTCGGCGCCTGGGCGGTCACGCGCTTGCCCGGCGACCTGCTCGTGTGGCTCATCCCGTGGCTGCTCGGCGCGATCTTCATCCATGTGCTGCTGTCTCCACGAATCGGAGACGAGCGTCGCCACGCGCGCCTCGCGCCCGCGGTGTTTCACGGCGTGTCCGGGCTCGCGCTGGGCTTCTACGACGGGTTCTTCGGCCCGGGCACGGGTTCGTTCTGGACCCTCGGCTACGTCATGCTCCTGGGCTACACGCTGCCGCACGCCACCGGTCACACCAAGGTCATGAACCTCGCGAGCAACGTCGCCTCGCTGGTGTGGTTCGCGGCGCACGGCGACGTGCTCTGGGTCGCGGGGCTCGTCATGGGCGCGGCCAATGTCGCGGGCGCGCTCACCGGATCCACGCTGGCGATACGGCGGGGCGCGGGGTTCATCCGCATGGTCTTCCTGCTCGTGGTCGGAGCGACGATCGCGCGGCTGGTGTGGCGCTCCTTCGAGTGAGCGGCGGCCCGTGCGCCGGGCTCAACCGTGCGCGGTGCGCGAGAGCCGGTCGAAGCGGACGAGCAGCATCACGGCGCAGGCGACCAGGCCGACGACCAGCCCGATCCACACGCCCTCGGGTCCGAGCGGCGAGCGAAAGCCCAGCACCCAGGCGGCCGGCAGCGCCAGCACCCAGTAGCCGAGGCAGGTGATCACGGTCGGCGCGGTCACGTCGGCCAGGCCGCGCAGGGCGCCGATCGAGGTCACCTGCGTGCCGTCGAAGAGCTGGAAAATGCCGGCGAGCACGAGCAGTCGCGCAGCCAGCGCGACCACCTCGGGATCGTCGATGAAGAGCCCGGCGATGGGTCCGCGCGCCGCGAACATGACGACGGCGAAGGCCAGCATGATGGCCGCCCCCGCCGCGATTCCGCCGAAGCCGATCGGCCGCACCCGCGCCGGCTCGCCCGCGCCGCGCACGCCGCCGATGCGCACCGAGAGCGCCTGCGAGATGCCGAGCGGAAACATGAAGGTCGTGGCCGCGCAGCTCAGCGCGACCTGATGCGCCGCGAGCGGCACCACGCCGAGCCAGCCCATCATCAGCGCGGCGAGATTGAAGAGCCCGGCCTCGAAGAACAACTGCACCGCCGGCGGCACGCCCAGCGCGAGCAGCGTGCGCACCTCGGTGCGCGTGGCCGGCGCGAACCAGCGGGCGGGGCGCACGGGCGCGAGCGAGGGCGTGAGCCGGTACTCCGCGAACAGTCCGACGAGCGTGACCGTGCGCGACACGAGCGTGGCCCAGCCCGCGCCGACCAGCCCGAGCGCCGGCGCGCCGAGGTGACCGTAGATCAGCACCCAGTTGAGAAACACATTCAGCCCCACGCCGAACAGCACCCAGCGCAGCGGCATCCATGGCCGGTGCAGCGCCTCCAGGTGGTTTTTCAACACGAGAAAAAGCAGGCACGGGACCAATGACCAGCCGATGATCGCGACATACTCGCGCGCCGCGGCCGTGACCTCCGCGGGCTGGCCGAACCACGCCAGCCGCCACGAGAGCAGGTGCAGCCCGATCGCGCCGAGCAGCGCGGCCGCGCCGGCGATCATCGTGCCGTTGCGCAGGACCTCGCCCGCCGCCGCCGGCCGCCCCGCGCCGTGCTCGAAGGCCGTGCGCACCGACACGCTCGTGAGCAGGCCGATCGCGACGATGAAGACCATGCTGAAGATCGAGTTGGCAAAGGTGGAGGCGGCCAGCGGCACCGCTCCGAGTCGGCCGATCATCAGGCTGTCGGTCAGGCCGAGCATGATCTGCCCGACGTGCCCCGTCGTGATCGGCAGGGCCAGCAGGAGGGTGGGGCGCAGTTCGCGCCAGGCAGTGGGCGTGAGGCTCACGTCGGATGAAACGGCCAGTGATCGCGAACCGGCCAGAGCGGTCAATGCGCGAGCGCCGCGCGCGCCCGTGCATCGGATGTCGCATCGACCGATCCCGGCCGGCCGGAAAAAGGCCTTTGTCAAACCCCGGGAGGCGCGTGCAGTGTGTCCCCTCCGCCGCATGACTCCGCGCCACCGCCTGAACCGCTTCCTCGAGGCCGTCGCCATCCCGAACCTGACGCTCTACCTGGTGATCGCCCAGGCGCTGGTCTTCCTCGGCTTGCACGGCCGGGCCTTCGGCTATGACGCGCTCCTGCTGGTGCCGAAGGATGTGTTGGACGGACAGTGGTGGCGGCTGGTGAGCTTCATGTTCCAGCCGATCACGCTATCGCCGATTTTCGCGATCTTCGCGTTCCTGTTTCTCCACCTGCTCGGCAGCGGGCTGGAGCAGACCTGGGGCACGGTGCGGTTCAACCTCTACATCTTCACCGGCTGGGCGCTCACCGTGGCGGTGGCGTTTCTCACGCCGACCGTCCCGACGACCAATGCCTTCCTGCTCGGCGGGATCACCCTGGCGTTTGCCTGGCTCGCGCCCAATTACGAGATCCTGCTCATCGTCCTGCCGATCCGCATCAAGTGGCTGGCGATCTTCTACCTCGCGATGGATGTCTACTACTGCGCGATCTACGGGTGGAATGTGCGCTTCGCCTTCCTCGCCTCGATCGTCGCGCTGGCGCTTTTCATCGGGCGCGAGGTCCTCGATGCGATGCGCGGCCAGCGCCGACGCCTCGCCCACGCCGCCCGCGCGCGCGCGGCCGAGCCCGAGGGTCCGCGGCACACCTGCGTGATCTGCGGCAAGAACAGCACGACCCATCCGGATCTCGATTTCCGCTATTGCTCGAAGTGCGAGGGCGAGAAGTGCTTCTGCCCGGACCACATCCGCAGCCACGAGCACGCCCGCACCGAGAGCGAGACGCCGATGCGCAAGGCCTGACGCCTGCCGGGGGCGGGCGCGACCCTACGGTGTTTCCGGCAGCCGCCGCGAGGGTCGCGGGGCTTCCCGGCGATCAAGGCCCGGCGCGGCCCGCCGATGAGTGAAAATGCCCCAGTCCGGAGCGCCCCTGACCGGTCCGGCGACATCCATCGTGTTTGATCATCCGCGTATCGGCCGCCTGCGCCGCGAGGTCCGCAGGGGGTTTCTTTGCTTTGTCGTCGTCGCGACAGGGTGGGCCGCTGCACGCGGTCAGCCGGCCGACGCTCCGGCGTCCGATGTCGCGGCGCTGCCGGTGGTGCGCGACTACGAGGATTTCTGGAAGATGCCGGGCGAACGCCAGCAGCTCGCGCATCCCGTGGACCTCATCGGCGACGTCATCCACGTCGACCCGGACTGGAAGCTGATGTTCATCAAGCTGGGCGCCTGGTGCCACTACCTCGCGACCGACAGCCGGACCATCGAGCTGCGCGCCGGTCAGCGCGTGCGGGTGACCGGCCAGATCTCGCCCGCGCGCGGGCCCCGACTCGGCGAGATCCGCCTCGAGGTGATCGGCAACACGCCGCCCACCGAGTATCCGGAACTCCACGACCTCTCGGCCGTCGACCGGCAGCACCTGCTCGCCGTGACGGGTCGCGGCCTCGTCAACCGCCAGGAACTGACCGACCCGACGCACCTCTTCCTCGAGGTCGCGAGCCGGGGCTCGACCTACGGGATGCGGGTCTACCTGCCGCCGGGCGCGCCCGTGCCCGACTACACCGGCGCCTACATCCGCGCGCAGGGACTCTACAACCCCATGCCGTCGGCCGGCCGCGACGCCTGGGTTTTCGACTTCTTCGTGCCCGGGCCTGCATTCATCGAGCGACGCGGTTCGCTCGCGACCGACCCGTCCTTCGAGCTCCCGATTGTCGAGATCGGCGAACTCGCCCGGCTGTCGGGCGAGGCCGAGGTGCGCGTGTCGGGCGTGGTGCACGGCCAGGTGCCCGGTCGGTCGCTCACGCTGCGCGATGCCACCGGCCAGGTCGAGGTGTCGACCGGGCAGACCGTGCCGGCGCCGCTCGGCCAGGCCGTGGAGGCGGTGGGCCGGCCTCACGTCGACGGCGTGCGCCTCGTGCTGCGGGACGGACGCTTCCGCCCGGCGGGAGCCGCGGCGCCCGCGCCCTCGGCCGGGCTGCCGACGCTGCGGCTCGTCGACCAGGTGCTCGCGCTCCCGGGGGAGATCGCGGAGCGGGGCGGGCCGGTGCAGCTCGCCGCCGCGGTCGCCTGGTCGTATCCGGAAATCCGGCACATCTACGTCATCGACGCCACCGGCGGCCTGCGCGTGGAGCTGCCCGAGGGCGTGGCCGTCCCGGCGCCCGGCAGCATGATCGCGATCACCGGCGCGACGGCCTTCGGCGAGTTCGCGCCGGTCGTGCACGCCCGCCGCCTCGAGGATCTCGGCCAGATGAGCCTGCCGGAGGCGCGCGACATCTCCTACGAGCAGGCCATGACCGGCATGGAGGACGCGCAGTGGGTCGCGGTGCGCGGCCTGCTTCGCGCGGTCCGCGACGACGGCCCGTGGTCGCGCCTCCAGCTGAGCACGACGGGCGGCGAACTCGAGGTGGTCTCCCCGCGCGACGACTCGTTTGCCCTCCACGTCGGCGCAATCGTGCGCGCGCGCGGCATCTGCGCGGTCCAGGCCAACAGCCGGCTCCAGCTCACGGGCGTGCGCCTGTGGCTGCGCGCGGCGGGCGACGTGCAGGTCGAGGACCCGGCGCCGGCCGACCCCTTCGCCCCGGGCGCGGTGTCCGCCACCTCGATCGCCGGCCTGCGGCGCTTCAGCACGCTCCAGACCGCGCATCGGCGTATCAAACTTTCGGGCACGGTGACACATCACCAGCCCGGGCGGTTCTTCTACATGCAGGACTCGGTCGACGCGATCCAGGTGCTCGCGCGCGACACGGCGCCGCTCGCGCCGGGTGACCGCGTCGAGGTCGTGGGCCTGCCCGGCAGCGACGCGCAGCGGCTGGTCGTGCGCGAGGCCGTCTACCGGCGCACCGGCGCCGTGGGCGAGCCCGTGCCCGCCCGCATCGACGAGCACCTCACGCCCGATCCGGCCTACGAAAACCGCCTCGTGCGCCTCCAGGCGCGCGTGCTCGAGAGCGCGGTCGGCGCCAACGGCACGCGCTTCGTGCTCGAGCGCGGTGGCGTGATCTTCGCGGCCGGGCTCGATGCCGACGGCGGCCGGATTGATGCGATCGTGGCGCAGAGCCAGGTGGAGTTCACCGGCATCTATTCCCTCGTGTTCGACGAGTACCGGCGCCCGCGCACGTTTGCGCTCAAGCTGCGCGGCGCCGGCGATGTCAGGGTCGTGGACGAGCCGCCCTGGCTCGACGGGCGTCGCGCCGCGACGATCTTCGGGTCCTTCGCCGTGGTGCTCGTGCTCGGGCTCGCCTGGGTGCAGTCGCTGCGTCGGCGCGTGCGCCGGCAGACCGACCAGATCCGCGAGCAGCTGGCCAGCGAGGCCGAGCTGAAGGCGCGGCAGCGCGACATCCTCGAGAACGCCAACGATTGCATCTTCACCACCGACCTCGGCGGCCGCATCACGGCCTTCAATCGCGCGGGCGAACGGCTCACCGGCTACGCGCGCGCCGAGGCGATCCAGCTGCACCTGCGCGACCTCTTCGCCAGCGCCGAGGACGGCGCCAGTGCGCTCGCGCAGCTGCGCAGCGACGACGGTGGCGGCGCGAGCTTCACCACGCGGTTTCGCTGCAAGGACGGCCGCATCGTCTGGGTCGAGGTCAGCTCGCGGCTCGTCTATGTCGACGGCCGAGCCACCGGCCTGCTCGGCATCGTGCACGACATGACCGAGCGGCGGAAATTCGAGGAGGAGCTCGCCGCCGCGCGCGACGCCGCCGAGGCCTCGACCGCGGCGAAGAGTTCGTTCCTCGCCAATATGAGCCACGAGATCCGCACGCCGATGAACGGCGTGATCGGCATGGCCAATCTCCTGCTCGATACGCCGCTCGCGAAGGAGCAGCGCGACTTCGCCGAGACGATCCGCGACAGCGCGGAGAGCCTGCTCACGATCCTCAACGACATCCTCGATTTCTCCAAGATCGAGGCCGGCAAGCTGAGTTTCGAGGAGGTCCCGTTCGATCTCGCGGCCGCGGTCGACGGTACGCTCGAGCTCCTGGCCTCGCGGGCCTCGGCGCGCCGGCTCGCCCTCGCGGCCTACGTGCCGCGCACGGTGCCGGCAGTCGTGGTGGGCGACCCCGGTCGCCTGCGCCAGGTCCTGCTCAACCTCGTGGGCAACGCCATCAAGTTCACCGAGTCCGGCGAGGTGACCGTGCAGGTCGCCTGCGTATCCAGCGTCGAAGGACAGGCGGTCGTGCGCTTCGAGGTGATCGACACCGGCCTGGGCATGTCGGAGGAGGCGCAGGCGCGGATGTTCCGCCCGTTCGAGCAGGCCGATTCCTCGACCACGCGTCGCTTCGGCGGCACGGGCCTGGGCCTCGCCATCAGCCGGCAGATCGTCGAGCTGATGGGCGGCGAGATCGGCGTGCGCAGCCGGCTCGGCGAGGGGTCGACCTTCTGGTTCACCGCGCGCTTCGGTTGCGCCCCGGCCCCGGCCGGGGAGCCCGCGCCCGTGACGCTGCGCGACGGCCGTGTGCTGGTCGTCGAAGCCAATACCACCGGCCGCCGGATCCTCGCCGACCACCTGGCCGCGTGGGATGCGACCGTCGTCACCGCCTCCAGCGCGGAGGAGGCGCTGGCCAGCGCGCGCCTCGCGGCCGATGACCGTCGGGCCTTCGACCTCGCCGTCGTCGACCTGGACACGCTCGGGGCGACGGGCCTGCCGGCGTTTTGCGCGTCGGTGCGGGCGCTTCCAGGTGCCGGACACATCCGCGTGATCGGCCTGGTGCCGGTCGACCGGCGCGGCGCACTCGGCGGCGGGTCCGTGCCCGCCGGTGTCGGCGTGCTTTCGAAGCCCGTGAGCCGCGACGCCCTCATCGAGGCCGTGCGCC
>Ga0315910_10003765_pt1 | contig 12796 bp, 9 predicted proteins | sample EdamamesoilMG_FD_204470 | JGI IMG/M metagenome (GOLD analysis project Ga0315910, IMG submission 204470) | Garden soil microbial communities collected in Santa Monica, California, United States - Edamame soil | ecosystem: Environmental > Terrestrial > Soil > Garden | place: USA: California... | reverse complement strand
TCACAGCAACCTGGGGGTGACCGTCGACCAAACCTTTGCCTTCGCGCGCAAGATGCCGGGCCACGACGGCTGGCGCTACCAAGATCTGCGCGGCATCCCTGATGTGCCCCAACTGGGCCACGACAAGCCCGAATTCCTCACCTACCTGGAGCGCGTCGGTGGGGGCGACGAGTTCCGCGAGAACCAGGAGCTGCTCGAGCGGTTCATGATCGACGGACAACTGGACGAGCAAGCGGTGCGCCGCGCTGCCCCGGGTGGCGATAAGGACTTTGCTTGGCTGGTGTTGCCCAGTCGGGAACGCGCCCTCGACCTGAACCGCGCGTACATCGCGCTGGCGCGTGAACAGAGCTTCGACCGCGGACGCGACGCGGTGCTCAAACCCGCCCGGCGCGTGCTCGCCCAGGTCGAAAACGAATCCACCGGTCTCGAGAAGGCCGGGCGCGTCTATCGAGATGGACAATTGCGGCTCGCGTGGTCGTACTCGGTGCCGTGATCGACGCAAGGCGGCGCGACCAACCTAGCTAGGTCGTTAGCGGCGTGGTCTGCCCTGGCGCCGACTGTAGGCCCAGTACACCAGTGCCAGGCACAGTGCGGCAGCTGCCGGAAAGGCCAGCGCAATGAACTGCACGTGCTGGAACGCGTACGCACCCCAAGACCCGCCCAGCACAAACCCAAGGATGAGAATGAGGTAAAGCCCCGCTTTGCGGGTGTCGAGGGGGTGACCGCGCAACCGTTGGCCCAGCATGGTCCCGATGTCCGTGAACAAGCCGGACACGTGGGTCGTTCTGATCGTCGCGCCGCTGTACGTGGTCACCATGCCGTTCTGCAAACCGCAAGCCGCTGAACTGAGGAAGTGGCCGGCCACTGAACCCCCGCTCAACATCAGCATGGCCAAGAACAACAAGCTGGCTTCGAGCACCAGGGCCACGCCATACCTGTGTCCAAGGCGCAGCGCCTCTCGATCGATGATCAAACCGCTCAAGGCAGCGCCTAGAACAAACGACAACATGATCAGCCACAGGTGGAAGGCTCCGGAACTATCCAGATTCACCAACGCTAGCCCGAGCAACGTGGACGTACCGGTGAGGTGCGACACCGCTTGATGTTTGAACCCGAGCAGACCAATCGCGTTGACGGCGCCTGCGATCGAGGCCAACCAAAACCCTCCAATCTCTACCCAGCGGGGAAGTTTTGTGAACATGGGAGCGCTGCTTGGGACCTGACCAAGGATGCAGCGGGACGTTGGCACCGCACCAGGGCTCGACGCTAGCCTGATTTCACACAGCTCGCCCGGGAAAGGAGAAGCCAGCGCTCTGCCACCACGGTCATCGCCCGGAGAAAGCAGCGACGAGCGCAACCAAGGTAGGGCGCCGGGCCCGGCGACGCCGCGTCGCTGCCCAGGTGCGCTTGGGGGAGCGCCACACCTCGAACGGAACCGCCCCGGCCGAAGGGGCCGAAGGGACACCCGAGGAGTCGTCCCCAAAGGGGCTGTCCAGGGTCACCGGGGAGGTTTCTGGAGGGACGCGTGATTCATGCCGGTTGCGCATGTGAGGAACTCTATATTCAAAGAAAACACGGAGATAGCCGGGTTGCCGTCAGTTCACTCATGCGCTGGAGTCATCAATCTGGCGACAACGGGAGATCCTTGTCGTAGAATGTATCCACAACGTGCCAGCCCTGTTCAGTGAAGTCCGCGATTTGCTCGTGTTTCAATGCGTCGTGAAACACTCGAACTACGCCAAGGCGGCCGAGGAACTGTCGCTCAGTCCGTCCGGCGTCAGTCGCGTAGTGACGCGCCTGGAAGAGCGACTCGGTGCGCGGCTCGTGCAGCGGACCACACGCAAGCTCTCGCTCACCGAAGCAGGGGCCGCGTTTCACGCGCGCACCAGCCAGATCCTGAGCGATTTAGTAGACGCGGAGGCCGAGGTACAGAAGGCGGTACTCAGACCGCGCGGTACAATCCGGATCAGCGCGTCGGTCGTGTTTGGTCACCTCCATCTGGCGCCGCTCATGAACGAGCTGCTCGTGAAATTTCCAGAGCTCTCGTACGAGATGACGCTGGCCAACCGCTTTGTCGATCTGATCGAGGAAGGGGTGGACCTGGCGATTCGCATTGGTGCACTCTCGGATTCACGATTGATTGCGCGGCGCCTGTGTACCAACCAGCGTGTGCTCGTCGCGTCCCCACGTTACCTGGAGCGTCGCGGCGCACCGCGCACGGTCGAGGACTTGAGCGAGCACGATGCCGTCATTTTCACCAGCTTTGCCAAACCCCGCGAGTGGAGATTGCTGGGCCCCGACGGCCCCGTGAGCGTGGGCGTCTCAGGTCGAGTAGCCACGGACAACATCGACGCGCTCACCAGCGCTGCCAAACAAGGCTTGGGCATCACCGTGGGCGCGACACTCGCCGTGGCCCCGGCATTGCTCTCAGGCGAGCTCGTGCGCGTCCTGCCTGACTACGAATTCGAGCCCACCGGCATCTTCGCGGTTTATCCATCGGCCCGACAGCTGTCGACCAAGGTGAGGGCGGTTGTCGACTATTTGGTCGAGAACTTTCCAGATCCCCCGAGCTGGGACCGGTCCCTGGCCGGACGCGTTCCGGGGTTTCCAGCGCCACTCTAGTGCTCAGCTGAGTTTTGCTGTTGACGCTCCCCCCACGAGACGCACCCTCACTCACAAAACACACGCACTCGTTCGGTGCCGTCGGCGACGTCCACCTGCAGCTCTTGCAGGTGAGCAACGAGCCCCTCGAGATCCTCTGGTTTGATCTTCGAGATGTCGATGTCCACGCCATTTTCCTTGAGCGCGCGATTGACTGGCTCGTACGCCACCACAGGCAAAAGTGCGGCCAAACGCATGCCCGCGCGAATCAACTCGAGCGGGACCCGGGCGTTGACCTTGTTGGTCTTGCCCTCGCCGTGGCCGTCGACCAAAACGCGCAGATACTTAGGCACGCTGGCCGGTAAAGGTTGTGGCTGAGCTTCCGCGTTCGTTGAACGCTGGCCCTTGGAGAGCGCGTCAAACAGAGCCTCAGCCTCAGCAGGATTGAGCTTGCCGTCGGCCACCATATTCAAAATTCGTCGTTGTTCCTCAATCATCATTGGTTCCTCATTTCATGCCCGCGCGCCAAGCTCGCCCAGGCGGAGATCAGTAAAGCGAAAAGGTCCAGGTGCGCTCAAAGCGATCACCCAATTCAAACTCCGTACCGTGAGTTGCACACAGTACTCGGTAGCTTGCCGCGAGCGCGGCGAGCGCCGCCCGTGCCCTGCCGGGTAGGACCAAACACAGCGGCACGAGCAGGCCCAGCAGCACGAACAGAACTGGCCAGAGCACAATCAGCGGCAACCAAATCGCGGGCCAACCCCCGCGCTTCACGCGCACCGCCAGCGGCAAAAGGTGCCAGGTCATTGTCCCAACCCCTTGAGCGCGTCTTGCACGCTGATTTCCCCACGCTCGAGCTGGTCCAAGAGCGAGCGCCGTTGGTCATCGGCTTCCTCAGGACAAGACGTGAGTTCTTGTACTGACACGGCGGGGCCCAGCTGCTCACCCAACCGGTTCAAGCGCGCTTTGATGGTCGGGTAGCTCACGCCAAACAACCGCTCCATCTCCTTGATGGACCCGTGACTGCGTACGAAAGCAACGATGAACAGCTGGTCTTCCAGAGTGAGTTGCGCGAGCAGCGGGAGATCGAATGAGCCCTCAATCGCGATCCCGCTCTTGTGCAAGCGCACACGCTCGACCGCAAAGGCCGTGCCGCCGCTGAGTTCAGTGAGATGCTTCCAGTCCATGTCTTTCTGAATAAAGACTAGCTTGTCAGTTAATTTTATCAATTACAAAATTAACTATATTAATAAATTGTTCTCCGGAGCTTAGCGCCGGGCGCCTCGAGCCGCCTACAAGCAAGAACCAACTGCGCTGCTCGGGCGGTCAAACTTGCTTTTTTTCTTCAGCGCGTGGGTAAGGCGAGCGCTTACGGGAATGAAGCCTCACGAGGCTGAGGCGGACTGCGCTCAGAAGTAGGGGGGAGACGACTTGATGGACCATTTAGAGGGGGCCAACCAACAGGCTGTGCAGCTGACAGCTGCCCACTTGCGCGCCAGGCCTTTCGGCTGCGCGCCGCTCGTGTTCATGGCGGCACTGCTCGGGCCGCCTGGCTGCGGCGGAGCCTCGACCCAAGCCGATCAGGCGCGCGGGACGGGGGGCATCCCGAGCACGGGAGGTAACGGACCTGATGCAACGTACAGCTCGGGCGGAGCGGACAATACTGAAGTCATTGGGTCCGGCGGTATGACAAATTCCGGGGGAGATTTTGGAGCCGAGCGCGTGGAAGTGCGCGTGGACCCCTATGGCAATTGTCCCCTGGCTGCGGTGGTCAACCTTGTGGGGGTCGACCCCGAGGAGGTCCAAGCGTTCCAAGTTGTGGTGGCAGGACGAGACGGTGCGCCTGATTTCGAGAGGCGGTACGCTCTCTCGGATCAGTACTTCGCGACCCGATGGGACAGTTCAGACCTGACGTTTGCGGAAGCCGGCTTTCACGTGCCAGTGTTGGGGCTGTACGCCGATACAGAGAGTTCAGTGCAGATCTCGGTCGAGCGACAGGGCGGTGACACCGTCGACCTTTCGCTCCCCATCGAGACCCAGCTCACGAGTCCAGGTGAATCCGCTTGGGTCCCCACTATCCAGGTCAAGACGGCCACGACCGAACTGATGGAGCCGGGGTGGACCCTGGCAGAGATCAGCAAAGAGCCCAATCCTGCTCCACCCGTGGTGATCGTCGATTGGACGCGGACGATCGCCTTCGACGAGGGGGGCGCCGTGCGCTGGGTGCTGCGGCCCGACCTACCGCCGGGCGAAACGTTCACCATGACTCGCTCACTGGCTGGCAACTTTCTGACAGGCTCCTTCGACACGATCATCGAAGTCACGAAGCTGGGCCGCGTTTTGCGTTCCTTGCAGGTGTCGGGATATTCGCTCCACCACGAGATCTTGCAGATTGGCAGCGACGACGCAGGCCACGCGTCACCGGGGACCAGCAGTGAACATCTCGGTCGGCTCTTGGTTCTCGCGTCCAAGGATGGCGCCTCCACCATCCAAGACCACGTTCTGGAGCTCGATCAGGACACAGGTGCCGTCCAAAATGACTGGGATCTCGCCACGGTCCTCGACCCCACCAGGACGGCGTACATCGACCCGGAACAGTGGGCTCCCGGTGTGGGGGACTGGCTCCACGCCAACGGCTTGGCGTACTCGAAGCAAGATGAGTCCATCATCGTCTCGGGCCGCCACCAAGGGGTGGCCAAGCTCCGTCGCGATGGAGCGCTGGTGTGGCTCCTTGCGCCTCACGAGGGCTGGCAAGCGCCACAGACGGACAAGCTGCTCACCGCCGTAGACGCGACGCTCACTCCGTATGAAGAGTCCGTCCAGCTGGGCAACGAGGCCGCGGGTGATGCCTCGGCCCCCGATTTCGGCTGGGCTTTTGGTCAACATTCGCCGGCACTCTTGCCCAATGGCGACTTGCTTCTCTTCGACAACGGTTCGAGTCGCCATTTTGGCCCCACCTGCGGGAGCGTCTCGCGTGCAGTGATCTATCACATCGACGAGACAGCAATGACGGTCCGCCAGATGGGACAATTCATCTTGAGCAAGTCGGAGTCGTCCTGCTTCGTGTCCAATACGCATCTCCTGCCCGTCACGGGCAATTTCTTCATTCAGCCCGGGAGCGCCTACTTCGACTCAGGCAGCAGCGTCGCCGTGGTCAAAGAAGTCAGCGCCACGATAGCGAGTGATGGCGAGATTGTCTTCGATGAGGTCGTCTTTGACGCAACCGTAGATATGAGTCTGCTTCAAACCGGATCCTTTGCCTACTCTTACCGCGGACACCGTTGGTTGTTTTAGCACTCGACGCCGACATGGTGGGCTCCGCCCTAGCAGCTGCTTTGAGACTCTGTCGGCTCGTGTGCCACTCTGCAGTCGCACCCGTTCCCGAGCGCGCTTTCTACGGGTAGGTCACGCGCATACCCTGGTGGTCTTGATGCAGCTCGCAAGGATCCATGAAATGGGTGGGCGAGGTGAGGATCTTCATCACATTGCATGGAGCCGGCTGGAACTTCACAATGTCTTCGGCGCGTCAGCTTTTGGGAATGACCGCACCGACTGCTTAGACAGACATGCTTGAGAACCGAACGAGACGCGCGGGTGCGGTGAGCCCATCTGGGGGACCAGCGAGCCGGGCATTGTTTCGTGCCAGCATGATCGGATATTTCCTTGCGTTCGTTGCGAGCGAGAGCGGCTGCAGTTACGGGTACGATCTCCTCGACCCTCGAGAAGCGCTGGGTGGCTCGACCTCGAGTGGAAACAGCAGTGGAGACGGCGACGCGGGGGAGGCCGGCACGGCAGACGGTGGCCGTGGAGGGACCGACGAAACTGGAGGAATGGGCGGCGACGAGGGAAGCGGAGGTGCGCAGACGAACAGTGGGGGCCGCGCTGGGGAGGATGCCGCTGGCGGCTCAGCATCGGGCGAATCGCTACCGCTTTTTGTGTCCACGGCCGTGGACGAAGAGGACGTCGGCGCGACCCGGGACGACCCGATGGGCACCGGACTTTCGCTTCGTGAGGCGATACTCATCGCCAATGCCGAACCGGGACACCAAGCGATCTCGTTCGAGAGCGACTACTCCGTCGTGCTGGACAGCCAGGGCCTTCCAACCATTACTGAGTCACTGGACCTCGTGGGAGTCGCGACGATTGACGGGAGAAACTTACCAGCGTCCGTGGTCTGCCTGGAGACGACCGGTTCGGACATCCTCATTAGCTCGTTCAGCTTCGAGAACTGCCCTACGGAACCCATCATCGTCCAGGGCGGTTCGCGCGTCGAAATCTCGGATTGCACGGTGGTTGACGCCGGAAACTCGATCGCGGTGACAGGCGACGACCACCGCGTGCTACGCAACGAGATCCTGCGCAGCCCTGGCGCAGGGATCTGGTGCGATGCATCGAGCACCCTGATCGAAGGCAATCGGATCGTCGACACGGGCGTGGGTATCAGCTTTACCGACGCCGGATCGGCAAGCCGAGCGATCGGCAACGTGATCATCCGCAACCACATTGGTATCGGCCTGTTCGCGCCGGCCGGCGTCATCGTCGTTCACAACACGGTCCATGATTCGGACTTCGGCGTGACGATCAATGGAGCGACGGACGTGGACGTACAAAACAACGTGATTGTGGGCTCGCTCGAATCTGGAGTCGACCTCACGGCGGGGGGATTTTTGGCATTCGATGCAAATCTCTTCTGGGCCAACGCTGTGGACTGCACCAACTGCACCCCAGGCGCAGCGTCAGTCTTCGCGGATCCGAACTTCGAGGATCCGGACAACGACGACTTGAATCTCGCGCCGCTCAGTCCGGCGATCGATCAGGCCATCGACCTCGGTTACGATCGAAACTCGACAGCCCCAGGTCTGTTCAACGGCGCGGCTCCAGATATGGGAGCGCTCGAGTCGCAGTAGGTCTTTAAACGCCCCGGGACAGTGCACGATTCCAGTGAGGCTTCCCTAGCACTTCGGCCACAACGGCAGCACAAAATGATAAGTCCGGGGGCGTATTTATTCCTCTCCCGCTGCACACTCCTGCCCTTTACCTTTGCTGACTAGGGGAGTCTGCAGGCCGTACGATACGGCGCGCGCTCCTCACCGATTCATCACGTAGGGATTGGATGCGCATGAGAAAAACGTCAGTCATCTGGAGCTTGGGACTCTGCTCCGCGTGCTCGCCCGGCCCGGGTCCATCAGGTCATGACGCCGACGGGGCGACCGGAGGCAATGCGACGACCGGAACAACCGACACCACCAACAGTACGACGGGCGACACCACAACCTCGGATGTGGATACCACGCCTCCTCCCCCGTACTCCCCGCCGGAAGGGATGCTGCGGCGCCTGACACGGCCCCAGTTTGCGAACGCCATCTTCGATATTTTCGGCTATTCCGTGACCACGGCGGATCTCGATGCCGACAGCTACAACGGTGACTTCGCGGTGGTTGGAGCTTCCGGCGTTGTGACCTCCGCGCTGGGAGTGGAGCAGTACAACACGGCAGTGCAGTCGGCCGTGCTGTCCAAATTTTCGGATGCGACTCAAGCAGAACAACTCATCGGTTGCGCACCCACTGCGGCGGACGACGAGTGTGCGCTGGGCTATTTCGCAAGCATCGGGAGGCGCGCCTGGCGGCGACCCCTCGAACAGGCCGAAATCGATCAGCTCGCCGAAGTCGCTCGTGTGGCTGAGACCGAACTGGGAACCGCACTCGATGGCGTAAAGTGGGCCACCGTCGCCCTCTTTGCGTCCCCACACTTCATCTACCGACCTGAGCTGGGAGCAGCCGGTCCTGACGACACGCTCAAGATCATGGGCTACGAGATGGCGTCTCGGCTCGCCTTCTTGATTTGGAACAGCCTCCCGGACGATGCATTGCTCGACGATGCAGAACAGGGGCTCCTCGATACCCCGACCGGTGTCCAAGCTGCTGCACAGAGGCTTTTGACCAGTGCAGCAGGTCGCCAAGCTGTTGGAGCGTTCGCGGAGGACTACCTGCGCTTGGACCGGGTCCTGACTCAAGCAAAAGATCCCGACTTGTACCCCGAATACACGCTCGCTCTGCAGCAAGGGATGGTGCGCGACATGCGCGGCGTCTGGGAGCTGGTCGCCTTCGACCAAGACGAAAGCGCCATGAGTCTGTTTGCGACGAACAAGGTCTTGGCGAATGCCGAATTGGCGACCCTCTATGGTCTTGACCCCACGGGCCTCGATTCTGACACGTTCAAGGAGTTTGAACTTCCAGAAAACGGCCCTCGCCTGGGCATCCTGGCCAAAGCAGGGTTCCTCTCCCAATTTGCTAACCAGAAGGAGGGCTCTCCCACCTTACGCGGAAAGTTCATGCGCGAAGCGCTCATGTGCCAGCACATAAAGCCGCCGCCTGCTGGCGTGGTCCTGGACCTGAAGGAGCCATCTTCAGACATGCCCATGACCAAACGTGAGCGCTTGGAGCAACACCGGGAGGACGTGACTTGTGCAAAATGCCACGCTGAGATGGATCCGTTGGGGCTGCCCTTCGAGAGTTTCGACGCCATCGGCAGGCACAGAACCCTTGACCATGGGCTGCCCATCGATCCCTCCGGAGACTTCGATGGAGTGGCGGTGGCCGATTCCATCGAATTGGGAACCGTGATCCAGAGCAGCGATCTGGTCGCGAATTGCCTGGTCCGCAAGTACTACTCGTACGCCGTAGGGCACCCGGAGCGCGAGGTGGATGAAGCTGTGACCGACGCGCTCACCGCATCGTTTTCTGCCTCGGGATATCGGTTGAAACAACTGATCCTCGACCTGGTGACCCATGAGGCGTTTTCGAGCGTGACCGCCCAAACCGACTGAACCTTCCGTAGAAGTAAGATCCACCATGAAGACCCTCAACCGACGCACCCTGCTTCGCGGACTGTTGTCCACCGGGGCAACCGCCACCATCGGCTTGCCCCTGCTCGAAGCGATGCTCAACACCAACGGCACCGCGCTCGCCCTCGATGAGCCCCTGCTTCCGCTCTATGTCACCTGGTTCTTTGGCAACGGAACGCTACCGGGGTTGTGGAAGCCAGCGAGTACGGGCGCTGGATCAGCCTGGGAGCTCAGTCATCAACTGACTCCCCTCTCCGCTCACAAATCCTATCTGACAGTCATCTCGGGGTTGGAAGGAAAGCTCGTGGTCTCCGGTGTGGAACACCCCACTGGTTCTGCTGCAGCCACGGTCGGTTCTCCGCTCAACGGCAACTCCGTGCGGGACAAGTCGATCGATCAGGTCGTGGCTGACATAACGGCCGAAGGCTCGCCGTTTCGCTCGCTCGAAGTGGGCGTGACGCCTGCCACCCCAGCCGGACCTCAGGACTCCCTGCACTCCGTTTCGCACAACGGACCAAACTCGCGCAACGACGCCGAATATGATCCTCGAGCAGTCTTTTCGCGCGTCTTCGGCGGATTCGAAGTGCCGGACGCGGAGGTCCCCAAGGACGACCCGACCAAACTCGCGCGCGTTCAAAAGAGCGTCCTCGATTCCGTTCTCGCCGATGGCGAGCGACTCAAACTCCGTTTGGGCACAAGCGATCAGCAACGGGTGGAGGCGCACATGGACGCGATTCGGGCCATCGAGCGTCGCCTCCAAACGTCGACCGAGGAGCCGACTGCCGCGTGCACGCTTCCCAGTGCTCCGACTAACGAAGGGGACAAAAAGAGCGAGGCGCCTCCGGAGGTCAACACCGTGATGGCGGAGCTGACCACCTTGGCGCTCGCCTGTGATCGCACCCGCGTTGCGACGCTCATGTTCTCGCTCCCCGCCGCCCATGTCTATTACCGGCATCTCGCGTCCAACATGAACGACGACTTTCACGATACGATCTGCCACAGTGATCCTGGAGACGCCTCGAATCAACCCCGCGTCGATACGGGAGTGCAATACGCGATGACCTGCTTCGCGGAGTTTCTGGACAAGATGAAGAACACGCCCTACGGCGCCGGCAATCTTCTCGACTCGACCCTCATCTACGCCACCTCGGACACCGCCTGGGGTAAGGTCCACGCCCGCGACGAATGGCCCGTGTTGCTCGCCGGGAAAGCCGGCGGCCGCTTGCGCGGCGATGAACACCACCGCTTCGAGGGTGAAAACTTGAGTCGCGCGCTTTTGACCGTAGCGCAGATCATGGGCTCGACGAGAACCGAATTGGGCGCGGACGCGGGATACGTCAGCGCTGGCCTGCCGGGTATCATCGTCTGAGATCGGCGCCCTTGATCGAGCATCGTGCGCTCAATCAAGGAGAGACAAGCCTAAGATCACCGGGTCGTGATCTGAACTGCGGTAGGCATCCGGCTTATACGCGGCGGGCGGATTGTGCTCCTGATTGTAGTCCAAAAAGCGAGGCTCGTCGGCGTTGATGTGCCAGACGGTGATCCCTGCCACCGCGATTTGGGGCGTGGTCATGGCGTAGTCCAAGAGCCCAGCTACCCCGCCAAACACGTAGCTGTAGCGCGCTTGCTGTGGCACTTGACGCATGTGATTCACGAGCCCTCCTTGCTCCAAGGCTTGGACTGGATCTTCATTGAGGTAGGAGTTGAGATCGCCCACCACCACCACGTCTTGGTCGGACGTCTCGACCTGCAGCTGTTCAATGAAGCTTAGAAGGCCTTGGGCCTGTTGCAGGCGGAGGGCATTCCAACAACCTTGGCCCAAGTCCGCATTTTCATCATCCGCATCCTTCGGACAGCTGCCTTTGGACTTGAAGTGATGGACCACCACCGAAAACTGCTGGCCTTCGAAGGAGAAATTTTGAGCGAGCGGTGGGCGTTCGAAGACGGGATCGGCGGCGACAGCGCTCAGTTGCAACGCATCCAGCCGCGACGGTTTGTAGAGGATCGCCGTGCGGATAGCGTCGCTACCCAACCAGCTTGGCTCCGGGGCCATTGCGTAGAGCTCTCGCCCCGCCGCAAGGTTGACCGACCTCACGAAGTCATTCACCGTCTCGGGAGCGTTTTCGATCTCCATGAGCCCGAGCACATCCACATCCATCGCCAACACAGCTCGCACCAATTTGGTGCGCTGACGGCCCAACTCCGCCTCCGTATGGGCACCGCGTTCCCCGAGCGTCGTGAAATAGTTGAGCACGTTGAGCGACCCGATGCGGACGTCACCGCTCACGACCGGGGGAGTGGCTTCGCGCGCGTTTTCTCGGGAAAAATGCACCTGATCGGGCTCCACTGGCTCGAGCCGGTATTGGCCAAACCCGAAATGTATCACGGCCACCACTTCCTTGAGAGTGTCACCTAGACGCAGTGTTCCGTCGCTCCCCAGATACGGGACCGGGGTGAGGTATTGTCCCTCACGAGCGTCATCCAAAACGATCCGGCGGCGCACGTTTTGTTCCCCGGTGGTGGACGCGTCGCTCCGAGGATGCATCAACCGGCCGCCCGCGGACAGCAGCACTTCGCCATACCGTCCTAGATCGTAGGTATCGGTCACGGTCAAGTCGCGGAGCTGGACGAGCATGCCCTCGCGCGCCTCCAGCTCAGCAGGCGTTCGGTAGGGCAAGCTCACGAGGGTCGGGGCGGGCACCGGAGCGGACCCACAATCGACCACCTTTTCGGCGACGATCTCTGTACAGCCAAAATATTCCTTGACCACACCAGTGACGCGCACGCGCTCCCCCACAGCCACTTGGATGGTTTCCTCCCCAGCGTACACAAACACGCCTTCACTCGTTTGCACGTCGTCATCAGGAGCTTCGTTCTGCACAAAAAAGCCACCTAGCTCCGCAGCAGAACCCTGAAAGTCCCCCACCACGATCCCTTCAATGACCACGCGCTGATCGACCAAAGGACTCTGCGCTCCTGGACCTTGCACTGCATAGATCGGTGTTGCGGGCTCGCCGCAGGCGGACTCACCCCGAGCGCCGCCTTCACCAAGCCCGTCGAGGCCGCCCCCACGGAGCTCTCCATGCCCAGCAGTTGCCCCGCCTAACCCTTGCCCAGCGCTCGACCCGGACCCGGGCGCCGCATCGGCGTTCGCCCATCCTCCCCACACGGGTTCGTGGGAACGTACGCCTTCATCCACCTGCCCGCCCACCCCGCCCTCAAACCGCGCGCCGTGCGTGGAGCGGCACCCCATGCTCAGAAAAACCACTAATACGGCCGCCTCCGCAAGCCTGGCGCGCACCCTGAGGGGAGCTACGTCCCCTCGACTGGCGCCCCCTGTGCTCAACGACA
>Ga0315910_10003764_pt1 | contig 12796 bp, 12 predicted proteins | sample EdamamesoilMG_FD_204470 | JGI IMG/M metagenome (GOLD analysis project Ga0315910, IMG submission 204470) | Garden soil microbial communities collected in Santa Monica, California, United States - Edamame soil | ecosystem: Environmental > Terrestrial > Soil > Garden | place: USA: California... | reverse complement strand
ACCCCCGGTACCTGACACGGCCGGGGTTCAATAAAGACAGAGGTAAAGCACCATGCGTCACCGTCACGGACTCCGCAAACTCAACCGCACCAGCGAACATCGCCAGGCGATGCTGCGCAACATGTGCAATTCGCTGCTCACGCACGAGGCCATCAAGACCACCGTGCCGAAGGCCAAGGAACTGCGCCGCGTCGTCGAGCCGCTCATCACGCTCGCCAAGGAACCGACGCTGGCGAACCGCCGCCTCGCGTTCGACCGCACGCGCGACCGCGCCGTCGTCACCAAGCTGTTCGGCGAACTCGGCCCGCGCTACCAGGCGCGCCCGGGCGGCTACACGCGCATCCTGAAGATGGGCTTCCGCGTCGGCGACAACGCGCCGATGGCCTTCGTCGAACTGGTCGATCGTCCGGAGCCCGTCGCTGCCGAAGCGGTGGCCGCGGACAAGGCGGAAGACTGACGCGAGACGCGCACATCAGCTATAATTGCAGGCTCAGTCGCGAGGTGGAGCAGTCTGGTAGCTCGTTGGGCTCATAACCCAAAGGTCGCAGGTTCAAATCCTGCCCTCGCAACCACCGATACCGCACAGCCCGCCATCCGGCGGGCTTTGTCATTTCTGGCGCGTCGGAATATCCCCAGGGCGCCGCCGTCCCCACCGTCCCGCCCGGGCGGCACCGTACAATTTGGGCCTTTTGCCTCGGCATCCAGTCGGGGCCACTCTCTCGAGGATCAAACCAGTGTTCATCTCCGAAGCTCTCGCGCAGACCGCGCCGGCGGCGACCGGCTCGTCCGAATCGTTCATGGGCAGCCTGGGCAGCATGCTGCCGCTGCTGCTGATGTTCGTCGTGCTGTACTTCGTCATGATCCGGCCGCAGATGAAGCGCCAGAAGGAACACAAGGCCATGATCGATGCGCTGGCCAAGGGCGACGAGGTCGTCACCGGCGGTGGCATGGTCGGCAAGGTCTCGAAGATGGGCGACAACTACCTGCACGTCGAGATTGCCAACGGCGTGGAGATCCAGGTGCAGCGCACGGCGATCGTGCAGGTGCTGCCGAAGGGCACGGTCAAGTAATCCGGCGTCGACCGTGGCGCGCCCGGGGGCGTCGAGGCCCGCGGCCAGGCCGCCGGGCCGCTCGGCGCACGCAGCGCTGCGAAGGAATCTGTCATGAACCGCTACCCGTGGTGGAAGTACGCGATCCTCGCGATCGCGCTGCTCGTCGGGCTGATCTACACGCTGCCCAACTTCTTCGGCGAGGCACCTGCGGTGCAGGTGAGCAGCGCCAAGGCGACCGTCAAGCTCGACGCGTCGCTGGTGCCGCGGGTCGAGCAGGCGCTGACGCAGGCGGGAGTCCAGGCCGACTTCGTGCAGCTCGAGGGCACGTCGGTGCGCGCGCGCTTCGCCGACACCGACACGCAGATCAAGGCGCGCGACGCGGTCGACAAGGCGCTCAACCCCGACCCGAACGACCGCAGCTACATCGTCGCGCTGAACCTGCTGTCGCGTTCGCCGCAGTGGCTCACGTCGCTGCACGCGCTGCCGATGTACCTCGGTCTGGACCTGCGCGGCGGCGTGCACTTCCTGATGCAGGTCGACATGAAGGCGGCACTGACCAAGAAGGCCGATGCACTGACAGGGGACATCCGCACGCTGCTGCGCGACAAGAACCTGCGCCATGCCGGCATCACGCGCGACGGCAACAACGTCAGCATCCGCTTCCGCGACCGCGAGACGCTGACGGCGGCGCGCAACCTGTTGAGCGACCAGCTGCCCGACCTGCTGTGGACCGACGCACCGGACGGCAGCGACTTCAGGCTCGCCGGCGTGCTCAAGCCCGAGGCGGCACGGCGCGTCCAGGAGACCGCGGTCAAGCAGAACATCACCACGCTGCACAACCGCGTCAACGAGCTCGGCGTCGCCGAGCCGGTGATCCAGCAGCAGGGCCTGGACCGCGTCGTCGTGCAGCTGCCCGGCGTGCAGGACACCGCGAAGGCGAAGGACATCATCGGCCGCACCGCGACGCTCGAGGTGCGCCTGGTCGACGACAGCGTCGAGGCGGCTGCCGGCGCGGCCGGCACCGGGCCGGTCCCGTTCGGCGCCGAACGCTACGTCGAGCGCGGCGGCGCGCCGCTGATCGTCAAGCGAGAGGTCATCCTGACCGGCGAGAACCTGACCGACGCGCAGGCTGGCTTCGACAGCCAGACCCAGGAGCCGGCCGTGCACCTGACGCTGGACGCGAAGGGCGCGCGCATCTTCCGCGACGTCACGCGCGAAAACGTCGGCAAGCGCATGGCGATCCTGCTGTTCGAGAAGGGCAAGGGCGAGGTCGTCACCGCGCCGGTGATCCGCAGCGAGATCGGCGGCGGGCGGGTGCAGATCTCGGGCCGCATGACGACGGTCGAGGCGAGCGACACCGCGCTGCTGCTGCGTGCCGGCTCGCTGGCTGCGCCGATGGAGATCATCGAGGAGCGCACGATCGGCCCGAGCCTGGGCGCCGACAACATCGCGAAGGGATTCAACAGCGTCGTCTACGGCTTCGCGGCGATCGCGCTGTTCATGTGCCTCTACTACCTCCTGTTCGGCGTCTTCTCGAGCCTCGCGCTGGCGTTCAACCTGCTGCTGCTGGTGGCGGTGCTGTCGATGCTGCAGGCCACGCTGACGCTGCCCGGCATCGCCGCGATCGCGCTCGCGCTCGGCATGGCGATCGATGCCAACGTACTGATCAACGAACGCGTACGTGAGGAACTGCGCGGCGGCGCGTCCCCGCAGGCGGCGATCCATGCCGGCTACGAACGCGCCTGGGCGACCATCCTCGACTCGAACGTGACGACGCTGATCGCCGGCGTCGCGCTGCTCGCGTTCGGCTCCGGCCCGGTGCGCGGTTTCGCGATCGTGCACTGCCTGGGCATCCTGACGTCGATGTTCTCGGCGGTGGTGTTCTCGCGCGGCCTCGTCAACCTCTGGTACGGCCGTCAGAAGAAGCTCAAGAGCGTCTCGATCGGACAGGTCTGGAAGCCCGGTCCCGACGTGCCCGCGCAGGGCTGAACCCGAAGAACGAACAGAGGACGACACATGGAGTTCTTCCGGATCCGGCGCGACATCCCGTTCATGCGGCACGCGCTGGTGCTCAACGTGATTTCGGCGGTGACCTTCCTCGCCGCGGTGTTCTTCATCGCGACGCGTGGGCTGCACCTGTCGATCGAGTTCACCGGCGGCACGGTCATCGAGGTGGCCTACCCGCAGGCCGCCGACATCAACAAGGTGCGCGCTGCGGTCGAGGCGCTCAACTTCGGCGAGGTCCAGGTGCAGAACTTCGGCACCTCGCGCGACGTGCTGGTGCGCCTGCCGGTGCGCGGCGACGTCAAGCAGACCGAGGTCGTCGGGCGCGTCTTCGACGCACTCTGCAAGGCCGAAGGGGGCAGCGTCAGCACCCAGCAGGTCACCACCGACAAGGGCGAGTCGGCCAGCCGGCCGGTCTGCGGCGAGGTCGGCAAGGAGCCGGTCCACCTTCAGCGCAGCGAATTCGTCGGCCCGTCGGTCGGCTCGGAGCTGGCGCGCGACGGCGCCTACGCGCTGCTCGCGACCGTCGCGGGCATCATGCTGTACTTGGCGTTCCGCTTCGAGTGGAAGTTCTCGGTCGCCGGCATCGTCGCGAACCTGCACGACGTCATCATCATCATCGGCTTCTTCGCCTTCTTCCAGTGGGAGTTCTCGCTCGCGGTGCTGGCGGCGGTGCTCGCTGTCCTGGGGTATTCGGTCAACGAGTCGGTCGTCATCTTCGACCGGGTGCGCGAGGCGTTCCGCAAGTTCCGCAAGTTGAACTCGCGCGAGGTCATCGACCACGCGATCACGAGCACGATCAGCCGCACCATCATCACGCACGGCAGCACGCTGATGATGGTCGTCTCGATGTACCTGTTCGGCGGGGCGACGCTGCACTATTTCGCGCTCGCGCTGATGATCGGCATCCTGTTCGGCATCTACTCGTCGGTGTTCGTCGCCGCCGCGATCGCGATGTGGCTGGGCGTCAAACGTGAGGACTTGGTGCGACAGGGGCCCGAGAAGGGCGATCCGGACGACCCGAACGCCGGGGCGGTGGTGTAGAGTGCTCTAGCTCATAAAAGCCGAGACCACCACCCCCCACATGGCGACCCCGGCCAACACGACCGCACTGGCCCAGCAGGCCCGGCGCGCCTACATCGAAGGCGTGCTGCGCGGTCTCCCGTCGGTGGTGCAGTCGGTCGAGCAGGGCGCGCGCAACCTGGCGGCCCAGGTCGCCGAGAACCCGGTCGCGATCAAACGCCGTGAACTGGCCGTCGACCTCGGCAAGGCGGCGTCGTTCTGGCTCCAGGGCATGACCTCGATGCTGCGTTCGGCGCTCACCAGCGGGCTGGTGTCGGCCTCGCGCCCGGGTGACCTGCCGGCGGCCGGCAACCGCGCCGCCAGCCTGAGCCTGGTCGACGACGACACGATCGAACACGAGATCCTCAGCTCGCGTCTCGCGCTCGCGATGATGGACCGGGCGTCCTGGGAGTTCACCGACCTGCGCTCGCGCGTCACGATGCTCGAGCGGCGCGACGAACTCGAGCCGAACGATGCGCTGCGCCCGCACGTGCTCGCGCGCATCGTGACGGCCTCGTGGCGCGGCGCCGGGCTGAGCCTGGACGCCTGGCGCGTGCTGCAAGGGGTGCTGCACGAGGAGTTCGCCCACTTCGTCGAAGAGGGCTACCACGAGATCAACGCCTGGCTGGTGCAGCGCAAGGTCTTGCCCGAGGTGGACCTGCGGCCCTACATCCGGCGCACGAGCAATTCGGCCTGGTCGAGTTCCGGTGCCGGAGCCTCGGGTGCGGGCGCGAGCACCGGCTTCGCGGCGTCGTCCACGACGGCATCGGGGCACGGGCGCGCCGGTGTCGGCGAAGAGACGCGCCTGATGACCCGCGCCAGTCCGCTGGCGCGCGGTATCGACCACGCCGAGGCGGTGCTCGGCCGGCTCAACAAGCTGATCGGTCGCCAGCTGCCCGAGTTCGCGGTGACCCAGCAAGCGGCCGCTCCGGCGTCGCCGGCGCTGCGCGCGGCCATCGCGGACGCCCAGCAGGGCATCGCGAAGCGGCTTGCGGTGCCTGACGGCGCGGTGCGCACGGCGGCGCAAGTCAGCACGCCGGCGATGCTGGAGGAGCTGCACCAGCGCAAGCAGGCGCTCAAGCAGGCCGCGACGACGCCGGTCGAGCGCGCCACGATCGAGATCGTCGCGCTGCTGTTCCAAAGCATCCTGACCGAGGAACGCATCCCCGCGATGGTGCGCGTCTGGTTCGCGCGGCTGCAGATGCCGGTGCTGCGCGTCGCCGTGTCCGAGCCCGACTTCTTCGCCACCGTCGACCACCCGGCGCGCAAGCTGATCGACCGCATGGGCGCCTGCGTGATGGGCTTCGACGCCGGCAGCCGCGCGGTCGGCGACATCCTCGAGAAGGAGATCAAGCGCGTCGTGCAGGTCGTCGAAGCCTATCCCGACACCGGCCGGCGCGTCTTCCAGACCGTGCTGACCGAGTTCGAGAAGTTCCTCGAGCACTACTTCAAGAACCAGAACGAGGCGTCGCGCAAGGGCGTGTCGCTCGCCCAGCAGGTCGAGCAGCGCGAGACGCTCGCGATCCAGTACACGATCGAGCTGCGCAAGATGCTCAACGAGGTGCCGGTCCAGGAAGGGGTGCGCGAGTTCCTGTTCCAGGTCTGGGCCGACGTGCTCGCGATGACGGCCGTCAAGGCCGGCATCCAGAGCGACCAGACCAAGGCGATGAAGCGCGCCGCGGCCGACCTGATCTGGTCGGCCGGCGCGAAGGTCTCGCGCGAGGAACGCGCCGACGTCATCCGGCGCCTGCCCCCGCTGCTGAAGACCCTGCGCGAGGGCATGGAACACGCCGGCCTGGCCCCCGAGAAGCAGGACGACCACATCCAGCGCCTGAACAACTCGCTGGCGGCCGCGTTCACCGCCAAGGCCGCGGTGATTCCGCACGAGCGCCTCGAGGAACTGATGGGGCGCCTCGAGACCCTCGAGGAACTGCTGCCCGAGGCGGCCGATGTCGAGATCGACGAGTCGATGGTGCTCGACCTCTCGGGCCACGAGAGTTCCGAACTCGAGGTCGTCGGCGAAGGCGGCTCGATGCCGACGCCGGCGATGGTCGCCTGGGCGCGCGAGCTGCACGTCGGCAGCTGGTACATGCTCGACTATCGCGGCCGCAACGAGGCCGTGCAGCTGGCCTGGCAGGGCCTGCGCCGGCAGCTGACACTGTTCGTCTCGCCGCAGGGCCGCGGCATCCTGTTCCAGCAGCACCGCCTCGCGGCCTTCCTGCAGGCCGGGCTGCTGGTGCCGGCCCAGGACGAGGCGCTGACCGTGCGCGCGACGCGCAGTGCGCTCGCCAAGCTCGATGTGGACCCGTCCCGCCTGCTGAACTGACGCAGGATTGCTGCGCTGCGCCAGCGCAGGTCAGTGGATCAGGCGGTCCTCGGGGTCGACGAACAGCTCGTCGAGGATCAGCGCGTCGGGCTCCTCGCCCAGGCTCCAGAAGACCATCAGGACGATGATCTTGAGGTCTTCCAGGTCGAGCGGGCCGCCCGAGATCGCGCTTGCCCGGTCGATCACCATCTCGCGCATCGGCGGCGGCAGCACGCCGGCGGACTCGAGGAAGCTGATGAAGCCGATCGATTCCTCGCCGAGGTGCTCCTGCTCGACGGGGGTATAGAGCCGCAGGCTGCGTTCGGCCTGCGTGCCGACGTAGGACTCCGAAGCGGACGCCAACCCGTCCAGCCACGAAAGCGCTTCCTGGATCTCGTCCGACTCGAACCCGACGGACGACAGCTTGCGGGTCAGCTGGTCGTGGTCAGGACATGCATCGGGCCGCCAGTAGTTCTCGTACAGGTACACGAGCACATCGAACATGGCCCACTATACCGCACGGGGGATGACCCGACGAAGGGAAGATTTGGTGCGGGGTCCGGCGGCTCAGCCCCGGTTCACGCGCTGGAACAGCTGGCCGGGCAGGCGAGCGACCCGACCCTCGAGCTCGAGTTCGAGCAGGCGCGCGTTCAGCTCGGCGGTGCCCATGCCGGTGCGTGCGACGAGGGCGTCGAGGTTGGTCGGATCGAAGCCGAGCGCGTCGAGCAGCGGGTCGCCGCGCGGCGCCTCCGGCGCCTGCCGGGCTCGTTCCTGGACTGACGCCGGGGTGAGCTCTTCGAGGATGTCGGTCGCCACTTCGACGAGTTTTGCGCCCTGCTTGATCAGCGCATGGCAGCCACGCGACTGGGGCGAGTGGATGGAGCCGGGGATCGCGTACACCTCGCGTCCGGCTTCGGCCGCCAGCCGCGCGGTGATCAGCGACCCCGACTGCAGCGCCGCCTCGACCACCAGGGTGCCCCGGCTCAGCCCGGCAATGATGCGGTTGCGGGCCGGGAAGTTATAGTCGAGAGCGGGTGTGCCGAGAGAGTATTCGCTCACCAACACGCCGCTGGCGGCGATCCGGTGCGCGAGTCCGTGGTGGCGTCGCGGGTAGACGATGTCCAAGCCGGTTCCGACGACGGCAATCGTGCTCGCCGGGCCTTCCAGCCCTCCTTCATGCGCCGCGGCATCGATGCCGAGGGCGAGCCCCGAGACCACCGTCAGCCCGGCGCCGCTCAGGTGCGCGGCGAAGGCGTGGGCGTTTTCGCGCCCCTGGGGCGTCGGGTGCCGGCTGCCGACGATCGCCAGCGAGGCGGCGCCGAGCAGGTCGCTGCGGCCCATCGCGTAGAGCGCCAGCGGCGGATCGGCGGTCTCGAGCAGCGCCGCGGGGTAGCGCGGGTCGCCGAGAGGGATGAAGTGGCGGGCGGGCGGTTCGATCGCCTCGAGCCAGACCCAGGTCGCTTCCAGCCGCGCGTCGAAGCCCTCGGGCGCGGTCGCGAGCGCGCGCGCGGCGGCATCGCCGACGACCTCGCGACGCGCCGCGCTCGACGCGTCGATCACCGCCTCGGCCGAGCCGAACGCAGCGAGCAGCCGGCGCGCACGCGCGCGGCCGACGCCGGGGGTCTCGATGAGCCGCAGCCAGGCGGCCAGCTCGTCCCGATCGCTCACACCGTGTGCGGCCGGGGCAGGCCGGGATCAGGGCTGCGTGTAGCGGTCGCCGGGCGAAACCGGCTCCTTCACCGACAGGATCAGCGCGTACGACATGCGGTCGAAGACGCGGAAGACGAACAGCATGCCGTGACGCTCGTCCGGGAGCTTGATCGTCGGGCGGTTCGCGTCGGTCTTGTCGATCACGCGCTCGCCGTTGCGCCACAGTGCCAGCACGTGGCCGCGCTCCATGCCGTCGCGCGCGCCCTTGTTCAGGGAGACGATCTGGTTGCGGCCAGCCGTCAGCGCATCGCCGTAGATCGAAACGATCTGGCCGCTGATGTTGCTCGAAGGCGCGTGCGGCGCGTAGTTGCTGAACTCGCGCGCCGGGACCGGCGCGAGCCGATCGCCGACACCGGCCTCCAGCTTGACGCCGGTCACGCTGAAAGTGGCCGGGATGATCTCGGGCTTGCCGTCGGCGCCGTTGCGAGTCTCGCCGGGCCGGGTGTACTCGGCTGCGCCGACGTAGGTGGCTTCCCAGCCGAGCAGTTCCTGGGTGGTCGGATCCTTCAGCGGCCGGGGCTCGCGGAAGATGCGGAACTCGCGCTGGCTCGGGACCTCGCCGCGCACGTAGGCCAGGTCGCCGCGACCGAGCAGCACACGGCCCTCCTGCGTCGCGACGATGCGCGGCGCGGTCTCGAGCTGGTTGTTCTCGAAGATCACCGCCTCGGTGAGGAAGGGCTCGATGAGGTGGTACGGAATCGACGCGATCGCGCCGCCGTCGACGCCGCTCGCGCGTACCCGCGGGGACAGCTTGACCGTCCCGTCGGGACCTTGTTCGCCGACACGCAGGCGCGCGCGTCCACCGGTCTTGTCGAGGTACAGCACCTGGCCGGGGAAGATCAGGTGCGGATTGCGGATCTGCTCGAGGTTCATGCCCCAGAGCTCCGGCCAGCGCCAGGGGCTCTTGAGGAACATGCCCGAGATCCCCCACAGCGTGTCGCCGGTCTTGACCGTGTACGAGTCGGGTGCGTTCGGTGCGAGTTCCGACAGCGGCACGCCGGCCTGCGCGACCTGCTGCGCCGTGCCGCGTTGCTGGCTCGTGATCGGGAAGTTGGTCGCGAGCGCCGATCCGGTGCTGAACGTCGCCGCCAGGGCGAGCGCGAGGGCCGCCGGGCGGGCAGAGGATGCAGAACGGTTGCGGCGGATCATGTCGGGGAGTCTCCGGGAGCGCGGGCGCAAGTTCGCGCAGTAGGGTTGCGAGGTCGCCGCCGGCAGACCCGGCGCAGTTCGGCGAAAATCCTCATTCAGTTTCGTAGATTCTGCCCATAAACCCTTGATATCGCAACGAAACTGGGCGCGCACAGCCATCCGTGTGAGGCCTGTCACACCTTCGCTCGTTGCGCACCATCCACAACCCGGATCGGGCAGAATTGATTGGATACAAATGGCTCAGCTCACCATCCTGCGTTATCCCGATCCGCGCCTGCACACCGTCGCCAAGCCGGTGGCGGAGGTCGACGCGCGCATTCGCGACCTCGTCGACGACATGCTCGAGACGATGTACGCGGCCGAGGGCGTGGGCCTGGCGGCGACCCAGGTCGACGTGCACGAACGGGTGATCGTGATCGATGTATCGGACACGCGTGATCAGCCGATCGTGCTGATCAATCCCGAACTGGTCGCGCGCAGCGAAGAGATGACGTTCGGCGACGAAGGCTGCCTGTCGGTGCCGGAGATCTACGACAAGGTGCCGCGCCACGCGCGCATCACGGTGCAGGCCCTGAACCGCGCGGGTGAAACCTACCGGCGCGATGCCGAAGGTCTGCTCGCGGTCTGTGTGCAGCACGAGATGGACCACCTGCTCGGCAAGGTCTTCGTCGAGTACCTCAGCCCGCTCAAGCGCGACCGCATCAAGACCAAGATGCTCAAGAGGGCCCGCGACGAGCAGCGCGCCTGATCCCCGGGCCTGCACGATGCGAGTCGTCTTTGCCGGCACGCCCGAGTTTGCGCAGGTCGCGCTGGCGAGGCTGCATGCCAGCGGGTTCGTGATCCCGCTCGTGCTGACGCAGCCCGACCGCCCGGCCGGCCGCGGCATGAAGCTGCACGCCTCACCGGTCAAGCAGTTCGCGTTGGCGCACGACGTCGCGGTCGAGCAGCCGCGCAGCCTGCGCCTGGACGGCCGCTGGCCCGACGACGCGCGTGCGGCCCAGGCCGCCATCGTCGCGGCGCGTCCCGACGTCATCGTCGTCGCGGCCTACGGGCTGATCCTGCCGGACTGGCTGCTGGATCTGCCGCGCCTGGGCTGCCTGAACATCCACGCCTCGCTGCTGCCGCGCTGGCGCGGTGCGGCACCGATCCATCGGGCCATCGAAGCCGGCGACGCGACGACCGGCATCACGATCATGCAGATGGACGCCGGACTGGACACCGGCGCGATGCTGCTGGCGCAGACCGAAGCGATCCGCAGCGATGACACGACCGCGACCCTGCACGACCGGCTCGCGGCGCTCGGCGGCCGGATGATCGTCGAGGCGCTGGAACTCGCCGCCTGTGGCGGGCTGACGCGCACCGCGCAGCCGGACGATGGCGTGACCTACGCACGCAAGATCGACAAGGCGGAATCGGCGATCGACTGGCGCAGCGACGCTGCGGCGATCGAACGTCGATTGCGTGCGTTCGATCCGGCGCCCGGCGCAACCGCGCTGCTGGACGGCGAGATCATCAAGTGCTGGCGCGGTTCGCCGCGCTCCGGCCGGGGCGCCCCGGGTGAGGTGGTCGCGGTCGGCGCGGCCGGCATCGAGATCGCCTGCGGCGCCGGCTCGCTGCTGCTGACCGAACTGCAGCGCCCGGGTGGCCGCCGCCTGGCGGTGCGCGAGTTCCTCGCCGGTTGCCCGATCGCCGTCGGCTCCGTCCTGGGCGGTCGCGGCGGGCGAGATTGAACTCCACCGGCAGGACCGCATCTACGGCTGAACAGAACCCGGAGGCTCGTGACATGTTCAATCTGATGAAGACCGCCATCCTGATGGCGGCCATCACCGCGCTCTTCATGGCGATCGGCTCGCTGCTCGGCGGCCGCACCGGCATGATGGTGGCGCTGGCCGTTGCGCTCGGCATGAACTTCTTCAGCTACTGGTTCTCCGACAAGCTGGTGCTGAAGATGTACAACGCGCGCGAGGTCGACGCGAGTTCGGCGCCGCAGTTCTACCGCATGGTCGAGGAACTGGCCCAGCGCGCCGGCCTGCCGATGCCGCGCGTCTACCTGATCAACGAGGATGCGCCGAACGCGTTTGCGACCGGCCGCAATCCGCAGAACGCCGCCGTCGCGGCGACCACCGGCATCATCCGCGTGCTCAGCGAGCGCGAACTGCGCGGCGTGATGGCGCACGAACTCGCGCACGTGAAGCACCGCGACATCCTGATCAGCACGGTCAGCGCGACGATGGCCGGTGCGATCTCCATGCTCGCCAACTTCGCGATGTTCTTCGGCGGGCGCGGCGAGCGCCAGAACCCGATCGTCGGGCTGCTGGTGATGATCCTCGCGCCGCTGGCCGCCAGCCTGATCCAGATGGCGATCAGCCGGGCGCGCGAGTTCGAGGCCGACCGCGGCGGCGCCGAGATTTCCGGCGACCCGCAGGCGCTCGCGTCGGCGCTGCAGAAGATCCATGCCTACGCGACGCGCGGCGCGCCGATGAGAGTGGCCGAACGCCACCCCGAGACGGCGCAGATGATGATCATGAACCCGCTGCGCGGCGGCGGGCTGCGCGGCCTGTTCTCGACCCACCCGTCGACCGAGGAACGCGTCGAGCGCCTGCTCGCGATGGCCGCCCCGCGCTGACCGTCGCGCGGCCGGGCTCAAGTCCGGCGGTGGGCGGCCGATAAGTTCGCCATGCGTGCCTCTTCCGCCCTCGTCCTGTGCGCCGCCGCGCTGCTGGCCGGCTGCGACATGCTCGGCCTGGACTCGCCCGAGAAGATCGCCGCGGCGCGCGACGCCGACGGCCGTGCGATCGGCGGCGCCTGCCGCCACGCCGGGCGGGCGATCGAGGACTGCTACGCGCTCAACCGCAAGGCCGACCGTGCCGCCGTCTTCGCCGGCTGGCGCGACATGAACGACTACATGCGCGAGAACAAGATCGAGTCGGTCGCGCCGCAGCTGACGGCGCAGGTCACGCCTGGCGCGAAGGCGGCCGACGAGAAGGCCGACACCGCGCCGGTCGCGGACAAGCGCCCGGCCAGATCGCCCGACCCCGCCAAGGCGAAGACCAAGGGCCAGGAGTCCTGAGCCGCGCTGGCGGCAGGCTGTTCCGATCCCAAGGACAATCGCGGGCATGCGCCTGCTGATGTCCCTGTCCGAGAACGCCCATGCCCGCCGCGGCGGCGCCGACATGCTCGCCTTCGCGCCCGGCATCACCGCCTGGGGCCTGGTGACCGGCGTCGCGATGGTCAAGAGCGGCCTGTCGGTCCCGCTTGCGATCATGATGTCGCTGCTGGTCTATGCCGGCAGCGCGCAACTTGCCTCGCTGCCGCTGCTCGCCGCGGGCGCGCCCCTGTGGGTCGTCTGGGCGGCAGCGCTGTGCGTCAACCTGCGCTTCGTGATCTTCAGCGCCCAGTGGCGCGTTCACTTCGAACACCTGCCGCGGCGCTGGCGCCTGTTCCTCGGCTTCTTCGCCGCCGACCTGAACCTGATGGTGTTCCAGAAGGCCTGGCCGACCGGCCAGCGCGAGCC
>Ga0315910_10003763_pt1 | contig 12797 bp, 13 predicted proteins | sample EdamamesoilMG_FD_204470 | JGI IMG/M metagenome (GOLD analysis project Ga0315910, IMG submission 204470) | Garden soil microbial communities collected in Santa Monica, California, United States - Edamame soil | ecosystem: Environmental > Terrestrial > Soil > Garden | place: USA: California... | reverse complement strand
GGTCAGCTTGTAGGCCGCGGCGATGTCCTTGCCGATCAGATCCTTGAGCTGGGCCTTGATCGCCGAATTGTCGGAGGTCTTGATTTCCCACGGCTCCTTGGCGGCTCTCTCGGCCAGGTCGATGATCAGGTTGGCGACCTTCTTGCACTCGACGTGCGCGAACATCACCGCGCCGAGCATGACCTCCTCGGGCAGCTCGCGCGCCTGGCTCTCGACCATCATCACGGCATTGCCGGTGGCGGCGACGACCAGGTCGAGATCGCCGGCGGCGGCCGCGTCCTGCTTGGGATTGAGCGTGTATTGGCCGTCCTCGTAACCGACGCGAACCGCGCCGATCGGGCCCATGAAGGGCACGCCCGAAATGGTCAGCGCGGCCGACGCGGCGATCATCGCGACGATATCGGGCTCGGTCTCGCCGTCATAGCTCAGCACCTGGGCGATGACGTTGATCTCGTTATAAAAACCTTCCGGAAACAGCGGCCGCACCGGCCGGTCGATCAGGCGGGAGACCAGCGTCTCCTTCTCGGTGGCGCCGCGTTCGCGCTTGAAGAAGCCGCCCGGGATGCGCCCGGCGGCGAAGAACTTTTCCTGGTAGTGGACGGTGAGCGGGAAGAAGTCCTGCCCTTCCTTCACCGACTTGGCGGCGGTTACGGCGCAAAGCACCACGGTCTCGCCGAGGGTCGCCAGCACCGCGCCGTCGGCTTGACGGGCAATGCGGCCGGTTTCGAGGGTGAGGGTCTTTCCGCCCCACTCCAGCGATACGGATTTTACGTCGAACATGTATGTTTCCTTCGGTCCCGCGGGCCAGATTGCCGGCGGGGCTTGCTGCCGGGGATACCGTCCCGGTCCGGTGCGGGGCCTTTCTAGCCCCAGGCCCCTTCACCGAATTGCGAAGGAAAGCCGTTTTTGTTTGGTCGCATCGCGAACCCGAAAACCGGATTCCACTTTTTTGTGCGATGCTCCCGAATACGAGAAACGGCCCACTTAGGGGCCGCTTCCCGAGATTATTTGCGCAGACCCAGCTTCTGGATCAGTGCGTTGTAGCGCTCGACATCCACCCTTTTGAGGTAGGCGAGCAGGCTGCGGCGCTTGTTGACCATCATCAGCAGGCCGCGGCGCGAATGGTTGTCCTTGTTGTGGCTCTTGAAGTGCTCGGTCAGGTTACGGATGCGTTCCGTCAGGATCGCGACCTGGACTTCGGGGGACCCGGTATCGCCCTTGGCGACAGCGTTGTCCTTGATAATCTTCTGCTTCTTCTCGGCTGTAACCGACATTCATTCTACTCCGCGGTATCGGTTTAGAGATTGAAACCCCGGACGACCTTGGCGGTCCCGGCGGTGAGTTGCATCAGTGCAATGGGGCTATCGCCCGCACTCGCCCAATACAGCCCGTCGCCTTGGGTCAGCCCGGAAAGGACGCGGCCCTGACGGACCGCTTCTGCCGCTTCCGGACTGAGAGAAAGGGCCGGGATACCGTCCAGCCCTGCCTCCAGCGGCAGGATTACGTCTTCAAGGCGCGCGCCCTTACCGATTGCGTTCAATTTGTCCAGCGAAATCGCCTGTTCGAGGGTGAAAGGGCCGGCTTTGGCTCGGCGCAGCATGGTGACATGGCCGACTGTGCCGAGCGCGTGGGCGATGTCTCGGGCAAGGCTGCGGATATATGTGCCCTTGGAGACGTGGGCAGTGAGGGTGACTTCGCTTAACTCCTCCCCGGCACGGGGAGGGGGACCACCCGCAGGGTGGTGGAGGGGGCTTGCGGTAAGCTCAGTGCTCGGACGAGAACCCCCTCCGTCAGCGCTTCGCGCTGCCACCTCCCCACCAGTGGGGAGGAGTTCGTGGATCGTCACCCTTCTCGCCATCAGCTCGACTGCTTGCCCCGACCGCGCCCGGTCATAGGCACGCTTGCCTTCCACCTTCAGCGCTGAGAACGCCGGAGGCACCTGCTCGATGGGTCCGGTGAATTGCGGCAATACAGCTTCAACCTGCACAAGTGTCGGGCGGACGGGACTGGTCTCTATGACCTGCCCTTCCCCATCGAGCGTATCGGTCGCTTCCCCGAATTTAACCGTGAAGGCGTAGCTTTTGCTGGCATCGAGCATCCGTCCGCAAAGCTTCGTCGCCTCGCCCAGCGCGATCGGGAGGACGCCCGAGGCCAGCGGATCCAGCGTGCCGCCATGGCCGACCTTGACCTTGCCGTAGCCCGCTTCGCGCAGGTTCCGCTTCACCGCCGCGACCGCCTGGGTCGAGCCGAGGCCCACCGGCTTGTCGAGCACGATCCAGCCGTCAGGCATCGGGGAACGCCAGTTTCCGTCCGTGATCGCGGATTCCCGCCGGCCAGCCATGGCTGAAGCGGTCATAGCCCGCGCGGTTTCCGGCGAAGATTTCGCGCACCGCGTCCTCGAACTTGGGCAGGTCGCCCGCCATCACGGTGAGGAAGCGGAAGGCGGCATCGTGGCAGTCCTTGTCGCTGCGGCCCTTGCGCAGTTCCGCTTCGACCAGCTTGCGCAAACTTGCCGAAGCGCCGCCACGCTGCTGGGCCAACCATTCCCAATGGCGCGGCAGCAGTGTGACTTCGCGTGCCTCGACTCCCAAAGCAGGCCGCCCGCGCCCGCGCGGGGCCGCTTCGGGGCGGAGATCGAGATCGACCTGCCGGCCGGTCTCATCCTCGAACACCAGCAGGTCCGAAGTGCGATAGGGCGGCTCGGTCTGGCGCAGCAGGCCGGCGACTTCGCTGTCCGGCCCGCGCGCGATCGGCTCGCCCTTGAGGAATGCGATAACGATCATTTGGGCGCATATATTCACCCGGATTAAATTGTCAATATCATCCGGGTGATTTATCGATCAGCCACCAGCGGCCCAAGCGACGAGGGTGTAATAGTGGTTCAATGCCCATTGCACGGGCGGCATCACCACGGTCTCGATTACCCCGCTATTGGGAAAGGCCCAGGTAATCGCGATCAGGAGGATGAACAGGAACATGCCGACCTGGCGCAATTTTGCCCACACCTCTGCCGCCGAGCGCGGCAGCAGTCCCTCGACGATATGCGATCCGTCGAAGGGCGGGATCGGCAGCAGATTGAACAGCGCGAGGAAGACGTTGATCGAGAGGAAATAGGTCAGCGCGGCATAGAGGAAGTAGCCGAACACGCCGATCTCGTCGGGTGAACCCGCGGTGCGGTAAAGCAACCCGATCAGGATCGCCCCGATCGCGGCAAGGATGAGGTTGCTGCCGGGCCCGGCCGCCGCGACCGCCATCATCCCGTAGCGCGGATTGCGCAGCCGTTTGGCATTGACCGGAACCGGCTTGGCCCAGCCGAATACCGGCCCGCCGAAGAACGCCAGCGCTCCCGGCACCAGCAAGGTCCCGACCGGATCGACATGGCGGATCGGGTTGAGGCTCAGGCGGCCGCGTTCGCTCGCCGTCGGATCGCCGAGCAATTTGGCGACATAGCCATGCGCGACCTCGTGGAACACGATGGCAAGCACCAGCGCTGGAACCAGAGCGAGGATTTCGATGATCGTATCGGTCATCGCAAGGAGATAGGGTGTGGCAGGACAAAGGCCAAGTTATGCCTTCCCGCGTTGACACCGGTTAGGGAGCGGCGCAATTTCGCCCCGCTGCTGCTGGACGATCCGCCATGCCCATGCGCCTGATCCCACCGCTGGTCCTTGCCGTGGCGACGCTCCAGGGACCGAACCGCTATGAACTCGACGCCGCGGGCAGCGACGTCACGGCCAAGGTCGCGTTCGTCGGAATGTTCAGCAAGACCGCACGCTTCCCCAAGATGACCGGCGCAATCATGCTCGCCCCCGAGAACCTCGAAGCGATGGACCTGCGCGTGACGCTTGACGCTACGGCCCTGACTGCCGGCGACGCGGTGACCTTGGGGCGGCTCAAGGGCCCGGACTTCTTCGACGTCGCCAATCATCCGACAGTCACCTTCCAGGGCCACGGCATGACCATGACCGGGCCGAAAAGCTCGAAAGTCACAGGGACGATCACCGCGCGGGGCGTGACCAAGCCGGCCACGCTGACGGTTTCGTTCGCGGAGCCTCCGCAAACGGCGCGAAAGGACGATGCGATCGACCTGACCGCCACGACCACCATCGACCGCCGCGATTACGGCATGACTGCCTATTCGCTGGTGGTTGGCAAGAAGGTGACCATCACCATCAAGGCGCGCATGGTGCCGGCCTGAGGGTCAATCGTCGGCGTCAAGGTCCCGCGCGACCTTGGGATCGCTTAGCAGCCGCTCGATCCGCTCCGCTTCGTCGAAGCTTTCATCGGCGCGGAATTGCAGTTTCGCGGCGAATTTGAGCCCCAGCCGTTTGGCCACCTCGCGCTGGAGGAACGCGGTGTTTTGCCTCAGTGCAGTGACCACCTCGTCCTCGTCGGCGCCGAGCAGCGGCTTGACGTAAACGGCGGCGTGCCTGAGGTCGTGCGTCATCCGCACTTCGGTGACGCTGACCGAATGGGCGGTGAGCGTTTCGTCATGGACTTCCTGTCTTGTGAGGATTTCGCTCAGCACATGGCGCACCCGCTCGCCCACCCGCAGCACGCGGACCGAATGTTCCTCGGGCGTGAACTGCTTGCGCGCCATCAGCCCTTGACCAATTTCGCGACGATGAACACGAACCCGCCGAACAGGATGAGGAACCCGCCCCCGAACATCGCGAGGAACATTTTCTCCGTCCTGCCGAGGGGTTGGTCAGCCATTTTCAATCGATCCCGTCATTCCGGCGAAAGCCGGAATCTCACGCATGACGGCACGAGACCCCGGCTTGCGCCGGGGTGACGGCCAAAATCAAAGCACCCGTTCGCGCTCCTCGATCTCGAACACTTCGAGGCTGTCGCCCGGCTTGACGTCGTTGGTGTCGGCCAGCACCACCCCGCATTCGAGCCCGGCGCGGACTTCCTCGACATCGTCCTTGAAGCGCCGCAGCGAAGCGATGGTGGTCTTCGAGACGATCACGTCCTCGCGGGTGAGGCGCGCATGGAGGCCCTTGCGGATCGCCCCTTCGGTGACCAACAGGCCCGCCGCCTTGTCGCGCTTGCCCGCCGGGAAGATCTCCTTGACCTCGGCCCGGCCGACGACGTTCTCGATCTTGAGCGGGCCCAGTTCGCCCGCCATCTCCTTGGCGATCTCCTGGGTCAGGTGGTAGATCACGTCGTAATACATCATCCGCGTCTTGTTGCGCTCGATCAGTTCGCGCGCCTTGGCGTTGGGGCGGACGTTGAAGCCGACGATCGGCGCGCCCGAGGCGCTGGCCAGTGTCACGTCGCTCTCGGTGATCGCGCCCACTCCCGAGTGCAGCACGCGGACCTTGATCTCGTCGTTAGAGAGGTTGTGCAGCGCGGTGACGATCGCCTCGGCCGAACCTTGGACGTCGGCCTTCACCACCAGCGGGAATTCGATCACGTCGCTCTTCAATCCGGCGAACATGGCGTCGAGATTGGCGGGAGCGGTGGCAGTGCGCTTGGCGGTGGCCTGGGCCTGGCGATAGGAGGCGACCTCGCGGGCGCGCTGCTCGTTTTCGACCACGGTCAGGTGATCGCCGGCCATCGGTACGCCGCCAAGGCCCAGGACCTCGACCGGGAGCGACGGCCCGGCTTCCTTCACCTGCTTGCCCTTGTCGTCGACCAGCGCCCGCACGCGGCCGCTTTCGGTGCCGACCACGAATACGTCGCCGGTCCTCAGCGTACCGCGATTGACCAGCACCGTCGCCACCGGGCCGCGGCCCTTGTCGAGCTGCGCCTCGATCACCGTGGCGTCGGCCTCGCGGGAGGGGTTGGCCTTGAGCTCGAGTAGTTCGGCCTGGAGCAGGATCTTCTCGATCAGCGTGTCGAGCCCGGTCTTGGCCTTGGCCGAGACCTCGACATCCTGCACATCGCCGCTCATTTCCTCGACCACGATCTCGTGCTCAAGCAGTCGCTCGCGGATCTTCTGCGGCTTAGCCTCGGGCTTGTCGCACTTGTTGATCGCCACGATCATCGGCACGCCAGCCGCCTTGGTGTGGTTGATCGCCTCGATCGTCTGCGGCATCAGCCCGTCATCGGCAGCGACCACCAGGATCACGATATCGGTGACGTTGGCACCGCGCTGGCGCATCTGGGTGAAGGCCTCGTGGCCCGGCGTATCGAGGAAGGTGATCTTGTCGCCGCCCTTGGTGGTGATCTGGTAGGCGCCGATATGCTGGGTGATGCCGCCGGCCTCGCCCTTGACCACATCGGTGCCGCGCAACGCGTCGAGCAGGCTGGTCTTGCCATGGTCGACATGGCCCATGATTGCGACCACCGGCGGGCGCGGCTTGAGCGTGGCCTGTTCGTCGACATCCTCGGTGCGGTCGATATCGACATCGCTTTCGGAAACGCGCTGGATGTTGTGGCCGAACTCCTCGACCAGCAGCTCGGCGGTGTCCTGGTCGATCGTCTGGTTGACGGTCACCATCATGCCCATGTTGAACAATGCCTTGACCAGGTCGGCGCCCTTTTCCGCCATCCGGTTGGCCAGTTCCTGGACGGTAATCGCCTCGGGCACGATCACATCGCGGACCTGCTTTTCACGCGGTTGCGCTTGCCCCGCGAAATGCGCGCGGCGTTCCTTTTCACGGGCGCGCTTCAACGCCGCGAGCGAACGCGCGCGGGCGCCCTCGTCCTCGTTGAGCGCCGACTTGACCGACAGCTTGCCGCCACGGCGGCGATCGTCGCCGCGATCGCGTTCGCGCCCGGGCTTCTTTTCCTCGCGTTTCTTCTCGGGCCGCTTTGGCGCTTCGGGCCGCGCCACCGGCGTGAACCTGCGCGGTGCGGGAGCACCGGCTTCTTCTTCGGCCTCCGGTTCGCTCTCGGGCGTGGGGGCGGCTTCGCCGGCCGGCTCGACAGTCGGCTGCTCGACGGCTTCCTCTGACTTGCGGGACTTTTCCTTGGCGCGGCGCTTTTCGTCCTCAAGCGCCTGGAGGCGTTGTTCCTCATCGCGGCGGCTGGCCTCTTCGGACATCTTGAGGCGAGCTTCCTCGGCCTCGCGCTGCAAACGCGCGGCGCGCTCCTGCGCGGTTTCGGAGGCGGCGGCAGGCTTGGGCGGCGGAGCCTTGGCTTCGACCGGAGCGGGCGCGGGCTCGGGCTCGGGAGCCACGAGTACGGGCTCCGAGCCGGGCTTGACGAGCTTGCGGCGCTTCACTTCCACGACCACCTTGTTGGTGCGGCCGTGGCTGAAGGTCTGCTTGACCTCGCCCGCTTCGACCGAACGCTTCAGCCCCAGCGGCTTGCGGCCCAGCGTCGGTTTGTTGTCGGTATCGCTCATACGCCTCAATCTATCCTATTCTCATCGTGTCGTCGCGGTTTCGCGGGCGGGATCGCCCACAACCGGGTCATCGGAAACATTCGCAGCCGCAGGCATGGCCCCGGTAAAACGCATCAGGCGCGCCAGCGGAATTGCGACCCTTTCGGCCGACGCGGGATCGGCCAGCGCCAGATGGACGACATTGTCGCGGCCCAATGCCACAGACAGGGCCGCGCGGTCCAGCGGCAAGCGCGTGCCGGCCATTCCGGAGCCTTCGGCATCCATTCCCACGCGAAAAGCCTGGTCGAGCTTCTTGCAGCCATCCTCGCTGGCATCGGACGCGTGGGCGAGCCACGCGACCTTGCCCTGACGCGCCTGTTCGGCGATCCGCTCGCTGCCCAAAATCATGCGCCCGGCGCGCAATTCAAGCCCGAGCCGGTCGAGAAAAGCGCGGGTGAGCGCCTTTTCGGCCAGCTCCCCGAGATTGTCCGGGACCGCCAGTTTCTCGCCCTTGAACGCGCGAGCCAGCGCGCCCTTCAACTTGCCGTTGACGACCGCTGCGTCGAGCTCCGCGTGGGAAACGCCGATCCATGCGCCGCGACCGGGTGCACGGGCCAGCGCATCGGGCAGGACTTCGCCGTTGGGCCCGATGGCGAGCCGCACCAGCGCGTCACGCGCGGCGTGCTCCCCGGAAAGGATGCATTTCCTTTCCGGAGCGTCGCTATGACTGTCGGAACCTAGGCGCTCATTGGGAAGTGTCCGCATCGGCGGCCTCCCCGTTGTCAGCGACCGGTTCCTCGTCTTCGAACCAGTGCGCGCGCGCAGCCATGATGATCTCGTTGCCCTGCTCTTCGCTGAGGCCGTACTCGCCGAGCACCCCGCCCTTGTCCTCGGCGCGGGCATTGGGGCGGCGCATCGGCGGACCGGCTTCGGGATTGCGACGGCGCGGCTCCGAGCGCTTTTTGGCAATCAGCTCGTCGGTCGCAAGATCGGCGAGGTCGTCGAGCGTCTTGATCCCCGCCTTGCCGAGCGTAACCAGCATGGCCTCGTTCAAGTGCGGCATTTCGGCGATCGCATCTTCCACGCCCAGCGCACGGCGTTCGGTGCGATGAGCCTCTTCCTGCCGTTCGAGCGCTTCCTGCGCGCGGTTCTGGAGCTCTTCGGCGAGTTCCTCGTCGAAGCCTTCGATCCCGGCGAGTTCCTCGACCGGGACATAGGCCACTTCTTCGAGCTCGGCGAAGCCTTCGGCGACGAGCAGCTGGCTGAGCGTTTCGTCGACGTCGAGTTCCTCCTCGAACATCTTCGAGCGCTCGGCGAATTCGCGCTGGCGCTTTTCCGAGTTTTCCTGCTCGGTCATGATGTCGATCTGGCTGCCGGTGAGCTGGCTGGCGAGGCGCACGTTCTGACCGCGGCGGCCGATCGCGAGGCTGAGCTGGTCGTCGGGCACCACCACCTCGATCCGGCTTTCCTCCTCGTCGATCACCACGCGGCTGACGGTTGCGGGCTGGAGCGCGTTGACCACGAAGGTCGCGGTGTCCTCGCTCCACGGGATGATGTCGATCTTCTCGCCCTGCAACTCCTGGACCACCGCCTGAACGCGGCTGCCCTTCATGCCGACGCAGGCGCCGACCGGGTCGATCGAGCTGTCGCGGCTGATCACGCCGATCTTGGCGCGGCTGCCGGGATCGCGCGCGGCCGCCTTGATCTCGATGATGTTGTCGTAGATCTCGGGGACTTCCTGCGCGAACAGCTTCTTCATGAATTCGGGATGCGCGCGGGTGAGGAAGATCTGCGGCCCGCGATTGTTGCGTTCGACCTTCATGATCAGGGCACGCACGCGCTCGCCGACGCGGGCGGCCTCGCGCGGGATCTGCTGGTCGCGGCGGATCACACCTTCGGCCCGGCCAAGGTTGACGATCACATGGCCGAATTCGACCGACTTGATCACCCCGGTGATGACTTCGCCGGCGCGGTCCTTGAATTCCTCGAACTGGCGCTCGCGCTCGGCATCGCGGACCTTCTGGAAGATCACCTGCTTGGCGCTTTGTGCGTCGATGCGCCCAAGATCGACCGGCGGCAGCGGATCGACGATGAAATCGCCGAGCGCGGCGTTGGCGTCGAGCTTCTTCGCCTGCGCCAGGTCGACCTGCTTGAAATAGTCCTCAACCTCCTCGACCACCTCGACCACGCGCCAGAGTCGCAGATCGCCGGTGTTGGCATCGAGTTTCGCCCGGATGTCGTTCTCGGCGCCGTAGCGCGCGCGGGCAGCCTTCTGGATCGCCTCTTCCATCGCCTCGATGACGATCGCCTTGTCGATCATCTTCTCGGTCGCGACCGAATTCGCAATCGCGAGCAGTTCGGCCTTGTTGGCGGAAATTGCACTGGCCATGATAATCAGCCTTCCTCTTCTTCGAGAATCTCTTCGGCCCCGCTCGAATCGAGCGGGCGGGTGGCGGCAATCAGCCGATCGGTCAAGACCAGCTTCGCCGAATGAATGGCGGCGAACGGGATTTCGACCCGCCCGACCTTGAAATCGTCAACCGTCACGACCTCGCCCGCGATCCCGACGAGGTTGCCTTTGACCGTCTTGCGGACCTTGCCGTCATCGCCGCTGACCTGGCCGTCGAGCGTCACACGTACTTCGTGGCCGGACCAGTCCGCAAAATCCTTGTGCCGGGTGAGCGGCCGGTCGATCCCGGGCGAGGAGACCTCGAGCCGGTAGTGGCCCGGGACCAGGTCCTGCCCCGCTTCCTCCAGCGCATCGAGCGCGGCGGAAATCGAGCGCGAAAGTTCCGCGCACTGATCGAGCACCAGTTGCCCGGTTGCGGGATCCTCGGCCATCACCTGCAGCGCGGGTTCGCCCTCGCCGGCTTCGGAACCGATCATCTTCACCCGCACGAGTTCGAACCCCAAGGCATTCGCCAGGGGCTCGATCACATCGGTAAGGCGCGCGATATCGGCCATCTCTGCTCCGGTAGGACATAGGAATGTGGTTTTGGGCCGGCCCCTCGCGGCGCCAGCATCCTAACCCACTAACCATGTCAGAATGGCGGCGATATAGGCGCAGCCTGCCCGGCAGGCAAGCTCTATGTCGCGGCCTGGGGAATACCGGCCAGCGGAACGAGATGGAGCAGGCGCATTATTTCTGCGCCTTCTTCACTTCGGCGACGAGCGCGGCGTTGAAAGCGGTGTAGGCTTGCTTCACCAGCGCTTCCCAGGCCGGGCTGTCGACCGCGATCAGCGTGCCTGCCTCGGCCTCCTCGGGCAGGTAGCTCGAATAGGCCTGCCCGACGACCGAGAGCGATTCCGCGGTGCCGACCGCCGCGAACGGCGTGTCCACCCGGTAGTCCTTGGTCAGGCTCATCGTTCCGGGAGTGACGGCATGGCCCTTGTTCATCGCGGTGCTGAGGCTGACCTTGGAGACCGAGGAAATGGTGAAGCCGAGATCGGTGCTCACCATCGCCCGCTTGCGGCCGAGGAAGTCGCGCCCGTTCTTGGCGTCCGAATCCGCGAAGTCGATCACCAGCGAGGGCATGAACAGCACTGCATTGAGCGCCTTGGTCGTGTCGCCGAGCTCGTTCTGTGCGCCGAAGCGGGAAAGGATGCCGCCCGCGCCGGTCGCGGTAGCACGATGCAGCCCTTCGATCATCGGGGCCTCGGTCGCCCCGAGCGCGACATAGGCCTTGCGCACGCTCCCGCCGATGGCGAGGCCGTTGCGGATGTTCTTCACCTCGGCATTGCCGGGCGCCAGCTTCGAGCCGCCGGCGACGACCGCCGCTGCTACCTGCTCCTGCGGCAATAGCTCGATCCCGGCGACCGCGAACTGGGCCTGGAGGTCGGCATAGGCGGCGTCGGTCAGCGAGCGGAGCTGCTGGTCGGTGATCCCAGTGAGCGTGGCGGTGAGCCGCGACCTCACGCCGATGTCAGCCTGTGCCGTGCTCTGGTGCGCGGTGAAGAAGGTCACCTGATAGGACGGAATCGCAAAGGCCGGGGCGCGCAACATCTGGCCGGTGAAGCTGCTGAACTTGAACCCGAACGGCGCTTCTTCATCCTTCGCCAGCGCCGGCCATTCCAGCGCAGCCGCCGCGCAGCCGGCCGCCAGTCCGGCGAGCCACTGCCGCCGTGAAATCGCAAATCCCGTCATCACTAAATCCCCGAATAGAGCAGTCCCTGTAGGACCAGCGATAAATCGGGCGTTCCCGGCTCACAAGTGATGAATGCGGCTAATATCTAAAGAGAGCGGGAATACCTCGCCTTGTCCTGGACCCGCGGCGCGCGCCTGTTAGTCACGCGAAGGCGCGGTCTCTCCAGCGACCCACTCGCGCCCGTATGCGCGCAAGCGATCCTCGGTGGCGGCGTCGTAATTCTCAGCGAGATAGCGCAGGTCGAGGATGACATCCTTGGGCACCACGCGATCGAAGCTCAGGCCGCAGCGCCCTTCATCCACCCAGTGCACAGTGAAGAAATGATCGAGCCCATCGCGCTGGAGCATGCCGTGATCGCCGATCTGCAACTCCTCATCCGCGACGACGCATGCGCCCTGGCGCGAGATATCTTCGACCAAGCAACTACATTTTCCGTCGCGCAGCACGAGCAGCCCGGGAATCCCCAGCGGCGCGCGCAAATTATTGCGGCGGCCGGCATCGTTGCCGATGTCGCGTGGGGGAACTGGGTCCATGGCGGGAATTCTGCGCCAATCGGGTGAATCGGCCATTTACCCAAATGGTTTAGTTTGTCCTACGGGTGAGCGCCACGCGCCGACCTATTGCACCAGCCCGTGCTTCCTGATGCAGTGACGCAATTGGTCGTAGGTCAGCCCCAGCGACTTCGCCGTCTGGCGCTGGTTCCAGCGGTGCCGCCCCAGTGCCTGCTCGACGATCGCCTTCTCGTGCGCATCTACCGCCTCCCTGAGATCGGCAACCTCGTCGAGACCGGCGGCAGGGGATGCCGGAAGCGAAACCTGGGTCACCGGATCCGCATCGGGGCGCGGCTGGGGCGCCGGCTTCCACGGGCTTTCGAACGGGTCGAACTGGACATGGGCGATCGGCTCGCGCCATTCGTCCCAGCGATAGACCGCGCGCTCGATCACGTTGCGCAATTCGCGGACATTGCCCGGCCACTGGTGCTCTTCGAGCTGGCGCTGGACGTGCGGGGCGAAGCCGGGCCAGGTTTCCCAGCCAAGCTCGGCCGCCATGCGGCGCGCGAAATATTCGGCCAGCACACCGATATCGCCCTCGCGCGCCCTCAGCGGCGGCAAGGTGATCACCTCGAAACTCAGCCGGTCGAGCAGGTCGGCGCGGAACCGACCCTCCTTGGCCAGCCGGGGCAGGTCCTCGTTGGTCGCGGCGACGATCCGTACATCGACCCTGATCGGGCGCGACGATCCGATCCGCGTCACCTCGCCATATTCGACCGCGCGCAGCAACCGCTCCTGCGCGCCCATCGACAGAGTCGCCAGTTCGTCGAGGAATAACGTCCCCCGGTCGGCTTCCTCGAATCTTCCCTCGCGCACTCTTGTAGC
>Ga0315910_10003762_pt1 | contig 12798 bp, 9 predicted proteins | sample EdamamesoilMG_FD_204470 | JGI IMG/M metagenome (GOLD analysis project Ga0315910, IMG submission 204470) | Garden soil microbial communities collected in Santa Monica, California, United States - Edamame soil | ecosystem: Environmental > Terrestrial > Soil > Garden | place: USA: California... | reverse complement strand
TGCGAGCCGAGAGCTCGAACAGACGCGCGCCCTGCTCGTCGCCGTCCAGGTACCGCCGGAGCTCGGAAAACTCCGGTTGGTCCAAGAGGGTCGGGAGCGTCGCTCGCACGCACCATTCGATGAGCGGCGCCGAGAGCGGTTCCGGACCGAGCGCGTCCTCGCCGAGCGCGCATCGAACGACGCGCTCGACGAGCGTGCGCGGATACGTGAACGGCATCGCCCACACGCCGAGCTCACGGGAGAGCCGCATCGAGAGCCACACCGACATCCCGCGCCCCGGAACCACGACCGCCTCCGGGTCGAAGGGGCCGCCGCGCGGCGCGTCGAAAAGCCGGGCGAGCTCCGCCACGAGGCGCTCGACCCGATGGCTCGCGTGTTCGTGAAACGTCCCCATCTCTGAAGGCGCGGGAGTCTACTCTACCGCTTGCGCCCCCTCGCAAACTCACTAGAGTGCGTGGCTTTCCGCGTGGCCAAGGCGAAAAGCGAAAACCCCCTCGTGGGCGTGATCATGGGCTCCCAGAGCGACTGGGAGACCCTTCGCCACGCGTCCGAAACTCTCGACGCGCTCGGCGTGCCGCACGAGACGCGCATCGTGTCTGCGCACCGGACACCCGATCGGATGTTCGAGTACGCCGAGTCGGCGAAGAAGCGCGGGCTCGAAGCGATCATCGCCGGCGCCGGCGGCGCCGCACACCTGCCGGGCATGGTCGCCGCGAAGACGTGGGTGCCGGTTTTCGGCGTGCCGGTCGAATCGAGCGCGCTCGGCGGGCTCGATTCGCTGCTCTCCATCGTGCAGATGCCGGCGGGGGTGCCGGTCGGCACGCTCGCCATCGGGCGCGCCGGTGCCGTCAACGCGGCGCTCCTCGCGGCCGCGATCGTGGCGGGGAGCCGTCCCAAAATCGCTGGTGCGCTCGACCGCTACCGCGCGGAGCAGAAGCAACGTGTCCTCCGCGAAGCCGATCCGAGAGGCTGACGCCCGCGGCCCGCTGGTCGGCGTGCTCGGCGGCGGCCAGCTCGGCCGCATGCTGGCGCTCGCCGGCGTGCCTCTCGGCGCCCGTTTTCTGTTCATCGACCCGAACGAGGCATCGCCCGCCGGCGAGACCGGCGAGCACTTCGCGCTCGACTACGCTGCACCGGAAGCGCTCGAGCTCCTCGCCGGGTGCGACGTCGTCACCTACGAGTTCGAGAACGTTCCGGTCGAAGCGGCGCGCGCCATCGCCGATCGCACGACCCTCCACCCCTCCCTTCACGCGCTCGCCACCGCGCAGGATCGCTGGCTCGAAAAATCCTGCTTTCGCGAGCTCAGCATCCCGACGGCGCCGTTCTTCGCCGTCGACTCGCCGGGTCACCTGAAAGACGCCCTCGAGCTCACCGGCTTCCCCGCCGTGCTGAAGACACGCCGCCTCGGCTACGACGGCAAGGGCCAGCACGTGCTCCGGAGCGAAGCCGACGTGACGGCCGCCGTCGCCGAAATCGGAACGACGGGCCTCCTGCTCGAAGGCTTCGTGCCGTTCGAGCGCGAGCTCAGCCTGATCGGCGCTCGCGCCGCCGACGGCTCGACCGCGTTTTACCCGCTGGTCGAAAACCATCACGCCAACGGCATCTTGCGGCTGACATTGGCGCCGGCGCCCGATGTCTCGCCCGAACGGCAGCGTTCCGCCGAAGAGCACCTGAGCGCGCTCCTCACCCACCTCGACTACGTCGGCGTGCTGGCGCTGGAGCTCTTTCAGGTCGGCGGCCGCCTGCTCGCCAACGAGATGGCCCCCCGCGTTCACAACTCCGGTCACTTCACGATCGAGGGCGCCATCACGAGCCAGTTCGAGCAGCACGTCCGCGCCGTGCTCGGCCTGCCGCTCGGCTCGCCCGCGCTCACCGGACCGTCGGCGATGCTGAACTGCATCGGCACGATGCCCGATCCGCACGCCGTGCTCGCCGTCCCCGACGCGCACCTCCACGACTACGGCAAGGCGCTGCGCCCCGGACGAAAAGTCGGCCACGTCACCGTGCGCGCGCCGGACGGCCTCACACTCGCCGAGCGCCTCGCCACCTTGCGCCCGCTGATCTGGTAGAGTCCGCCCGCATGAAAAAGCCCGGGACGGCTCTGTTCGGCGCGCTCTTCCTGCTCTCGTCGCTCGCTCACGCGCAGGGCTTTCAGGCCCAGGCTTCGACGAGCACCGGCGCCAGCGCCTCCGGGTACCCGGCACCGTTCCCGACGCCGTCGAAGCCGCTCGACAACGTCGGGCGCACCGGACAGTTCGTCTTCGGCATCGAGCGCATCACGGGCGTGTTCTTCGACCGCCAGAAGGTCAGCTACGTCGATACGGCGACGGGTCAAAAGTTCGATCACACGTTCAAGGTCACCTCGTTCGGCCTGCTCGGGGTGGACAGCGCGAGCACCTCGGCGCTCCCTCGCTTCGCGCTCGACTACGTGGTCTGGAACGGCCTCACCGCCGGCGTCACCGGCCTGATCTCGACGCGCGGGGTTTCCCTCGACGCGAACGGTGGGCTCAGCCCCGTCCCGCCGCCCACCGCCGCCGACGACGGCTTGACCCTGCTCGGTGGCATCCGCGGCGGCTTCGCCTACCCCTTCGATCGCACCTTCGGGATCTGGCCGCGCATCGGCCTCAGCTACGCGCAGAGCAGCGCGAGCGGCGAGATCGTCGACCCGCGCACCGGGGACAACATCGGCGACTTCGAGAAGAAGGTGCACTTCTGGAACGCCAACCTCGAGCTCCTCGGCGTGCTCTCGCCGGTCGAGCACATCGTGCTCACGGGCGGCCCCTTCCTCGACCTCTCGCTCGGCGGCGGCTACTCCCTCTCCGGCGCCGCCGGCGAGCTCGACCGCCGCGACGCCCACCTCACCTCGTTCGGCTTCCTAATCCACGCCGCCGGATACTATTGAGCTGATATTGCTCAATGGATCCAAGGGTTAGCGCCCTCGACTGAGGCGCGTTTCGGGGTTGGTTTCCTGCCACTGTCTTGACCCCGAGGCCGACGCGGGTGTAGGGAAAACTCTCACCTGCGAACCCCGGAGCTCCCATGAGATTACTGCGCAAGCTGCTCGAGCGACTCCGCGTCCCGTTCCCCGTCCTCGCCTGATTTGACCGGGGCGAACGAGCCCGCGGCCGCCGATCCACGCCTCGGACTCTGCGCGCGCTGCGTCCACGCGCGCAAGATCCGCTCGGCCAAGGGGAGCGATTTTCTCCTCTGCCAGCGCTCCACCACCGACGCTCGCTACCCCAAATACCCGCGGCTCCCCGTGAAGGCCTGCCCAGGCTTCACGCCTCCGCCTGAGACCCCGTAGCCGCTCGGAGCACCGATCAGCGTGGAGGGGATCTGGCTGCCCCCGCGGAGGGCGACGCCGTTCGACCCGCGTTCTCGGCCTTCGGCCTGCGAGCGCGGGCGCCCGCCTTAAGCCCGCGTCCCGCGGGCTTGGGGGCGCGACGCCAGAGCTCGGCTACGTCGATGCGTGTCCGCGCCGCAGCAGCGTCGCGATGACCGGAAGGCTTGGAGCGGCGCGGTGCTCGGCGGCAGGTCTACGGGCGCGATGTCGACACCCGATCCGGCACCGATTTTCAATCGCCCCGCCGCCCGAGCCTTCGGGGAGCCAGCATTCCTTTTTTGGAATATAGTTATTAGGGAATATTCATTTCAGGGATTTCTTGGGTGAAAAGGCGCAGCGAAACTCAAGATAGCTTTCGAGCTATGTTGTGCTTCACAACCCTTTCCTCTCGCGCCCGCGAGTAGAACAAATGGCTCGGCTCGGGGGTCGACGACGCCTTCGACGAACCGCGGGCTCGACAGCCGCGAAACCTTGAGCGTCGTCGGCTCCCGAGCGAGCACCGCGGCCGTCCTGGACCCGAAGGTCGTCCCGACGTTGACCGACCGCGGCGCTGAAACGAGTTCAACTCGAGGTCCCTCCCGTGCGAGTCCGCGAGCACTTGGGGGGGACCGGCCGCGCGCAGCTCCGCGGCTCGGCCGCGGAGCGAGCACGGACGAGGGGCGGGCACCCCTTTCTAGGAACACCCCTAACCGAGGGCGTCGGCGAGGGCGGATTCGAGCGTCGGGTGGCGGAAGCGGAAGCCGGCGCGTTCGAGCTTTTTGGGGACGGCGCGCTGGCCGGTGAGGATCGGGACGGCGCCTTCGCCGAAGAGGGCGCGGAGGGCGAAGCTCGGGACGGGCATGAACGAGGGGCGATGCAGGGCGCGACCGAGGGCGCGCGCGAGCTCGCGCTGAGTGACGGCGCCGGGGGCGGCGACGTTCACGGGGCCGGCAAGGGACGCGTCGTCGAGGCAGCGCTCGAAAGCGGCGACGGCGTCGTCGAGGTGAACCCAGGCGAACACTTGCGAGCCACGGCCGAGTGGGCCGCCGACGAAGAACGCGAAGGGGAGCGTCATCGTCGGGAGGGCACCGCCGCCCGGGCCGAGCACGGCGCCCAGGCGCGCGCACGTGACGCGCACACCGTACGGCTCGGCCGCGCGCACCGCGGCCTCCCACGCGACGCATACCGTGGCGAGAAAATCGTCGCCGGGCGGCGTGTCTTCGTCGCACGGCGTGTCGTCGTCGCGGCCGCCGTAGTACCCGACGCCCGACGCGGACACGAAAACGCGCGGCGGATTTTCGACGCCGGCGATCGCGCGCACCAGGGCATCCGCACCCTTCACGCGGCTGTCGTAGATCGCTTGCTTGACGCGCCTCGTGTAGCGCTTGCCGACGGCTTGGTGCCCGGCAAGGTGAACGACCGCCGTCGCACCCGAAACCGCACGCCACCAATCACCGTCCGCGGCACCGTCCCACGCCTCGGCAGACACCCCGGGGAGCGCGGCCGACTCGGCCGAAAGCCGGCCACCGCGCGAAAGAACCACCACGTTCGCCCCCCGTTCGGAGAGGCGCCGGACCAGCGCGCGCCCGACGAAGCCGGTGCCACCGGTGACCACGATGCGTTCGGCCACGCGGCGACGTTTGTGTTCCGGGGCGTCGGGGGCGGCAAGGAGTGCTTTCGACGCCCGCAAACATGCGGTAAGAGAAGCCCATGCGCTCTCTCACTGCGTGGACGCCCCTCGTTTCGCTCGCCGCCCTGGGCTCGATGGCCTGCGCCAGTGCGCCCGCCGCCCCCTTCGATTCGCTGAAGACCGCGAACGCGACCGCCTACCGGCTGCAGAACTTCGAGCCGCCGCCGGCCCCCGTCGCTGCCACCCCCGCCGCCCCCGGTGCAGCGGCGCCGATCCCCGGCGTGCCGCCCGAGATCATGGCCTGGGTGCAGCAAGGCGCGGCCGGTCTCACCCAGCTGATCCCGCCCGGGATGATCCCGGCGCTGCCCGGCGCTGCTCCGGCGGCGCCCGCCGCTCCGCCGCCGCCCACCGCGCCGCGCTTTCACGGCTTCCGGATCCTCGGTCAGACCCCGGTCGTCGATCCGGATCTCAAGGAGCAGCTCGGCGAGCTCCTCGGCGATCCGGACAGCTACGACAACCAGTACACACGCTGCGCACCCGGCACCATCTATCCGGAGATGGGGCTTTCGTTCGCCGGCGGCCCGACCGCCCAACCGAGCGACATCCTGATCTCGTTTTCGTGCAACCAGATCGTCTCGCGGAGCTTCGCCTGGCCCCATCCCGCCGCGGGGATGACGCCGGATACGGTGAAGAAGCTCAGCGAAGCCGTGCAGAAGCTCTGGCCCGCCGGTACGTGACGGCGGCACAGGGGCTCACGGGCGCGCGCTCGGTCGCGTTCGGGCGAGCCTTCGCGCACTGAAAAGCGGAGTATTTTCAGTGCGATGGCCGGGTTCGCGACCCTGAGCAGGATCCGCGTCATCATTCCGTGATCGAACTCGCGGATCGGCCACATTGGCTCCTTTGTTGCGCGCCTCCACCTCCCCCGCCCTCGACGCCCTAGACCTCGGGCTGAGCGAGCTCGACCGCGAGAGCGGACCGGTGGCGAAGGGCGCCGTGCGCGATCAAGAGGAGCATGCGGCGCGCCTGGCCGCGCTCCTTCAGGCGCACTTTCGCGACGTGTGGCGCGTGGTTCGGCGCTTCGGCGTCCCGGAAGCCTCCGCCGACGACGCCGCGCAGGAAGTGTTCATCATCGCGTCGCGCAAGCTCGATCAGATCGAGCCCGGCCGCGAGCGCCGGTTCCTCCATGCCGTCGCGGTGCGCGTGGCCGCGAACGCCCGCCGCGCGCGCGACGTACGCCCCGAAAACGCCGAGAGCCCGCTGATCGACCGGATGCTCTCGCCTGGTCTGTCGCCGGAAGCGGCCCTGGATCAAAAGCAGACCCGCGCTCTCCTCGATTCCGTGCTCGACGAGCTCGACGACGATCTACGAACGGCGTTCGTCCTCTACGAGCTCGAAGGTTACTCCGGCCCCGAAGTGGCCGAGCTTTGTGAGATCCCGCTCGGCACCGCCACCTCGCGCCTCCGGCGCGCTCGAGAAGCCTTCAGTGAGTCCGTAGCGCGCCTGCGCCTGCGCCTCGAACGAGGAGCCGCACGATGACCGAGCTCACTCCCCTCCTCCTGAGCACGACGGACGACCTCGAGCGGACCCTGCTCCGTTCGGCCGACGGCGACGAACCCGGCGAAAACGCCCTCCCGCGCGCAGCGGCAGCCCTCGGTGTCAGTGCGGCGGCGATCTCGGTCGTCGCCAGCGTCGCCGTCGCCGAGCAAGCCGTGCTCGGTGGCGCCGCAGCGGTAAAACCGTTGACGCTCCTCTCGCTCGCCAAGTGGCTCGGTGTCGGCGTCACCGCCGGCGTCGTCGCCTCGGGAGGCGCCCACGCCGCTGTCGTCACGGTCGAGCGTTACGCCGCGTACGAGCAACGCGAGGCGGCTCTCGCCGCCGCCCCTGCGCCGAAAAACCGCGGCAAGGGCAGCGCCCGCCCCGCGGCAACAGCCGCCGTCGCTGCCCCCGAGCCAACGGCGATCCCGGCCCCGCCGGACCTCCCCGAAATCGAGCTCTCACCGGAACCTGAGGTCGCAGCGCTCGCACCAGCACCCGCGCGTGCGCTTTGGCCCGACTCCGCGGCCACTGCGGCACCACCCGTTCTGCCACCGCCGGCCGCAACAGCCCCCGCTGGGCCGTCCGTCGGATCACTACCTATCGACGAGCCGACCGTCGCGGCAGCACCGACCGCAGCATCGACCACAGCGCCACCCGTTGCGTCACCTCGGGCCGCAGCTCCGCGCGCCGCGTCATCGTCAGAGGAAGCAGCGTTCGCAGCCATGGCTCTGGGCCGAGCGCACGACAAGCACTCTGCCTGGTCAATGGCCGAAGAGCTGAAGCGCCTCGACTCCGTCCGCGAAGCGCTCCGCTCCCGCCGGGCCGCGGATGCCATCCTGTACCTCGATGCCTACCGGAAGCAATTTCCCGCAGGCGCCATGCGCACGGAGGCCTTGGTGCTCCGGGTGGAGGCGCTCCTCGCGGCCGGTAACCGCGCAGGCGCCGAGCGCCAAGCCGAGGTGCTGTTCCGCGCCTCGCCCGAAGGTCGCCACGCCGACCGCGTCCGCGCGCTCCTCGCCCGCTGAGTCGTCGCGGACGAGGGCGTTCGACGCCTGACGTTCGATTGATCGATTCGAAAATTCCACGACATGAGAGGGGGGTGACCCGTGGGTACTTGGTGAAAATCGCATGCGGGGCGGTGGTCTCGGCTCTGTCGCTAGGGGGGGGAGGGGGCTGCGGGGGGAAGTCGTCCACGACCGGGGAGGACGAGGGCGCCGCGGCAAGCGGGGGGGCGGCCAACGGAGGGGGGGGTCTCCAGATCGTCAGCGCGCCTCGCCCGGAAAAGGTCGACCTGCTGTTCATGATCGATAGCTCCGCAGACATGGCGGAAAAGCAGCGCCTCCTGTCCCAAGCAGTCGGGGGGCTCGTCGAGTCGGTCGCCGAGGTGGTGGGCGACATCCATATCGGCGTCATCACGTCGAGCCTCGGTGATCACGGAAGCGGAGACATCTGCTCGACGAACCTCGGCTCGACGACGATCATCGACCACACCTTCGACGACCATGCGCACCTCCTCCCCACCGTTCGTCAGGGCCTCGCCAGCTCGGACGACGCCGGATTTCTCGCCTGGGACCCGGGGGCCAGCGACGCGGCGCACGATGGGGTGATCCGGAACGTCGCCGATCACGTGACGGCCGCCGGCGAAGCCGGCTGCGCCTTCGAAGCGTCGCTCGAAGCCTGGTACCGCTTCCTCGTCGATCCGGACCCCGTCGGGTCGATGTCGAACAACGGCATGGTCAGCGTGCGAGGCCTGACGAGCGCGCTCATCCTCGACCAGCGCGCGGCGTTCCTGCGCCCGGACTCGTTGCTCGTCATCGTGATGCTCACCGACGAGAACGATTGCTCCATCGTCGACGAGCCCGGTACCCAGGGCTGGCTCATCCCGTACAAGGGCGGCCCCAACATGAACCACTGGCGCATGCCGCGCGCCCACTCCGTGTGCGCGACGAACCCGAACGCGTCCAACTGCGCACCGTGCGGCCAAGGCGACCCAGATCCCGGCTGCACCAGCGGCGTCAATCACACCGACCTGGACGACCCGCCGAACCTCCGCTGCTATCGCCAGAAGCAGCGCTTCGGCATCGATCTGCTCTATCCCACCCAGCGTTACGTCGACGCGCTCACCGAACCCTCGATCGATCCGCGCTACAACGGGACACCGGTCGACAATCCCATCTTCCGCCCCTATCAGCTGTTTCCCGGTCCGACGCTCGGGCCCATACCGGAGGGTCAGCGCCCTGCGAGCTGGGTGATCCTCGCCGGCATCGTCGGCGTCCCGTGGCAGGACCTCGCCACGACAGACAGCCTCGAGGGCGAAGGCCTCACGTACCTTTCCGCCTCCGAGCTCGAAAGCGCGGACCGCTGGGATCTGATCCTGGGCGGAGGAACGTATGGGGCCTGGGAGCCGCTCGACCCCTTCATGCTCGAATCCATCGACCCGCGCCCCGCCGGCGAGCACCCGCTCCTCCCCTACGTTCGGCCCGAGCCGCCGAACCTCGACCGCGCGGCCTGGAACCCGATCAACGGTCACGAGCAGTACCCCGGCTCGCTGCGCGACGACCTGCAATTCGCCTGCACGTTCTCGCTCCAAACGGCCGTTGCCTGCACGCCCGAGAACGGCGACAGCTGCCGCTGCAACGCGAACGAGCTCGAGTACGAGAGCCCCCTCTGCGACTACAGCGACGGCCCCGATGCGGGTGTCCAGGTCATGACCGGCGCCTACCCGAGCCTGCGCAACTTGCAGGTCCTGAAGGACCTCGGCGACCAAGCGGTCACGACCAGCATCTGCCCGAAGTCGGTCGTCTCGAACGACCCCGAAATGGATCCCACCTACGGCTACAACCCCGCGATGGCGGCGATCGCGAGTCGGATGAGGGAGGCCATGCTCGCGCAATGTCTGGAGCAGCAGCTCACCCCCGACGAGAGCGGGCGCGTCGCCTGCCACGTCTACGAGGTGCGGATGCCGGCGAACGAGCCTTGCTCATGCGACGAGAACATCGGGCGCGCTCCGGTCTCGTCCGGAGTGGCCTCGAAGGTGGCGAGCAAGCTCGTCCACGAAGGCCGCTGCGGCGGTAGGGATCAACGCCCGTGCTCGGAAGCCTGCACCTGCGAAATCCAGCAGTTCGAGGGGCCCGAGCTCGAAACCTGCCAGACCACTTTGAACGATCCGGGTAATCTGTTCGGCTACTGCTACATCGACCAAGAGGCCGGCGTCGGGGATGAGTCGATCGTCGAGTCCTGCCCCGCCGACCGAAAGCGCATCCTCCGCTTCATCGGCGCGAACGTCCCTGCCAAGGACGGCATGACCCTGATGTCCTGCTCCGGCGGGTGATATCGTCGGGCGCTTGCCGCTCGACACCTACCTGAAGCTCCAGCCGGTCCTCTCGGGCCTCGGGCTCGGGCTGCTCGTCGTCCTCGTCGTGCTGGTCCTCGTGCCTTCGGGCGAGCGGAAGCTCGTGCGCGGCCCGATCGTGATGCTCACCGTCTACGGCGTGGCGCGGAGCGCGATGGAGATCCTACCGCTTCACCCGATGCCGGTGAAGCTCCTGCACTTCGTCGCGATTTTCTCGTGGTGCGCGGCGGTCGTCCGGAGCCTCTTCATCGTCGCCGCCTCGAGCCGCCTGTCGCGCATCGTCGGCCGCTCCTGGCCGAAAATCGTGCGCGATGTCGTGCAGGCGATCCTCTACATCGTGATCGCGCTGATCTCGCTCCGCGCCATCGGTGTCGAGCCCACCGGCCTGCTCACGACTTCCGCCCTGTTGACGGCGGTGCTCGGCCTCTCGATGCAGGACACCCTCGGCAACCTGTTCGCCGGGCTCGCGCTCCAGGGCCAGCAGACGGTGGCGGTCGGCGACTGGGTGCGCTTCGCCGACGGCAACGAAGGCCTCGGTGAGGTGACGGAGATCAACTGGCGCGCGACGCATTTTCTCACCAACACCCGCGTCCAGGTCATCGTCCCGAACAGCGTCCTCGCGCGCACGATCGTCAGGAACTACTCGCGCCCGACCCGGCTGGTCCGCCACGACACGGACATCTCCCTGCCGTACGAAGCCTCACCCGAGCGGATCCGCAGCATCGTGCTCGCCGCGATCCGCGGCGTCGACGGCGTCGCCAGCGAGCCGGAGCCGGCGGTGCTCGTCACCGCCTTCAACGACACCGGCGTCGTCTACTCCGTCCGCGCGTTCATCAACGACTACGGCCGCCGCGACCAGATCGAATCCGCCGTCCGCCAGCGCATCTACTACGCCATCCACCGCGCGGGCCTCCAGCTGCCGTTCCCGCAGCGCACGGTATCGATCAACGGCGCCGCGCCCCCTCGCCTGACGACGCACACCATCACCCCTCCCCCCACCGGAAACGCCGAGCTCGTCGAGCGCCTCGGCCGCTTCGAGCTGCTGAAGGTGCTGACCCCCGCCGAGCTCGGCACGCTCGCCGCCGGCGCGCGCTTCGTCCTCTACGCCCCCGGCGAAGTGATCGTGCGCCAGGGCGAGCCCGGCGGCGACATCTACGCCCTCGAGCGCGGCCGCGTGGAAGTCATCGCCACCCACGAAGGCCGCCCGCCGTTTCGCGTGCAGGTCATGGAAACCGGCGGCGTCTTCGGCGAGCTCGGCCTGCTCACCGGCGAACGCCGCACCGCCACCATCCAGGCCCTCACCGAATGCGAAGTCCTCCAGGTGTCGCGCGCCGCCTTCAAGCCCGTCATCGACTCGAACCCCGCGCTCCTCGAACGCCTCAGCGTCCGCCTGGCCGAGCGAATGCAGAAGCTGAACGAAGCCGTCGCCGACGCGACGGACGGCGTCGAAGCGAGCGAACGGCCTGACATTCTGATGTCGCGGATCCGAAAGTTCTTCGCCGGGTAGGATGGTCGCCGTCGTCTACGGCAAAACCTCCACCCCTGCCGGCTCCGCATAGTCCCCCCACAACCTCTCCAGCGCCGCGCCATCCGCGTCCCCATCGAACGTCACCACGCGGAACCGCGTCACGTACGGCGTCCCGACCTCGATCGTGAACCGGCCGCCCTTCACCGCCGTCACCGGAACGAACGAAAAGAACGGATTGGTCGGATGGACGAAAAGACCCTGCGGGTGCCGGAAATTATCCGGGTGATCGAGCGCCGCATACCCACCCCTTTCCCCGCCGATACTCCCGAATTGCGAAAGCCAGCGCGCCGTAGCCAGGCCATCACCAACATCCTCCCGGTCATCACCCTCCGAGGTCAGGTAGCTCACCATGCTCGGGTCCAGCCAGGCGTCCGCGCCCCGGAACGTGAAACCGCCGGAGTTGTTTTGCTCCAGCACCAGCGGGTCCTCGGTCGCGGGTAGCTGCGTCGACTCGATGTCGAAAACGAAATAGGGCGGTGTGCCTTCGTGGGTCGCGTAGAGCGTCACCGTCCAGTCGTCGGTCAGCGCCACCACGGGCGGGGACGTCGTGATGTCGGTGTGGACCAGGTGCGCGGCCAGGCCCGCGTGGACGGGGCCACTCCAGATCCCGTCCATCTTGTCGAGATCCACCCTGCCCGAGTCGGAAAAGCCGTTGTAGAAATCGACCAGGTGATCTCGGAAGGTCGTGCGGATCCACGCTGCCCAGATCCCGTGGTTGCTCGGGTGGTCGACGGGGTAGTCGTCGGAGACGTTCAGGCCGGCGGGGGTGTAGAGCGGGTAGATGTAGCCCGCCCGAGCGTCGTTCTCGTCGGCGCTCCCCCGGTCGTCCACCACCAGCGTCCATCGAAACACCTCTGCCTCTCCCGCGCGGAGGAAGAGGTGGTCGCCCTCGGTGAGCGCCGTCGCGCGCTGCGGCAGTGGGTCGGGTAGCTCCAGGATGGTGTACTCGGCCTGCTCCCCGGCCCCGAGCGACGGCAGGATGAACACGAGCACCCCCGTCACGGGGTGGAGCTGCAGGGGAAGTCGATTGCCCGCGCCGTCATCGAGCACCAGGTGCTTCGTTTGGGCGTCGGCGAACGGCGGCGGGAACGTCACGATGGAGTGGTCGCGGTCGAGCTCGCCGGCGATGACGCGGATCCGGCCGAGCACGATCCCTTCGCCTATTCCCGCGCCACCGCTTCCCGCTGAGCTACCGCCCGCCGACGCGCTCCCCGCCGCCGAGCTATCGCCGGCCGAGCTACCGCCCGCCGGATCGCTGCCCGCCGCATTTTCGCCGGCGGACCCACCACGCCCGGACGTGCTCCCCGCCGAGCCACCGCTCGCCGGCGCTCCGCCGAGCGCGCCTTCGCCGCTGCTGCCGCCCGCCGACGGCGCACCTCCCGTGCCCGCCGCGGTGACGCCGCCCGTTCCGCCGGGCGTTGCTCCTCCCT
>Ga0315910_10003761_pt1 | contig 12799 bp, 14 predicted proteins | sample EdamamesoilMG_FD_204470 | JGI IMG/M metagenome (GOLD analysis project Ga0315910, IMG submission 204470) | Garden soil microbial communities collected in Santa Monica, California, United States - Edamame soil | ecosystem: Environmental > Terrestrial > Soil > Garden | place: USA: California... | reverse complement strand
AGCCAGGGACATCCTGCGCGCCCTCGAGCTCGTCATGCGTCAGGAGCGTGTGATTCGAGGACAGCCTGGAGAGCGCGGCGAGCTGAGTCTGGAGGAGATCACGCGACGTGAGATCCAGACGCTTCTGATCGTTGGAGACAAAGACGAGGTCGCCGACTCCCTGCCGATCGTGCAGGCGAATCCTCTTCCGGCGGGTGCCGAGGACTTGAACCGTGCGCCTGAATAGGGACGCGCTCCTCGCTCAGCTCGGCTACGAGCCGCACGAAGGGCAGCGCGCCGTACACCTATCGAAGGCGAAGCGCCGCGTGCTTGCCTGCGGCGTGCGGTGGGGCAAGTCGCTGAGCGCCGCGATCGAGGCCGTCGCCGCGGCGATGGAGCCCAGGCCGAGGTCGATGGGCTGGGTCGTCGCTCCCACCCTGGATCTCGCCGACAAGGTGTACCGCGAGATCGTCATCCTCGTCGCCGAGCATCTTCGCCACCGGATCGTCGAGATGAAGCAGCACGAGAAGAAGCTCGTGCTCCGAAACCTTGGAGGTGGCCTCTCAGAGGTCCGGGCGAAGACTGCAGACAACCCCGTGTCGCTTCTCGGCGAGGGGCTCGACTGGGTCATCATCGACGAGGCCGCGAGATTGAAGGCTGCCATCTGGAATTCGTTCCTCGCGCAGCGGTTGATTGACCGAGACGGCTGGGCGCTCCTGATCTCGACGCCCAAGGGCAAGGGTTGGTTCCACGACATGTGGAAACGCGGCCAGCCGGGCGGCGATCCGACCTTCGCGAGCTGGAACGCGCCCTCGTGGCAGAACCCGCACCTGAACCGCGAGCTGATCGACGCCGAGCGAGACCGTCTCCCCGAGGTCGTGTTCAGGCAGGAATTCGGTGCCGAGTTTATCGAAGGCGCAGGCAGCGTGTTCCGCAACGTCCGTGAGGCAGCAACCGGAGCGTGGCACGAGCCGGCCCCAGGGAAGCGGTACTACGCCGGCCTTGACTTGGCGAAGACAGAGGACTTCACCGTGCTGGTGATAATGTCCGAGAGCCGCGAGGTTGTGTTTGTGGACAGGTTCCATCGCCTCGACTGGGAGCTGCAGATCACACGCGTCAAGGCCGCGACCGATCGATACGGTCGAGCGCACATCGTTGTAGATAGCACCGGATCCGGCGAACCCGTATACGAGACGATGCGCAGGGCGGGGCTCCTGGTCGAGGGATACAAGTTCACGGCCGCGTCGAAGGCTGACCTGGTCAACAACCTTTCGCTACTGCTCGAGAAACGACAGATCGTGTTGCCGCGGGCAGACCTGTCCCCCGTCCTAATCGACGAACTGGAGGCCTACCAGTTCTCGGTGACGGACGCAGGCGCCATGCGCATGAGCGCTCCCGGAGGACAGCACGACGACTGCGTGGTTGCCCTGGCGCTGGCAGCTTGGCACCTGCGGCCGCGTCGGGACCGGTTGCCCGAACTCGCGGCACCGCCGAAGTTGATTCGGTAGGGCCGCTCTCGCCAACGAAAGACGAGTCGCATGCCCCTCTCTGTGACCGCCAGAGTTCTCATGAGAACGCGGCACAGCGGCTTGGGACATCCTTGTTCTTGATGCCGCTGGGAAGGAATCCTCCTGGCCAGGGGGCCATGCATGTTGGGCTCACCGCATGGTGAGGCCACACCAGACCTCCAGCCAGGAACCCGCAGAAGGACAGTTCCTAGATTCGCCGTGGGCGCCCCAGTATTGATCGCTTGCCATGAAGACAGCGAACCTCACTGAATGGGAACAGCACCAGACCTATCTCGACGGAGTCTTCGGAAGCGGCCATCCGCGCATCCAAGACGACCTGGTTGACTCGGAAGAGGGTAGGTCCATCCTCCTCGCGTACGCGAGTACAGCGCTCTCCGCCGTTACGGAGCTGGTGCACGAGTTCGGGCGAGAAGTGGCATTCCGGCAGCATCTGCAAAGCATTGTCAGCGTTGACCTGCCCTACTGGTTTCACCGAGCTCTTTGCATTGCATTCCGCAACTCTGGGAGCAAGCCCAATGCGCTCTCGGAGAGGAGGTCGGTGTGGGCGTGGAAAGCCTTCAAGAGACACCAAGAATCAGGCTTTGACGATTGGCACTACCCTGGCGCGCGGGCACTAGAGGAGCTTGAACGAACGATCGAGGAGATCCTTCAGGTTGCAACAGATGAGAACGTGGCCCTCCTTCGTCGCGGGCGACGTGCAAGGGACGTCTCGTCAGTACATCTCCCCGCCCAAGGACGCGCCGATGATACCGTCAACCAACCTGGAGCCGAGCGGGCCTGGGTGCAGAAGCAAGCCGGTGGGATGCCACTACGGGGCTGGAAGAAGATCTGCGGGCATGTTGGGGTTGAGAACGATCGTGGAAATCGGGACAGGTTAAAGCGGCTGAACGACAGAACTGGTGGTCCGATTAGGTGGTGCGGTTACACACCCGAGGTGGACCCTGGCGAGTTGAAGGCGTGGGTCGAGGACACGGAAGCGCGCGATGAAGCGAGCCGGCGCCTCCGAGAAGACAAGGCGTTCGCAAAGCAAGACCTGGGCGAACGAGATGGCGCCCATGCTCAGGATTACGGCGCGCACATCAAGCGCCGTGCGGCCCGATAGCAGAACCATTCTGAGCGTGTTTCGACCTGTCTGAACGCGTTCCGACGCGCGCCGCGCCGGAACCCCTGCTTCCTAGGGCGACGATGGTCGTGTGCCCCCTGAAGAACGGAGTTCGGACATGAACTTTCCCCTCAGCACGGGCGAAGTAGCGCGCACCGTCGACGTCACGGAGCCTGAACTAAACCGCTTGATCAGGCGGGGCAAGATTCGGCCAGAGCCGCCCATCAGATCTGGGCGCCGCGCGTGGTCGCTACAACACCTGCACCAAGCCGCCGCGGCCCTCGGCATCGCGCTAACCCCCGACCTCCGCGCCGAGGTCGAACAGGACCGAGAGGTGAGCGATGCCTCCTGAAAGTGAGCGCCCCGCCTGTCAGGGCGGGGCGCCGAAGTTGCCGGACGACTTGGGGTTGACCGACGAGGTCAATGTAGCTCAGCAGCCCCCGGCCATCAACCGCGCGGCTCCTCTGGCGCCGCCTGGCCCGAAGGCTCTCCAGCCTCCAGTTCGCGTCGCCCCCGACGAGATCCGCAGGACGATCACCCTGCTCTTCGAGCCGGAGCAGGTCTTCGAGGTGCGCATACTCAATGGACAGCCCGCCTCCGGATGGCAGAAGGCGCGAACGTTCGCGGGGTACTTTTGCGGACGGGAAGGGGACGCCGTCATTCGAGCTCTCCTCGGCCTCAAGGCCTGGGAAGGCGTCTACATCACCCTGAACCCCCTCGACGAAACAATACTCGCGCTCTCCGCGGGACGCATCAAGGAGGCGAAGACGACCGCGACCGATGCTGACGTGCTCAGCCGACAATTGATGCTGGTCGACTTCGATCCACAACGACGATCGGGGATCTCATCGACAGAGGCAGAGCACGAGGCGGCGGTCGCGCGCACGCATCAAGTCCGCGCCTACCTCTGCGAAGAGATGGGATGGCCGGAACCCATCGTTGCCAGTTCGGGAAACGGCGCACACCTTGTCTTCCGTGTGTGTCTACAAAGAGACAGCGATCTGGTGGAGCGTGCTCTGCGCGCACTGCATGCACTCTTCTCGGACGAGCACGTGCACATCGATACAGGAGTTCATAATCCCGGACGGATCAGCAAGCTTTACGGCACGCTGGCATGCAAGGGCGACAGCATTCCCGAACGCCCCCACCGCATGGCAAGGATCATCGGCGCCCCGGGCTCCCTTGACGTCGTCGCGACCAAGCTCCTCGAAGCACTCATCATCTTCGCGGGCGTGGATGTGGACCGGGGATCGTCAGAGTTGCCCGACCGGAGGGCTCATGCCGACTCCAGCATGCCCTTTGATGTGCAGGGATTCCTCGACAGGCATGGGATAGCTGTCCATCACTCAGGCGCGTGGCGGGGCGGGACCAGATGGGTTCTCTCCTCTTGCCCGATGGACGATTCACATGGAAGCGATCTGGCGGCCTATGTCGTCCAGTTTCCGAATGGTGCAATCGCGGCAGGATGTCTGCATGAGCGGTGCAAGTGGATTTGGAAACAGCTGCGAGAGCGGTTTGAGCCAAGGTCGATTCCTTCCGTGATTTCATCACCGACCGTCGAGCCCATTGCAACGCGGCCGATCGGCAATGGCCTGACGGTAGGCACACGTGTACGAGCAAGTGACCGCGGTAATGTTGGGACGATCGTGAGCGTGTCTCCGAACGGCCACAGCGCTGATGTTCTATTTGTCAGTCGTGAGGGCATTGCGGCGACAAAGATTATGGCTCTTAGCGAGCTCTCACCCGACCCGGGATCCCCGACAAAGCCCACGATAGCGCCTCGAGCGTACAGATTCCTGGGTGTCGACGAGATCTTGAACGGGGAGTGGCCCGAATACCTAGTCGACGGAATTCTGGATCGCGGTAACCTCGGAGTGATTTACGGAGAGCCAGCCTCGTTCAAGACGTTCGTCGCACTTGACCTCGCTGCACGTGTTGCGCTCGGGGTGCCATGGCACGGACAGCATCACACGAGAATGGCAAGCGTGGTTTATGTCATGGCGGAAGGCCAGCTCGGACTCCGGCTTCGCCTTTCGGCGTGGCTGCGAGTCGTACGGCAGTGCGTCAGCACGGATCCGACTCTCAACCTCGACGACATCAAGGAAGCACTTCGTCCGCGGTTCTTTGCTTTCGACGATGCCGTTCCGCTGATTGAGGCTACGGAGGTCGATAACTTCATCGCTGCACTCCTGCGCCTGGCCGAGGACATCGCCGAGATGCCCGGTCTAATCGTTCTCGACACACTCGCCCGCTGCTTTCTCGGTGGCGACGAGAACTCGAGCCGCGACATGGGACTCTTGGTGGAGGCGTGCAACGCGATTAGGAAGCGTACTGGAGCGGCCGTGCTCCTGATCCACCACACGGGAAAGGACAAGGAGCTTGAGAGAGGATCCAGCGCTTTGCGAGCCGCCGCCGATTCGATGCTGAAGGTGACTCGCGGAGAGCCGCTTGAAGGCGCGGAGGGGCGGGCCCGGGTCACAGTCGAGAAGCGCAAGGACGGAGCGGGTGAGGCCGATCTGGAGTTTGACCTTTGGAAAGTGGACCTCGAGCCCCGAGCCGACGGCGTGGCGGTGTCCAGCCTCAGCCCCTCTCCGGCCACCGTCACGGTCCCCCGGCAGGGAGGAATTGGGCAAGGTCGTCAGCGGAAGACGACCGCCAGACAGCAGGAGCTGGAGATTCTCGGCAGTCTCGCCATGACCGTTAATCGGAAAGGAGCCTCAGCCTCGGTCATTAAGGAGGTCAGCGGCGTGCCAAGAGCCTCTGCGTACAAGCGCCTAAGCTCACTCGTGGATGGGGGTTGCGTCGAGATGGTGGAACGAGGCCGGTCCTCCGTCTACACGATCACCGCGTCCGGGTTGCAGCGGTTGTCTCTGGAGTCTCGCCAGTCTCCCGCGAGCAGAGACAAGTGGGGCAGTCCACAGTCTCCGCAGTCTCCACAACCCCCCTTAAGGGGGGTGGAGACGCGAGCGGAGACAGAGACGAGATCCGCCAAGGGGGAGGGCGCTCGTGACTGAACTGGTCGAAGGCGCTGAACGTAGGCTTCCCCCGCCTGCGAACCATTCCGCGGGTGTCGGATCCTTCGGGTTGCGACCGGGGCTACCCAAACCCCTACCAGCTCCGTGGAAGTGCGGACGCTGCAGTAGTTCCTCGTGGTGGCGGCGGGGTCCTAATCGCCTCTGGATCTGCGCGACCTGCTGTCCGCCGCACGTCGAAGCTGAGGGCATCGAGACGTGGGAAGGCCGGTCATGAGCAATGCGTTGACCGACCTCCGGTTCTTCCCCGCGCCGCGCCATCTCGAAGGCACGGGCTTCCTCGGCCACGCTCGCGGCCGCCTCGGTCCCGTGCTGATCGACCTGGTCATCCGGCGGACCGCCACCGGCCGCCTGACCGTCGTCTTCCCCACACGTCGCGACGCCAGTGGCCGTGAGCATCCAATCGTTCGCCCCGTTGACCGCGCTTCCCGCGAAGCGATTCGTCAGCAGGTTCTGGCCGCTGCCGGCCTGGAGGACGCGCAGTGACGGCGCCTGTTCGCACCACGTACGCAGATGGACGCGGGGGCCGACGTGTGCCCGCCGCGCTCACAGGCGCACCCGTTGCGGACAGACACGCCGCTACGAATAGGGAGCAGAGCCTACGCACAGGTGAACTGGCACGCCGCGCCGACCCCGCTGCGATGTCCCCCGAGGCGCGCCTGGCCGAGCTCAGTTCGATCCTGGCCACCGGCTACCGACGTTTGTACCTGGCGCGGGAGAAGTCCCTTGATGACAACCGCGACTCCGAGGCTCAGTGCGGACCCATGGTGGACGCGCACGAGTCGAAGCCCGTGGAGGCGGCTCGGTGAAGCCGATCTCCAAAGAGATCGCCGACCTGCGGCGGATGGGCGTACCGGAGTTGGTCGAGCGCTACATCGCGGTGTTCGGCAAGCTCCCGCGCACGAAGAACCCCACCTGGCTCTGGCGCAAGATCGCTTGGAAGATCCAGGAGCAGCGGTTCGGCGGGCTCAGTCAGGCGGCGAAGGAGCGGCTGGAGGAGCTGATCGCCGAGCTTGAGCTTCCCATCGGGCGGGAGAACCGGGCGATCGTTCGCGCGCCGCGCCGCAGGGAGATCACGCCAGGCACGACGGTCTCGCGCGTCTGGAAGGATCGTGAGCTTCGCGCCACCTCCGTCGAAGGCGGCTGGGAGTACGAGGGCACCGTCTACCGAAGCCTCAGCGCGATTGCGGAGCACATCACTGGAAGCCACTGGAACGGCCGGCACTTCTTCGGCCTCACGAAACGGAAGGCGCAGTGATCGCGACGCGAAGGGAGCTCGGCGACAAGGCGCGGACCACGCGCGTTGCGGTCTACACGCGCAAGTCGGTCAGCGAGGGGCTCGACATGGAGTTCAACACCCTCGACGCCCAGCGGGAGGCCGTCGAGGCCTACGTGAAGAGCCAGCGCGGCGACGGCTGGACGGCGCTTCCCGAGCGCTACGACGACGGCGGGTACACCGGGGCGAACACAGACAGGCCTGCGTTCCAGCGGCTTATGGGCGACGTTGAGGCCGGGCGCGTGGACATCGTGGCCGTCTACAAGATCGACAGGCTTTCACGGAGCCTCGCCGACTTCGCGCGCCTGATGGAGGTCTTCGAGCGTCAAGGCGTGACGTTCGTCTCGGTCACGCAGCAGTTCAACACGACGAGCTCGATGGGCCGGCTGACGCTCAACATCCTGATGAGCTTTGCCGAGTTCGAGCGCTCCACGATCGCCGAACGAGTACGGGACAAGATCGCGGCCACGCGCCGCCGCGGAATGTGGACTGGCGGCAGGCCCGTACTCGGGTACGACGTGGTCGGCAAGAAGCTGCTGGTCAACGAGTCCGAGGCCGAACAGGTGCGAGCGACCTTCGTGCTCTATCGCGAGCTGGGCTCACTACTCAGCGTTGCACACGAGCTCCGCTCGCGGGGCTGGACAACGAAGAGCTGGGTGATGAAGAACGGCGCCCGCGCGCTGGGGCGAGCGTTCACGAAGAACTCTGTTCACGTGATGCTCACGAACCCCCTCTACCTCGGCAAGCTTCGGTGCGGGGAGGAGCTGGTTGACGCCCAGCACCAGGCGATCATCGACCAGGCGACCTGGGACGAGACCCAGGCCCTTCTCTCCTGCCAGGCGACCACACCGCGTGGCTGGCGGCCGCCGACACGGAATGGGGCCGTGCTGAAGGGCCTCCTTCGGTGTTCCTGCGGTTCGTCGATGGTCCATCACGCCGCCCACCGCCACGGGAAACAATACGGGTACTACGTCTGTCAGCGTGTGCTGAAGGAAGGCGCGAAGGCGTGCCCCGGTAGCCGTGCGCCGGCGGGCAAGCTCGAAGCGTTCGTGGTCGAGCGTGTTCGCCAGGTTGGTCGCGATCCGAGCGTGCTCAAGGCGGCACTGGCCGCCGATCGAGCGGACCGGGAGGCGCGGCGGCCAGAGCTCGAGGCGGAGGTGCGCAGACTCACTGCCGAGCGGGCGCGGGCTCAGGAGGAGCGCACGAACGTCGTGGATGCGATCGGGAAGGGCGCTTCGAGCCTGGTTGGCCGTCTCGCCGAGCTCGACGCGCGGCTCGCCGAGTCCGACCGCCGCCTGCAGGAAGCCAAGCGCGAGTTGGTGGCCCTCGACCTTGGTGTGCTGAATCCGGCCGAGTTGCAGAGCGCGCTGGAACAGTTCGATCCGCTTTGGGCCGAGCTGATCCCGAAGGAGCGGGCGCGGGTCCTTGCGCTGCTCCTGGAGCGGATCGTGTTCGAGCCCGAGAGCGGCGAGGTCGAGATCACGTTCCGGCCGGGCGGGCCACGAGCCTTGGCCACTCAGAACACCTGCCCTGCCGCGAGCACATTGCCCGACGGCCGGCAGGCCAACCCCTGATTCAGGAGATGACTTCCATGGCCAAGACCTACACCAGAAGAACCCCCGAGCAGGTCGTCGCCGACCTCGAATCCCAAATCGCCACCGTGAAGCAGCGCGCGGCTGCGAAGGAGGCCGCCGCGGAGGTCAAGGGTAGCCCAGACGGCGTCGCATTCCTCGCCGCTGTGAAGGCCGCCGACCGCGCCATCCGCGTCGCCAGCGAGCACAAGAACGACGCGATGGTCCGCGCCCTGGAGACCGCTCGCGCGCCGCTGGCCGAGCACCTTGTGTCGATGGGCGTCCGGCTCCCGGACCGGAAGGCGAGCCGAAAGCGCAAGGCCAAGGCCGGCGCGGCATGAGCTCGATCCGTTCGAAGTTCCGCCCAGCGCGTCCGGCCCTGAGTTCGGTGAACGTCGAGTCCGGAGCGCACGCTCCCGACCCCAGGCGCGCCCGGTCCGACCGGCTTGCCCGACAGCTCGCGCTTGCGTACTGGATCGAGCGGGCGATCGAAGCTGGAGAGGTCGACAGCTACGGTGCGGTGGCTCGTGCACTGGGGATCTCGCAGCCCCGAGTGAGCCAGATCATGGGGCTGCTACTACTTCCGCCTTCCCTCCAGGAGCGGGTGTTGGTTGGCGGCGCTCGCCTCGGCATCCGTGCAGCCCTGCTTGCCGCGCGGGAAGCGGAGTGGAGGGAACGCGGGAAGAAGCAGCCAGGTTGAAGCGCATCCCTCATCGGGCCTGCATCTGCTGAATCCAGGCGCGCATCAACGATCGGCGCTTTGGCTCACGCTCCGGCAACGTCCAGCGCGTGAGGATGCGCGGATCGGGAGGCCAGGCAGTGAACTCGAAGAACGGCACGTCGTGAAGGAGGGATGTGTCGAAAGGACGCGCGGGATCCGGGTGTGAGACGCCCAGGACGCGGACATCGGGGTAGGTGCCGAAACCTCCGACGAGAACTGCAGAGACGTTCCGTCGAGCGGGGTCTACGCTGAACTGCTTCGTGAATGTGGACAGCTCCATCCGAGTGATCTGCCGGAGGGGCCCGACGACCTCCCCTCTGTCCGGGTCGAAGTCGCCGCTGATGGCCGTCGTGGAGTGCAGCACATGAGCCACGTGCGCTCGGTCGACGCAGATGTGGCTCGCCATCCCGTGAAGGGTCGTAACGAGTACCAAGTAGGGAGCGCCGAGGTTGCGCCCCTGGCCTGCCTTTCCGGACACCTCTCGCTTGATCAGCCCTGTCAGGTCCCCGTAGTTCCGTGGCCCGGTCAGCTCCTCAGAGAGGCCGGTCCATTCCGTAACGACGGATCGAGCGAGGTTGGTGACCTCCACGTAGAAGGTGAGTCCAGCCCTCTCGCACCTGAAGTCTGGGCCGCCCGTAGCGAGCACGCCAGGGGAGATGCGGTCGACCCTGTGACTCAAGAAGTCCCACGCCACGGCCTCCGCGACTGCTCCTTCGACCGAAGCCAGTTCCGGTGATCGGAGTCGGAGAGCCCAGTGCCGGGCTGCTGCGGGATCGAGCCGATTCAGCCAGTCTGCATACGGCCGAATCGACGGCCCCCAGGGACCGATGTCGAGCGGCGCTGGATTCGAATGCTGAGCGAGCTTCATTGCTCTACCTCGTCTCTGACCTGCTCGTGAACGGCGAGGGCGCCTTCGACGAACTCCCGAACGTACTCGGAGCTCGGACTGTCGCCAGCACCACGCTCCCGCCACCACTCGCATGCTTCCTCGTACATGCGCCTGCGGTCCTTGTCGCTGCTCTTCTCCCCCTTGGGGGCGACGATGCCTGCGACGCGGAGGACGTGCAGGAAGCACGGACCGATCTCCTCGGGTCCCCAGTAGGGAAGCCCTCCTCGTGAGTAGTCCCGGTAGTGCGTGTAGATCCCGGGCTTCTCGAGGCTCGCCCAGTCGGCGTCCGTCCAGGTGCCGAAAAGACGGGCCAGGCGGCTGAGGTGATCCCATTCCGCCTCGTCCGACGCCCACTGCATGCCTGCAGCACGAGCCTCGGCGGCCAGCGGGGTGGTTGCGCCACGGGAGGCGCGGAGTCGAGCCACGATGTCGTTCATGTTCCTTCCTTCCTTGGCCCGGAGCTTTCGGGCGGCGATCTCGCCAAGTTCGGCGCGAACGGCGCGCGCGAAGACCTGACTCCAGTTGGGAGGGGAGGCGGCCTTCCCCGCCGACTCCATCTCGGCCTGGAGTGCTTCCGTCACGTAGAGCGTGATCCGCGGCATGCGCCGTACTATACGTGGTTGGATACGCATATCAAGGTCCAGGTTGGTGTCGGCGGGGATGTCGAACTAGGACGGGGCCTGCCGGGTGCCCAATACCGGCGTTTCAGGTTGACGAGCATCATGCAACGACCGATAGTTGTCAACCGCATGCCCACCCAAGCCCACAGCCTGGGGCAGAAGCTCCGGCGAGCCCGGATCGCCAGGGGCCTCAGCCTGGACCAGCTCGTCGAGCACTCCGACCGTGTCGTCACGAAGGCCGCGGTCTCGAAGTACGAGCGAGGCGAGTCCACGCCTCGCCCCGCGGTTCTCTTGGCGCTGTCGCGTGCCCTCGGCCTTCCGACCAGCCACTTCCTCGGCACCGACGTGGCCGATGCGGCATCTATCGATTGGCTCGCGTACCGCAAGCACTCCAGTCTGGGTGCACGCCAGCAGGAGCGCATCGAGGCTCTTGCCGAGCAGCGGGTCGACGCCTTCCTGCATCTCCTTCGTCTCCTCCATCCTGACGAGACCCCCCGCCTTCCCGCCGCGACTCCTGCCAAGACGCCTGCGGACGCGGAGGAGGCGGCTTCCGCCCTGAGGAAGCACTGGGGGCTGGGCGAAGGTCCGATCGAGAGGCTCGTCCTCGTCGCAGAGGACGCTGGCGCCCTCGTGATCGAGAGCCCACCCGAGTCGCGCTTCGACGCCCTCTCCGGCCGCACCCACAACGGCTTCGCCGTGATCGTGCTCAACCTCGAGCGGTCCACAGATCGCGTGCGGTTCAACCTGGCCCACGAGCTCGGCCATCTCATGTTGGATTGTGGAGAGCTCGAGCCGAAGCAGGAGGAGCATCTCGCCCACCGCTTCGCCGCAGCCTTTCTGGTTCCCGAGGAAGCCGCGCGCCGCGAACTCGGCCATCGCCGCACCAACCTGAGCACCGCAGAGCTGGAACACCTCAAGCGCAAGTACGGGTTCTCGATGCAGGCATGGACGCGTCGCGCGCGCGACCTAGGTGTCATCACCGAGTCCACCTACCGGCAGTGGCAGGTGTGGTTCCGGTCCCGCGGTCTCCACCTTCGGGAATCGGCCGACTACGAAGGCGATGAGAGGCCTCAGCGACTTCGAGTCCTCTGCATCCAGGCGCTCGCGGAACGAGCGGTCGATGCCGCGTGGATCCGAGGGCACTGCCCAGAGGTGCGCGAGGAAGCACCGGCCGTTCCCGCGCCGAGCGAGTCCATGATCCAACAGCTTCGCAGGCTCCCGGCCGAGCAGCGAAACCAGCTTCTCGCTGCCGAGGCCGAGAAGTCTGCTGCCGACTACGAGCGCGATCCCGAGGTCAGGGACTGGCTCGAGTTCGACGAGCCCATCCGGTCGGAGGAGGAAATGGGCGCATGACTGCTACGCGGCAAACTTCCCCGCCGCTTCCATCGCCTCGCAGAGGAGAGATCTGGTGGGTCGGTCTCGATCCAACGGAGGGCTCAGAGATCCAAAAGACACGTCCCTGCGTCATCGTCAGCACGGACGCGCTCGGAAAGCTTCCGGTGCGTGTCGTCGTCCCACTGACCACTTGGCAGTCAAGACACGCTCACCGCCTCTACATGGTGCATGTTCCACGAGACACGAAGAACAACCTCAAGAATGACTCAACCGCCGATCCGCTTCAGGTCAGGTGCGTCTCACTTGAACGTTTCCGCTCCAAGCTCGGCGTCCTCGACCGCTCCCAGTTGATGGACATCGTGAGCGCCTTGGCGCTGGTTGTCGAAGTGCCGTGAGCCCTCCGCCCACAGCAGCAGGAGGGGCAGCCACTGTCGGTGGGATCATCTACCAGCTCCTCTGGTGTCTCCTGGAGCTCTCTCGCTTCGAGATCCTGGAGGCTGAGCCGGATGATAAGGGGGTCCTCACCGGAGCCGTTCTGCTCCTCGAACCCGAAGGCGGGGGCGGGGATGCTCGCCTTGAAGGCGACGGCGCCTACGTAGTGACGCAACTCAAGGCGCGATCCACTGGAGGAACGTGGTCACTCCAGGAGGTGATCACGCAAGTGCTCCCGGACCTACTCAACGGCGTGCGCCTAGACGTACCGCAGCCTGAGTACAGGTTCGTAACCGAGGGTCGCATCGGAAGG
>Ga0315910_10003760_pt1 | contig 12801 bp, 10 predicted proteins | sample EdamamesoilMG_FD_204470 | JGI IMG/M metagenome (GOLD analysis project Ga0315910, IMG submission 204470) | Garden soil microbial communities collected in Santa Monica, California, United States - Edamame soil | ecosystem: Environmental > Terrestrial > Soil > Garden | place: USA: California... | reverse complement strand
CACCGCCAGGGCTTCGCCGGAGCCTAGCTCGAGCCAATCGAGCGCAGGCGCCTCGGGCAGCCCGCGCGCGAGCGCGCTCACCACCTCGTCGAGGGATTCGCAGTCTTGGCACTTCCGGCGAGGTAGGCGTGACAAGCGCCGCTGCAGCGCCAGCAACCGCTCTCGGGTGGCGCGCTCGATCGCCGCAGCGTCCACCATTTGCGCGGAGTTGTCGATCACGAGCGCCAGCCTCGACGCGGGTGCTCCACAGCGTTCGCGAAGCCTGCGCGCGGTCTCGGCCCCGAGTTTTACGCGTACCGCCGCGCTGATCGGCCAGCACAAGAAGCGAGCCAGCCGTAGGTTTGGATCTTCGTTCGTCGTGCCAAAAGGGTCGAAGGGCGAGAGCGTCGCCGGTAGCGGCGTTGCCGCGCCGTGCACCAGCACGGCGAGCGAGCGATCGCCAGCGACGAAACTGCGGCGTGCAATGGTGCGTGCCGCCGTCCAGATCGGCAAGAGCCAGGGGGCTTCGCGCCGCGCGATCTGCTCCGGCGACTCCTCCAGAAGGTCTACGCCCAAGGGGTGCAGGCGCGCTTCGAGCGAATCGAGCAAGCTCTCGAGCGCAGTCAACAGGCGATCTTGCGCTGGCGGCCCCAATGTCGCGAACGACAACCATGCTGCCACCTGGAGCTCGCGCTGGCGCTCCGCGGCCTCGGGTACTGGCCAGGCTGCCTCGGGGCCGCGCGCAAGCCCGAAGCGCAGCGGAGCTGCAGACGTTTCGCGTGCGCGCATCCAGTGCAAAGCGCCCACGCCGCCCGCGGTCGCTGCACCAACGCACAGACCGAGCGCTTTAACGACGCTGCGCCGTGAACTCGAGGCCGCCACTCGTCGACCCGGTGATGCGGCCATTGTCGACCGTGATGCTGATCGTTCCCGAATCCGAACCGGACTCTGCACAGTCGACCTCGATGGTGTTGTCTTCGAACACCACGGAGCAATCGAGGGCCTGGGCGGTCACCTGCCAGCGTCCGCCGAGGTCACCGAAGATCGAAGCGCGGGCCTCGGTGCGCTCGGCGGTGAGGTCGGCGTTCTCGAGCTCCGGAAAGCGGTAGGGCGTGGAAATGTCGTCGGTGCACTCGAGTCTGAGCTCGCTCTCGTCCAGACGGTGGTGGCAGCCGCGGTTCAGGTCGGGCACGCCCGCGAACCAGAGCGCCCCAGCGAGTGGCAGCGGAAGGACCCCGAGATCCATGTCCGCTTCGGCCTCACGCGTCGCGCGGATCGACTCCCCTTCGTAGGCGATGTCGATGACGTCATCGGCGATCAGCGCGACCACCTCGAGGTCTCCAGTCACGCCGAGCTGTGTGGGAGAGAGCGTGACCGTGCTGGTCGCCGCTTCGCCGTCCGGGGCCGACACGATGACGTCCCAAGTGCCGCTCAGGTCCTCTGGGCCGCCCGTCGAGCCCGTGGTCGTTGCGTTTCCGTCCGAGCCGCCTGAACCGCCTGAACCGCCTGAACCGCCCGAGCCGCCGGTGGAGGTCGCGCCGTCGGTGGAGGTCGTGCCGTCGGTGGAGGTCGTGCCGTCCGAACCGTCCTCACCCGACTCGGAATCGCCGCCGCAGGCACTGACGAATCCCAGTGCGCAGGGGAACAGTCCCAGCGCCACAACCGCATTCCATACCGAGCGTTGCCTCATCCCGTCCTCCACTCTCCAGCCGCCGGCACGGTATCGCGGCGTCTGGACGCTCGCAAGGGCCATTGGCCGACAGCAAGCGGCCTGCTATTTGGGCAGCATGGGTACGCGGGCTAAAGGGGCGATCGTAGTGCTGGGGCTCGTGTTCGGAGCTTGCGGTGGCAAGAGCGACCAGTCCGACGCGCACGCCGTTGATACAGGCAACGGCGGGAGCAAAGCTACGGACGCGGGGGGTAGCGGCAACGTCACTGACACGGGTACCGGTGGCAGCGGCGCCCAACTGGACACCACCGCGTCCAGCAACGGCGGCTCGCCCGAGTACGAGGGGCCCATTGAGGCCATCGATGAGGTAGACGGTTCGGATTCGGATCCAGATCCAGAGTCCGCTCACTTCGTCTGGGGATCGGGGATCGGCAACTGGTTCGTGGATGCACCCGAACCCAACCCAATTCACGACGACGCAGAGTCTACCGACATCGAGCCCCCCCGCGGCGAGAGCACTCGAGCCTACCGTGTCCAGGGAAGCGGGCACAGCGCCGGAGTCGACCTCTGGGCGCAGCTGAACCATCCTCAGGGGAACGCATTGGATCTTGGCAGCACGTATGCGGGCATCGTGTTCTGGGCAAAGCTCGAGGGCGCGAGCGATCGGCTGCTGGTCGGTGCAAACCCCGGCGTTCGGTATTTCGATGCCCCCGACGACGTGCCCACGGTCGAGCTCAGAGTTTCGAGCGAATGGCAGCAGTTCATCGTGCCGTTCGACGTGTGGCCGGGCGCGGCGGACGCCGTAGCAAGCTTCGACTTCATCGTCGGGGAAGGTGGCGGGGACTTCGACTTTTGGCTCGATGATCTAGGGCTGATCTGCGCCTCAGAGTGCCCCGCTGAGTGAACGGAGCTTGCGGCGACTCACCACACGAGCTTCGCAGTGAAGAGCTTCCAACTGAGGACGAAACCCGAGGGCTCGTCGAGGGTACGACTGACGGCGCGCTTGGCGCGGATCAACGCGGGTGATCGAGCACCCTCAGATCGCGACCGAACACGTTCAGTACGACGGTGTTGGGGAGCACCAGTTCGTAGCTACCACCGCCGAGCATCTCTCCGAGCAGATCGAGATCACCGAGCGCGGTAGTGAGCGTAAAGTTGAGCCCCCGCTGCACGGTCTCTTTATCGAACCGAAAGGGTAGACCCGGAGGCGCCCCGCGCAGATACGGAGCGAACGGCGCCAGCGTCTCGACCAAGCGTGCGATGTTCTTCGGCGACCGGCTGTAGATGAAGTCGGCGTCCTGAGTAAGCCGTGCGCTGCCGTGCGCTTGTGCGGCGAGGCCACCGACGACGACCACCTCTACACCGCCGTCGACGAGAACCTCGACGATGCCGCGGAAGTCAGCGGCCACGTGCCTTGGCCCCAGCCGCGCGCAGTTCTTCTTGCAGGCGCAGAGCTTGGGTGATGACTTGCCAGCGTTCGTCCGGCGTGCGCGCCAGGTTCTGGCGCAGCAGCGTGCGGTCGACGTCGCGCTTGTATGCTTCGATCACCGGGTCGGGCTCGATGCCATACTTGCGAAGGATGGCAGCATCGCGCGCGCCCTCGGCCGCGGGCGCGGCTTCGCGAGGGAACCGATGTGAAGGCGTGTCAGCCACGGCGCGGAGCGTACCTCGTTTCGCCGGGTGACGGTAGCGACCGGCTCGCAGCGCAGGTAACCAGCAACTTTTCCGGGACCGTCCGCGGATAGCGCCCAAGAGCGCTGCACCGCCAGCCGTGCGGGCGGCGATGTGCGGTGTGCGGGGCGGAGCGCGTTCGTGACGAGCGCCGCCGAAAAGTGCTGTCGTCACCTGGCAGATCGCCCGAGTGTGCGCCGCACAGTGCGGGAGTGTGCGCGCACAGTTCGCGTCGCGCTCGAGTAACGCTGCCCGGTTTCACGAAGCTTCGCGCGCGAGCGTGCTAGCAAGTTTGGCGGGAGAGATGTTCATGGAAGATCGCCGTTCGTTCAGAGTTGTTACCGGTTTGTTCGTTGCTTCATCCGCGCTTTTGCTCGCTAGCTGCTCGACCACCAGCACGCATTCGGTCGAAGGTGGCGGCGAAAGCGGCGCGCCGCCGGATGGACAAGGCGGCAGCCTGATGACGTCCGGGAACACGGGCGGCACCTCTGGCTCCGCCAGTACGGGTGGTTCGGGAGGCACGGGCGGGAGCGCGGACACGTCGACGCGCGGGGCCGGTGACAGCAGCGGCGGCAACGGCGGTGGTAGCGGAGGCGACGGCACCACCCAGAGCACCGAGGGCGGAACCACCGGGGGAGCCGCGGGCGCGGACGGCGGCGACGCTTGCAGTGACGGCACGACGCGCTCCTGCGCCGCCGCTCCCTTCGACAAACTGGGAGCTTGCGCGCTCGACACCGCCACCTGTGAGGATGGAGTCTGGGTGGGGTGCGTGGACGCGAAGGGCGAGGATAGCTGCAACGCAGGCAATGACGACGACTGCGACGGCACTCCCAACGAGGGCTGCACCTGCGTCGATGGCGACACGCAGGCCTGCGGCCATGCCGCCGTGGGCATTTGCAGCCCCGGTCGATCGACGTGCGAAGACAGCGCTTGGGGTCCCTGCGAGGACAGCGTCGAGCCCGGAGCGCGAGACTGCTCGTCGTCGGCGGACAACGACTGCGACGGAGAGCCCGACAACACCATCGACGACGTCTGCCAGTGTTCACCGAATGGTGCTCCCCAGGCCTGCGGCACCCACCCCGGTGACGGCAATGGCCGCTGCAAGGCAGGGACGCGCAGCTGCTTGCTCGCAGCGGATGCCAGCTCTTCCAACTGGGGGCCCTGCACGGGCTCGGTCGGCCCCGCCGAGGAAGACACCTGCGAGCCCGGCAACGACGACAATTGCAACGGTGAGCCCAACGAGGAGTGTCCCTGCTTGAACGGCGACACGCAAGACTGTGGCCACGCCGCCGTCGGGATCTGCAGCCCCGGCACCTCGACCTGCGAAGACAGCGAGTGGGGTCCGTGTGAGGACTACGTCGATCCAGAGCCGCGCGACTGCGCGTCGTCGGCGGACAATGACTGCGACGGCAGCCCGGACAACACGTTGGACGACGTGTGCCGTTGCGATGTGGACGGCCCCGACCGCAGCTGTGACACGCATCCGGGTCTGGACGGGAACGGCGAGTGCCAGGCGGGCACCCAGAGCTGCGTTGCGGCGAGCGGCAACACCGCTTCCGACTGGGGAGATTGTACGGGCTCGGTGGGCCCGGCTGGCCCTGACAACTGCAATGCCGGGAACGACAACGACTGCGACGGCAACGAGAATGAGGACTGCGATTGCCTGAATGGCACGCCGATCGATTGCGACTGCGGCCCTGACGCCAGCTGCATCAACGGCACGCCGGGCAGCTGCTCGGTGAGCGAGGTGCCCCTGTTCGAAGACGGAGACGGAGACGGTTTCGGCGCACCCGGTACCGCCACTCAAGTGTGCCCAGGCACCTCTGGCTACGTCAGCAACAGCGACGACTGTGACGACGGCGACCCCGACATCACGCCGGGAGTTTCGATCTGCGCCGGCGACGAGATCGAGCGGCGCTGGTGTGTTTCCGGCAATGGCGGCGAATGGAACACCATGAGCTGCGACCAGGGCTGTTTCGACGGCACTTGCCGGAGTGATGGTACCGTTGGGCTCCCCGGGGTCGTCTCGTGCTTGCAAACACCGCCCCTCACCAAGTGTACTTTGCAGAAGGGTTGCTACTTCGGCTACCCGGACTGCGGGACCCAGCTCAACCCGGGAGACACTCGGTGTGACGGCCCCAACGACTGCGCCGACGGCCAGGTGTGTTGTCACCGGGACATACCCGGTGGCAACCCCACGGAATGCTTTTCCGGTACCGAATGTCCCAGTGGTGGCTGGCACGTGGTGTGCGACCCGTTGAACCCATCCTGCAGCGATTGCCAGCAGCGGACTTTCCCGAGCCTCGGTATCTACACCTGCCCGTAACACTTGTGCGAAGGACTGGTTGCACGCGGCGCGCCAACGAACCGTGACCACTCTCGCCGCAAGAAATCCGCCTGGTGGCGTCCGATCCGCAGCAACTCCGGCACTTGCGCACGCTGCAGGTCCGGCACCCGCCGAGATTCCGGCGCTCGACGCCGCTTACTCGCGCAGGCGAGGGAGCGCTGGGTCGAAGAGGTCGGCCATCGCTTGGCGTTGACCGCTGGTGAGGAATTCACGCGGTGACATACCCACGAGGGCGAAGAAGTCGCGGTGACACTGCGAGTAGCTGCCGAACCCCGAAACGTGCGCGGCCCGCATCAGGTTCTTCGGATACGAGTCGACGGCTTCCAAGAACCGCAACAAACGCATGCGCTTGCGAAACTCTCGCAGGGAGATTCCATTGTCGCGCTGGAAGCTGCGGCTGATGTCACCCGGATTGCTGGCCAGCGCCTTGGCGAGCTGGTAACGCCGTAACGACGCTTCGTTCAGCACCAATGAGGCGGCCCGTACACCAAGGTCTGATGGGCTGCTTGGCTGGAGGGTGTCATCGAGAGCCGCGCGCTCGAGCGGCTCTCGAAGCAAGCCTTCCACGACTGAGCGGTCTGGTGCTTCGCCGAGCGCACCGCACACGCTCGCGAGCTGCTCGGTAACCGCATCGGAGACTTGCTTGCAAGCAACTCGGAAGCCAAAGGCCGTGCCACTCGTTCGTGCATAGGCATGCACGAGTTCGGGATGGAACCCGATGGCGAAAAACTCCAAGTCGGGGCTCGCCTCGACGAGCGCATGATCGATGCCCGGAGGGAGTATCAAGAGCCCCCCGCGCTCGACGCAGAAGCTGCGATTGCCGACGATGAAGTGAGCCTGGCCGCGCCACACGAAGTTCAGCTCGGGCTCGGCGTGAAAATGCAAAGGGCGGCGGTACTTGGGTTGATAGCGCCATGCCTGGGCACGGCACCCGCGTGGAAAAGGGAACGGCTGCAGAAGCGGCTGCATTCGAAAGCGACTCTAACACGAGTCGACCGGAGCCAGAGCGTCCCACAATGCGAGGTTCGGATACCGCAGCGCGTTTCTCAGTGACGCATCGAGGCGAGGCGCGGTCCGAAAACAAACGCACAAGATGCACAGTTTTGTCGAGTGAGCGCGCTCTACTACGCGGCATGAAATTCCTAGTGACTGCGCTGCTCTTGTCCGCGATGGGCTGCTCCGGTGGCAGCTCATCCAAGCCACCGGCATCGACAGGACCTGCTCCAATTACCGAACACAGCTTCGAGCTCGCTTGGCAAGACGAGTTCGATACCATCGACGCTTCGCGTTGGTCGCTGATGACCCACTCATGGGACGGAAACTTGGCTCAATTCGCTGCCTCCACCGCGGAGGTGGTCGACGGGCGGCTGACGCTGAACCTGACTCCCGCGCCCGAGGGGGGCACCAAGCCGTACCTCGGGGTGGAGTATCGGTCGAAGGACACCTTGCAATACGGCAAGGTCGAAGCGCGGGTTCGTTTCGCCAAGGGCTCCGCCGTCGTCTCCTCCTTGGTGCTCATCTATACCCCTTGGCCGCCCGACGATTGGAACGAGCTCGATATCGAGTTTTTGGGCAAGAACACCGATCGCATCCAGTTCAACCATATGATCAACATCCCGCCTGCCGATCCGGCGACTGGTCATTTGCAGTACCCAGAACTGGTCTCGCTCAGCTTCGATCCCGGCGCGGACTTCCACGACTATGCGATCGAGTGGGTTCCTGGCCGCGCGCGCTTTTCCGTGGATGGACAAGTACTGCACGAGACGACCGAAGAGATGGATCGAATGGTGCTGCCTCAGAATATCTTGCTTACCATCTGGGCCTCGAGTTCCGCGGGGTGGGCTGGCCCGGTAGACACCACGACTGCACCGACCAGCGCTGAGTACGACTGGATCAAAGTGTACAGTTACACAGGGCAATGACATGACGGAGCGGTCGATCGCGAGACCGCGGCTGCCGGCGCGGCCGCTTGCCCGTGTCGCGAAGGTTCTCGCTTGGGGGTCGTGGTGCGCCTTTCTCGGCTGTAGCGGTGAATACGGAACTGGCGACACTTTAGGGCCCCAAGCAACGGCTGCTCAGCACACCACGAGTGCATCTACCGTGACTCTCGGCGCGACCGGTGCCTCTGGCGCCAGCACGACGGGACCAGCTGAGACCACAGGAGTCTCGACTGCCGGTGGCGGCGGTCCGAATACAGCGAGCGGGGACTCAGGCGCGGCGTCCGACGCGGCGAGTTCGGGCAGTAGCGTCACGACTGGTGGCGACGCATCGACGCCTGCCTCGACGGGCAGCGCGACGACTCTGACCGCGACCAACGGTGCCGGCGGCGCGAGTGCGACCGTCGCCAGCGTGGCCGTGACCGGAGTCGGTGGGAGCTCGACGAGCGGGGAGTTTCAATTGAGCTGGGTCGACGAATTCGACGCGGTCGATACTTCGCGCTGGCAGCCGATGACACACAGCTGGGATGGCAACCTTGCTCAGTTTTCTGCCGACACGATCCAAGCCGAAGACGGCGTGCTCAAACTGAGCCTAGTCGACGCGGCTGACGGATCCGACAAACCATATCTTGGCGTGGAGTACCGGTCTCTGGACACTCTGACCTATGGCAAAGTCGAAGCTCGCATTCGCTTCGCCCGGGGCTCGGCCGTCGTTTCCGCGCTCGTGCTCATCTATACTCCTTGGCCACCTGACGACTGGAACGAACTCGACATCGAATGCCTTGGAACCGGGCAGCTGCAGTTCAACCACATGATCAACGTTCCACCTGCCGACCCCGTCTCGGGCCATCTGCAGTACCCGCGCATCGTAGAGCTCGGCTTCGACCCGGCTGCGGAGTTTCACGAGTACGCTGTGGAATGGGTTCCCGGTGAAGCCCGCTTCCTCGTTGACGGGTTGTTGCGACACACCGCGACTGAAGAAATGTCGCGCATGGTATTGCCGCAAAATATCTTGCTGACGATCTGGGCCTCGGATGCGGCCGACTGGGCCGGGCCGGTAGACGCTACGACCTCGCCCACTCTGGCCGAGTACGACTGGATTCGCGTCTACGATTACGTGGCCTTGTAGCTTGTGCTCTCTGGCAAGAGCCCGTGCTTCTTCAAGCGATCGTATTGGGCCTGCCGACTTCGCGGCGCCGGCCTTTCGGCTACCTGCCGGAAATCCGGCGCCGACCCAGCGCGAGCCTCGCCAGCGTCGGCCCCGAACGCCGCTCTCGGGTGTCCGGGGCAGTGGACGCGGGGCCGCGCGCGACCTCGCTTACCAGCTCACGGCGTCGACGTAGAGCGAGCCGGTCCAGCCGGATCCTGCCTTCAGCTCCACCCCGAGCTGATTCAGGGGAGTGGCAGCGTTCGAGGGCACCGTCACGCTGATTTCGTTCCACGCGCCCGCCGAGAGCGAACCAATCGATCGCCAGGTGCCGGTGAATGCCCAGCCTCCGTTGCTTCCTTGCAGGATGTACGGCTGTACCGACGTCAGCTGGCTGCCGCTAGGAATGTAGATACGAAAGGTGACGATAGCTCCGGCAGGCGCGCTCGGCGTCGGCACGTTCACCAGTTGCGTGCCGGCGGTGCCGTTGAACGTGACCTTGAGCGAGTGCGTGCCGCTGAACGCGCGACTCGTGGAGCGACTGAGCGACGCGATGTTGTCTCCGGATGCCGTCCAGCCGTTCACGCTCTTCTCGAAGTCGTAGCGAACGCTACCGCCGCCACCTCCTCCGCCGCTGGTGCTGCCACCAGTCGTGCTGCTGCTGGTCGTGCTGCTGCTGGTCGTGCTGCTGCTGGTCGTGCTGCTGCTACCGCTGGTCGCGCTGCTGCTGCTGCCTCCGCGCTCGATCGCGAGTCCGCCAGCGTTCAGGAACTTCCCCGCTCGGCTCTGCATGAAGAGTTTGCCGTCCGAGAAGGTGTCGTTGACGTAGCTGCTGACGCCGCCGGCTCCCGCTCCGAAGAGCAGCGCGATCACGCCTGCATCCGCGAATTTCTGCAGATGTTTCGTGTCACCTGCGAAGAAGTACTCCGAGCGGTTGTCCTTGTAGCCCTCGCCCGGCCCTCCGTTGTTCCAGACGTTCTTGCTGGCCGAATTGCCCAGCGGAATTTGCCAGAGCACCCAGCGCTTGCCGGACTTTGTGTTCCACAGTCGCAGCCACTCCGCATAGCGGTTGAAGCTCTTCGATCCGATGGGCGCCGAATCGTTCGCGTCCCACCAGCGGTCGGTGCCACCGTTTTGGTAGCGGTAGAAGTCCGAGTCGCGGTCGAGCGGATCCCCGACGAGCACGTCGTAGGTTGTGCCGGTGACGTTGGCAGCCAATCCGGCGGGCCCCAGAAAACCGTAAACCTTGTCCACTTCGGGGCCAAGGGGATCGGTGACGCTCGAGTAGGCAATGTCTTTGCCCGAGGCCCAGCCCGAAACGTGTACACCGAGAACCACATTGTTAGCGCCTACTGACTTCTTGATTGCAAGGAATGCGAGGCCCCAGCCCGCGACGCTGTTCGGCAGGCCCTTGAGCTCTGCCATCCCGGTATCGGCCACCGCCGCATACGTGCTCGGGTTGTGATTCGCTTGTTGCTCGAGGAAGCCAAGACCGTCGGCTTCGAGCAGCACGACGACCGGCTTGCCGAAGTCTTTGCCACGCTGCATCAGGATCTTGAAATCACTGAAGTACGACGCCATCGTGCCGGCGTTCTGCACCTTGGCTAGCGACGCCGATTCGCCGCCGCCCGGCTCGCCGAACAGCTGGTAGTACTGCGCAACGGGGATGTACCCCTGCGCATCGCACTCTTTCATGTAGTCGAGGCCCCACGAGCCGTTGTTCTCGCCCCAGCCCCAATTGTTGGCCCAGCCTTTCGTGAAATAGCGATAGCGCATGTCCCACGCCGCGCCGCTCGACTTCATCCAGGTCTGACCGTGCTCTTCGAAGAGCCCCACTTCCAAACGTGCGGGCAATCCAGCAGGAATACTGCCCGATGCAGCAGAGCCCGCGAGCTCCTGACTCACCGATCCAGTTTCTGCCTCTAGGCCCGGATCTCCGCAGCCAACTGCCATTAGACAAACGACGGCCACCGCCGCCAAACGCGTTCCAAGCATACCTGTGCCTACCTTTCCAGCTCGAAGGGCTGTGTTTGGCCGACGCGACCGGTGGCCACGTCGCTCCGAAGGACGGCCAACTTTGCACACGAGGCTAGCGTGTCCAGGTCGATTCATGTCATGAATCGCTCACAATAGTCTCAGCGTAAGATTTTCGAGCGTACGCCGCGCTCGCGCGCCGCGTTTCACGCTTAGATCGTGTGTGATTCGTCAGTGCCGAAGTGTGGATTCGGTTCTGACGAGGGTCAGATTCTCGATGTGTGTCGAGGTGTTGCGCGCGGCGTGCGTGTGCTGTGAAGCGCGAAAACGCGAACTTTTTCGACCCCCGAGTCACTCTCGTGACTTTCCGTTTCGCTGCGCCCTACTGCTCGGATAGTGCAGCAAACGCTAACGATGCGCGCGCGCAGCTCTAGCTCCGCGCGCGCAGTTTCACCGGCCTCTGGTCAGCTCGCCGGAAGGCGTGCTTCAATCCACGCCTGAATATCAGCGAGCACCGTCTCTTTGCCGTAGTCGTTCAAGAGGTCGTGCGCGTGGCCCTCGTACAATTTGAGGGTTTTGTCGGGGGATCCAGCCTTGTCGTAGAACATCTGGCTGCCGCTCGGCTTCGTCACCTTGTCGATGGTGCCGTGCAAGATCAATACGGGCAGCTTGATGAGGGGAAACTCTTCCTTGAGCCGCTCGTCGGCGCGCACCAGCGCGGCCACCGTAGTCGTGGGCTGCACCTCGCCTGCGATGAGCGGGTCCGCGTTCATGAACTCGACCACCTTCGGGTCACGAGAGAACTCCGCGATCGGCAGCTTGAGCACGTGGGCATGCGGAAACACGTGGCTCAGGCCCTTCACCACGGCGAGCGCGAAGTCGGGAGCATACACCTGGAACGCGAAGCTCTCGCAAATGAAGCCCGTGAGCTTCGCTTGGTTCTCGAGTGTGTAGACGGAAGAGATGACTCCGCCGGCGCTGTGCCCGAGCAAGAACGTCGGCACCCCTGGGAGCTCGCGTTGCGCGAGGTCGATCAAAGTCCCGAGGTCGGCCACGTAATCGTCGATCTTCTCCACGAAGAAGCGCTCTCCGTCGGAACGTCCGCGGCCGCGATGGTCGATGGCATAGACGGCAAAGCCTGCCGCTAGCAGTTGCTCGCCCACCCACTCGTAGTAGCCGCTGTGCGACAGGACGCCGTGCGCGATGACCACGATCCCTTTCGGGGTAGCCTCGGGCCGCCACGCGCGCGCGAAAATGTTTAGCCCCCCGACGCCTTGGAAGTTCAGTGTTTTCATGCTTGCTTGCATCGCACGCGAGACGGCGGCTGGCTTGTCGGATCCCCGCGCGCCTTGTCAAAGCTTGCTGGATTCGTCGGTGCACTATTTCGGAATTGTGTCAGTGGCGTGGCGAGGGGCGGAGGCTACTGGCGTGTCGCTCGGAAGTTGCCGGGGCTCGTGCCTGCCACGCGCCGGAACACCTTGGTGAAGTGGCTCTGATCGGCGAAGCCAGAGCACGCGGCTACGTCGGCCAACGCTAGCCCGGTGTGCAAAAGCAGGCTTCGCGCACGTTCGATGCGGCGCGCGGTCAGAAACTGGTAGGGCGTCATGCCGGTCGAACGCTTGAACGCGCGCGCGAACTGCGCGACCGAGAGCGAGCACTGCTGGGCGATATCGGCCAGCGAGATGTTCTCGGCGAGGTGAGCCTCGATGTATTCCTTGGCGCGTCGCTCTTGCCAGACCGCGAGCACCCCACGGCGTGATGCCCGATCGGCTGCGACCCCGAAGCGCCGTGCCAGGTGCACGCGCAGCGCAAACAGCACGTGATCGACGAATAGACGTGACGCGGACTCGGGCGCTGCGAGCGAGGGCAACAGCGCCGTGGCGAGCGCGTGGATCACCGGATCTTCGAAGCCGAACCTGGCAGGGTCACGCAGCGAGATGTCATGGAACGAAGCCTCGCCGGACTCATCGCTGGTCCCCAAGGGAACTGCGAAGGCAACGCAGTGGAACGGGTGCATCGAGTGCGCGGTGACCGCGCGCCGCAGATCGAGGACGCTCGTCATGCCCAGACCCAGAGG
>Ga0315910_10003759_pt1 | contig 12803 bp, 12 predicted proteins | sample EdamamesoilMG_FD_204470 | JGI IMG/M metagenome (GOLD analysis project Ga0315910, IMG submission 204470) | Garden soil microbial communities collected in Santa Monica, California, United States - Edamame soil | ecosystem: Environmental > Terrestrial > Soil > Garden | place: USA: California... | reverse complement strand
GCAGACACACAGCGATCATGGGCTCATACTTTCAAACATACCCATTCCCGTATTGGATGAAGGCATTGAAAATGTAGTCCCTAAAATCGGTGACAAGAAAAAATTGATCGCCCTCTCGCTAAAGAACGCCCTTGAATTAAAAAAAGAACGCGAGATTCTTCGTGAGGGGAAAAAGGCAAAGCAAAACGAAACGTTGAAGATCCTGCAGAACGACATGAGGCTTCCAACACTCCCCATGATTATCGAATGCTTCGACAACTCGAATTTTCAGGGAACAACGCCTGTGGCATCAATGGTAAGGTTTGTGGATGGACGTCCGGATAAGAAAGGATACCGGCACTTCAATATTAAAACCGTTGAGGGCCCGAACGATTTTGCATCGATGAAAGAGATTGTTGGACGCAGATACAAAAGAATCCTCGAAGAGGCAGGGCAACTTCCTAACTTAATTTTGGTTGACGGTGGGAAAGGTCAATTGGCTAGTGCTGTTGAGTCGTTGAAGGAACTTGATATTTACGGCAAAGTGCCCATTGCTGGGATTGCCAAAAGGCTCGAAGAGATCTACTATCCCGAAGATCCATTACCCCTACACATCAGTAAAAAATCCCCTGGACTCATGCTTCTTCAGCAAATCCGGGACGAAGCGCACCGGTTTGCCATCACCTTTCACCGGCAGAAGCGAAGCAAAACTCAACTAAAAACTTCCATGACCGAGTTTGAAGGCATCGGGCCGAAGACTACTGAAAAACTTCTTCAGCGTTTTAAGTCCGTCAAGAAAATTAAGGAAGCATCTATTGAGGAGATTGCAAAGATCGTGGGACTGAAAAAAGCAACCATTATAAAAAATCAAGCATAAAAAAAGGGAGCTGTTACGCTCCCCTTTTCAAAAATATCAAAGGCAAAACTAAAACTCCCACAGGTTATGCTCTTTCTCCATGAGCATTAATTCAGTCCATTCTCTTGCCCATACACCTTCGCGATACGGACGACCGTTTGCGCGATATGTGTCATCAAGTGTCTCATCATCCGGATTCTGAACCTTATAGATAGAACCATGGAACAGCCTTAGCAAAATGGCATCTGCAAAGTTCTTGTTCTGTGCAGTATTTTGCCAGTTGAACCAAACGGCTTTAGGAATATTGTTTCTGAAAAGCTTTTCAAGATCCTTATACTTGAACCAACCTAAAGAAACATCTATACCGGTCATTGTTTTCGCACCCGGAATGATGATCTCCATAGCCTGAATATCATAGTATAGTCTTGATCTTCTCCTGTCGAAAATGATATCTTCTACCATGTGGATATTACTCATATCACCGACAAGGTATTCTATACCCGATCCTTGAGACGTAGAAGCCCAATCGTCTATTGCCTCTGCGCTTGGCGTAACACCGGTATTATCTCTTAATGCACGCCAGTTCGCACCATTGTAGGTTACGATATCATCGGTATAAAATGTAGTAGTAGGATCCCATGCACGGAACTGCTCAGCCTGCTGTGCTACGAGTCTTCCCAGAAAATCCTCTTTAGAAAGTTTCGTGGTAAGTGAGTCACTTTGGTAGATATCCGTGAGTTCACCGGACTTAACAGCGTCCACTATGAGTTTGCTCAATTCTCCGTTCTTAGCAAAAAAACCTTTGTTTTGCTTCTCTCTGAGATCAATGGTCCGCCATACGCGCACTTTGTAGTGCTGCTCATACACCGGAATGGGGTTTAATGAATTGGGATTGTACTGAATCTCCAAATCCTGAACCTCCTGTGCCAAGATTGAAAAGCCGGCAACTGAGAATACGGTTAATAAAGCTATCTTCTTCATTTCGATCAGTTAATTCACAGGTATAATTATGATACCGCCTGAACCTTTTATAGTCACTTTCTCCTCCTCATCACTGAAGGTTCTACGCGATACGTCCTTAATATCAATTACAATACGATCGCCAGGGCGGGCTTGGCTTATCCACGATCTGAGATCGGGATTTTCATTCGTAGCATTCAGTCGTTGAACACCGGCAGTTCCACGTCCCAGGATTACTTCAGCACGTTTAATTCGGTAACGTGCGTCCTTCGGCACCTCTTCCTTAAAGTTGGCCTCTGGCTCAGCTACAAACCGCAGGTTTCCCAGCTGGTTAGCGCGGATACCATTTCTTAAGTCTACAGGCTGGCTGCCTATGTAAGCGATGTACTTAGGATCTGGCACATTCTTAACATCAAAAGGAGCATTACCAATCAACGCACCACCGTTGCTAACCGATACTGAGATCTTTCTTTGTTTAGGAATGATCGTAACTCGTCCAGGCTTGTCACCTTTACGAATGTCAGCGGAAGCTCCCGCTGAGAATGACGGATTGTAATTTGATCCTAAAGCAGGCACTTCAATTAGAACGTTGTTACCACAGTTCATGTAAAGCGTAGGAGCATTACCAGTTGTTACTTTAATGACCGGTTGGGCAACCAGGTACTCAATCTTTGTTTGGTAAGGTTCTCCGTCAATGAGAATCTTAGCATCAAAAGATTGCTGAGAGTATCCGTCTTTGTTATAGTTACCACCGCGAGCCACAAATTCGACCTTACCCATTTTCACGCCAGTCACCGGGTCATCAGCGACAGTCAATTTAGTTCCGTTATGATACATTTCTGGGGTTAAGCCTGAAGCCGAAGCACTGATAAACATTTGTGCCTCATACTTTGCTCCTGCAGCAACTATTGATGATTTGGGGATCACCATCGGAACGATCTTATCGAACTTCACCTGACCAGCACCAGCTTTCTTGGCTAGTTCATCCAGTGCAAGAGCTTCCTGTTCGAGAATCTCTGTCTGAATTTGTGTTACAGATGCATACGCAGCAACCGGAGGTGTATTTTCGAATGTAAAAGTCAAGAAGTCCTTATTCGCATGCTTTTCATTGTTCTTGAAAGCCTCGATATCCTGAGGAGCTCTTGCCAGTGTTTCAAACTTACGACCACTTAACTGTTCGAGTCTTTTGGTATACTCTTTAAGACGTTTTTCAAATTCAACGCCAACACCAGTCTTTTTGTCAATCATAAGCGTAGCTACTTTTGAGCTATGGTCATTGATGAATTCTTCATCAACTCCTGCAGCTCCCGCTTCCTTCATCATCGTTTTTTTCAACTCATATACATACTTGACCATTTCATCCGCCATCTTGCGAACTTCCTGGGCATCAGCTACCGCCTTCTGAACTTCAGGTTTACTGCTGGCTGACCCATCTTTTACAATCTGAGTCAATTGAGCTGAGTTCTTTTTGGTACTCTCTTCAATAAGACTTTCAAGCGTACCGTTTATTATCGCGAATTTTTCCAATACTGCATTACTTACTTGCAGAGCCAGAAGTGCGGTAAGTACCAGGTACATCATACCGATCATCTTCTGCCTGGGGGTTTCCTTTCCACCTGCCATGTTTGATTGTTTTTAGTTAGAACGTTAGAAAACCTACAATCGTATTAGCCTTGTCCGCCACCTTTCATGGCTGTAAGCATGCTGCCGTAAACTTTGTTCAATGCAGCAAGGTTATCGGAAAGCTTACCTAATTCGGTAGTGAACTTCGTGGTGTTATCACCTACTTTAGAAAGTCCCTGCATAGCACCGGTTAAGCTCTCATAGAACTTGTTCATGTTCTTCACATGGCTGTCCGCATCTTTCAGTTCCATTTCATAAACTGAGTTAAGAGCAGCAAGATTTTTAGTCACTTTCTGTACTTGTGAATGATATTCACCTGCGTCTTTAGAAGCTTCAGACATGCTGGAAACTGCTTTGATCGCTACGTCATATGACTTATTCATTTCCACCAGCTGAGTGGATGCTTTTTTCACGTTAGATGCATAGTCGTTTGTTGCTACGGCTGCATCAGAAAGAGTAGACATCTTCTTAGCCGATTCGGCAAGATTTGTCATGCCTTTACCAAGGCTATCCAGAAGTTCGGGACCAATTTTGGCCTTCTCCAAAGAGGCATCGAGTTGTTGTGTCAGAGAACCACCTGCTTTCTGAACGCGAGGAGCAGCCGCAGGCGCTTCATAGTCTTCAGAAAGTTCAGGATATACTTTTGACCAATCTGGTTCCTGGTGAGGCGGTTCGAATGCACTTAGAAAGAAGATAACGGCTTCTGTAGTAAGACCGATCATCAACATTTCATCTGCACCGGTTAAGTGAAGGATCTTAAACAAAGCACCAATAATTACGACCGCTGCACCAATACCATAAACTTTTGGCATTATGGTTTTGTAGAGGAGTTCAACAAATCCGCCTTTTTTCTTGCTCATTTTAGTAATGGTTTAAGTTTTTGCCTTTTGATAGTGTATTAAATATAAAAAAATATAATAGAGATTTCTATACTAAAATTCCTGACCGGATGAACGGCCCAAGTGGGTCATTGCACATCTGAATCCAATGTACGCCCTTGTTGAATCTTTAAATTCGTAGGTACGTGTTCCTGTTTCCAAATAGTAAGCAACGTCTTTCCATGAACCTCCACGTACTACTTTCTTAGGGGGAACTTTAGGGTTATAGCGTGCGCCTTCCGGATCGGTCCGTGGGTCAATGTATTGCGGGTTCAAATCCCACACAGTAGGCACAGATGCAGGGTTAAAATCATCCAGACACCATTCGGATACATTACCCGCCATATCATATAATCCAAAGTCGTTCGGGAAGTAAGCCTGAACGGGTGAGGAATATGCAAATCCGTCATCATAGAAATTACCTCGGCCGGGCTTAAAGTTAGCTAGCATACAACCTTTGGAGTTTCGGATATACGGGTTACCCCAAGGATACTTGGCCATATCACGACCACCACGCGCAGCATATTCCCACTCTGCTTCTGAAGGTAATCGGAATGCAGGCATCTGAAAATCACCGATGCTCTTCCGGTAATCATTCAAATAAGCTGTTCTCCATTTTCCAAAGAATACCGCAGCATCCCAGTTGACACCCACTACCGGGTAGTCATCGTATCCTGGATGCCAGTAGTAATAGTCCTGAATAGGATCACCCATGTGGTGCGCGAAATCTTTAACCCAAGAGGTAGTGTCGGGATAATATTTCTGACGGAATGTTTCAGCATCAACCGTTTCGAAACCTTCAATGCTTCCGTTATCAACTAAAAAGAAGTTGGTGAATTGTCTGTATTCGTTGTTGGTGATTTCAGTATCATCCATAAAGAATGAACCGATGGTCACTTGCTTGTTAAAGTTGATCTGTGTGGACGCTGGGTCTTCATCAGCCTGACCCATATGGAACGTACCTGCTGGTATGGGAACCATACCATACGGAATAGTCATTACCCAGCCTTCACGTCCGGGAACACCTACTAGTTCACCTTGGTCATTTCCACCACCCTTACCTCCTCCACCAAGACCTAGTAATCCGCAGGCACTGGCCAGAGCACCTGAAATGACTAATACTACTTTTGAAAGAACCGATTTATTCATACTACCTCAGTTTATCGATGCTTATTTTTTTAATAAGAAGCGAAAGTTAAATGTTCTCCGCCTTATTTTTTGAGAAACTAAACACAAATTCCATAAAATCTTAAAAATACCAAAATCAAATGTCGGTTAGTGTCTGTAGCGCGGGGTTCGAACGACTTTTTTGCCGCTACCCGGGTTCACTGGCAACTCATAGCTTAGCATAACCTCAAGTGAAAAATTTTCTTTGGCATCTTTGTCTTTAATGATGAAGTCAACGGCCGACCCTAGTTTTAAAGATTTATCTTTAAGTAAGCTATATCCGAGTAATAAACTGCCGGCCTCGCCTTGTCTAAACGCCAGCCCGGCCCAAATCGTATCCTTATAATAGCCGATACCAGCAAAATCCATTTGTGTTTTATTCAGGTCTGAACGAACCGCTGCACTGAACTGAAGGCGAAGGTCGAAACTAACTTCGTAGAAATATCCACCCGTAAAATTGATGTGATTTGCTAACGCTCCACGTGCACTATCTAATCCAAAATCAAACTGCGATTTCAGCAGGTGATTAAATCCAATTCCGGCATAATATTTCTCAGCTCGGTAAAACAATCCAAGGCCAAGGTCAGGACGAATCTGAGATTCCTTTCCGCTCTTATCTAACAGCGGATCATCCTTGTCTATAGGTCTGTACTTATCCCAATCAATAGCCTGAGAATACATACCTGCTTTTATTCCGATGCTAAGTTTCGTTTCCTTTATGCCCAAATGATAGGCGTACATTCCCTGCACTTCAAGGTTATTCTGGGGACCTAATTTGTCATTCATTACATAAGCACCGAAACCGCTTCGAAGCCTATAAATAGGCGTATTGAAACTTACCATTTGAGTGGTGGGTGCACCACCATCACCAAAACTCGACTCATAGCCAAGCCATTGGCTTCGGTGAATGGCGGTCAAACGAGTGACTCCATCTACTCCGGCAAACGCGGGCGTCATGTACAGATTGTTGAACATGTACTGAGTGAATATGGCATCTTGCTGAGCAAAAACACCTGAACCAGTCAGTGCCAGTAGGAGGGTATAAAAAGTCTTTTTCAGCATCAAGTTTAAAAAGTAGAGATAAAGTAAACTCTTTTTTATGACACTTTCAACAAATGTAATTAAAGTGTAATAAAAATTGTCACTTTATAAAGTTCAATAAATGAAGCAGTTATTGATAGATGCTACTTAATGCCATTGGCCTTTTTTATATAAAGCTCCAGGGCGCCTGTCATGGAAGGGGCATTTGGCAGGGGCGCTTCAATGTCCAGAATCAGGCCGGCATCGCGAACCGCCTTAGCGGTGGTGGGTCCGAAAGCCGCCATCCGGGTGTTGTTTTGTTTAAATTCAGGAAAGTTGACGAACAACGAGTTTATCCCTGAAGGACTAAAAAAGGCAAGGATATCATAAAAAACTTCTTTCAGGTCAGAAAGATCGGAAGCCACGGTATGATAAATAATCGCTTCGGTGTAATTGTATCCTCCGTCTTTTAAAAAATCCGGAATATCATTTTTACGAATGTCAGAGCAGGGGAAGAGATATTTCTCATTCTTATGCTTTTTGAGAATCTCCAGCAGATCCTGGGCAGTCTTAAGACCGGTAAAGATTTTACGCTTCCGGATCACGATATACTTCTGGAGGTAATTTGATGTTTGCTCGGAAATGCAAAAATATTTCATTTCCGGGGGCATCTCTAGTTTCAATTCCTGACAGATATGGAAGAAATGATCCACCGCATTACGGCTGGTAAAGATTATTGCCGTGTGGTTCAGGATTTCTATTTTTTGCTTTCTGAATTCTTTCACCGGAACAGGCTCCACCTGAATGAACGGACGAAAATCTATCTTCAGGTTGTACTTCTCAGCCAACTTTAAATAGGGGGAATTAACATCGGTTGGAGCTTCTTGGGTCACCAGGATGCTTTTAACCTTGCGCATCCTGTCAATTGCAATTTCACTCATATCAGCACGTAAACAAATCAGCTAAATAGTACCTTAAGGGTAATCAGAAAGGGGATAAATTCGGTAGCGCAAATGTACGAAAATAAATGAAACAACGAGTGTCCGAGTTTGCCGCTAAGTTTTATTGAAATTAAAATCATCCAGCTGCCTAAAAGCCAGGGAAGAAATTTCAACCAGATACTAAAAAAGTTTTCACTCTGACCATAAAGTATAAAATATCCGGAAAGAATTACGGTCATAAATCCAAAAACCAGCAGAAGAAGTCTCACCCAGTTAAAAAAATGAATTCCGGCAACTTCACGTGTATTGAAAATCCGAGTAAGACAATACACCAACACGATTTTAAGAAAGAAAAATGTCAGTGTTATCAAACTAAGCTTCAGCCAGAGTATAACTGCTGAATAAAATTCGGACGACAAAAATCCCAGTGCTGCTGAATACTGGTTGTACGTAAAATGAAAAATGATAATCAGGCAGTAGCTTATCAACAAACTGCAAAAAATATAAAACAGAATATTCGTACTACTGGTTATCCGGGAGTATACCTGGCTCTCGTCACCTTCACGCATCGAAAAGATTTTGGTAACGGAAAAATAATCTGACGCAAGCCGCGGATTTAGCCGGATGATGATCACCAGCAGTGTTGTTAACACGAGCATGCCTGCAACTACGAAATCACGAAAATGAGTTGACCGGTATTCCAAAACGGTATCTGTTTTTGAGATCGGGTGCTTTGATCTGATTTCCGTAAGCAGACCACGCGAGTCCAGATCGCGCTGATAGACTCCGACAGACAGCGTGTAAGTTGAAAAAAGCCGCGCCAAACTGTCGATTTTCAATACACATGCCGGGCCGGTTACGATGAGTTGATTGTTCACAAACAGTGCAAACGGCTTTGAGCTCTCCAGACTTAAGTAGTCATTTCCGAATTTATCCACACTGATCTCAAAATAGATCGCTTTAACCGGATTGTTACTATCCTGAAATGGGATGTATTCGTTGTTTTCATAAACCTTCCAATTGTCCCGCAGATTCTTACGGACGATCAACGTCTCTCCATTGGTTAACAGCGGAGCAATCAAAAAAAGCAGTACACTAATTCGGCAGAACTGAACTTTCATAAAGAACCAAAAGTATCACAATCTGGTCTGATAACCGAAATGCGGCTAAGTTTGCAGTTAGGATGGCCGGAATTTATTTACATATACCTTTTTGCAGGCAGGCTTGTTATTACTGCGATTTCCATTTTTCCACTAACCAGAAAATACAAAATGAAATTGTAGACGCCATTACCCATGAACTTGAGTATCGTAAAGAATATTTAAAAGGCGAACCGGTTAACACGATCTACTTTGGAGGCGGAACGCCTTCCATACTTTCGATAAGTCAGCTGGAAAAGATATTCCGCTCCATTGAACAGAATTTTAACGTACTTCCGGAAACAGAAACAACACTGGAAGCAAACCCTGATGATCTTACGATTGAGAAGCTCCGGGATTTAAAAAAAGCAGGCATTAACCGGCTCAGCATCGGGATTCAATCCTTTGATGATCATGTGTTGAAATTTCTTAATCGGGTTCATACGAGCGAAGCTGCGTTATCCACGTTTGACCTGGCCAGGCAAGCGGGTTTTGAAAACATCAGTATAGATTTGATTTATTCTATTCCCGATCAACCGGACGCTATCTGGCGCAATAACATTCAGCAAGCCCTTGATCTTGAACCTGAACATATTTCATCTTATTCGCTTACCATCGAAGAAAAAACAGTATTCGGAAGATGGCAGAAAGCTGGCAAGCTTCATGAAATGGATGAAGAGCTGGCGGCCCGACAATTTGAAATGCTGATGGAAATGTTAGCTGCCAGTCACTATGAACAATATGAAATCTCCAACTTTGCAAAACCCGGTTTCTATTCTAAACATAACAGCAGTTACTGGAAAGGTGCGCACTATCTCGGAGTTGGCCCAAGTGCACACTCATATGACGGAGAAAGCCGGGAATACAACGTAAGCAATAACCATGAATACCTGCGGAATTTGCAGGCTGGCAAAATCCCCTTCACCCGCGAAGTACTAAGCCGAAATGATAAAATCAATGATTTCATCCTGACAACATTACGAACATCGTGGGGAGTCAGTTTGCGTTTTCTTCATTCTGAATGGGAATATGACCTCCTCAATCGAAATGGCGAATACATACAAAAACTCCTGGATCAAAAATACATTCGGATTGAAAACGACTTCCTCATTTTAAACAACAAAGGCAAGCTCCTGGCGGATAGAATTTCATCCGATTTATTTGTGACAAAACCCTAAACCAAACGGAACTTTTGTAATTTTCAACGGTAATCTGCCTATGCGATCTCCCGAAGAAAAAAAGGTATACATGCTTCTCAAATCTGTGATCTTCCATTATCACGGATTGGATGAGGAAGAAAAGAAAGACCTTGACAATACAGCTATTGAACTGGACGCCCATTTTGAATACTCCTGGGCGCTTGATTTCGTGGCAGAAGACTATTTTACGGCATTCGATCGGGCTCGCGATTATCTTAACGATATCATCGGAGACTATCCCAAAGAAAAAAGGATCGAACTGATCAACATGGTGTGGCAGGCGAACAACCTTAAAGGTTATGTAACCGAGATGGAAGCCACCGCCATGTTAAAACTTGCCAAAGACTGGAACGTACAAAAAGAATTAATTGATCTTGTACTGAAGTAGTCCTTAAAGGCTCATCATATCTTTAAACTTGGCGGCCTGCCTGCGGCTAACTTCAACCTTATCTCCACCGCGCAATCGAACCATCAAGCCTCCGTTAAACCAGGGCTCTATTCCTTCCACCCAGCTTAAATTAACAATGTGTTTCCGGCTCGCCCGGAAGAAAGCGCGCTCATCCAATTTTTCATCAAGCGCATTCAACGATTTGTGAATCATTGGCCGGTTCGCATCGAAGTAGACCTTGATATAATTTCCATCGGATTCGAACAATCGCACATTCGATAAACTTACGAACCAACAACGGTCTCCATCCTTCACGAACACCTGATCCTGTAGTCCCAGTTTTTTCTCCGGCCCGCGTACAACAGCCGTTTTGGCCCGCTCCTTTTCCGCCAACTTTGAAATAGTTTCAGCAAGCCGTTCCGGTTGTATGGGCTTCAAGAGGTAATCAAGCGCATTCACTTCAAAAGCCTTCAGCGCGAATTCATCATATGCGGTTGTGAACACAACCAAGGGCACGAAATCCAATTCTTCCAATAATTGAAATCCGGTTTTCCCGGGCATTTGTATATCCAGAAAAAGCAAATCCGGATTAAGATCATTCACCATTTGATTGGCTTCATCTGCGTTCATGGCTTCGCCCACTACTTCGATCATAGGGTGATCTTCCAACAGCTTTACCAGTTCTTTCCGCGCCAGGCGCTCATCATCCACGATTAATGCTCTCATGTGTTTGGTGTTGAGGAATAATTATTTCAGTTAGTACAAAATTATCGTTTTCATTAACAATCCGGAAAGAAGAATCATCCCCGTACAACAATTTGAGACGCTGGATGGTATTATCGATTCCAAGACCATGTTTATTTCGTTTTGACCCGTTAACCAGGTGGCCGCTGTTTCGAATATGGATTTTCAGGTAGTCATTTTCAACAAATGTTTTGACTTGTATGATTCCCCCGCGCGTAAGCTTTGATATCCCGTGTTTAATTCCATTCTCCACCAAGGTTTGAATCATAAGCGGTGGAACTAAAAAATGGTGAGAAAGCGGGTGAATATCAAATTCCGTTCTTAATCTTTCCTCAAACCGGATGCTCTCGAGTCCAAGGTAATCTTTTACAATACGAAGTTCGTCATCAAATTTGGTGAGCCCTTTCTTCTCAGACGCAAGGCTATTGCGCAGAATGTTCGACAGCTGATTAATAGCTTGCTTGGATTTGGATGGATTTTCATCCACCAGTGCGCGTATACTATTCAACGCGTTAAATATAAAATGAGGATTGAGTTGCGACTTAAGGTTGTTCAGTTCGATTTCAATCATGGAAGCTTCGTACTTCAACGATTTGTTGTAGCGCTCAACATAATGATAAGTGAAATAAAATACTGTCCACAAGAAAAATACGATGACATAAAAAATAGATTGTCCTAAAATCTGAAAAGGATCGAACGCAGTAATCGGATCAAGTCTCCCTAATATTAAGTTTACGGGAATCCGCAAAAAGTAAACAACTACTCCCATCACAAAAACGGCTACGAGTGTCCCCGGGATCAGCTTCGGAAGCGGAAGGTACAGCCATCGTCTGCGGTTAAGCAGCACACGAAAAAAATGGGTAATTGCCAGACACAAAAAAGCCTCAACAATAAAGAAGATAAAGCGCCTTATGGCAAAATTTCCCGAAGCCAGAATACTGGATACGATTTGAATGCCGGCATACAACACCCAGCCGCCAATCTGTAAGCTCCAATATAGTCTGTGCTTGTTAACCATGAATTGCGAGCAATATTAATTAATTCACCAGACCCGAATCCTGAAATTATTTGGGTGGCTAAAGGAACTTGAATTGAATCACCCAAAGGAAAACAAGAGCCGTGGCAATCATTAAAATCCAGGTTATAATCACCACTGCCTTTTTTATCGATATAAGTTTTGGTTCATTGACGAGCGTATTGGCCACAAAGGAAAGGCCGGCCAATAGATACAGCGTGGCCTCCAGGTAGTCTTTTTGATATACCTGATACGCACCAAAGCCTAAAAAAATCAAACCAAAAAAATACTGTCGTAACTGAGCATTCATGTATTTAAAAAATTGATCACAAAGTAGACGCTTCTTTTTTACTGGCGCAACTTCGGCTAATTCAATTCCTGTTGTAAAAATCTACCCGTATAACTTGCCGGATTTTTTGCCACCGTTTCGGGAGTACCTTTTGCTATGATCCTTCCTCCTTTTTCTCCCCCTTCCGGCCCCAGGTCAACGATAAAGTCTGAGGACTTGATCACATCCATGTTGTGTTCAATAACCAATACCGTGTTTCCTTTGTTGACCAGTTTTTGCAAAACATCGAGGAGATGCGAAATATCCTGGAAGTGTAACCCGGTGGTGGGTTCATCCAAAATATAGAATGTCTTTCCGGTGTCGCGCTTTGAAAGTTCGGTTGCCAGCTTTACACGTTGCGCTTCGCCCCCGGAAAGTGTGGTGGCATGTTGACCTAATGAAATGTAACCCAATCCTACTTCACTCAGGGTTTGAATTTTCCGCAGGATCTTGGGTTGATTTTCAAAAAACGTTACCGCCTCTTCTACGGTCATATCAAGCACATCACTTATTGACTTACCCTTAAACCTCACCTCCAGTGTTTCACGATTATACCGTTTCCCTTT
>Ga0315910_10003758_pt1 | contig 12803 bp, 12 predicted proteins | sample EdamamesoilMG_FD_204470 | JGI IMG/M metagenome (GOLD analysis project Ga0315910, IMG submission 204470) | Garden soil microbial communities collected in Santa Monica, California, United States - Edamame soil | ecosystem: Environmental > Terrestrial > Soil > Garden | place: USA: California... | reverse complement strand
CAACCTTGGCAATTCGGCCGAGACCCGTTTCCTCCCGTTCCTAGCCGTTACCAAACCCTACAGAAGCGTTACCAGGCGTTACTCGGGCGACCCAGCCGTTACGACCAGGTGGTGCTCGGAGTGGTGCTCGCGGCGCCGGAGCACCACTCGGGCACGGTCGCGAGCTTGGGGGCGATGTAGCTCGACAAGGAACGGGATTACCAAGGGAGCCAACGCCACAGAACGCCAAACCGGTCCGGGGCAGGCCCCTCGTGGACCCGTCGCAACCGGAGGTGCTAAGCTCTTCTCTATGAGCATCGCCGCAAAGCAGCCCCCATACCCTCACGTGGAGCAAGACGCGGCAGGAGTTCCGATCATCGCCGGAACGACCATGAAGGTGGTTGAACTCGTAATGGCGCAGCACGCATATGGCTGGAGCCCTGAGGAATTGTCCTTCCAGTTTCCGCACCTCTCGATGGCCCAGGTCCACGCGGCACTTGCGTTCTACTGGGACAACCAGCACGCCCTTGACGCGGACATCGCGCACCGATCACAAGTTGTCGACGGGATCGGTAGCGCCGCTCGACAGTCACCCCTTGCGCAGCGATTGGCTGCCGCAAAACGCCGGTGAGCGTCCGGTTCTACATGGACGAACACGTCAGCCGGTCCATCACCGTCGGCCTGCGCCGCCGTGGTCTCGACGTGCTCACAGTACAGGAAGATGGGCGATCGGGCGCGTCCGACGAAGTCATACTCGACCGCGCTTCGGAGCTCGGTCGAGTTCTGTTCTCGCAAGATGACGACCTACTCGTAGAAGCAAACAGACGGCAGAAAACGAGTTTGCCGTTCAGCGGCGTGATCGTCGCCGGAGTGACGACAGCTGAGGAGCTCACGAACCAGCAATAGGTCGCCGCCGCCAGGTGCGGAGCGCCGAGGACCGTTTTCGGGGTTGGGGCTTCCCAATCCACCCGGGGCCGCAGATTTGCGAAGCAAATTGAGGACCATTTTCGGGGTTGGGGCCCCGAAAATAAATGAATAGAGAGCGGGAGAAGGGATTCGAGCCGGAGCGGACGGAGTCCACGCAGTGGACGGAGTCCGGGGAGGACCACGGCCCTCGCGAAGCGAGGGAGCGCTCGCTGTGCTCCGTGTCCTGTGCGGTGAACGGCGTGCGAACAGCGCTGTAGCGAGCCGGGATCTCCGTGAGCCAGTCTCAGCGGCCTCGGCGGTGAATTGCACCTTTCGGTGCAGCCCGCGTCGGCCGCTAGGAGGAGCTCAGCGCTCGGCGCTCAGCTTTCGGGCGTGATGATGATTTCGACGCGCCGGTTGTTGGCGCGGCCTTCGGCGGTGTTGTTGTCCGCCACTGGCGAAGCTTCACCCCGGCCGACGGCCGTGATCTTGGCCGAGGGGATGCCCTGACTCACCAGATGCCCGCGCACTTCTTCGGCGCGCTTCAGACTGAGCTGCTCGTTCGCTGTCTCCGAGCCGCGCGAATCCGTATAGCCCTCGACCACGATCGCCTTGAAGCCCTGATCTTTGATGGCTTTGGCAACCTCGTTCAGGCGTTCTTTGGCGATGTCGAGCAGCTGATGTTTGCCGGTTGCGAACAACACCGAGCCGCTCAACGTGATGACGACGCCGCGCGCCTCTTCTTTCACCTGCGCCAGCTCGTCGAGACTCTTGAGGGCGGCCGAGAGGCGACCTTGCACCGCCATGAGCTGCGCCTTGGTCGCGGCTGCTTCTTTCTGCTCGCGATCGAGCTCTTCCTTCGTCTTCTTCAAGGCCTTGCTCTTCGACTCGAGCACCTTCTCTTGGAGCGCCGTGCCCTCGGCGCCGGCGGCCTCGCGCTCTTTGTCGAGTTCGGCGCGCTTGCCGCGCGACGCCGCGATCTCGGACTTGCGCCCCGCGATGTACGCGAGATCGCGGATGCGTTCTTCGTCCTCGCCTTCCGAGAACGCCTTGTCGGCTTCGGCCAGCGATTGCTTGGCCTCTTCGAGCTGCACGGGAGCCAGCGATTTCGCCGGGCCGCCTTCGGCCGCAGCGTAAGCATCACGAGCAGAGAGTAGTTCTTTAGGAGCCACTGCCGCGCCACAGGCGGACAGCAACACGGCGCCCAGCGCCACGATAGACGTATAACCGGTCAACTGTTTCATAACGGTTCCAATCCTCGCTCGGAGCTACTCTTCGCTGAGCGCCTTCTTGAGTTTTTCCAGGTCTTGCTTGGCCTGGACTGCGGCCTGCGCAGTTGCGGCTTCTTCCGCTAGCGCCAGCGCCAGGTTTGCGTCGACCGCCGCACGCTGCAGCAGCCAGCTCGCGGGTTCGTAGTCCTCTTCGGCGATGAGCTTCTCGGCTTGCTCAATCTGATCGCGCGCGTGCTTGAGCATGAGCGCCGCGGCTGGTTCATCGGGTGCCCCCGCCACCTCGGCAGCTGCCATGGACGCTTTCGCCGTGGTCAACTGCTCGGTAGGCATGGCCGCACCACAACCCGCGAGCATCGCGGAGAACCCCAGAACAATGTAAATAGTAGTAGATCGCACAGCTTACCTCTCCAGTCCGGAGTTCAGAACAACTCTACACGGATTTCAAGCGCGGAAGCGCCTAACCACCCCCAGGCTACGCATATTTCTCGGACGGGGCATGCACGGCTCCGAGTTCAGCCCGGAGTAGGTCTAGGTCGGCACCGCGCGCCCCACGGGACTCCAACTGGTTCACCAGATCACGAGCCGAATCCCTACGACCCCGGCGAACTTCGAGCAGACCGAGCATGACATCGCGCGCGTCTGCCACACGATGGTCGAACGGCCCAAGCTGGATCCCACGCAGCAAGGCGAGGGCGGGATGCAGCTGGCCTTGTTCGAGCAGTACCCTTGCCCGCGCCAAGCGGACCGAGATGAAGGCGGGGGCCAGCGCTTCGGCGTGCGCGGTATAGGCGTCGGCGTCTTCCAGGCGGCCGGCATCCGTGCGCACCAACGCCTGGGCGATTAGCGCCAGAATGCGCGGTTGCAGCGCCTTTGGAACATCGTCTCGCGCAATGAGCGGATCGAGAAGTTCGACCACGTCCTTCGGTGCGTTCGCTTCCAAGAGTGCAGCCGCGAGCGCTACCTGCGCGGGTAGGTGGTCGCCCAGCCGAACTATTCCTTCGCGCAGCACGTGGACGGCCTGGTCGCCACGCCCTGAGAGCAAGAGGCTTTCCGCATGGGTCGTATAGGGCAGCGCCAGCCGCTCTTCGAACACCGCGTCGGGGGTAGACGGGCTCAGCAGGATCCCCAGGCCGTCCGTCAGCTGCCCTTCGAGGCTAGGAATCGGGATCAAATTGAAGACTGCGCCCATCAGTGCAGCCACCGCAACGGCCTGTGCGCTCAGTGTGACGAAGTCGTTCGGTGATGCGAGCAAGCGTTCGCGCCCCAGTATCAGGACAATCACTGCCACGACCAGCAGCTCAGCCCCGGGTCCGGCGGCAAACACCAGCATGCTCTTCCAGCGCGCGCCTACGAGTGAGGTAGGAGCAGGCACGACATGGCCCCCTACGGGATAGCGGCTGATCTCCACCGGAACGCCCCACGCCCGAAAGCGCGCGACGGGCGCGCCGACACCGATGACGATGCGACAGACGCGCCACCCGAGCGCGGCAGCCATGAGCGCATGACCGAGCTCGTGCACGACGATGAGCGCGAACCATGCGAGCAGCATCACGAGCGCCCCGCCCTTGATCCAAGAAAAGTTGGACGCCACGTCGAGCGCAAACGCGCCGAAGATCACGCTGCCGATCGCGATCACGATCCATCGGTCGTTTTTCGCCAGGCGCTCCTCGGGTTCCAGTCTCGGTAACATAGGCTCGCGCGTTCGCTGCACTCGGTGGCTGAAGGGCCAGCGTGATGCAGAACGTAACTGGTGAGATAGTGTCGGCCGGGCCCACCTTCAAGCCCGAACACCGCTTGACGGGAGCATCTGGGAGCGCCATCGTCCTCCTCCGTCATGACAAAAGCCATTGAGGGGGGTGCGCGATCGCGTACCAAGCGGCCTGCGTTGGTAATGGTACCGATCGGTACATCGCTGGGGCTCGGTCTGGTCGCGCTGGGGCTCTGCACGCTCGGCCCGCTCACGGGGTGCGCCGGCGAACCGCCGCCGCCCGCCGCAGCACCAGAAGCGGCAGCAGAGGCCCCTCCGCCCAAGCCCCCCGAGCCGCCGGCACCGGCGAGCGAGCCCGAGCCGGAGCCCGAGGCCGCGCCCACCGCCAAGCCCCCACCCGAACCCGAACCCACCGCGCCCACCCGACCGGCCGCCGAGATCATCACCGAAGCTGACACGGACTTTCTCTTCGACGACAGCGCCTCCGCGCTCAAAGAAGCGGCGCGTCAGAAATGCGAGGGGGATGCGGCCAACGCGGGCGATCCGAAACTGGTTGCGACATGCATGCAGAAAGAACGCAACACCTTCTCTGGCGATGTGCTCAGCTTCCAAGGGGCGGAGGGGGTGTACAAACTGATCATCTACAAGCGCTCAGGTTCACGCTTGGATGAGGTGTATCGGGTACCGGTCACGATCAAGGAACAGAACCCCACCACCGTGCTCGTGACCCCCACCCCCAAGACGGGCAAAGGCGCGCGCCCATTCTACATAGGGCAGAAAGACTTCACGGTGCTCGTGCCCGACAACTACACCCTCATCATCGAGGATCCGACGCTGGGCAAGCTCGTCTACCGCGCCAAGGTCGGCGTCGTGGCGCGCTAGACCCCAGCGCCAGAGCTCGCTGCTACCAGCCGAGCTTCTCGATCAGCGCCTCGGCGCCGTCGGCTTCGAGGCATTGCTCGATGGACCACATGGCGAGCTCCAACCCCGACATGCCACAACGCGCTGCGTAGAGCATCACGCCGACCGCGTGCACCTCGCCGCACAGTTCCACCGTTCGATCGAAGTCCAAGGCCCAGTCGGGCAGGGTGGAACACATGACATCCGAGCGTTGGGATTCGTCCACATCGAGGGCCTGGAACACGCTTGCCTCCAAACTGAATCACGACACGTGTCGCGGCCAAGTTAACCCCCGGGGCTCTGCCATCCCGAAGGCTGGACCGAGCCAGCGGCCGCTCTCCGGCCGCCCTGACGACCGCCGCGAGGCCCCCGGGACGAGGCGAGCGTCCAATTCGCGCGTGCCGCTGGAACGAACTGGCGGGAAATCGCGCCGGCTTGAACAGCGGTTCGGCGCGCGCTAAAGGGGCCGCGCAGAGATGAAGACCATCACCGTTGAGAAGATTGGCGGAACCAGCATGACCCGGTTCCCCGAGGTGCTCGAGAACGTCGTCTTGAAAGACCCCGACCGGGTCTATGGCAGGATCTACGTCGTCTCCGCCTACGCAGGCGTGACGGACAAGCTGCTCGAGCACAAGAAGACCGGTGTGCCAGGGGTGTACGCGGAGTTCGCCAGTCGCGGTCGCTATCAGCGCGCCCTGCAAGAGCTGGGCGACCATCTGCGGCAGCTGAACAAAGACTACGTCGCCGTCGGTCTCGATCTCGCCGCTGCCGACGCCTTCATCAGCGAGCGTGTCGCGGGGGCCAACGAGTATCTGCGCAGCATGGCGCGCGTGCTGGCCTCCGGCTACCTCAGGCGCGAGAGCGTGCTGGCCGCGGCGCGCGAACTCTTGGCGTCACTCGGCGAAATGCACAGCGCCTTCAACGCCACCAACATCCTCACGAACCGGGGCTATCATTCCACCTTCGTCGACCTGTCGGGTTGGGACGACGATCGCGAGCTCAGTCTGGACGAGCGCATCGCCGACGCGTTCGAGAAGGTCGAGCCCGCAGAGAGCATCGTCTTCGCCACGGGCTACGCCAAGGGGACCGAAGGCATCATGCGCGAATACAGCCGAGGCTACTCGGAAGTGACCTTCTCGAAGATCGCCGTGCAGGTGAAGGCCCACGAAGCCATCATCATCAAGGAATTCCACCTGTCGTCTGCGGACCCGGGTATCGTGGGCGCGGACAAGGCAAAGCCCGTCTGCAACACCAACTTCGACGTGGCCGACCAACTCGCCGACGTCGGGATGGAAGCCATCCACCCCAAGGCTTCGAAGCCGCTGGAGCTCAATGGTATTCCGATCCGGGTGCGCAACGCCTTCGATCCGGAGCACGACGGTACCCTGATCACGAAGGACTACGTTTGCGAGTTCTCGAAGGTCGAAGTCGTCACCGGCTCCAAGAACGTGTCGACGCTCGAGATCCACGACACGAAGATGGTGGGCGAAGTCGGATTCGACTTGCGCATCATGGAGATCCTCGCGCGCCACAACGTGAGCTACATCAGCAAGGCGACCAACGCGAACACCATCGGCATGATCGTGTGGGACAAAGACGTCACCGACGGCCTCGTCGCGGAGCTGCGCGACAAGTTCGAGGAAATCACCGTCAAACCGGTGGCGATCGTGTGCGCCATCGGCTCGAATATCGCGAAGCCCGGCATTCTCGCCATGGCAGCCTCGAGCCTCGGGCGCGCCAAGATCAACATCATCGGCGTTTCGCAGACGGCTCGCCAGACCAACATGCAATTCGTGATCGAACGCTCCGAGTTCGTGCACGCGCAGCAGGTGCTGCATCACGACCTGTGTGAGTGAACCACGCCTGTCATAGGCAGCGTCACTCGCAGGCGTAACGCACGAGGCGCACGGAGCCAGCCTGTTCGCTGGCGACCACCAGCGCGCCGCCGGTCCATACCGCGCGCGCTTGCGCAGGAACCCAGGGAGGCCCGAGCAACGTTTGCATGCCGGCACGCGGCGCGCCGAGACGCAGCTCGAAGTCTCCCCCGACTAGCCGCGGCCCGCCCGCACTGCAAGTGAACACGAGTCCCGAAAGGTCGTAGACCGCGCGCTGCTTGCCAGTGGCACGCACCGCGCTGCGGCTGCCGGAGCAGTCCCCGCTGAGCCACACGTCTCCGTCGTGTTCGAACAAGCCGAGCGGACGGCAGCGCGCTAGCAATTGCTCGGCTGCAGCGTACTCGGGCTCGAACTGGATGTTGAACAGCGTGGTGACCGGAGCAGCATCGGCGAGCGTGCACACGCCGTAGTGCCAGCGCCCTTCGGCGATCGCGAGCAGCGTCGAGTAATCCGAACAGGGCACTGGCACCGACAAGGGAAGCCCGCGCGCGTTCGCCACGCCGGCGGGCTCGAGCCGGTAGAGCCCGAAGCCGAAGCACTGCGATTGCCCTTCAGTGCACGGCTCTTCGGTGCCGCGGACGAACAAGAGCGCGTGGTCGCGCGCGCCTGCGAGAGCAATGTTGCCGCGGTGCACCGTGCCCGTGGGCCACGCGGCACCGAGGTCGACGACCTCGCGAGTGGGTCGCCCGTCGCTGATGAGAGCGCCTGCGCGCGCTTCGCTTCCCAGCTGCTCGACCCAGCCGACGGCCACGCCGCGATCGAGCTGGGCCGCCACCAGATCCGTGACACGTCCGCGCGGGTCAGAAGCGGCGAGTGCTATGGCGCCCCCCTTGAGCTGCCCGTCCTTGGCTATCGGTTGTTCGAAGAGCTGGAAGCGCTCGCCCGGCGCTGCCCACACCAGTTTCGCGCCGTCGAGGGTCGCGATCAGCTCGAACGCCGTCGCTGACGCCAGGTTGGCTTGGACATCGAGCACCCGTGAGCTCGGTTCGTGACTGCCGGGCGGTTTCGCCGACGCTTGCGGCTGCTGCTCCACGACGCGGGCCTTCTCGTCGCAACCGGTGCACACGGCAGCGCAGGCGATCAGCCAGCAAGAGACGACACACTCGGGTGACACTCCGTCGCCGTATACTCGGTCGCCGCTGCACCGGCCAGCCAGGGGAAAGGCCAGTGCACGAAAAGCCGCCCTTTCAATTGCCAAGCGCGCGCCTCGGCCGCATGGTTAGCCCACCTTGCAGCCCCGCCCGGCACGAAACCTTCCGACGAACCTCGCGCGCGTCGAGCTCGCGGAGGGCGCTTGGGTGGTCTACGAGCCCCGCTGGCTCGACGAAAGCGCCGCGAGCGCGCTGTTCCAAAGCTTGCTCAGCGACGTCAGCTGGCAGCAGGGGTCGATTCGGATCTTCGGCAGGCAGGTGCTCGAACCTCGACTGATCGCTTGGGCCGGCGAGCTGCCGTATCGCTACTCCGGGCGCACGTTGCCGCCTGCGCCCCGTCCCGCTTGCCTCGACGAGGTGTGGCGCCGCGCCGAAGCGTTCGCTGGAGTGAGCTTCAACCACCTGCTACTGAACCGCTATCGGAACGGTGACGACTCGATGGGGTGGCACTCCGACGACGAACCGGAGCTCGGGCCCAATCCGCCAATTCTTTCGCTCTCGCTAGGGGCGACTCGCCGCTTCTTGTTGAAGCCCAAGGCGCACCGACCGCCGGAGCCCACGCGCGCGTGGAACCTGACGGATGGCGCCTTGCTCTTCATGGGTGGCAGCACTCAACACGACTACCGTCACTCGGTCCCGCGCCAGCGCGGCGCGGGTGAGCGGGTGAACCTCACGTTTCGCCGGATCACGTGCGCCCCCGCCCAGTGAAGCGCGCCCTTGCTGCCTCGCTGCTGCTCGCGCAGCTAGCGGGTGCACAGCCTCCGGCGAGTCCCGCGGGCGTCGCATTGCCACCGCCCGCGAGGCCTCGTCCCTCACCTGCTCCCGCGGCGCCGATCGCAATGACACCCGAACTCCAGCGTCAGGCGGACGCGATCTTCGCCGACATCGAGCGCCTGGTGGCTTCCCGCGCATCCCTCGGGTGGGTCGTCGACCGCGTCGAGCTCGACGACATGTACCCTGCGCTGCTCGAGAGCATTTGTCCCGCGGTCACCGGCGCGCGCGAGATCGCGCACCGAAGGCTCCAGCGTGAGAGCAGCGAACGGGGCGATCCGCGCGCGCTGTATCAGGCCGACCGCGAGCTGAGCTCCCGTGTGAAAGCGGCCCTCGCCGCCCAGCGGCGCCTGCTCGCGTTGGAACACGGGCTCGCGGGTGCGGAGCGAGAGTGTCCCTTCTGGCTGGAAGTCGACCCTGCCTTCGAGGGCATCCAGACCGATCGCAATCGGTTCACGCTCAACGTGGAGAGCGGCGGCGTCGCGATCCTGCGGGAAACTGCAGGGGACTGGACCTTGGGGGCCGGCGGCTTTGGCCGCGTGATGCCTGCCTACGGGTTCGGGGGTAGCTGGACGCTGCTCGCTGGCGGCGAATTCGGCGGCGGCGCGCTGATTCGACCGGGCGACGAGACCACAGGGCTCGCCGTCAACTACTTCATGGCGGCCCCCGTGGTCGCTCGTGTGCACGACGTCGCCTGGCACTACGACCTCGAGCTCGCCCCGGTGGCGCTGTTCCTCACCGACGACACGCGCATCAGCTACGGGGCGCGGGTGGGCACGACGGTGGGTATCAGCGCGCTCCGCACCTCCGGGTTCATCCCTTGGGCGGGTGTTTCCGTCGCCTACGAGTACTACCTAGAGAGCGGCGGGCGGCCCGAAGCCCATTTCATTCGCAGCGGCTTCCGCGCGGGACTATCGTGGGACCCCTGACCTCGTCATGGCACCCACGGAGTCGATCCCCAACCGCCTGCACTTCATTTGGTTCGGCGCTGAGCTGCCTTGTTTCGCGGCGATCGCGCTGAAATCGGCGCGGGCCAAGAACCCCAACGCCAAGGTGAAGTTGTGGCACGACGCCCGGCTGCGCAGCGACGCGCGGGTCGCCTCGCTCGAACAGGCCGGCATCGAACGCGTCGAGCTCGACGTGGATTCGCTGCTCAGCGAGACACTGCGCACGGCGGACGCGCCTCGATCGCTCGATCGCATCTGGAGCGTGCTGACGGAGCCGGCAGCACGCGCGAACGTGGTGCGGCTTCTAGTACTGTATCTCGAAGGAGGTATATATCTGGATACGGATACGCTTACGCTCCAGAATCTGGATTCACTTCGCGAAGACGGCGCCTTCTGTGGGCTCGAGCACATCCTCTGGTCTACTGCGCGCCTGAACAAACGCCGGCCTTACTATTGGACCTTGGGGCCGTTGCTCTCGGGGCTCAGGCTCGCCGCCGGCTACTCGCGCCACGGCTACTCGCTGCACCAGGCGCAGCTGCGCTGGTACGACCGCGCCGCGAACAACGCCGTGCTCGGGTTCGCACCACGGCACCCCTTCCTCGCGCGGGCCTTTCGCCAGATGGGTACACTGCCCGAACAGGACTGGACCCGGCGCTACCGCCTCGGCACCCACTTGCTCCAAGACCTGCTCAAGACCGCCCCCGCTGACGAAGCGCGCGTGCGCCAGTACCCGCCGGACTACTTTTACCCGCTGGGCCCCATCGTTTCGAAGCACTACTTTTACGATCGCAAAGACGTCGCTCGCGCTACCGCCGAACTAGTCCCGCGAGCCGCGCACGTGCTCCACTGGTACGCCTCCGTCGCCGACCTCAGCCCGCTCGACGAGCGCTACATCGAAAGCCACCAGGGCGCGAGTGTCTACGCGCACTTGTGTGCGCCATACCTCCCATGAAATGGCTCAAGGCGAGCCTCGGTCGGTTCTTCGGGAGTGCGCGCTCCGAGCTCCGTGAGCTCAGTCAGGGTGACCGCGCGCTCGTGCGCATCGTGTGGGTCTTCGCCATCGCTCAACTCGCCCTCATGACCTGGGACATGCCCGGCTCCTACGGCTGGGAAAACGACGGAGCCGCACCCCGCGATCTCTTCGGGGGCATCGCCGAGAACCTGACGCCGGGCCACGCGCATCGCTACCCGCTGTTTCACTACCTCGTGCTCGGCGTGCTGGTAAGCCCGGTGCTGCTGTTCGACGTCGTCGTCGGACTCTTCACCGGCACGCCGCCGAGCGACGTCGTGGTTTCGGTTCCGTCGATGACCGCCATCGCCCTCGCGTCGAAGGCGCTGAACGTCGCGATGATGTGCGTCGCGCTCTTGGCGCTCGCCCGCGTGTGCCGCAGCTGTTTTTCACCGGTGGCGTCGCGTTGGGCGGTGATCTTCGGGGCGGTCAATCTGTCCGTGTCGTACTACGGCCGCGCCACCAACATGGACGGGCCCTACCTGATGTGGACCGCGCTCGCCATCGACCGGATCGTCGTGCTCTCCCACAGCGGCAAGCGCGCTGACTACGCCTGGTTCGCGGGCTTCGTCGCGGCGGGCGTCGCCACCAAAGATCAGGCCTACTCGAGCTTCGTGCTCACGCTACCGCTGTACCTCGTGCTCCTCCCGCTGCTTCGGCCGCAAGCGCTCCGAGCCGGCCGCGAACACTGGGTCTGCTTGGGACGCGCGGCAGCCGTGGGCGCGGCCACGTACGTCGTGCTCTCGGGCACGCTGTTCAATCCCACGGGTTTCGTGCCGCGAGTGGCGCAGCTCACCGGCAGCAACAGTCAGGATTGGAAGACCTACGAAAGCAGCGTCTTCGGCTGGTGGCAAAACCTGAGCGACATTCTCGCCAAGCAGGACGAATACTGGTGGCCCTGGCCGGTCGTCGTCTTCGCGTGGCTGGGGGTCGTGTGGAGTCTCGTCGCACCCGCGCGCGGGCTCCCGTTCGCGCGCGCCTGGCGGCTCTTGCCGCTGTGCGCCGGCGTGAGCAGCCTCGTCGGCTTCACGCTGGTGGTGGGCCGCGATGCGCACCGCTTCGTGCTGCCCCTGGGGTTCTGGCTGGCCTGCTACGCCGGCGCTGCGGCGGGCGCCCTGGTCGAGCGGCTGCGAGGCGTCTGGTACCACGCCGGTTTCGCGCTCGTCAGCGTGCTCGCCGGCCTCGGCCTCGGTTATTCGCTCGAGCTCGTCGTCACCCAGTGGAGCGACCCGCGCAAGGACGTCGAGCGCTTCCTCGCGCAGAAGCCCGCGGGCACGCGGGTCGAAACCTACGGGCTCGGTGTGTACTTGCCCCGCTTCGATCTGAGCGCGACGAGCCCCTACACCGTGACGCACCTGCGCCCCGAAAAGAAGGATCGCCCGCCCGTCATGCCGGGGCTCGAGCTGGCGGTGGACAGCTACACGAGCGTGCGCGAGCGCAACCCCGACATCCTGGTGATCCCAGAAGCATTCGCCGAGCGCTTTTTGGAGAAGGCGACGGGCGAACACCGCACCCAGCGCAAAGCCCTCGAAAAGTACACGCAAGCCAGAGGGGCGCTCGAGTTCTTCCAAGCGGCAGCCAAAGACGAATTGCCCGGCTACCGTCGCCTGGCCGTAGGGCGCGTCGCGCTGCCGAGCTGGTACGAACGCCTGGGTGGTCGAGCGGTGCCCGTGCATGGATCTACCGCGCGGGCGGTGTGGGTGCTCGAACGACACCGCTGAGGGATCACTTCACGGCCACGCCGAACTGCTTGCGCAGAGCAGCGAACTGGCGCGACACCGTGAATGGTAACAGGTCGCGGGCACGGTCCGCCGCGGACTGTCCCCCTACCGGCGCCCCAGCCACCGCGAGCACCGAGCCGGCGACAGTCACGTCGCCGCTCGCCAATAGCGCCGCGCGACAGGCCGCCTCTTCGACCGAGCGTGCCCAACTGAGGACATCGAGCTGCTTGCCGCAACCGAGCATCGCGTCCACGGCGACCTTCAGCTCCTCCTCGCGCTCCGGCGCGATGCGATCGGCGAGCGTGCTCTTCAGGCTGTCTCCGAAGTCGCCGAGCGGTAGTTCCAGCTCGGGCTTCACCAGCGCCACGGCGGCGTGCAGCAAGGTCTGCAGGCGCACACGGTCGGTCCAGAACGCCAGCAGCCGCCAGGGTCCCCGCGAATAAGCGAGGTGGTGCGCCGCGATGAACGCCAATTCGACCACCGAGCGGCCGCTCAGCACGTGCCGGCCGAGCAGCAACGCGGGCTCTTCGGTCGGCAGCGTCGCCGCGCTGATGCGTCCGTTGTCCGGTTCGATGTAGAACGCG
>Ga0315910_10003757_pt1 | contig 12814 bp, 10 predicted proteins | sample EdamamesoilMG_FD_204470 | JGI IMG/M metagenome (GOLD analysis project Ga0315910, IMG submission 204470) | Garden soil microbial communities collected in Santa Monica, California, United States - Edamame soil | ecosystem: Environmental > Terrestrial > Soil > Garden | place: USA: California... | reverse complement strand
TGGCGAAGGAACAAGTTACATTTACAGCGTCCCCGCAGACAGTCTTTATCAGGTAATGATGCAGGAGAGCGACAACTTTGTTGCCGAACAATTGTTACTTATGTGTGCCAATGCGGTGAGTGATACATTGAAACCAGAGATTGCCATTAAGTATATGCTGGAAGGCTTTCTTGCAGATCTTTCCGATAAACCCGCATGGGTTGATGGTTCTGGTTTATCGCGTTATAATCTTTTCACACCGCGCTCTATCGTACAGTTATGGGAGAAAATTTATAATATCGTTCCGCGAGAAAGACTTTTTGCTTTGCTGGCAACGGGGGGAAAACCAGGCACGCTGAAAAATTATTTTAAAAGCGACACTCCGTACCTTTTCGGCAAAACAGGCTCCCTGAGTAATAACCATTGCCTGAGTGGTTTTCTGGTAGCAAAAAGTGGCCGCGTACTTATTTTTTCATTTATGAATAGCAACTTTACGCGACCCGTAAGTGAGATAAGAGTTGAAATGGAACGGATACTGAACGAGTTTTATGAAAAATATTAAGGTCTATTTGAGCATGTTGATGGTGTTGGGGGGCGTATACGCGACTCTGGCTCAACCAAAAGATAGTCTGTCCATTAAAATTGGTCAGATGATTATGATCGGTTTTCCAAGAACGGAAGTTGACTCGTTGGTTTTAAAAGAAATTGCTGATGGTAAGGTGGGTGCTATTATCTTTTTTGAAAAGAACATTCCTCCGAAGAATTCTTTTGTGGCTATGAAGAAAATGACCTGGGCTTATCAACATGCAGCGCCTATTCCGCTGCTCATCGGCATTGACCAGGAGGGTGGTAAGGTGAACCGATTGAAAAATAAGTATGGCTTTCCTTCTTCGATTACAGCGGCTGAAATGGGAAAATCAAAAAGTTTGGACTCCGTTCGGTTTTACAGTGAAGCAACAGCATCTACCCTTTCCGGTCTCGGTTTCAATGTAAACTTTGCTCCGGTAGTAGATCTGGCGTCAAATCCAACCAACCCGATCATCGCCAAACACGGCCGGGCTTTTTCTGCAAATGAAGATTCCGTGATCCTGATGGCAAAGGAGGTAATTAAAATTCATCGAAAGTATAATCTTCTCACCTCGTTAAAACATTTCCCCGGTCACGGAAGCTCAAAGGATGACACGCACCTGGGCATTGCCGATGTCACCAATACCTGGGAGGAACGCGAACTTAAACCCTATCAGTCGCTCATTGATTCTGGCTATGCGGATGCGGTGATGACTTCACACATTGTCAATATGAAATTGGACACTGCCGGCAATCCCGGAACACTTTCGGCTGATATTATTACGGGTATTCTTCGGCAACGGCTACACTTCAATGGAGTAGTGTTTTCGGATGATATGCAAATGCATGCTATTGCAAAGCATTATGGTTTTGAACAAGCCATTAAAATGGCCATCAACGCAGGCGTGGATATCATGACGTTCTCCAATAACATTGCCGGAACGGATACCAGAACCGTAGACAAAGTGCAGGATGCCATCAAACAGATGATTCTTCGCGGAGAAATTTCTGAAAAGCGAATTGATGAGAGCTTCAGAAGAATCACAACACTCAAACGTAAACTGACGGAGGGTCGCGATATGCTGGCTTATAAAAAAGAGCTTGCGAAAGCAGAGAATGAAATATCGGTTTTGAAAGATGAACTCAAAAGATCCAGAGAAGTTCAGTCAGGAACAGACCGAAAGAAAAAGAAGAAATCGAAAAAATCTAAATAGCGGAAATGAATCAATCTGATCTGACCCGAAAGCGGATTACAGCGATTTTATTAGGGCTATCCGTAATCATCTGTCTTGTTTTTTTGGGCTATGCCCTTAACCAAAAGGAACGCGCAAGAAATCTTGAACGCTCACTCGACAGCAGCACGGTCGAACTTGCGGCACAGCGGGCACAAATAGAAAAAGGTAAGGCCGAACTCGCGCAGGAACGCCAACTCCGGTTGCCAAAATAAGGTCATCATGCTTCCCTATAAAATAACCGAAGCAACAAAATCGACCGTTCCCATAGTTGTGAGTGTACCACACTGTGGTACTTCTTTTCCGGAAGAACTGATTGATCAATACAAAGCCCACCTTATCCAAAAGCCGGAGGACACCGATTGGTTTGTAGACAGACTTTATGATTTTGCTCCGGCTCTGGGAATTACAATGATCACGGCCGTTTACAGTCGATGGGTGATTGACCTGAACCGTGACCGCGATAGTAAACCCCTCTATAGCGATGGCAGGATTATCACCGCACTTTGTCCCACTACAAATTTCCTGGGTGAGCCACTTTATCGCGATGAGAGGACGTGGGTTTCAGAAGCGGAGGTGAGCAGAAGGTATACGCAATACTATGAACCCTATCACGATAAAATTCAATCCTTGCTGGATGAGCGAAAGAAACAGTTTGGCAAAGTACTCCTGTGGGATAGCCATTCGATCCGACAAATTGTGCAGACTATTCAACCATCAAAATTTCCTGATTTGATTCTTGGTGATGCTGACGAAAAATCGGCATCCACAGATTTGATCCAAATTGCCCATCAATCTTTAGCTTCAGGAAACTATTCAATAAATCATAATCATCCTTTTAAAGGAGGAACAATCACGAGAATGTTTGGCAAACCTGAAAAGCATCAGCACGCTTTGCAACTGGAGATGACCAAGGTCAATTATATGGACGATGACGAAATAAATTACAATCAGGTTCGGGCGGATAAAATGAGGCAGTTACTTTCTCAAACTTTTCAAAAATTAATTGACAATTTTAAGGGAGAACCAAAACCGTCATGAGGTACTATCAATTCAAAGGATTGTTACTGGAGAAGGGATGGATAACTCCTACCTACGTTGGTGTTGATGATCGCGGATTGATACAATACCTTTCGGATCAAAATCCTTCTGATGGAATAGCGATAGAGTCCGTGACGGGAATTGTTCTTCCGGGTTTTCAAAATTCTCATTCGCACGCATTTCAATTTGCCATGGCGGGAATGGCTGAGAAACATTCACCGGGTTCTTCGGATGATTTCTGGAGCTGGCGCGAAGCGATGTACAAATGCGCCATGGAGATGGAACCTGACCAGGTGGAAGCGGTGGCTGCACAATTGTATGCTGAGATGCTTCGAAAAGGGTACACTCACGTTGCCGAGTTTCACTACCTCCATCACGATAAAAAGGGAAAACCATATGCAAACCTCGCGGAAATGGGCGAACGACTTTTAGCAGCAGCAAAAATAGCTGGGATTAAGATAACGCTTGTGCCGGTCTTTTATCAGAAGGGAGGATTTGGGAAACCGCCACAGCCGCGACAGGTCCGGTTCATTTCGAACACCGTTGAAGCGTATCTTCAACTGCTGGATGATTCCGCGCACGCAGTTACAAAATTTGAGAACGCCCGGTTGGGATACGGTGTTCATTCGCTTCGTGCGGTCGATGCCAGCGATATTATCAGCACGTATGAACAGGGCCCGAAAAATATTCCCTTCCATCTTCACGCAGCAGAACAACTAAAGGAAGTTGATGACTGTGTGTCAGCAGTAAAGCAAAGGCCGGTAGAGTGGTTGCTAAACAACCTCCCGCTAAACGAAAGATTTCACCTCGTTCATTGCACGCACCTGAATGATGAGGAGGTAGTAAGGCTTGCAAAAAGTAATGCGAATGTAATTTTGTGTCCGGGAACTGAAGGCAATTTGGGTGATGGTATTTTCAGGCTGAGTGAATTTGCCGGTAACCACGGCAATTGGTCTATTGGTACAGACAGTCACATCAGTTTAAATCCGGTGGAAGATTTACGCTGGCTGGACTATGCCCAACGTTTGCTCACGCACAAACGAAATACCTTTGATGATGGTGCCTCGGTTTTAGTCAAGAAAACACTTTCATCCGGAAGAAAGGCCATGGGCAATTGGTGTGCAGAATATTTTTCCATAGGTCAGCCATTCGATGCGGTGGTGTTCAATTTAAACACACCGTTGCTTGCGCAAGCTGCTCCTGCGCATTGGCTCTCTGCTATTTTATATACCGCAGATTCTTCGGCTATTGCCGGAACCATTGTTAATGGGAAATGGGTAGTTAAAGCTTCACAGCATGTTGCCGATGATTTCATTCGCAGCGAATTTCAAAAACATTTTCTTAAGCCGTAGTGGAAAAAGAAATTATCATCCGGCAAGTAACGCCAGCCGATAATAAAGCGGTTGCCGAAATAATCCGAACGGTGATGCCGGAATTCGGAGCATCCGGTGCTGGTTTTGCCATTCACGACAAAGAAGTGGATGACATTGCCCACGCGTACACGCAGCCGCGATGTAGTTATTTCATCTGTGAGGTTGATAATAAAATTCTGGGAGGGGGAGGAATAGGCCCTTTAGCAGGTGGCGATCTGTCAATTTGTGAATTGAAAAAAATGTACTTTCTGCAGGCCGGTCGAGGTTTGGGACTAGGGCAGCAGATTCTTACCGCCTGTCTCGGTGCAGCGGTGCGTTTTGACTATCGGGCATGCTACCTGGAAACGTTCAATACAATGAAACTCGCAATGAAACTATATGAGCGAAATGGATTTAAAAAAATAAGCGGACCAATGGGCAGTACAGGACACTTCGCCTGTGACACTTTTTACAAATTGGAATTAAAAGACATTGACAACTGATTTTTAGAAGCCATCATCATCCTCTTTCTTCTTCTCTTCATTTTCTTCCTTAGCTTCTTCTTTTTTCTTTTCTGCGGTTGATCCTTCACTAAGGCTGTATGGAATATCAATGCCATAGTATTGTTGGCGGAAGCGATTAATGAATACCAGCGTTTCATCATCACTGCCGGGAATGAATGCTACCTCCCCGATCTTTGCTTTTCCCGCATTCGTGCGTTTCGCAATGATACCATTGAAGTCATTATTGGATGAATGAACCATGAGGCGATTGTCTTCATAGCCGAAGTAATACCAGGCTTCAGGCGAAGCCTTGATGAACACGTGGAACACAGGTGCTCCGTCTTCATTTTTACGAACCTCCATGAATCCTTCAAACGCTCCATTGATGTCATGCCTTCCGATGTTTGACATGCCCAGCGTTCCTTCACTATAAAAAGCTTTATGCTTTGGCGACCACTTTAGGTTAACATTTGAAAACACCAGCGGTTTTGCCAGTTGGGCAATGGTTCCCAGCGAGACATATCCCTGAAGGCTGCGCTGTTCGAAATCTTTAGCCACGCGTTCGCCTACGATATCTGCGATCTTATAAAGCAATTCAGTTTGGTCACCTAAACCCTCTTCTGCACCATCGTTCTTGATCACATCCTGAATCTGAAGCCCCATGATGTCAAATGCCTGAACCGGAACGTTGGTGTCAACCATTAAGAAGGAATTCATACGGATCTCATTCGTCTGCATATTTCCCTGGCCCAGCGCAGTTGACGTAATGCTGAAATCTTTCAGACCACTGAGAAGTTTTACGGGTCCTTCGAATCGCACATTTAAGTTTTCGTCATTGTAAGCAAATACTTTTCCTGACAAGGAATTGCCGGCAGCCTTTTGCAGATTTTCAATTTTGAACTCACGTGAAGCCGTATCATAATGCAGCGAGCCACTCGGGATGAAAAAGTCTTCATCTTCTTCCATTTTTTTATCATTGACGAAGGTTATGTAGAGATCATTATCACTTCCAAAATGTAATCCCGCAGTAACGCGTTTGCCTTCTTCCGTTACCGCATTGTCAAAGTCAAGACGCACATCGGTTTCATCTCCGGTTTGTGTGTACTTGATCCAGGTGTTGTAGTTCTTAATTTTTTTAATGTCCAGTTTTACGTAACCGTTGAGTTGCAGCGCAGGACGCGTGGCGTACATGACCATGTCACCTTTGTAAAACATGCCCGCACCCAACACGAGATTTTCCCGGTCTGTCACCGCACCAGTAGCCACGGTTTGTTGTGTTGCTGCAGATGAATTACGCTGTGATCTTCGTGATCCTTCAGTTTGCTCAATGTCCTCCAGGTGGAAGTCGGTCATCTTGATGGCGAACGTATCGTTGAGGAAATTTACATATTGATAGGTAGCATATCCGCTGAACTCCTTTCGGGAAACGATATCCACTACGCCCTCAGTGAGGCGGTGATAACCGTTGAGGGTATCGAGAATTATGGTGGTGTTCTTCAGCGTTCCGATCTTTGCATTTTCAAGAATCAACACTTCGTTGTTTTCGGGCGTGATCTTCGCGTCAGCAACGATGATGTAGGGGATACCACTCACTTTTAGTTCCTGAGTTTTCAAATCATACTCTGCTTTTTCGGCATTGAAATACAGCGAGTCAAGTTCTTTGCGGGTGGTATAGAAATAAGAATTTTCGATCGGTACGTCCGGGTCTTTACTCATCGTGATCTTCTGTGCGGTCAGATCCCAACGCATCTCTGGAATAGAGGTTTTGAATTGCGCATATGGAAAGTCAATAGCTGCCGTACCTTCAACTTCCGGGCTTATGTCTGCATAATTTTGCTCGAGATTAAATTTCAGACGAATGTCAACACCACTTAGCAATGGTTTATTTGGATCATCGGTTTTTACCTTGAAGCGGGCGTGGCGTGCACTGAAGTCATTTGAAGCAAAATTCATATCGCGGGAAATCAATTCGCTCCCCCGTGTTTCCAATTTTCCAGCTCCGGCAACTCCCTGTTTGGAGATCGTTACAGTGCCCCGCATTTGTGCAGTGGAATCGTAAAAATTAAACGACTCCTTCTGATTTTTGAGCATCATTTTATCTTCTTTCGGGAGCCATTTCATTTTGTAGTCAGGCAACGAGGCTTGCGGGAAATTCACCGCGCCAAATTGTTTCTTGGAAATCGTTGCACGGTTTCCCTTCGCGATTACCGAATCCGGGTAGTAAACAAAATCATTGGAGGCCACCGAGGCGGCAAGAAAATCAATACGACCATTTCCACGCAGACCACGGTTGTTGAGCGTCAGGCCGCCATACATTTTTCCATCTCCGTTATAGAGTTGGTAACCTCCTCTCGGAATAAGGTGATCAAAGCCCAGGGACTTGTCGGGCTGGGAATGAAGTTTTTCCTTAAAGGCTGGAAACATGCCGCTGGAAACAAATGTACCATCGAAATTTATGGACGAAGGATCAGCGTCATTTAAACTGTCCAGTTTAAAAGGTGGTACGACAAAGAACATAGAGCGGTCATACACGCCTCCCAGTACTTCTTCCCGATCGAAATAAATAACACCACCGGATGCAGCATCAAGGCGAGGATAGTTGGGAATTTTCCGTTTGCCGGATTTATTATTGGCGCGACTGATGAATAGCGTTCCGGATTTTTTGGAAGTGTCACCAAGACCACCTGCAGCCGCAGCCGTTGAGTCGGTACCCACCATGTTATTGTTTAGCTTTCTGCGAATCGATTGCCCCTTGGCATTTTTCTCTGTGACATAGAAATTGATGGAGTCAATGTGATTCAGGCTGATGAAGAAGCTGTCATACTTCAGGGTAAATCCCTTTCCGCTAATTTCGAAGTTACCGGCATTGATGGTACCATCAAATTTGATGTCGCGATTTTGGAGAATGGTAATCACACTGCTGTCGGGCTCGATACGGACGTTAAGCGAATCACTTACTTTAAATTCACTCACACCACGTACGATCATGTATTGCTTGTTGAAATTAAGACTGGCGTTGGCAGAGCTATCGATTACCGAATGAATTTTAAGGTTGTCATAATCCATTTCACCTTTGCTGGCTTTGTAAATAAGTACTGCTTTTTCTTTGACGTGTACGACATCGGTTTTGGGATCATACGTCAACAATCCTTTTTGACTAAGAAACTCGATGGCAGCCTTGATATCGCGTACTTCTTTTCCGGAAAATGCCGCAAGGTCTCCTGAATAGAATTCGCGCGTGCGGTTTTTAATGCAGTAGTTTGCCACCAACGCAAGAGGGTGAAATGAAAACCCTTCTCCTTTCAACAATCTGAAATCTTCGGGATCATAAAAGTCAATGGACTCGATGATCATCGGTATCGTATTTCTTCCGCCATCGGTTAGTAAATCAAGGCTGTCGGAATATAAATTCCATTTGATAATGTCGGTGGAAAAATCGATGTTGAAGAAGCTGGCTGAATACGGAGTGTGCTTTAACGCGCCTTTATCTTTTTGTAAAAAAAGTTTTTGAAGACTGTCTTTGCCAAAAGTATAACGCATGCGCACGGAGGGGTGCGTGATGGAATCATTTCCTTCGTCAATGCGCATCTTGGTTTTTAATGACGTAATGGTTGAATCCGTAAACTGGAAATCCGTTGATTGCGCTGTAAACTTTTTCTCCCCGTTGTGATACACTTCAATTTTTGAGGGCTCACCACTTGCCGATGCGCTGGATATTTTTCTTCCGGTTAATGAAAAACCTCCGGTGTATTTTACATTTTCATCAGCAAGGCCCTGGATGGCGAGGGAACTTTGATATGACTTAAACCGGGGATAGGTGGAGGCAACCGAGTCTTTTCTGCTTTCGGATTTGAATTCAAAAGTTCCGGGAATTGATCCGGGTGTTTTTCCAGTGTAATTCAGCTTTACGAGATCCGATTTAAGCTCCGCACGGTTTACATTGAAATTATAGGCCGTGACAGTACAGTAAACACTGTCTGGGCTCAGCATAGCCGAAGACCAGTCAAACGTGCCACCTTCACCCACAAACAAATTGGACCTGAATGAAAAAGAGCCCTTGGTATCCTTCAGGAAAACGGAATCATACCGCGTTACAAAATTGAGCGTAACCCGGTTGAATTTTAAAACCGGACCGTCAACTACCGGTTGTGGAGGGGGATTCATCCACAATGGCGCTTCGGAGAGAAATGAATCAACCGGTTCTTCGGTGGAGGTGTCTTCAGAAGGTGAAGTTTCGTCAGAATAGGAATCTGAAGGTTGTTCTTCGGTGTACGATGTAGTATCGTTCATGTCAAATGCAGGAGCAGGAGCGACATAGTCAAAGGTGTAGTCGTCATCCTTTGCATGCAGGCGGAAAGACCTTTCGTAATGAAGCGCGTGATATTGAAAGAACGTTCGACTTACTACAAAAAAATTCTGAATGGCAGGGTTCTTTTCATTTTCAATTACCTGCGAGCTGACCTTTAGAAAACTCGAAATTTTCGTGTTATCGGCATGTTCAATACTTATTGCGTTGGCCAATGCCCCAAAATAGCTGATGATGGTAGGTTTTAATGGAAGCTTCTTGCGCTTCATCTGGCGTACCTGCTTTTGAATAAGCATCTGCTGGTCTGCACCAAAGCTTGTCCAGGCGGATGCGAAACTGCTTCCGATAACAGATGCGTCAACGTTTTTTGTGTTTTCAAGAATTACCCGGATGCTGTCTGGAAAGCTTAATGGAATTGAATTATCAGCCTTTTGAGCCGTCACCAGGCCCGCGGAAAGAGCCCAAAAAATGATAAGGTATATACTAACCTGCTTCACGGAATCTAAAACCTTGAAATTCGGAAATTATGGCTAAATAAGCTAAAGTGTACCAACCACTAAAACGCGCAAAGGAAGATAGCCTTGCAGCAGTCGGCCTCAATTTTTCCAGCGGTTGATGAGATAAAGTATCAGCGATAGCAGGATACTTACCAGAATTGAAGTCATGAGCGGGAAATAGAACCTGACGTTGTCCTTTTCAATAACAATGTCGCCCGGAAGTTTACCCGGAAGTGGAATTTTATCACTGTATGTGTACAGCAATCCCAACACGATAAGCACAGCCCCCACGATAATCAGTAATTTTCCCATGCCGTTTGTTTTTCGAAATTTGAGTTTGTCCTGAGAGCAATATGAATTTCCCTTAATGAGCAAAATTAACAGCACAGCAAGAATTTTCCTTATTCCGAACGTCATCGCTGACGATTCGCCCGCCCATGTGATTTCGCAACAGGTAATAGAAATTTTGCCCGCTATCCAGTACTTTCTGGCGGAGGATGTCCGAACGGCCAGACGTTTTCTTAGCCGCCTCAAGGTCTATGCTTCCATTGAAGAACTGAAGTTTGAAGTGCTTGATAAAAACACAAAAAAAGAAGCTTTGCGAGGTCTTCTGCAGCCCGTGTTTGATGGCCACAATATTGGCGTGATTTCGGAGTCGGGTTGCCCCGGGGTGGCCGATCCCGGAGCATTGGCGGTGCGCTTTGCCCATGAGAACAGTATTCCGGTAGTTCCCCTGGTTGGGCCTTCATCATTACTTCTTGCCCTGATGGCTTCAGGGCTTAACGGGCAGCATTTTGCTTTTCATGGATACCTGCCAATCGATAGTAAAGAAGCCGCTGGTTCGATTAAAGGGTTCGAGAAGGAATCACGATCAAAGAATCAAACCCAGCTTTTTATTGAGACTCCCTACCGAAACAACCAGCTCTTTCAAACGCTTTTGAAGAATCTCAGTGATACCACACTGCTTTGCATAGCGCAGAACATAACCGGTTTGGATGAATGCATCCGAACGTTTCCCGTTAGCAAGTGGAAAACACTCAAAGTAGAATTTCCCAAGGTGCCTGCGGTATTTTTATTTTTAGCGGAATAACTCTATTGAATTAATAGATTTTGGTTTTACAGTTTTCAACCTAAATTTGTCGCTTCAAAAATAAACCGAATAACATGCCGTATTTATTTACCTCAGAGTCAGTTTCAGAAGGTCATCCCGACAAAGTTGCCGATCAGGTTTCAGATGCTTTGATTGATTATTTTTTGGCCTATGACCCTAATTCTAAAGTTGCCTGTGAAACGCTGGTTACTACCGGTCAGGTTGTGCTGGCGGGTGAGGTAAAATCGGAAGCATACCTCGATGTTCAGGATATCGCCCGCGAGGTGATCCGTAAAATCGGCTATACAAAAAGCGAATACATGTTCGAAGCGAACTCGTGCGGCATTCTCTCGGCCATTCATGAACAATCTCCGGATATCAATCAGGGTGTTGTTCGCAGAAAGAAAGAAGATCAGGGTGCTGGTGATCAGGGTATGATGTTTGGCTATGCTACCAATGAAACGGACAATTACATGCCGCTTCCCTTGGAACTGGCTCACTCATTACTCCGCGAGCTTTCTGCTATTCGCAAAGAAGGTAAGGTAATGACCTATTTGCGTCCCGATGCAAAGTCGCAGGTAACCATTGAGTACAGCGATGATAACAAACCTCAACGCATCGATACGATCGTAATCTCCACGCAGCATGATGACTTTGCCAAAGACGCGGTGATGCTGGCCAAGATCAAAGAAGATGTTATTAATATTGTTGTTCCCCGCATTATGAAAAAACTTCCGAAGCGTGTGCAAAAGCTCTTCGGATCAGATATAAAATACCACGTTAACCCAACCGGTAAATTCGTAATTGGCGGACCACATGGTGACACCGGTTTGACAGGTCGCAAGATCATTGTTGATACCTATGGCGGGAAAGGCGCTCACGGTGGTGGAGCATTCTCCGGAAAAGATCCTTCCAAAGTTGACCGTTCAGCAGCTTATGCAACACGTCACATTGCCAAGAACCTGGTTGCTGCCGGAGTTTGTGACGAGGTATTGGTACAGGTAGCCTACGCTATTGGTGTTGCTCAACCTGTGGGCCTGTATGTGAACACGTATGGAACCGCCAAAGTAAGCGCTAGTGATGGCGAAATTGCCAAGCGTATTTCAAAGATCTTTGATATGCGTCCTTATTTTATTGAACAGCGCTTCGCTTTGAGAACTCCAATTTATTCGGAAACTGCGGCATATGGTCACATGGGCCGTGAACCGAAAGTTGTCGAGAAGATTTTCAACAAAGGTAAGGCAAGCGAGAAGAAGGTTAAAGTAGAACTTTTCCCGTGGGAAAAACTGGACTATGTTGATGCTGTGAAAAAAGCATTCAAATTGTCCTGATAAAAATATAGTCAAACAGGAAGGCGATGAATGATCATCGCCTTTTCTTTTTCTGAGATTTTCCGCGTTCTATTTTTTTAGTACACTCTTCCGGAATATTTCCCATACTACAATTCCCAGGCAGACCGAAATATTTAACGAGTGCTTGGTTCCGTGTTGCGGAATTTCAAGAGCAAGATCAGCGTCTTCAATTACCTCATCGCTTACACCGTTTACTTCATTGCCAAAAACCAGGGCGTACTTTTGTGATGGTCCAGGAATAAAATCTTGTAATGAAGTGCTGGAAGTTGTCTGTTCCACCACCACAATTTTATACCCTTCGGATTTCAACTGCTTCACAAGGGTGTGAGGGTTTTCGTAATATTTCCACCTAACCGATTCGGTTGCGCCCAATGCTGTCTTTTGAATTTCCCGATGAGGAGGAGTGCCGGTTATTCCACTGAGGTATATGGCTTCAATGCGAAATGCATCGGCCGTACGAAAAGCAGAACCTACGTTGTGCAGGCTGCGGATGTTATCCAGCACAACGCATACTGGTAACTTATCAGCTTCTTTAAATTCATCAATGCTTATTCGTCCGAGTTCTTCCAGTTTTAGCTTCTTCATTTTTAATTGTGACAGTGACTGCAAACTTACATGCGGATTTATTTAAATAATAGTACATTCGTTTGAAGCTTGGTTACGTGCTGTTGTGCCTAAAAATTTGAGCCATGAATCTCTGGAAAAAAATTTCTTACCTGGGTGTCAGCCAGGGCCTTGACTTCCGGCTAACCCGAAGAATTGTTTTAGCGAACCGGTTCGGTCTCTTAATTGCCATTGTCACGCTGACTTTTATGGCAATTTTTTTAACCCGGGAAAATGCACCGATCATTCCACTGATCGGTATGCTATTCGTGGCGAGTTGCATCTGGTTTCT
>Ga0315910_10003756_pt1 | contig 12815 bp, 8 predicted proteins | sample EdamamesoilMG_FD_204470 | JGI IMG/M metagenome (GOLD analysis project Ga0315910, IMG submission 204470) | Garden soil microbial communities collected in Santa Monica, California, United States - Edamame soil | ecosystem: Environmental > Terrestrial > Soil > Garden | place: USA: California... | reverse complement strand
GGACGCGAGCGGGATGATCGACAGGACCAGCGCGAGCACGACACAGAATGTCGTCCAGACACCGTACTTGTACGGCGTCGAGCCGACCGCGATGAATAGCCCGAGCATGTAGGACAGGCCAGACATCAGGTACAGCGCAGGCAGCACGGACGCGCCTCGGAAGTACCGAATCAGTGTCATGGGCAGCAACAGGCAGCCGAGCAGGACATAGACCCAGGGCCGAAACCAGAGCTTCGACACCTGACTGTCGATCCAGGCGTACGTTCGCACGGCACGGTCCGATGGTGGATAGTCCACGGCGAGCCGGTGATAGGGCTTGGGCGAGTAGTAGAACGCGCCTGGCGCACCGTTCTTGATACCCAGCAGAGACTTGATCACTTCGCCCCGATGTTCGAGGTACGCGACGGGATGGTCCACGATGGCCTGAACCCAGTTGTCAGCCAGCACCGCCAGCTTCTTGGGATCGGTGGTACGACGAAACAACGGGACGCAGGGCTTGCCGCGGAACGCCATGCAGTAATAGAGCCTCGAGCCGTACGTGGGCTGATAGAAACGTCGGATCTGCTCCACCCCCATGCCTCTCGTGAGCACGCCCGATCTGGGATCGACGAGCACCTTCCCCTCTCGCACCGACATGCCAGCGAGATCAAAGACGGGGAGCATCTGCCAGAACTCTGTCTTCTTGGCAAAGGGCGAGGTGGCTCGGTCCACGCCGACGGTCAGCGCATACGTGAGCACGAGGCCGACGACGGAGGCAGCGGCCAAGCGAACCCATCGGGGTCTGGCGCGCAGCACGGGCAATGACAGCAGCGGCAGGGCGAGCAGGGGCCACACCGCGGAGGCGGCGTTGTGCCGAGCACCGATCGCAATCGTGAGCAGCAGCAGCGCGAGGACGTGGCGCGCGACCTTCCAGCGCGCCGTCGGTAGGACCAGGCAACCCACCGCGGCGACGAGCGCCGCGTGCATCAAGCCGTCCTTGCACACGTGCGGGTGGTTCACGAACCCGGGCAGATAGAACCCGACGCAGCACAGGCCAATGGCTCGTGCGACGAGCGGGCCATCCAGCGCCCAGAGCAATACCGCGAGCCCCGACCAGTACAGGGCCATGTCGAGCACGAAGAGACCGCCCGGGCCAGGCATGATCTTGTCCGTGTAGTGCCAGATCAGCGCCATCATCACGGGATGGTCGTCTCGCAGCTGAAGGCTGCGCGCTTGCGCCAGCTGATCGCCCGAGTCGCTCGACATCATGCCCGGCGCCCAGATCCAGTACGTGATCGCAAAGCAGATCACGCCGAGGATCACGAACGTGAGCAACCCGCGTCGGGCCGTGAAGGCATTCGAGCGAGCCCGGCCAGGGAGCTTCTCGGCCCGACGCGAGCCGTGCATCAGCGCCGGCAGTAGCAGGAGGCGTCGGCCGTGTCACGCCGGAACGTGGGCGGACAGACCCACTCGCCGCGGCGCGCACCGCTGGATCGGCCTCGGGGAATGTCACGCCGGGAAAGGCCAGGGCTCCCGTGGCTTTCGGGTTCGAAGGGCTGGCGGCGTCACGAGCGCGCTCGGGGCCCCTCGCCGAGCGGCGAGGTGGTAGCGTGGGCGGCTCGGCGGGAGCGGTCGGGTCGACGTGGTGAGGATGGTGGGGTGGAGACGGTCGGGCGCACGAGTGCAACACCGGGGTTTGGCCTCGGTGCTGTTGCTCGTGGGCTGGCTCTGCGTGTTCGCGGGTGGCGCGCGCGCCGATGACGTGGCCGACGAAGCCGACATCTTGTTCAATCTGGGCGCGGAGCTCTACGAGCGGGGCGATTACCGCGGCGCGCTGTCCCATTTTCTGGTCTCGAATCGCCTCGCGCAGAACCGCAATGTGCTGTTCAATATTGCACTGAGCTATGAGCGGCTCGGGCGCGTGCCGGAGGCGTACCGGTATTATGCGCGCTCGCTCGACGGGGAGCCGGATCCGGCGGTGATCGCGCGCCTGAACGCGGCGCTGGCGCGGCTGGCGCAGCGCGTGGGGCTGCTGCACATCGTCACGGACCCGCCCGGCGCTCGGCTCTATGTCGATCGTCGCGACCTGGGCGAGCGCGGCGCCGCGCCGGAGACGATCGCGCTGCTGGCGGGCCGCTACCGGGTGCTCGCCGAGCTGGATGGATACGAGCTCGCCGAGAGCGAGCCGGTGGAGCTGAAGATCGGCGAGGAGCGCACGGTCTCGCTGCAGCTCACGCGCATAGTCGGCACCGTGCGCGTCTCCGGGCCGGCGGGGGCGTCGGTGTTCCTGGACGCGGAGAACTCGGCGGAGCAGTGCCGCGCCCCGTGCGAGTTGCCGGCCGCGCCCGGGCAACACACGCTGATCATCTCGCGCCCCGGGTTTCGCTCCGCGCGCGTGCCGGTGTCCGTGGCCGCCAACCAGCTGTCGTCGCTGTCGGTCGACCTGGCACCGGAGAGTGGCTCGCTGCTGGTGACGGCGGACGAGGCGGGCGCCACGCTCGAGATCGACGGCCTGTCGCGCGGGCTGGTGCCGGCGCGCTTGGAGCTGCCGGTGGGGCAGCACACGCTGCGCGTGAGCCTGCAAGGGTTTCAGACCATCGAGCAGCAGGCGACCGTGCGCGAGGGCGAGGAGACTCGCGTGGAGCTGAAGCTCATGTCGATCGACGTGGTCGAGGCCGCGTCGCGCGCCATCGAGCCGATCGAGGACGCGCCGGCGTCGATCTCGCTGATCGGCAGCCAGGAGCTGCGCAGCATGCGTTACCCCACGCTGGCCGAGGCGTTGCGCGGCACGCGCGGCGTGTTCCTCACGGACGACCGCGGGTACACGTCGCTCGGCTTTCGCGGGCTCGCTCTGCCAGGCTCGTATGGCAAGCGCGTGCTGGTCACCATCGACGGCATGCCGACCAACGACGACTGGAGCTGGGCGTCGTTCAACGGCTTCGACCTGCGCACGGACCTCGAGGACATCGACCGCATCGAGGTCGTGCGGGGCCCGGGCTCGGTGGTCTACGGCACGAGCGCGTTCACCGGGGTCATCAACCTCGTGAGCCGCAACCGGGAGGTGCCGAGCGGCGTGGAGACCAGCGCCAGCGCCGTGTCGGACGGGGTGCTGCGCGGCCGGATCCGGCTGACGCATCATTTCGGTCCGCACGCGGGCGCGTGGCTGTCGCTCGCGGGCGGCACCAGCCGCGGGCGCGATTTCTTCTTCCCCGAGTACGTGACCGACGGACCACCCGAGGTCGCGGGTGACGTGCGCGGCCTGGATGGCGCTCACTTCGGCACGCTGTCGGGGCGCGCCTGGTGGCGCGAGCTGTCGCTCGCTTGGTCGTTCAATCACCACCTGAAACACTTGCCGACGGGGCAGTACGAGGCGTTGCTCGGAGATGGGCGCGCGCGCCAGCAGGACACGCGCGGCTTCATCGAGGCGCGCTACGAGCCGCGCATCGGCCCGACGGTGACGTCCTTGACGCGCGTACACGCCAACCTGTACGCCTATCGGGGTTATATCCCGCTGTCGCCGGACGACGACGGGCTCGACACCAGCCGCTTCGACAGCTACTGGTTCGGCGCCGAGCAGCGCTTCGCGTTCGATCCGTCCCCTCGCTTCAACGCCAGCGTCGGCAGCGAGGTGCAAGCTTTCCCGTTGATCCACGCGCGTGAGGTGGCAGAGCTCGAGGGGGAGTACCAGAACGACGATCGGCAGCTCCTGGTCGCCGCCGCGTACGGGAACCTCGACGTGCGGCCGCTGCCGCGCCTTCAGCTGTCGGCCGGCGCGCGGCTCGACTACTACTCGAGCTCGGGCGCGGCGCTGAACCCGCGGCTCGCGATCATCGCGCAGCCGTACCGCGGGGGGAACCTGAAGGTGCTGTTCGGCAAAGCGTTCATCGCGCCGAGCGTCAGCGAGTCGCACTACTCGTACTACGACCTCGTCAACAACCCCGACCTACGCCCGGAGAACCTGTATTCGGCCGAGATCGAGTGGAGCCACCACATCAACCCGCTCGTCGTCGCCACGGCGGCCGTTTACTCGAACTACGTCACGGACCTGATCTCGCTGGTGGAGCTGCCGCCGAACGCGGATGGGGAGGTGTTCAATCAGTATCAGAACGCGGGCACGCCGATCGGTACACAGGGCGCCGAGCTCGAGGTCCGGCGCGACTGGAAGGCGGGCTACATGCTGGCCGCCTCGGTCTCGATGCAGCGCTCGGCCTACTTGCGCTCGCGCCAGCTCGGCGACGTGCTCACGCTGAAAGCCTCGCCCGAGTTTCGCGAGCTGCCCAACGCGCCCGCCACGATGGCGTCGTTCCGCGCGGCCGCCCCCATCCTGTCGCGCCAGCTGCGCATCATGGGGCGCCTCTCGTACGAGACGGGTCGCTTCGACCGCAACGCCGACGTGGGCGATCCGGAGGCTCCGATCCAGACGCACACCGAGGACGCCTGGCTGCTCGACGTGGTGCTCTCCGGCAGCGAGGCCAACGGCCGGTTCGGCTACTCGCTGGGCGTCTACAACGCGCTCGACGCGGACGCGGGCCACCCGGTCTCCAGCGAGTTCCGTCAATTGTCCATACCGATTACCGGGCGCTCGCTGCTCGCCGCGGTTAACGTGAGTTTCTGATGCGCGCGACTGTTCTCGGGTGGTGCCTGGCCGCGGTGGCTCTCGGTAGCTCGGGCTGCGAGGAGTACGGCCCTCGCATCTATACGGCGCGGTTGTACCGCGTTGGGGCGCGTTGCCTCGAGTCGTACACGCCGATCGGCGTGGTGCAGGCAGGAGAGTTGCACGCGAACTGCCCTCGTCAGTGCCTGTCGCTCGATACCGAGCTGTACGTCTCGCAGGTTTGTCAGCCCCTGCCGGAGCGTGCCGTCCCGGTAAACCCCGAAACGCCAGCCTGTGCGCTCGCTCTCGCCGCATTCGACGCGCGGGCGACGTGCGGAGTGCCCGACGCCGGCGTCGACGCTGGCGACGGCGGCCTCGACGCGAGCGCTCTCGAGAACGCGGCCGGACCTTGAACGCGCACTGCTGCCTGCTGCTGGCTACGGCGAGACGGTTTGTATAAGCTTGCTCGGATGGAGGCGGCCCCACAGCCGGGGATGGTGCTGAGCGAGCGATACCGGCTCGTCCGTCCGCTCGCGCGCGGAGGGATGGGCGCGGTGTGGTGTGCCGATCACCTGACCTTGGGCTCGCAGGTCGCCCTGAAGATCATCGATCCGCAGCTCGCGCGCGAGGACGTCGGCCTGGCTCGCTTCATGCGCGAGGCACGCGCCCTGGCGGCGTTGCACAGCCCGTTCATCGTGCACGTGCTCGACTTCGGCTCGGACGGCGAGATCGTCTACCTGGTGATGGAGCTGCTGGAGGGCAAGACGCTGGGCAAGCGCTTGAAGGCCGAGAAGCAGCTGTCGGCGGCGGAGACGCTGCGGATCTTCGGTGACGTGTGCAAGGCCATGGGGCACGCGCACGACCGCGGGGTCATCCATCGCGACCTGAAGCCGGAGAACATCTTTCTGTGCGACGCGAGCCGCGAGCACATCACCAAGGTGCTCGACTTTGGCATCGCCAAGCCGCAGGGGCTGGAGGGCATCACCACGGCCAACACCAGCTCGGGCATGTTCCTCGGGACGCCGAGCTACATGAGCCCCGAGCAGTGTCGCGGCCAGGCGATCGATCAGCGCAGCGATCTGTGGGCGCTGGGCGCCATCGCGTACGAGTGCCTGACGGGCAAGCGGCTCTACATGGGCAACACCGTGGGTGACGTGGTGGTGCGCATTTGCAGCGGTGAGCTGCCCGCCGGCGTCGCCGACGAGCGCTTGCCCGCCGGCTTCCGTCCCTGGCTCGAGAAGGCGATGGCGCGCGAGCCCGAGCAGCGGTTCTCGTCGGCTGGCGAGCTGTTCGTCGGGCTGTCGGGCGTGCTTCGCGCGGCCAGGCCGGCGCGCGGTGTAGACTCGGCGGAGACGCTGGCGGAGCCGGTGGACGTCGTGCCGGTCGTTCCCGCGAGCGCGCCGAGCGCAGGGACGCCCGAACGCGCTCCGCTCGAGCCTGCCACGGGAGAGCGGGAGACCGGTGAGCGCGGGACGGTCGAGCGCGCCGCGCTCGCGAAGACGGCTCGGCGCTCGAGCGGCTCGAAGAGGATCTCCGTGGTCGTCGCCGCCAGCGCCGTCGTGGCAGCGCTCGCGCTCATCGTCGTGCGAGGGCGAGCGCCGTCGCCGCCGGACGAGGCGCAGACCGAGGCCGGAAGTCTGCGGGCGGCGCCCGCGGCTTCGATTACCGGATCCATTACCGGAGGCGTCGAGCCGTCGCCGAGCGCCGGCGAGACGGGCGCCGGTCCCGAGAGCGCCGCAAACGCCGCCAGCCCGAGCAGGGCTGCCGCCGCCGAGGTCCTGAATGCCATCGACGCCGGGGCGCCGGCCGCCGCGTCTGGGGTGAAGGCGCCGCCGCAACGAACACCGGGGCAACAGGCGCAACCGGTGCAGCCGGTGCAACAAACGCCGAAGGCCGCGACACCCGCGAAGCCTGCCAATCGCAGCCCGACGCGGCCGCGCGCCGAACCCGAAATGGAACCGCTACGGAGAACGCGCTAGGCTGACTCGAGCCAGGACACATGCCGAGCGATCCCTTCGACCCACCGTCGTCGCAGTCGATTGCGGCGCTGTCGATGACCGAGATCATCCGGTTGCAGGATCTGCTCTCGCGCGAGCTGAAGCGCCGCTTCGAGAAGGAGCGCGCGCTCGCCTTCTCGGACGTGGTCGGCTCCACCGACTACTTCGCCCGCTTCGGCGACGAGGCGGGTCGCCGGCTGCAGCAGCGCCATTTCGATCTGCTGGGGCCGCTCGTGGTCGCTGCCAGCGGCCGCATCGTCGACACCGGAGGTGACGGCGCGTTCGTGGTCTTCGACACGGCCGAGGCCGCCGCCAGCGCGTTCGTCGAGCTCGAGAAGAACATCGCGCTCGACAACCGCTCGAGCGGGCGCGAGCACCAGCTGCAGGTGCGCGTCGGCATCCACTGGGGTCGCGTGCTGACGGACGAGGTGCTCGTCACGGGCGACGCGGTCAACCTCGCCGCGCGCGTCACCCAGAGCGCGACGCCTGGCGAGATTCGCCTGACCAAGGAGGCCTTCCAGGAGCTGCCGAGCGGCTTCCGCCTGCGCGCCTACCCGTTGCCCGCGGTCGAGCTCAAAGGTATCCCGCGACCGGTGCCGGTGTTCGCGCTCGACTGGCGCGATCCCGACGCCTACCCGGACGCCGTCCGCATCGAAGAAACGGGCCAGGAGATCGTCCTGCCCAACCAGGACACCATCCGCTTCGGCCGCCTCAAAGAGAGCGACGGCCTGCCCGCGAACGACATCGTGCTCGAGCTGTCCGACGACACTGCCACGCGCAAGATCTCGCGCTGGCATTTCGAGCTGCGTCGTTACCCCGACGCCGTCATGTTGCGCTCCGTCTCCCAGCAACCCACCGAAGTCGATGGCCGCCTCGTCGCGAAGGGCGCCGAAGTGGCGATCAAACCCGGCAGCATCGTCCGCGTCGGCCGCGTCCTGACCCTCCACTTCTTCAGCGATACGGCCCCCAGCGCCCCCGGCGCCGACGACGCCACGCTCGGGAGCGCGTAGGGGTCACTCCCGAGTCGCATCGCTCATGAGCGAAGGGCGACCGGGAGCATCGCCGTCGAACATGCTCCCCCGTGCCCGAGATCGCGCCTCGCGAAGAGCGGCGCGCGCTCCAACCTCGATCACGTCGAACCAGTCGGGCGCGCGCGGCGGCTCGAATTGACCCTGTGCAGGGCGAGGAGTATTTTGGTCGCTTCGCCGCGGCGCTCGTCGTGGCGACGAAAAGGGGGGGAGCCGTGAAGGTATTGGTGACGGGTGCGAATGGTCACGTCGGTAACAACTTGTGCCGGGCCCTGCTGGAGCGGGGCCATCAAACGCGCGCTTCCGTTCGGTCGCTCGCAGACGCCGAGCGACGGGCGCCGCTCGAGGGCCTGCAAGGCATCGAGCTGTGTGAGCTCGACGTGCGCGACGCGGCGCGCTTCGATGAGGCGGCGCGCGACATCGAGGTCTTGTTTCACGTCGCAGCGACCTACAGCAACTACACGGGGAGCCGGCAGGCGGACGAGTCCATGGTGCGGGACAGCGTGGAAGGGGCGGAGAACGCGCTGCGCAGCGCGGCCCGCAACGGCGTCCGCAAGGTGGTGCTCACCTCCAGCATCGCGGCGCTCCCCTGGCGTCCGCGCGGGGCGCCGCCAGCGACGGAGAAGGACTGGCAAGCCGATCTGCGGATGCCTTACGTCCGCGCCAAGACGCTCGCCGAACGGCGTGCGTGGGAGCTGTCGGAAGAGCTCGGGGTTGCGCTGGTGTCGGTGTTGCCCGCTGCCATCGGTGGGCCAGGCTTCTCCCGCCGCACGGCGACCACGGACATCATCGAAGGCATCATGCTCGGCACGATGCGGTTCGGCGCGCCGCCGAGCCCGATGTCGTGGGTGGATGTTCGCGACACGGTGCGGGGTCATCTGCTCGCCGCCGAACGCGACGTCACCGGGCGCTTTCTCCTGTGCAACGACCGCTACCCCGAGCTCGTGGAGCTCACGCGGATCCTGCACCAGATCGATCCGACCATCCCCGCTGCGCCACGCGCGCTTCCAGAGGCGCTGCTCGGCGCGTTGCCGGCTTTCGACGCCCTGAACGCGGTGCTGCTCGGGAGCCCTCGGGTGGTGACCGCCGAGATGGTGGGGACGATGCGCGGAGGCGTCCCGTCGAACGACAACTCGCGAGCCAAGGCCGAGCTCGGCTGGAAGCCCGAGGTTCCACTGGACGTCAGCCTGTCGGAGACGATCGACGCGATCCGCGCGCTGCGCCGCTCCGAAGGCCAGCCGCTGCGAGTGTTCGCGCGCACGCGAGCGAGCGCCGTCGTGGCGAGCGTGCCGAGGCGAGGCCCGCGCCCACCGCCAACGGCTTGAAGGCGACGCGCGAACGCTCGGCGCTCGCGCGCGCTCGGCGTGTGTGAGCCCATGTGGGTCGTCGGCGCCCGTGGCGTCGTCGCGGCCAGCACTTCGCGCCCGCGGAGCGAGCGGCGTCGGCGCTCTGGCGCGCGGCAGTGCCCATTGAAACGCGGAAGGTGGCCCGGTATCGTCGAGGCACAGGGGTTGAGCACGATCTTCGCCGGTCTCTCGAGCGCTCGCGGGCTGCGCCAGCCCTCGTCATGGTTGGCGATCGCGAGCCCCGTCTGTTTGATGGCCGCGCTCGGCTTCTCGCGGCGCTGGGTGGGCGACGACGGCTTCATCAACCTGCGGGTGGCGAGCCATCTGCTCGCGGGGCACGGCTTTGTCTTCAACGCGGGTGAGCGCGTCGAGGCGGTCACGAGCCCGGGCTGGGTGCTGCTCGTCACGGCGGTCGGGGCGCTGGGCTTTCGGCTGGAGGACGTGGCGTGGGTGCTGGGGTTGGCGGCGACGCTGGCGGGCCTGCTGCTCGCGTCCGCCGCGACGATCGAGCAGCGCCCGAGCGAGTCTGCGCTCCAGTTGCCGCTCGGAGTGCTCTGTTACGCGTGTGTGCCCGCGGCCTGGGACTACGCCACGTCCGGCCTCGAGAACGGGTTCGGCCTGGCTTTTCTGGGCGGCAGCTACTGGCTCGTCGGGCGCGCCGCTCGCGAGTCCGGGCGTCGAGGGTTGCTGGGTGCGGCAGCTCTGATCGGCTGCGCTCCGCTGGTGCGTCCGGACTTCTACTTGCTCGTGGCGCCGCTCCTGGTCTTCATGCTCGTGCGGGCCACGGGCTCGGGTCGACGGCTCGGAGTGCTCGCAGCGAGCGCTGCGCCCGGCGCTGCGTATGAGCTCTTTCGCATGGGCTACTTTGCGGGCCTGGTGCCCAACACCGCCCTGGCCAAGGAAGCGTTCCTGTCGCGCTGGGAGGAGGGGACGGCGTACTTCTGGAACACGGTCGGGCTCTACTGGCTGCTCGTGCCGGCGGTCGCGCTGCTGGTGGCGGTGCTGGCCAGGGAGCTGCGCGCGCGCTCGCTGGTGTCGAGCTGTTTTCGCGCGGCCGTGATGGCCGGAGGGCTGTTGCACATCGTGTATGTGGTGCGGCTCGGCGGCGACTTCATGCACGCGCGGCTGCTCTTGCCGGGCCTGTTTGCGCTGTTTGCGGCGCTGCCGCTGGTGACCATCGAAGCGCGGATGGGGCTGCTCGAGCGCGGCTTCCAGCTCGCGCTGTGCGCGGTCGTTTACGGCTGGTGCCTGATCTGCGCCGCTCGGCTCCGGCACTCCGACCAGAATGACGGCGACATCGGCGACGAGCGCGCCTGGCACGCTCGGGAGGCCGGTGTTTTCAACCCGACGCGCGTCGAGGATTTCGTCGCGTTTCGCTTCCATCGCTACGCCACGGAGCTGAAGCAGCGTCTGCAGCAGCGCTGTCCGGCGGGGGCCAGCGAGTGCACACGGGTGCTGATCACCGAGCGCCGCGACGGCGAGCTCGACGATCACGACCCCGTCGCGACGCTGCCGCTAGCGCCGGGCGCCACGCCGGACGACGTCGTCGGCGCCGTGGCGTCACGGCCACTCGGCATCGCCGGCGCGGTGCTCGGTCCGCAGGTCCATCTCGTCGACTTCTATGGCCTCGCCGACGCCGTCGGAGCGCGGCAGCGCCTGCAGGAGCGCCGCCGACCGGGCCACGAGAAGGGCTGGAACACGTACTGGGTTGCCGCCAAATACGCGGCGGCGGGCAGCACGAGCGACGCGCGAGTCGACAACGCGCGGCGCGCGCTCGACTGCGGCGCGCTGGCCGAGCTGCGCCGCGCCACGACCGAGCCGCTCGGTTGGGCGCGCTTCTGGCAAAATGTTCGCAGCGCCTACTCATTTTATCGCCTGCGCGTACCCGCCAGCACGCGAGAGGCGAAGAAAGAGTTCTGCGGAGCGCAGAAGAAGCCGAAGAAGCCCAGGCGGCTGGAGCGCGCTGCTGCGGACAGCGAGTGACAGCTGGTCCGAGCGCCGCGCGTTCGTGCGCGGGGCCCTCTAAATGTCCGGGGCGTCGCGGTCGTCTACGACCTACGGCGACCTTCACCACACGACGTTTCAGCGATGGCCCCCAGCAACTCCGCGTTGTTTCTATGCGTCTTCCTCGCCGCTTGCTCCGCGGCGCGGCCGGCGGCGGCCCCGAGCGCCGCGCCCCCGGACGACAGCGAGAGCGAGAGCTTCGACTTTCGGCAGGAGTCGGAGCAGCAACCGTTCGAGATGGTCAGTCCCATGCGCGGGCCCGCGCTGAGCATCAACGGCTTACGCTTCTCCGGGGAGCGAGGCACCGTCGAGGCCATGATCTCGGCGTATGAGGAGACGGATGACGTCGGGGTGCTGTTCTGGCCGGGCGCCGACATGTTGCCTCAGTGGCTGGACGTCTGCGCTCGCTCCAGCGAAGACCCCGGCCGCCCCCAGGTGACGGTGACGCTGGAGGGGGCGGGCGATCTGAGCGACAACGTGCTGGAGGTGGACGAGTCGCTGTGGTTCACGTCGCTTCCGACGGCCGAGTACGCGCCGCTCACGGCGTTGAAGCTCACGATCTGCGGCATGGACTACGCGCTCGAGCCGGCCTATCACGAGCGGTTCGTGGCGCACGCCGAGCGTTGCCGCGAGCGGGGCAGGTCCGCGGCTTCGGCGCACCCGTAGTCATGGCGAAGCTGCCTTGCAGCGCTCGCCGCGCAGAGGGTATGGCTACCTTCTGGACGCTCGAGGAAGCCTCATCGTGAACACGCTCTACGACAGGCGCGCACGGGCGCGCTGGGGTTGGCCTGCCGCCATCGGCGTCGCGCTCGGCGCCGCGTCGGCGTCCGCCGCACCCGACGCGCCCCGGCCCAAGCTGGCGTCGCCAGCGGAGCTCCCGCGCTGCGTGCAGGCTTCGGGGCCCGAGCCGTGCCTGCAGGCGTTGCACGACTACGTCGCGGCCAGGCCCGACCAGGCCTTCGAGGCCGGCAGGATCGCGACCAAGACGTTCGCCCACTGGGCCGCCATCCCGTTCTTCGAGCAAGCCTTGTCTGCAAGAGCGGACGCGACCCGCTGCAAGGACGATCGGCTCGCCTTGGCCGTGACATCGGCGCTCGGGCAACCGAACGACGACGAGAGCGCCACGATCGTGGGGTCGGCGACGAACATCGTGCGTGAGCGCTGCTGGAAGCAGCTTCGCGAGCCGATCACCCGGGCGATCGAGCGGGACACGCGGGGCACCCTCACGCGCAACGTGTGCCATGTCTTCATCGAGAAGCACTTCGTCGAGAAGCTGGAAGTGCCGCGCGCCTGCTGGCCCGAGGCGCAGCTCGCGACCGCTCGCGCTCTGGCGCCAGCCTGGGAGCAGCTCGACCCCAAGAAGATCCAGGTCGAGGGCGACGCCAGCGTCTACGGCGGCAGCGATGGGCGGCGCATCACGCTCGCCAAGGTCAAAGGCAAGCCCTACTACCTCATCAAGTTTCAGGGCATCCGTGGGCCCTGGAACGGCAAGGTCCTGATCCATCGCCGAGACGCGGCTGGCACCGGCCACGACTACTGGGCAATCATCGACGGTCGCCGCCACGTCAGCCTCGTCGTGCGCAAGCCGCAGGGCCCCGCCGCGCTCTGGGAGGTGCACCCCTTCGGCGCCAAGGGCTCCTTCCGAGTCACCCTCGACCCAGCCGCCAGCAAAGCCACCAAGGCGCAGACGCTGCTCGCCGAGCTGAGCCGCTAGGGGCGCAGCGGACAGGCCACGCCCGAGCGCCTCGAGCAGGGACGCCCGTCGGCGGCTCCTGTCGCAGCTCTCGCGTCGCCATACACGAGACGAGACGCTGCGCCCCCGCGGCGTGCGAGCTCGCCGCCGCGTGCCCCAGCCGGCGCCGGCGCC
>Ga0315910_10003755_pt1 | contig 12815 bp, 6 predicted proteins | sample EdamamesoilMG_FD_204470 | JGI IMG/M metagenome (GOLD analysis project Ga0315910, IMG submission 204470) | Garden soil microbial communities collected in Santa Monica, California, United States - Edamame soil | ecosystem: Environmental > Terrestrial > Soil > Garden | place: USA: California... | reverse complement strand
CTGAGTGGAATCGTGGTGGCGGGTGCCCTCGGCTTCCTTTGCTTATACATAATCCGGAGAAATGAAGGTTCGATTAACCTGGAGCAGTTCAACGGTTATTCCTATAAATACCCCCGGCTGGCATTTGTGTTCCTGCTTGCCTGTCTGGGACTCACCGGCTTTCCGATCACGCCAACATTTATTGGTGAGGACTTGATCTTCAGTCACATTCACGAAGATCAGCTCCTGCTGGCCTTCTTTACATCGTTAAGTTTCATCATTGACGGGCTTGCAGTGATACGCATTTTCGCGAGGGCATTCATGGGGCCCCATGCTAAATCCATGTATGAGATGGCCTACAGGTCTTCTTAAAACAGTTTCTGCGCTGGAGCCCGGAGACCGCCATGAATATGGTGGTCTTTTTCTTTTATCGGTACACCAATTAGTACATTTTTACTATGCCCTAAAAAAGGAGTACTTATACAGGCTTTTGTAATTTGCATGCCGCAAAAGACAAACCCGGTATGTATCCTCTCACCAAAACGTTACGAAGAGCAATGATAGTTTTAGGAGTGCTTGTGGTGATTATCTGCTGGTATTTTATGCAGTCCGCAAGCTGATTCACCAACGTTATTCCGGTTTCTACAACTTCTTTGTTTTATCTTTCCCCAGGCCTACTTTGAAATTCTCCGGGGTTCCGGTGATCTTCAGATTCATGAAGGCGATTTTCTTTTCTTTGTCCATGTACTCGATCTCATCGACTTGTTGGAGGTCTACTTCTTCCGGCTTTCGGTGGAACAGTGAACTGACGCCCACCTTCGTTACCATTTTCAGCGGTACGCGAACGTAATACTCCATGTTGAAATCAATGGATTGCTTGCCGGACAACTGGATGTAGCCGAGCGATGAATTAATATGCATGGCCGGGATGTCGAGCACACCATCGGCATACGTAAATTTATTTACGAGTGTATCAAACCGAATCAGGCGAAGATTTTTGTCCTTGAAGTAACTCGCCATGGCTTGCATCGGAGCAAAGTCAACCAGGGTGCCGTTATATATCCTCACCGCCATTTCGGCTTTCGAGTTTTCAACAATAGGTACCAGGTCAGGATGTACCCGTATGTAACTTTTGATTTGTCCGCTCAGGCGACCTTTAATGTGTTTATTGACCACTACATCCTGCCCGAAATGATCCATCTTCAAAAGCATTTTTTCAATATCGACATCCTCAAAATTAATCCGGCTTCGGAAGTATATCTTCTCGTGATTGCTGCCGTTAAATTTTCCGCGCATGCGCACGGATCCCCCGGCTACTTTCATCATCAGTGTATCGATCATGATCGTTTGATCGGCCCGCATACTCAGGTTGGCGTTGATCTCTTTTAACCAAAGCCGGTTATACTTCAGTTTTCCGATAGTGATCTGCGCGTTGAAATCGGAGAATGGAATAATAAAAATATTAAACGCCTGCGCGTGTGCTGCGGAGTCTGCCTTGGCTTTGGCGATCTGTGCAGCCGTAGTGTCTCTGCGTGTGCGGCCGGTCTTCGGGGCAAGGTCGTAGTGACTCATTTCATCGGCATCCAGGAATTTGGAAACAAAGGTGAGTGAGTTGGGTACTTTATTATTGTACCGGTCTATGCCTTTGAAGTAATATTTCAAACTGATATCGAAGTCGCTGTTGCCAATTTTTCCACGGAGGGTATCGAAGCTGAGAATCCGGGATCCATACTTTACCCCGCCACTGATGCTGTGCAGCTTCAGGTTGTGTTTTTGAAGATCGGCAGAGATGTTGGTGATCTTGGCTTTGGCAAACCGGAAGGATGTATCGTATTTCAAGTCGATCTTGGAGCGCAGCCACACGTTGGTCAGCACTTCCCTGCGATAACCGCGTGGCAGGTATTGACGAACGTCCTTGCCCAGTACATCTTTCATCGCAAAGCGATTTGATTTGAAATCAAATGCAATCTGCGTTTTTCCTTTTTTGATATCATCAAACCAGAGGTGGTAATTGATAACCCGGCCTTTGAAGTTGATGTCGGAGCTGTCGATCATCCCGGTGAAGTCACGAAGCCGCAGAAGCGTATCGTTGATCAATACAGTTGCGCCAAGATCTTTGACGGTATGCGGATAATTTTTGAACGTGCCACGCAGGTTCTTCATCTCGAATGTTCCCTTTGGAAGAGGCGAGGGGTTAAGCAACTGGCTAACGGTGGTCTCCAGTGAGAGGCTGACGTTAAATCCATGTACCTCCTCGTTCCACTTTCGCGCCAGCGCAGTGTCATAAGATAACAAGTCTGTCAGCACCATTTGCTTGCTGCTCAAATGCATGGCGAGCCTGATGGTTTTGTTACGGTCACGCAAAAAGGCGCGTACATCGCTGATACTTCCGCTAACCTCGAGATCGGATTTGCCGATGTTCAAAAAAGCAGAGTCGAGTGTCACCCGTCCATTCTTCATTTCTGCCTGCACATTCATATTCTCTACTACGTGGGGATATCCAGGAATGCGGAAGGTAAGGTCTTCCACCGTTAATCTACTTTCTATCCCTTCCTTCAATTTGTTCAGTGATTCTTCCGGAAGTTTGATGTCGTGGAGTTCTTTGAAATTCATGTCGAGTTTGATCTTCCCCGTAATTTGTTTCAGGTCAGCTATACCTAAAAACTCACCCAGGAATTTCAACTCGAGTTCGGAATTGATCTGCACCAGCGTTTTGGGATCGGTAAAGTCACGCACTACGAAATTGCCTTTGAAGATTCCTTTTTCGGGTCGTGCGTTTACGCTGAGGATGTGTACTTCCGAAGTTTTCAGCGTGTGATCATGGCCGTTGGTGAAGTATCCTTTGAAATTCAGCTGATCCACCTTTTTATTCGAGCCGGTATTTAGGAACCACGCATCTTCACAACCAAAAGCAACCTCCACCAAGGGCAGTTGATTCTTAGTCACGCGTCCCCGTACGATGGCATCGAAGTAAAGTCTTCCATCGTATTGAAAAGGTTTCAGATTTTCTTTCACATGCGCAGGAAGGAAAGCGGTGAAGAGATTGAAATCCTGTTCATTTCCTTTCACCCGAAAATTTACGTCAGTCGTGTCTGCAAAACTGGCAAACCCGGAAACATTGAATCCGGCATCTTCCAGCTTCAGATTACATTTCATGATGTCAAGTACGTTGGCGTTGCGTTTATACTCGGCATCCATCGTGATCTGCAATCGCTTGTCGCGGAATAAAATGGAATCCGTGTTGCTGGTTACATCCAGTTTCATTTCACCGTTCATGGCAACGATCAACAGTGCGCTATCCATTTTTAATGCTGCGGCCATTTCACGAACACGCGTAGTAATTTTTTGGCTGGAGGCTTTATCAAGAAAAGATATCCTCATCTCCTCCAGAAATATTTTCTCCAGGTCAATGGCCATTGCAGACGTAGTGTCCGCCTGGGCCGAAGTCATCGTATCGGCCTGGGAACGTTCGGCTTCGAGCAGGTTTATTTTGCCATCTTTTTCCTGGACCATATCCAGATACCCTCCGTGGATCGAGAGGACTTTCACATCGTAACGCTCGTGGAGAATATCATTAAGCCGGAACCCGACATACAGCCGCTCGAACTGACAGATAGGTTTCGACTTTCTTCCTTTATCCGGAAAGAAACTTCCATTATGAAGAACTATGGATACATAGGGGAAATTACGGAACAGGGAAATCTGACTTTCTTCGATAGAAAGCTCGCCTTTAAACTGCTTGTTTAATTTACCGATGGCCAGGTTTACCAACCGCTCTTGTTGGGTAGAAAGGACAATGAAGCCAATACCCACCAGTACACCCAGTGCAATGGAAACAACCAATATAGGTCTGACGACCCATTTTTTGAGCGTGGGATTCATTATTAAGCGGTTCATCCGGAATCAAAAAAGAACGTGAGGCAATTATCAGGCCTCAAAGGCAAATACCAACCTGCAAATATCTGATTTCCGCCTGATATTTTTCGGCCTGCCCCGGAATTACAAAATCCCGAATCCGGATTACTCCTGTACTTTCAGATCAAAAACAACATAGCCGTCCGGCCCGGTGACCAGTTCCTTGATTTTGATCACGCCTTTCTTTCCGGCCGCATTGGCAAACAAGATAATTCGCGGAGCGCCTCCGGGAAAGCTTTCCTGGTCGTTCGGGATGACCAATGATTTCACCGCGGTATCATTTGTCATGTTGTCAAACATAGCCGTGGTGAATGTAATGCCGCTGTTTTCGATGTAGTTGACGAAATGGGTTTGGGTTGCATACAGTATTTCAGTAAGTCCCCAGTCCTGTGCCTTTGTGGGTGATTCAAAGAACTGCAAACCGCTTGTGCCGACATATACAATGTCCAGTTCGGATCCGTTGGAGTTGCCATTCTTATAGACCAAACCGGTTGCCGTGGAGAACATGCTTCCGATGGTAGCCTGCGTGTTCACACCGCCTAATTTAATATTCGTATAGGTCTTTATTCCCGGGCCACCGCCTTCGTAGGTAAAGACGTTTCCGTCAAGGGGGAGATAAGTGACCGGTGTCGGGTCAGACGCAGGGCTTGTAACGGTAAGGGTATACTCGCCAATTGCCGTATTGATCGGAAGCGTATAACCGTATTCGTAAACGTTAAGGTCGGTTATCGTCCATTTCCAACGATTCACAAGTGTGATGTCGTTCATCTTCACTATTGGTGCCGTGCGGATGACGGCTTTGTTGACACGGATTACCAGTGTTTCCGGGCTTCCGCCTTCCTGGTAATGGAATTCAAATGAGGGCCGGAAAGAAATTTCGCTGCTATAAATAGCAATCATGCCGTTTATGTAGGTCCTAACCCGGTAGGGATTGTATCCAATTGTAGAATGGCCCTGGGTAGCCTTCAGCCATACATTATCTCCTTCTATTTTTACAACTGTCAAGGTATGCGACAATCCGTCCGATACACGCTCAAGCGCAAATGTAGTGGAGGAAACTGGCCGGTTGGGTATCTTTATTTGGAATGTGCTGTCAAAAAGTACATTCTGCGGAGCTTCGGTAATCCGTGGCGTGTTGTAGGTAAATGCATCTTCCTGTGTTATGTCGAAGAAAGCACCCACTTTGGTCCGGATACGGATATCAACCGTTTCGTCCGTGTATCCGGCTGGTACAATGACCTCAAGGGTAGTATTTAATTGTGACTTGGTAAGCGTGTTGATCGTAACGGTCTGGTTACCGAATAGAACTTCCAGGTTTTCCTTTTGGGGAAATGGTGTATTGTCATTACTGCGTGTGATGGTGAGTACAGCAAGTTGGCCGGCATATCCTTCTTCCGTAAAGTCGGTAAGGTTAAACTCGGTTTCCTCTTGGGGTTTGGGATCTCCTTCTTTTTCGGAGCAATTGGATACAAAAAGCGAAATAGCCAGTAACAATACTAAAAATCTGATTTTCATTGGACATCGGTTAATAAATGGAGTGTAAAAATAGCCCCGCTAATTCTTGCAAAAAGTAATATTAAACGCGAAATCTGACATGCGACATGTGGCCAGGCAATGGTCATACAATTTTAATGGTAAGACCCTCGTATTTAGGTACAGATCAAGGCTATGCATTGGCTAACCGATAAAAATCTGTATCTTGCGGCCGATTCCTCCTTCTATAACCATATTCGGCATTCAACTCCATTTTCCCCTGGATTTTCTATCCTTTGTGATGCGGTGGAATTCCCGTTTTACAACTAATAAATCGTAGTCAACCAAAATATTTTTGAATGAGACAGCTTAAGATCACCAAACAGATAACGAACCGTGAAAGTCAGTCACTCGACAAGTATTTACAGGAAATCGGAAAAGTAGATCTGATTACCGCAGAAGTTGAGGTAGAGCTGGCGAAACGCATCCGGGAAGGTGATCAGGTGGCGTTGGAAAGGCTTACGAAGGCTAACCTCCGTTTTGTTGTGTCGGTAGCTAAACAATATCAGAACAATGGTCTGACGCTGGGCGACCTCATCAATGAAGGAAACCTCGGATTGATAAAAGCCGCTAAACGGTTTGATGAAAAACGTGGATTTAAGTTTATCTCCTATGCAGTTTGGTGGATTCGTCAATCCATCATGCAGGCCCTGGCTGAACAATCGCGTATCGTGCGATTGCCGCTGAACCGGGTAGGTTCCCTGAGCCGGATATCACGAACATTGTCTGACCTGGAGCAGAAATTTCAACGTGAACCATCTACGGAAGAAATCGCTGAAGTTATTGGCATAACGCCCGAAGAAGTGTTGTCGGATCTGAAAGTATCCGGACGACACGTCTCTATGGATGCACCGTTTTCGCAAGGTGAAGAAGGAAGTCTGCTCGATGTTCTTTCGGATGCCAATGAATCAAACCCTGAGAAGCAACTGATAACGGATTCGCTCACGCAGGAAGTGCAGCGTGCCCTGGCTACGCTGACAAAACGTGAAGCGGAGGTGATCGGGCTGTACTTTGGATTGAATAATAACAACCCGATGACGCTGGAAGAGATCGGAGAGAAGTTCAATCTCACACGCGAACGGGTACGCCAGATAAAAGAGAAAGCGACAAGGCGATTAAGGCACACATCCCGCAGTGCTACACTGAAGACTTACCTTGGTTAAATCAATCCGGATACATTGATTGCTATTTAAGCATTGAATAGGAATCACATCTATTCGTTCCGGTGTTCGATTTTGAATCATCGGCCATCATTTTTTCATCAGGCACGTAGCTTTTCAAAAGCTATCCGTTGAGCGGTTCATTTGAATCAACTCAGATCGCTTATATTTGAATTTATAACCCAAACAGAACCTGATGCTCAAACCATCGGTCTGAAACTTTAAACTTCAAACTAAATGCGCCTGCATACATTTTTTATACTCGTCCTTTTTCTTTTTGCAACAAGCTGTACACACACCACTACGGTGCAGAAAACACCGGAAACTTCCCGGGATGGCAACGGTGCGTATGCTACAAAAAAATACCGTAACCTGTTTCTGGAAAGCGGGCATACGCAACAGGAGATAGACGCTAAGATTGCAGCTGCGTATCAGCAGTTGTTTCATGGTGACTCGGCAACTCAAACATTATATTTCCCGGTAGGGCAGAATGCTGCGGGGCCGCTGGCTTACATTCTCGATGTGAATAACAACGACATCCGCAGTGAAGGTATGTCATACGGGATGATGATAGCTGTACAACTTGATAAAAAAGAGGAATTTAATGCTCTCTGGAATTATGCCTTGTCCTACTCGTATATCAACAAACCTGAACATCCCTGCGAAGGTTATTTTGCCTGGTCGCTTAAACGGGATGGAACTCCCAACTCAGAAACGCCTGCGTCTGATGGAGAAGAATACTTTATAACAGCACTGTACTTTGCGTCAGCCCGGTGGGGAAATGGCGAAGGGATCTACAATTACAAAGCGTGGGCAGATAAGATACTCACTACGATACGTCATCATCCTGAAAAGACCGGACAGGTAATGGGCAAGACCGAGACAGTCGGCCCGATGATGAGTGAGGAAAGAAAGATGATCTTGTTTGTTCCGAACGGTCCCCCGAATGGCGGAGGACGTGGCTTCAGTGATCCGTCTTATCACCTTCCGCATTTTTATGAGCTGTGGGCCCGGTGGGGTCCTGAAGCTGATCGGTCGTTCTGGGCTGCCGCTGCCGATACAAGCCGAAACTATTTTGTCAAGGCTGCACATCCGGTCACCGGGCTGGCTCCCGACTATGGCCACTTTGATGGTAGGCCTGTAGTTGTATCCTGGAACAAGAATTCAAAAAATTTCGCATACGACTCCTGGCGAACAGCGATGAACTGGAGTGTTGACTGGGTGTGGTGGCAGAAAGATCCGCGGCAGCAACAACTGAGCAATCGCATACAGAGCTTCTTCTATTCACAAGGCATCAAAACCTATGGCAGTGTATATACGCTGGATGGACAAGCTGTAAATGCATCGCAGGCACAAGGCCTCGTGGCGACTAATGCCGCGGCTAGCCTCGCTGCAACACATCCTGCAGCAAAAGAATTTTCAGAAGCGCTTTGGAATCAACCTGTACCTTCTTCGTTTGGTGGCCGGTACTATAGCGGACTTCTTCACATGATGTGTCTGTTGCATTGCAGCGGCCAGTTCAGAATTTACGAACCAAAGTAGATTCACTTTGTCGCAGCGGTGATGAACGGATACACTTGCCTGGCTGACGACAGCCTGTCAAAAAAAGAGAAGGCTTAAAATTCATCGGAATTTTAAGCCTTCTTTTCGTTTGTACTTTATACGCTGAAAGATGATCTGTTAATCTTCTGCGTAACGCGTTACAAATGTACCTTCGGTAATATTTATCGTGGCCCCACCGTCAGTCGCTACCTTGCACTTGAAGTTTCCGGTCACTTTAAATTGCTTTTTAGTTACAAAGTCGACATCCGCAGCAACTGCGGTAATGTTTACCTCACTGCCGGTTTGATTGGCGACATACTCCGATGAGTAATAATCATCTCCCACCGAATAGCTGAAATTGGCCAGCGGAAAGCTGCCGGTGAAAAGAATTTTGTCACCATTCCATCCCTGAATGTGTGCGGCAGTAACCCAGTCATTATCGTCATTGCAAATGCTGACATCGGCTGAACTGCTGGCGAGCGGTGGCACACCACTGCAGGCGCAATTGCCACAAGACTGGTATCCGGGGTTCGAAGTTTGGAAAATCTTCAATACCCCATCGGCTTTAAACTTGATGTAATAAGTTTCTGTAACGGTTGGGGTTGTTATTGTAAACACCGGGCCGTTTGCTGTTTTTCCGTCACGTGTAACCGTAATCTTTCCGGTAGTTGCGCCTGCCGGTACCGTTACAACAAGACCGGTTTCTGAAGCGATCTCCACCTCGGCTTCGACACCGTTGAATTTTACAATATTTTCTTCTGCGTTTATGGAGAAGCCAACACCCGTTATTGCTACAACGGTTCCTTCCCATCCGGATTCGGGAGTTATGGCGCTGATGTTAAAAGAGCTGTCTACCGGGTCGTCTTCGTCTTTGGAACAGTTGTTCAGGAGGAACACAATACAAAACAATGCGATCAACGATAATTTGGTTTTCATAGGTTCAGGTAGGTTTGGTATAGTATAATAACTCTTTAATATCCGAAAAAAATATGCACTGTCTTTAAAGTCATTCAGTATATCGTTTAGTATAGGTCGGAAAGGGCTCCATGGACGCCCGGTATGGAAATAGTCAGGCAAAGGAGTGATGAAATTCCGGAACTGGACATTGTTCCTCTGCGTCTGGCGGCTTTAAATACTTCCCTATATAAAGGAGAGCCGTCCCCTTTGCAGGATAGTACAGGATGAAAACGTTTGCAACAGGGTGATATATTTCCTTCATACAAAATCCAAACATTAATTGTATGAAGCACACTTTACAAACGAATCGACTGGTCCGATCGGCAGGCTTAACCGGTTTGCTGATGGTGCTGGTGGTAACCTCCCTGTTTGCGCAGGACCGGGTTATTAACGGCAAAGTGACCGATGAAACCGGGGTTGGAATGCCCGGTGTCAGTATTGTATTAAAGGGGACTAGTATAGGAACTACTTCGGATTCCGATGGTGCCTATTCGGTTTCAATTCCCGCAAATCAATCGAATCCTGTTCTTGTATTCTCTTTTATCGGATACAAAAGCATAGAAGAAGCCGTGGGTGATCGAACCTCGATAAACATGCCGATGGTGGCTTCCATTGAAGAGCTTTCCGAAGTTATAGTGGTGGGTTATGGCACGCAGGCAAAGGCCAAGGTGACAGGATCGGTTTCAAAAGTAGAGGGCACGGAACTGGTGAAAGTTCGTACGCCCAACGTTATCAATTCATTAACCGGACAAATGCCGGGTGTGTTTGTTAATAATTTTTCAGGTGAACCAGGCAAGGAAAACCCCACTATATTAATCAGAGGTAAAAGTACTTTTAATGATGCCAGCCCGCTTGTCATTATCGATGGCGTGCAACGCTATGACCTGGCCCGGTTAAATCCCAATGATATAGAAAGCATCACGGTATTGAAAGATGCTTCGGCAGCGATCTACGGAGCGCGTGCCGCCAATGGCGTAATCTTAGTGACAACAAAAAGAGGAAAAAGCGGAAAACCGGTTTTCAACTTTTCGTACAACAGCGGATTTTCACAACCCACACGTACCGCCAAGATGGCGGACTCATATACGTTTGCCAAGGCATTCAATGAGAACCTTCAAAACCCTTACCTGGATGCAGGAAACACACCTCCGGCTACCGGCCAGTACACAGACGAGCAACTCGAGAAATTCAAGGAAGGGAAAGAATATGGTTATCAGACCGTCAACTGGTATGATGAGATGACCAGAAACCTCACACCGTTGCATCAGTTTGATATCTCTGCATCGGGCGGTACGGATGCGGTGAGTTATTTTATTTCAATTGGTCAGATGTCACAAAACGGCCACTTCGAAGGAGGTTCTACCGGAGTTGACCGCTACAATTTCCGGTCGAATCTGGATATCAGGCTCAATGATTACCTGAAAGTCGGGCTCGATCTTTCAGGCCGTATGGACGATCGGAACTATCCTGGCCGCATCAATGCCCAGGGACTACCAGATACACGCGGGGTATACAGCCACATGTACCTCTACCGTCCTTTTTGGACAAAGTACTGGCCCGGCACAAAGTTCTTAACGCCTAACCGCGACAGTGAGAATATTGTCAACTGGGTAAGTGACAATTCGGGTTATATGAACGAAGACTATAAAGCCCTTGAGTCCAGACTTCATTTTGATCTCGCCATACCCGGAGTAGAAGGATTATCGGTGCGCGGTACAGCCAACTTCGATATCAACTACATGCAACGTAAAGTCTGGTCCCTGCCCACATATGTATATACGCGTGCCGAGCCTACACCGGGTGAGTATGTTTACACAAAAGTGAAATCCGGTTCCAGCGCTCCGCTGGCCGCGTTGACGCAATACCAGGAGCAAATGGTACAGCCCACCTATAACATTCAGGTTAACTACGAGAAGAGCTTTGACAAACATAATTTCTCAGCGATGTTAGGGTATGAACAGATGGAACGAAACTTCGATTGGTTCCAGGCTTCACGCTCGGATTTTCCATACACGCTGGTAGACCAGCTTAATCACGGTTCCCCCGACAAAACCAAGCAGGCCAACGGTGGCAATGCAGGCGTAGACTCCCGTCAGAATTATTTCGGCCGCATCACATATGATTACGATAATAAATACCTGGCGCAATTCATTTATCGTTACGATGGCTCCCCGCAATTCCCGAATAGCGGAAGATGGGGATCCTTTCCCGGTGTGTTATTTGGCTGGAGAGTATCCGAAGAAGCATTTATGGACAATGTAGCCGCAGTTGATGAACTGAAATTACGCTTCTCCTATGGTGAAATGGGAAATGATAAGGTTGACGCATTCCAGTATATCGCCTATTACAATCAAGGCAACAATTACGTGGTGGGTAATACAGACGTATCGGGTCTGACTCCGGGACCGCTGGCTAACACCGGTATCACCTGGGAGGTAGCAAAAACATTGAACGCTGGTTTTGACCTTACTTTGTGGAAGGGAGCATTAACGGCTCAGTTTGATTACTTCCGCACTAAGCGTAACAATATCCTTACCAAGAGCGCAGCCATACCCGATTATGTTGGCGCACTACTCCCGGATCAAAACTATGGCGAAGTGGAAAACAAAGGGTTTGAGTTGAGTCTGCAGCACACGCGCACTATAAATAAACTCACTTACTCAGTGGGTGGTAATATTTCATACGCACGCAACGAAGTGATCAAAGGGAACGAACCAGCCTTAGCAGAATCCTATCAACTTTTGAAAGGAAAGCCGTATGGCGCTCAGCTGACCTACAAAGCAGTCGGAATATTCAACTCGATCGAAGAGGTTAATGAATATCCACATTTGCCGGGTACAAAAGCCGGTGACATTAAGTATCTGGACAAAAACGAAGATGGTATTCTTAACAGCCTTGACCAGTTCCGCTTAAACGAAACCGCTACACCGCAGATAACCTATGCCATCAATGCCTCGGTACGCTACGGCAGTTTTGATCTCTCGGTTTTATTTCAGGGACAGGAGAAAGCAATTGCCAATTTTTACGAGACAACAAATAATCTCACCGACAAGACTTTCTATTTCCCGATTATGAATCCGAACGGGCTTGGTAATTTCCTGCAATGGCGTGCCGATGATCATTGGTCGTATGACAACACCGATGGCACACAACCGCGAGTTGATGCTAATAACGCAACCGTAAACATCAATTCAAGTACGCATTGGATCTTTGATGCTGGTTTCCTGCGCCTGAAAAACGTAGAACTTGGCTACACGCTTCCATCCACAATCAGTCAGAAAATCAGGTTGCAGAACCTGCGCGTATATGTGAATGGCAACAACCTTTTGCTGTTGAAAGACAGTATGAAAAAGCTGGGATTCGATCCAGAAACCACAGACTACTGGTACTACCCCAATCAGCGCACCTTCAACATTGGCGCCAACATAACTTTCTAATTTGAACACTATGAAAAAAATAGTAATTATACTTCTCGCCATCTTTCTGTTCAGTGCATGTAATGTACTGGAGCTTGATCCGGTCGATAAAGTAGCCGCTACTGAATTATGGGATGACCCAGGCGCCATTCGCCTGTATATGAATGGTACATATGCTACGGCATTTCCCCAAGGGCTTTATCGCAATACGCAGATTGGTCATGCCACAGATGAAATGCACAGTATCAAGGGGTCTGTATTCTACGCTCTTATCACGCGTGGCGAGCTTACGCCTGACAACGTTGGGGATCTC
>Ga0315910_10003754_pt1 | contig 12819 bp, 10 predicted proteins | sample EdamamesoilMG_FD_204470 | JGI IMG/M metagenome (GOLD analysis project Ga0315910, IMG submission 204470) | Garden soil microbial communities collected in Santa Monica, California, United States - Edamame soil | ecosystem: Environmental > Terrestrial > Soil > Garden | place: USA: California... | reverse complement strand
GGGGCCTCGGCTAGCGCAAGAAATAGATCAGAGCAGCTCAGGGGTAGTAGAACGGGCGCGGGCGCGGGCGCAGCCGCGCCACCAGCGCAGCGGCTAGTAAGTATTGGTGCAGTAGAGCGGAGCGCAACCGCGCTCGTCCGAGCCGTCGAGGCAGTCTTCTTCGCCGTCGCACTGCCAGTGGGGATAGATTCTCTCGGAAGTGGTTTCGCAGACGAAGACCTCACACTCCGTCTCGTCGGAACCATCGGCGCAGTCGGAGTTCATGTCGCACTCCCGGTCCCTGGGGATCATTTCTCCGGAACCGCAGTGGAAGCCTTCGCAGGCGTGTTCGTCGGAGCCGTCCGGGCAATCCGTGTAGCCGTCGCACACGAACCTCGGCGCCAACTCTTCGCCCGAAGCACATTCGAAGCAGTTGTCTTCGTCCGATCCATCGCTGCAGTCTGCGTAACCGTCGCACACCCAAGTCGGATTGACGGGCTCACCCGATTCGCACTTGAAGGTGTTGCAGGCAATGAAGCATTGCTCGAGCGGGAATGCGCGCACTCCCCGACAGACCAGCTCGGCAAGGATGCCGCAACTGGCGACGCCGGCGCATTCGTAAGCGCATGCGTCCTCCGCCGTGACGGGGTCGTTGCACGTGAACGGCCCCTCCCCCAGCAGCCCGCAATCCTTGAGCTTCTGGGTGTAGCCCGAACAGTCCGCGCTATACTCACCAGTGAGGTACGGATACGTCGTACTGCTATCGAGCCCCGACGAGCCCGCTTGGGCGCTGGTCGTGGAATCGGTGGTATCGAGACTTTCGTCGTCACCGCAGCTAACCACGGTGAACGCCGCCAAGAGCCACCCCGGGGTGGCGACGCCTACTCTCCGCGCAAACACCGAGCCACTCTATCGTGAATCGATCCAAGAAGCGATCGGAGTATCACGGCGTCCGGTCGCCAGGGGTCGGCTCGCGCGCACTGGTGAGGCGCCTTACATCTCGGCAGGCCGCCTCGGGCCGCTCGATCAGGCGGCGCGCTTCAACAAGCGGGCGATGCGACGGCAAGCTTCTTCGATGCGGGGAGGGTCCTCGATCAGCGCGAAACGCACGAAACCCTCACCCCCCGGCCCGAAACCGCTCCCTGGGGACACCGCCACGTGCGCCTCGCGGATGAGCCGAGCCGTCGCCTCGCTGCTGGTCAGACCTGCATACGACGGAGGGATAGGGACCCACAAGAACATGGTCCCGCTCGGGGCCGCCACATTGTCCCAACCAGCGTGGGTGAGGCCGTGGACCAGGGCTTCGGCCCGACCGCGGTAGAGTTCGCGGATCTCGCTGGCGATGTCATCGCCATTTTCTAGGGCCCAAGCGGCCGCGTGCTGCACCGGAATGAACGTGCCGTAGTCCGTATAGGTCTTCAGGTGGGCGAGCGCCGAAATCATGCGCTCGTTGCCGACCATGTAGGCGATGCGCCAGCCGGGCATGTGGTAGCTCTTCGACATGCTGAAGACTTCGACCGCAAACGATTCGACCTCGCTCACCGGCAGGCCGCAGTCGAAGATGCTGGGGGCGAAGCGCTGGTTGAAGTCGAGATCGGCGTAGGCCAAGTCGTGCAGGAGCAGGGCCCCGCTGTTCTGAACCACCGTGCACAGCGCCTTCAGCTGCTCGCGGCTGATGGTGCGGCCCGTGGGATTCTGCGGGTAGTTGGCGATCACGAGCTTGACGGGCTTACCCGCGCGCTCGGCCCGGGTGAGCGCGTGCTGGACGGCCTCCGCCGGTTCGTCCGCCGTCGACGGGTAAGTCAGCACCTCGGCCCCGGCAATGAGCGGCGCTCCCCGATGGATCGGGTAGCAAGGGTCGGGCACGAGCACGGTGTCCCCAGCAGCAAGCGTCGCCAAGCACAGGCCTGTCATGCCGTCCTTCGCTCCCATCGTCACCATGACCTGCCGCTCAGGATCGAAGGCCGCCGAGTAGCGCCGCCGGTACCAGCCCGAGACGGCTTCACGCAAGCGGTACAACCCTCTCCCAGGGTGATAGCGATGGTTGGCACCTACCCCGCTCGCCTGGTGCAACTGCTCGACGATCACCGCGGGGGTCGGGCGATCGGGATTGCCCAAGCCCAGATCGATGATGTCGGCTCCCGTGGCGCGCACTTCGGCTTTTACTGCATCGGACGCTACGAATGCGTAGGTGGGAAGTAGCTCGGCGCGGGGGAACGACCAGCGTTTGGTAGGCGAGGTGCTCATAGCTCGGAGCGGGCATCTAGCACGAAATCTGCAGGCCGGAAACGTCGAAGAAACCCGCATTTCAGGGGGGGGTCCGCCCCCGTTTTACGTCCACCATGCTATTTTCGAAGGGCATGTCCAGGTACGAGGTACACGGCGCCACCAGCAAGGATGAACGCGAACTGCTCGAACTGGCTCGGCACCTGAACACGGTGAACCTGCCCCACAGTCAGGCTCACGTGGCCCGACTGCTCGAGCACAGCTCCAAGAGCTTTGCGGGGGAGCTTCCGGTGCCCGAACGCAAATTCGTGTTCGTGCTCCGCGACATCGAGCGGGGGCGAGCGGTCGGGACCTCGACGCTCGTGGCCCAACTGGGCCGGCGCGACGCACCCTACATCTACCTCGACGTGATCCGCGAAGAAAAGTACTCGCGCCTGCTCGACCGCCATTTCCGTCACAAGCTGCTGCGCATCGGGTTCTCCTACGACGGACCCACCGAGCTCGCGGGGCTCGTCGTCGACCCGGAATATCGGCGCGCGCCCGAACGGCTCGGGCTCGTGATCTCGTGCGTGCGCTTCTTGTACATCGCGATGCATCGCTCGCTGTTTCAAGATCAGCTCTTGGCCGAGCTCTTGCCCCCCCTCGAACCCGACGGCACCAGCCACTTGTGGGAAGCCTTCGGGCGCCGATTTACTCAGCTCGATTACGCCGAGGCCGACCTGCTCTCGAGCGAAGACAAGACCTTCATCCGCGATCTTTTCCCGAGCGGCGCGGTGGACGCCAGCCTGTTCAGCCCCGAAGCTCAAAACGTGATCGGCAAGGTGGGACACCAGACGCAAGGCGTCGAGAAGATGCTCAAGCGCGTAGGTTTTCGCTACGCCGAGCGCATCGATCCCTTCGATGGCGGCCCGCACTTCGTCGCAGAAACCAGCGAGGTGACCGTGGTGAAGAGCTCACGGCGCGTGCGCGTGCGCGGCGAGCTAATTACGCCCGAACCCGACAGCAGCCTGCTCGTGGGCCGCGACCTGCCAGAAGCGCCGTACTTTCGCGCCGCGATCGCCCCGCACAGCCGCTTCAGTGGCAGCGAAATCGAGCTACCGGAAGCCGTGCTCCGGCAGCTCGGCGCTAGCCGCGGCGACGAGCTCTCGACGCTGCCGCTCGGCGCCCGCCGTCAGCAAAGCGGCGCCCAAGAGCCAGGCTGACCCTCACGCGCGCTTCAGCGCAGCGAACCGCTAGTATGCGTAATACTGGCCGCCCGCGGGTAGTGCGGGCGGATCTTCGCAGCCATCGCTGCAGCTGGGGGGCTCCTCGTCGAAATCCGTCGCGCACGAGGGCTCTCCCGCGAGCGGGCCGTCGATGCAGACCGCCAGCGGCTTCGAAACCCCCCGATTGCCCACGACATCGAAGGCGCGAGCTGCCAGGCAAACCCAACCCTCGTAGTCCGGAAACACCGTCGTCAGTTCCCACTCGAGCCCTTGGCAGAGCGGGCTGTCCTGGCCGGGCGCGATCGCGTACACGACGGCTTCCTCTTCCGCGATGGAGTGGTGAGCTACGGTCATGAGGTCCGAATCGTTGCTGCACAGGAAATCAGGCGGCGACGTGCTGGTCCCCCCAGGACAATCCCGCGCAGGTTCATCGGGCCCCGGGTCGGTCTCCGCCGGGCCAAACCAGGGGCTACCGGCTGCCTCGAGCGGATCGAGGTCTTGAAACGCCACCGTTTCAGCGTCGGCGATATCGTCGCACACGTCGTCTTCGTTGGTGTCGACCACTAGCGGAGCGTCCGGTTGGCGCACGAAGAGCTGCACGCTGTCTTCGTCCGCGCCCGCCATCAATAGCACCGTGCCGCCGGAATCGTTCGTGCGATCCCACACCAGAGCTCGATACACCTCGGTGGTTCCCACGCGCTCGGCCTGGTTTGGCGAGCGCCCGAGCGGGTCGAACGAGTACGAGCACTCGCCCTCGTTGTTGACGGCCCTGAAGTTCGGAGGATCGAGCATGACGACGGGGCCATACTCGTCGAGGAAGAACAGCGATGACTTTTTGCCCAGATTGCCGGCGTTGTCCTCGACCCGCACGTTGACAGTGATCTGAGCCTGCCCGCCCAGCGCGGCGGCCTCGAACTGGAACACCACTTCGCCTTCGCTCACGGTCCAGGTGCCGTTGGGATCGTAGTGGTAGATCGTGTCGTTCAGCTCCACCTCGAGCGTGTCGAGGTTGATGCCGCTGGCGTCTTCCCCGAGCGCGATGACGAGGTTCACCGTGCCGCCCACGACGACCGCCTGGCCCGGTGACTCGATGGTGATCTCGGGCCCCGTGCTGTCGAGCAAGAAGTCGTAGCGCTCAGCGTGGGCGATGCCGCGAGCGTTGGTCGCGGTGAGCGCCACCGAGACCGAGCCTTCGGGCACTTCGGGAAACAGCGTTGGATCGGAGAAATCGATGGTAGTGCGGTAGACGTTCGGGTCGTCTTCGGACGGGGCAATCTCGAAATCTTGCCCCTTCACGGTCAGCTCGACCATTTCGATCTCGGCGCCCGCGTCGTCCGCCACGATCGCGTCGGGCGTCACTTCATACTCGAAAACGATGGCGCCCTCGGGCGACTCCGCCGCGTCCGGTAGCGGCGCGATCACGGTCACCTCGGGACCATGATCGAGATAAACCTTGATTTCATTGCTGCCCGTGAGCGGATCGGGGGAAGTGTCGGTGGCGCTGCAGCGCACCGTGATCGCGCCCGAAGCCACGTTCTGCACGGCGAAACTCGCCTCGTACACGTCCGCATCGGACCCTTCCGCGCCGGCCTGTGACTCGATGAGCTCGTCGCCATCCAAGAGGTCGAGCGTGACCGTCGCCGGATCCGGCGGCGCCGCCCCGGCTGCTTCCGACTGGGTCACCTTGCAGCTCACGTCGAGCGTGGCGTCGTAAACTTCGTCAGGCGTCGTCGCGTCTTCGGGCGAGAGGATCTCGACCACCGGCGCGCCCTGCATGTTCGCGCCGCCTCCGCTGCCACCAACGCCTCCCGACCCGCCTGCGTCGTTGCCGGAGCCGCCAGCGTCAGTTCCACTCTCACCCGCGCTACCGCCGGAACCATCCGTCGTCGACGACTGAGCCCGCGTGGTCGTCCGGTCCGGGTCGATCGCTGGCCGCTCCGAGCCACCCCCGCATGCAATGAGCAGCACGGCCGCTCCCACCCCCAAACACAGTCTCCACGCTTCGCTGGTATCTCGAGTCACTGGAAGGATCCCCTAGGCAGTAAAAGTGGGGCCAGGATAGCACGCCTTCCCGGCCCGCAGGCGTCCCGTGATTTCGAGGGGGATCTCCCCGGTCGCGAACGTGGGCGAACCGAGTCAGTGTTCTGGCTCGAGGGGAGCGTCGACACTGGCGGGCTCGCTAGGCAGCGAGGTGGGGGGCGCGTCGCTAGCGGCGGGCTCCCCCGCACTGCGGTAGACGGCCTCGGACTTGTTGTCGTCGTGAGCAACGCGCCCATCGAGCATGCGCACCACGCGCGGCATGCTTTCAGCGAAGGCCACGTTGTGGGTGACGACGATGATGGTCGTCCCGTGTTCCTTGTTGATGTGGAAGAACAGGTCGTGAATGGCATCGCTGGTGGCGGTGTCGAGGTTGCCAGTCGGCTCATCCGCGAGCACCAGCTTGGGCTCGAGGGCGAGCGCGCGGGCCACCGCGACGCGTTGCTGTTCACCACCGCTGAGCTCACCCGGGCGATGCGTGCCTCGATGACCCAAGCCGACTTCATCGAGCAGCGCGGCCGCGCGCTTTTCCATCTCGCGCCGCGAACGCCCTTGGATCAGGCCCGGCAGCATCACGTTCTCGAGTGCGTCGAACTCGGGCAGCAGGTGATGAAACTGAAACACGAAGCCGATGTCGCGGTTGCGCACCGCGGCGAGCCGGCTCGAATCCATCTTCGTCAGCTCTTCGCCACCGAGTCGGATCTTTCCGGCTGTTGGTATGTCGAGCGTTCCGATGATGTGGAGCAGTGTGCTCTTTCCGGCCCCCGACGGGCCCACGATGCTCAAAATCTGCCCCCTGTAGATGTTCAGATCGATGCCCTTGAGCACATGGAGCTCGCGTCCCATGTGCACGAACTTCTTCTCGAGGCCTTCGATGGTGACTAGCGCTTCGGCCACATTGTCTCCTACTGGTATCGAGACTTTACTCGTACCGAATTCCGTCTACCGGCCTGAGCCGGCTCGCCGCTTGGGCGGGATAAAGGGTCGCCAGCGTGGTGATGGCCAAGGCGCAGAGCGCCACCAGCCCATAGTCCGCGGGGTTCACTTCGATGGGCAGCCGATCCACGTAATACACGTTGGGATCGAGCCGGAAGCCGAAGGCTTGTAGCCCCTTCATGCACACGAAACCCATGGTGACACCGAGCACCGTGCCCACGCCGCCGATGATGACGCCTTCGGCCATGAACACGTTACGAATCACGGTATCGCTGGCGCCAATCGCCTTCAAGATCGCGATTTCTTTGCTCTTTTCTGTAACCATCAAGAGCAGCGTGCAGATGATGCAAAAGCTGGCGACGATGATGGCCAGCATCAGGATCACGAACGTCGCGATCTTCTCGAGTTGCAAGGCGTTGAACAGGTTGCGGTTCAGCTGCTTCCAATCCTGAACCCGAAGATCCGCGCGCCCCAAGGCCTGCTCGATGCTCGGACGCACGTCGTCGACTTCTTCGGACTGGTCCACCTTCACATCGATGGCACTGATGAAGTGGCCTACCTCCAAGAAATCTTGGACGACATCGAGCTTTCCGTAAGCATGGCTCGAGTCGTATTCGTACATGCCGCTGTAGAAGATCGCGGCGACGCGGAACTTCTGGCTCTTCGGGAGCACACCCATCGGTCCGAGATCTCCGAGTGGGGACACCAACGTGACTTCGTCGCCCACGTACACGTGCAGGCTTTTCGCGAGCTCGCGCCCCACGATGAGCCCGGGATAGGCGTCGTCCGGCACGACGGCGTCTTCGACTTCCGGGTCGAGATCTTTGCTCAAGAACGGCTTGAATTCTGGGCCCTTGAGGTACTTTTGCCCGCCGGGTCCGATGCCAATCACCTCTTCCGGGGGCAAATGGGCCAGGCGCTTGGTGTCATCGAGGTAGCTGAACTTCCCGACTTCGATGTTCGACAAGAGGTCGATGACTTTGCCGATCGACCCCTTGTCGACGCCCTTGATGATGACACCCGCCGTGTTCGAAGCACTCGAGGCCATCACCTCACCCGACACGACCGGGGTGGCAGCGGTGACCCCGGGAACCTTGTCGACCTTCTGGATCGCTTCGCGCCAATATTCGAAACCACCGGGCTTGACCGACTCGATACGCACGTGGGCGTTGTTGCCCAAGATCTTGCGCTTCAAGTCGGCCCCGAACCCGCCCATGATCGAAATCACGACGCAGAGGGCGAGTGAACTCAAGAGCACCCCTAGAATGGAGAGCCAGGAGATCACCGTGAGAAAGCCGCTCTTCTTTGCGCGCACGTGACGCACCGCCACGAACAGGGTGGCGCTGCGGCGTTCGAGCCGCGAAAATACCCAGGGGATGAACAAGAGCACGGCGACGAGGATGAACATCGTCGTGAATACCGCGGCCCCCACGCGCACGAGCTGGTGCCAGAGCACGAAGTAGCTGCCCTTGGGTTCGGGCAGATACTGCGTCCAGACACCAAACCCCACCGCTCCGAGGCCGAGAAATACGGCCAGCGCGACCAGAACACCGCGCATGCCGGCGATGCGCAGGCGCCGCACCAGCAGGAACACGCCCACGAGCAGCAGCACGAACAGGCCCGCTGCCGCGCCGATCTGCTGGCCCGGCTCGAGCGTGGAGAACCAGAGCTGCAGCGGCTTCATGCCTGAGTGCTTTCGGGCCTGAGCAGCGGGAAAGCGATCACGTCGCGAATGGACGCCTGGTGGGTCAGCATCATCAAGAGCCGGTCGACACCCAGACCGAAGCCCGCCGCGGGCGGCATGCCGTGCTGGAGCGCGCGCACGTAGTCTTCGTCGTAGTCCATCGTCTCGTCGTGCCCACGGCTCTTCTTCGCGACCTGATCCTGGAAACGGGCCGCCTGATCGTCGGGATCGTTCAGCTCGCTGAACGCGTTGCAGAGCTCGCGCCCGTCGACGAAGAGCTCGAAGCGATCGACCAGCGTCGGGTCGCTGTCTTTACGACGCGCCAGCGGCGACACCTCGGCGGGGTAGTCGATGATGAACACCGGCAGGCTCTTGGTCCCGTCCGCGCTCCGGTAGTCTTCCGCGAGGAAAGGCTCGGCCAGGTATTCATAGGCGGAGAAAATCCGCTCGCCCGGGCTCTCGCACACGCCGAGGCCTTTGCGGAAGTTGGTCCACTCGATGCGCTTGACCCGCTTGTTGCCCGCTGCCCACTCCTTCACCCACGCGTCCGCGCGCGCGCGTCGGTCAGCAGGCGTCGCTTCGGTGACCGCGAGATCGGCGAGCAGCTCGCTCAGGTTACCCGGCAGCCCCGCCTTGGCGCACGCCGTCGCAATCGCCTGGGTCATCGGCACACGCGCGAACGCTTCGTCGAGGCCGTAGCTGCGCGCCTGCTTCCAAGCCGCGTACGTCGCGCCAAGCGCGCGCGCTTGCATGTCGCTCTCGAGCCGGCGATCGACGTGGCGGAGCAGCTCTTCGGTGCTGCTCATCAGCGTGTCGTAGGTCGCGTACGCCTGGTAGAACTCGACCATCGTGAATTCGGGGTTGTGCCGAGTGCTGATGCCTTCATTGCGATACATGCGGCCGATTTCGTAGACCCGTTCGAAACCGCCGACGAGCAAGCGCTTCAGGTAGAGCTCGGGCGCAATGCGCAGGAAAAGCTCGAGGTCGAGCGCGTTGTGGTGCGTCTTGAAGGGCTTGGCCGCGGCGCCTCCGATCAGCGAGTGCAAACTCGGAGTCTCGACTTCGATGAAGCCTTGAGCATCCAGAAACGAGCGCAGCCCCGCGAGCACGCTGGCGCGAGCCGCAAGCACCGATTGCACTTCGGGGTTCGCGACCATGTCGACGTAGCGCCGGCGATAGCGCAGGTCGACGTCGCTGAGCCCCGCCCACTTGTCGGGCAGCGGCCTCAAGGCCTTGCTGAGCAGGTTCAGGGAGCTCAGCATCAGGCTCAGCTCGCCTTTTTGAGTGACCATGACCGTACCGGTCGCCTGCACGTGATCAGCGATGTCCAGATCTTCCAGCGCGGCGAAGGCTTCGCCCATGACGTCTTGCTTGGCGAACAGCTGGAGTTCACCTGAACCGTCTCTGAGCGGCAAGAACGAGGCCTTACCAAACCCGCGCCGGGCCATGATGCGCCCGCACAGCGTGACTGAATCGGACGCTGCGATCGCAGCCACGCGATCGGCATCGTAGCGAAGCTCGTGCGCGGGCTCGACCAGCGCTTCGGCGAAGCGCCGGCGCAAGTCGCCGATCATGCTGCGCTCAGCCTCGGCCACCTCGTTCGAGAAGGGGTTTTCGCCGCGCGCGCGGATCCGCGCCGCCTTGTCCCGACGCACCTGAATCAAAGCGTCTTCGCCGCCCGCGTCGGTAGGACTTTTGGTCTGTTCACCCATGATCGTGCGCTGGCGGTGTAGCGCGGGAGCGGGGCCGAGTCTAGACTCTTGCCGGCCGATCGGTACGGCCGGAAACCGGTCTTCGCACGTCCCACGAGCGGCGGAGCCCGCCGACGACCAGCGCCGAGCTGGGCTAGTTCGACGCCGCTGCGTCCGCGGTGTGCAGCAGGTACGCTTCGATGAACGGTTCGAGTTCGCCGTCGAGCACCGCTTGGACAGCGCCGGTCTCGTGCTCCGTCCTCACGTCTTTTACGAGTTGGTAGGGCTGCAGCACGTAGCTGCGGATCTGACTGCCCCAGGCGATCGAGCCCTTCTCGGCTTCGTAGGCGGCTTGCGCTGCATCACGCTTCTGCTGTTCCCGTTCGTACAGCTTGGCCTTCAGCATCTTGAGCGCCATGTGCCGGTTCTGGTGTTGGCTGCGCTCGGCGCGACACACCACCACGATACCGCTCGGCAAGTGCTTCATGCGCACGGCGGTTTCGACCTTGTTCACGTTCTGGCCGCCCTTGCCGCCAGCGCGCATCGTGGTGACCTCGAGGTCACCGTCGTTCACCTCGATGTCGATCTCGTCCTCGATGTCCGGGGTGACTTCGATCGCTGCGAAGCTGGTGTGGCGGCGAGCGTTGGAGTCGAAGGGACTGATGCGCACGAGCCGATGCACGCCCATCTCTGCGCGCAGGTATCCGTAGGCGTTGGGCCCAATCGCGATGAACGTGGCACCGTCGATGCCCGCCTCGTCTCCGGCTTGGTAGTCGATGATGTCGGTCTTGAACCCTTTGCGCTCGCAATACCTTAGGTACATGCGGAGCAACATTTCGCCCCAGTCTTTCGCCTCGGTGCCACCGCTGCCCGGATGCACGCTGACGATGGCGTTGGCGTGATCGACCGGACCCGAAAGCATGCGCCCGAGCTCGGCTGCGCGTACCTTCTGCACTAGCTCCGGTAGTTGTTGCTCGGCCTCGCGAATGACGCTTTCGTCGTTCTCGGCGGCACCCAATTCGAAATACTCGAGCGTGTCGTCGATCTGCCGGCCCAACGACTCCACCAGATCGATCCGCTCTTGGGCGGTGGCTCGCTGGCGCATCAGCGCCTGAGCTTTCTGCTGGTCGTTCCAGAAGTTCGGTTCGCTCGACAGCTGGTCGAGCTCTTCGACCTCTCGCTTCAGCTTGGGAATGTCAAAGAGACCCCCTTAGCGCCATGAGACGCCTTTGGAGATCCGTGAGGGTGTTTCGTGTTTCAGCCAACATCGCGGGTTCGGTCTACTATGCACAGGTCGGCTCCGCCAGCTGGAACATCCCCCGGGTGGTGGCCGAGGGATGCCCTTCGGGGCGGCTGGGAGTCAGCCGTGCGCTGCCGCGGTGCGAGTTGCAGCTACGTGCCGCTCAGGCGTCTGAAACACGCCGCGGAACGCAGGCCAGTACTGGCGCGCCAGGAAAACCCCGAGCCCCAGCGCCACGAAACCCAACGCCAACCCGGCAGGCGCCAGAAACGCGTGGAAGGCGATGATGTTGACGACGATCGGGGCCAACAACAAAAGGCCAAGCGCTGGCATACGGCCGCTCAACAAGAGCAGCGCCGCCACCACTTCGGTGCCTTTGATCAAGGGGAACATGTAGCCGGTGGCAGCCAGCGCGCCTGCGAACGCGCCTGCGGCACCCGTGGGCGCGGGCGCAGGCAAGAAGTGCAGGAAGCCGTTCAATCCAAACACCGCGAACATGAGCCCGAGAGCCAAACGGGCAAGAATGGTCGGCTTAGATTCAGTCATGGAAACTCTCCTTCGAGGTTCGTTCTTGGGACGCCATGAATCTGAGTCAGTTGCTGACACGGCACCAGTGTTGCAAAAATCAAAATATTGTTCTAAAAATTAGAACAATGAAGGCCGATCCCGAAGACGTGATTGTGTTCGTTCAAGTGGCGACCCATGGGAGCTTCAGTCGCGCCGCACGCGAGCTCGGCGTGCCGAAGTCGAGCATCAGCCGCCGCATCCAGAAGCTGGAGCAGACGCTGAGCACACAACTGCTGCAGCGCACCACGCGCACGCTACATCTGACCGAGGCAGGTCGCGCCTACTTCGAGCGCTCGCGGCATGCGCTCGAAGAGCTCGAGCACGCGGAGCAGGTGCTCGAAGGCATGCTCGATGCCCCCACAGGCATACTCAGAATCACGCTGCCGATCGGGCTCGAAGGACGGGTCGGGCTCGTGCTGAAGACGTATTCGGAACGCTACCCGAAAGTACGAGTGATCGCCGACGTGAGCAACGCCCAGGTCGATCTGGTGCGCGAAGGCTACGATCTGGCGTTGCGGGCGGGCCTCTTGCCCGACTCGACGCTCGTCGCTCGCAAGCTCGTCGAATCGCAGATCGCGTTGTGGGCGAGCCGCGCCTACCTCGATCGCCACGGCGAACCTGCAACGCTCGCGGACTTGGCCGCGCACCGCGTGCTCTTGCTCGGACCGAGCCTCAACGTCACCTGGGAGTTCAGCGGCCCGCGCGGCGTCGAGCGCGTCAAGGTTTCGGGAGGGTTCTGCGCCAACACCTTCACGCTGTTGGTCGACGCCGCGTTGGATGGCCGCGGGATCGCGGCGCTGCCTCGCCAGGTGTCGACGGATCCCTCGCTGGTCCGGGTACTGCCTGACTACAGCATGCCTTCGCCGGCGCTTCACATCGTGTTTCCGAGCGCCAACTACCTATCCCCGAAAGTGCGCACTTTCATCGAAGTCTGCGTCGAGAACCTGTCGACATTCGACTAGCGCCGCCGACCCGCCTTCTCGGCTGCGGCGACCTCGTTCGGGCGGCGCTCGTTGAACCAACCACCGGTGAGGGCACTCAGGGTGAGCTCGGCTTCCAAGCTCGTGAGGACCGCCTGTTCCCGCTCTTCGTCGAGCGTATTCGTATCTTTGGCGACGAGCCGCGCACGTTGCCACGCGAACAGGAGCTTCAAGACCTCGCGACGCAATTCTGCGCGCCGCTGCGCGCGCTCGGAACGGATGCGTTCGACGGACACCTCGGGAGCAGTGAAAACGAGCCCGGAAAGATCCCACG